>JAABUN010002915.1_pt1 | contig 28290 bp, 11 predicted proteins | sample 5559311 | NCBI WGS metagenome assembly JAABUN01 (sample SAMN10711877, study PRJNA513370) | rock metagenome | isolation source: Antarctica rocks | place: Antarctica: Victoria Land, Siegfried Peak sud
ATATTACTAGTCTACTTAATATAAGCTATTATTAAAGTTATTAAATATATATAATAGTAGATAAAAGAAGGAATATAAGGTTTAGAAGTTTTAATATAAGGTAAAGTAATATTAGGCGGAATATTCCACGTAATTATAAGTATAATTATAGGTAGAATTACCCCTTAAAATCTTCTTTATAACTCCTTCTACCTTTATATACTAAAGATATTATAGTAAGATAGGTTATTAATATATAATAAATATTTATTACTAATTATATTACTTAAATATATTACTAGATAGATAAGCTAATATAATATTATAGTAATATCAAGTCCTTATAACTAGAATCTTAAATTAATTATAAGTAGAGAACGCGTAAAAGACTAGGATAATAATAAGAAGCTATTATATATAAAAGTATTTAATAACCGCGTAGTAGTATTAAAGAGGATTAAGAAGTTAAAGGAATTAAATATATAGAAGATAGCTACTAAAGAGAATTATATAGAGCTAGTAATTAGGATAAAGGATATTATAGAGGAGGAAAGATATAAAAGAGGGATTTATAATAATATAATTAGGTAATATAATACTACCTAAATAGTTAATATTATATAATAGAATATTTTAAGATAGAGCTACGCCTTAAAGATAATAAAGAGGCTATTAAGAAATAAGTTAAGCTAGATAAATTAATAAATAATATAAAGAATATAAATAGTATAACTAGTTCTATAAAAGAGGTAAATATATAATCTATCTTTAATCCTATCTTCTAATTAACTTAACTTTTAGAATACTTCTAAAGAAGATATAAATACTATTAAGCTAGAATTTACTAGATTTAATCTACTAATTATATAAATTATTAAGTAAAGGATTATATATTAATTAATTGATTGATTAATTAATTATACTCCTATACTAGCTAAAAAGCTAATAAGGGTAGGCTATTTAGGGGTACGTATTACGTATATATTATTCGGGGAGAAACCCTATTATAAGGATAAAAACTCTACCTGATAATTACGGTTCTCTTAACTATTTACAGCTCCTTCCCTCCCCCCCCTAGCAGGCCTGCTACTAGGGAGGTAGTAGAGGGGTTAGGTTTACTACCTATTACACTAAAGTTTCGTCTATAAGTAAAACTTCTTTTCCTTGTCTAGGGCCTAGCCCCTTTCTCTTTTCTATCTCTACCGGCTATTCTTAATCTAATCTGTTTAGCGTAACGGATGAATCCTTATAACGGATAATTCCTTATAGTCCCGGTTATAACGTCCGTAACGGGGAGGGTATATACGTAAAGGGAGGTGATAGAACTAGTACTTACCTACTAGTCTATCGGTGCTAGGCACTACTAGGTAAGGAGGCCAGCGGCCCTGGCGTGCTTATAGACCATTAGGTGGGAAGGCTAATATCCACGTATCTCTATACGGGTTAGGCCTCTACTACCTACTACTATACCGTAGGGACTACCTAGGTGCGGCTAAGCATCCCCCCGCCGTATAATAGTAAGGTAGCGGATACCCGGTGTGTTTACCGCGGTTATATCGGCCGCTACTATTAAGGTATATGCGTGTAGAAGATAATAGGCACCGTTAGCTAACTAGACCGGCGGCCCTATCGCGCTTACAGGCTATTAGGTGAGGAGTCTAATACCTACGTCCTATTTCGGGTTAGGTTCCTACTACCTATAGCCGTACCGTAAGGACTACCTAGGAAGGGGACTAGAGTATCCTCGCCCCCGTACGGCAGTAATAGCGGCAGTATATACCCGGTATACTATCTGGCTTGCGCTCGATTATTAAGAGGAAGGAAGGGCTAGCTCTATATAGTATTACTATCTTTTTATTATACTATTATTATCTGTGTATACTATAGCTACCCTGAGGTAGGTAGACTCAGGCTACCTAGACCGCGCGGAGCGGAATCAGCTGGAGTATAAGGACGTGGCCTCGTAAGAGACCCTGTGGCGGGTATAGGTATAGAAGTACCATATATATTCTGTGATACTGTAGAGGTTTTATATCGGTAGTATTTCTATCGTCTTATACTAGTATTACTAGTATTACTAGTATATCGCGTTTATAACACGCGTAGGGAAGCGGAGGCTATATTAAGGAGAGGTGGAAGGGTATTTATATAGTATATATTTTTCGTCTATATCTGTGTATTCTATCGCGTTATATCTTTTACCGTAATCTTCTAAGAGTTCTCCTTCTATCTTCTCTGTTTTTCTGTCGCGTTAGCGTTCCTATTCTCGTTATTACTATACTCTACCTGCGTGTCGATTCCGTAATAACTAGGTAACCCTAGACGGTGCTTCTAAAACACCGTGAGATCTCTCAGCTCTCCTAGTACCGAGATACTAGAAGGTTCGTAGCCGGTACTACGTACAGGTGGATCTCGTCGCCGGCTAGGATTATATATTATAAGGGTCTAGAGGAGTTAAAAGATATATAAGACCCTAATACTATAAATACTTATATTAAGTTTATATAGGAGTATACTAACGCGTTTAATATAAAGGATTATATTATACCTAACCTTATAAAGAGGAATTAAGATAAGGAGGGATCTTAATTAAAGTTAGTACTAATAGGAAAGAAATTAAGTATACTACTAAGGAGGATAAAGAAGAGGATAAGAAATATAAGCTAGAAGATACTAGTAAGACTAGTAGTAATAATAAGGATAATAATAGTAAGTATAATAATAGTAAGGAGGATAGTAATAAATAAAAGGGTTATAAGTATAAGATTATAGAGATATCTAACTAGATAGATAGATAGACTATCTACTAATAACTATTAAATAATTATATTACCTTTTTATATTACTATAAAGTATTTCTAATATTATAGTCTAGTAAAATACCCTTACTAAAACTAAAGTCTTAGCGAGTTAGGTTAATACTTTAGTACTAATACTTAGTACTACCTTATAGTATTAACTTAAATACTTAGTACTAACTATTAATACTAACTTAAATACTTAGGCTAGGAATTTAATATTAACTCGCTAAGAGTTAAGTTAGGAATCTAACTTAAGTTTAAAGTACTAACCTAACGCGGTTAGTCTACTTATTTACTTAAGAATTCTTTAGATAATAATAATAATAATAATAATAATAATAATAATAATAATAGTAGGGGAAAAAATAAGAGAGTATAGTAAGAAATATATTATAAGTATTTACTTATTATTACTATTATTAATAGTACTATTTACTTAGTATACCTTTCTTATAAAAATCTTTTATACTTTATATACTTAGATAGATTTCTTATATATAAAGAATATATCTTCTTTCTATATTATAAATTAGTTATAATATTATTAGGATATCTTATATATCTAGCTAGTATAACTATAACTTACTAGTAATATTCTAGTAGTATTAGTTTAACTTCTTATTATTCTAATAGATATCCTTTTATCTAGATATTTAAGAGGCTAAGTAGTATTACAAGTAGGACTTAGTCTATATACTACGTACTAACTAGTATAGTTCTCGTTATAATTAGGTGGATTACTAGGTGACCTAGGTAAACTACATCTTAGGTGGATTACTAGGTAACCTAGGTGAACTACGTCTTAGGTAGATTACTAGGTAACCTAGGTGAACTATATCTTAGGTAGATTACTAGGTAACCTAGGTAAACTATATCTTAGGTAGATTATAAGGTAATCTATATAAACTATACCTCTTAGTAGGAATTTCTATAACTATATAAATAGCGTGGATTTCTATCTAGATAGAAGCTTTATACTTAACTTATATTATTAACTTAATAATCTCCTAGATACTAAATATAATATAATATCTATATTAGACTAGTTTAATATAAAGCCTACCTATCTAGTCCTTAATACTCCGCTTTATAAGATCTACCTAGACCTATTAACCCTCGGGATAAACGGGTCGTAATACTTTAAGTACCCTTAAGATAAGTACCTTAGGATAAGAACCTACCCTAAGCTAAGTTAGCTAACGACGTTTAATAATAGATAATATAAATAAAAGATTAGTTAAAGTTATATAACTAGATCTCTATTATAAAGATAGAGATAAACTTAAAGATTAGCTTATATAACTTAAATTATATATTACCTTTTAGGAAATAGAACTTCTAGTTAAGAAATAAACTACCTTTATAATTACTTATATACGGGGACGTATATAGAAATAGATTAGACTATTCTAGAAGAAGTATAAAGATAATAATAATAATAATAATAATGATATTAAAATATAGTTTAAAAGCTTTATTAAGTTTAAGGTAGAGATTTAAAGAGTCTTTAGACTATTAAATAAGAATAAAGTAGTAATACGTATTATTTAATATGTCACGTAGAAAAAATTAGTTATAGAGTACTCTACTTAGTTTTAATAGTACTTTATATAAATAGACTAGGATAATAATACTCTTATAATAATATATTATCAAGGACTAAAAGATAATATTAAAGATAAACTTATAAGGACTAGATTAGTCCTAGATACCCTAGATAACCTTATAAAGGAATCTATTAATATTAATAATAAACTATTTAAATAAATAATAGAAAAACGGTATAATAGAGGTACCGGAGGATTTAGATAATTAGGGTATTTTATAAAACTATACCGCCTAACTTATAAGGAGAGAGATCCTTATAAACTTATACTAATAGAGCTTAACTTTATAAAGAAAGTAAAGAAAAGGGTATTTAAGGGTAAGAAGTAGTAAAGTAGGGGTAAGAAAGTAATTACTTACTATAGTTATAGTAAACCGGGCTATATAGCTAGAGAGTATAAGTTAAAAAATATAGTATAACGACCGCAGCTTAATATACTAGAAAAGGTACCTATTAAGAACGACGGACTTATAGAAGATCTACTTAAACCAGAGTTTAGTAATAGAGAGATCGACGTAATTATAATAGATTTACTTAACTATTTTAATCTATTATAAGTAAATATCTAGGAAACTTAATAATACTATTATAAGCTTTAAGAGGAAGTTATAAAGAGAAGCTAGAATATTAAATAAATTAATAAATGTCTTAAAGAGATCTGAAGTAGAATATAAGAACTTAAGGTAGAAGATAATTATAAGGCTTATAAGGATAAGTATAAGTAAGGATAAGGAATAGAGACGGATAATTTAGGATAGAGTAATTTAGTAGCCGACGATAATAAATCGGTTAAATCTCTAGATAAATCTAAACCTTATACCTTAGTATCTAAGGATTAAGAAAAAGAAATATAAGAAAACTTAAAAGGAAAATCTAAGCTTAAAGAATATAGAATAAAGTATAGTAATATATTACTAAAGAACGAGTATTATAATAATCTAAACTATCTAGAATATAGTATTATATATTAGATAGTATATATAGAATACTATTACTAGTATTACTATATAATAAAGATATAGCTAGGTAATATAATAGTAGTTCCTATATATAAGTATAAAGACTAGAAATACTATAGAGTAATAGGTTACTATTAGTACCTTAGAACTAAAAGATATTAAAAGTAGTTCCTAGGCTATAACTAGAGGTAGTATAATATACTTTATATATATCTTAAATATAATAAGAATACTAGAGAATATTACTTAATAGAATAGTACGTATACTTTTATAACACGTGTAAAAAGTATATATAATAGAAGAAACTTACTAGATTCCTCCTATTATTAGGAAAAGAGTAATCCCTTATACTAAGGGGAAGTATAAGGAGATAAATATATTAACCCTTATATAATACTTATATATATCTTAGTATAATATATATATAAATATACCGGTAAATATTAATAGTTAGAGGACTATTATAATAATAGATTCTAGATTAACTAGAAACTTTATCTCTTAAGAAATAGTATAGTTAACAGGTCTACCTACTTATAAAAAGAAGTATTAGTATAATTTATAAGGGGTCGACGGACTAAAACTATTAGAAAGAGTAGACAAGGAAATAACCTTACTACCTATTATTATTTAATACTATTATAAGGAACTTTATTTTAATATTATTATAATAGCTATATATTATATTATTCTAGGAATACCTTAATTAAAGGAATATAATCTTATTATAAATTAGCGAGAAGGAGTACTTATATTTAAGTAAACTAGAGATATTATTAAGATCTAACTTATACGCTAATAGTAGATAATAATAGATAAGAAGTAGAACTATAAACTAGTTAAGGCGTACGTAGCCTTAACTTTAAAGAAAAAGGACAACCTTTAAAAGAAAGGGTCTAACTTAATATATATTAGTAAGGGTTAGCTAAGTAAATAAGTTAGAGAAATTAAAGGAAAAGATAAACCTTTTATAATCTCTTATTAGTATAAAAAGTAGAAGTAGCTTTTTAAGGAAGAGATAACTATAAAAGCGTTACCTAGGTATTAACTATAGGATTATAAGATTAAACTTAAACCTAGTAAGGAGCTAATATTTAGACTAATATATATACTTTTAAAAAAGGAACTCTTAGTACTTCGCGGGTATATAGAGGAGAACCTTAAAAAGGGATTTATTTAAGAATCTAAATTACTAGTAGGTTATCTAATCCTATTTATACTAAAGAAGGATAGAAAGCTAAGGCTATATATTAACTATTAAAAGTTAAATAATATTATAATTAAGAATAGGTATCCTTTACTAAATATTAGCGAGTTATAGGATCGACTTAGTAAGGTAAAAGTATTTACTAAGCTAGACCTTCAAGGAGCTTATAATTTGATTTAGATAAAAGAAGGTAAAGAATAGAAAATAGTGTTTTAAATATATTATAGTTATTATAAATATCTAGTAATACTATTTAGACTTACTAATATACTAATAATCTACTAATTATTAATTAATAATATATTAAGGGCGTACTTAGATTAGATAATAATTACTTACCTTAATAATATTTTAATATACTCTAAGGAAGAGGATATTTATATCTAGTATATATAAGAAGTTTTATTATACTTTATAAATACTAAACTACTCCTTAATCTAAATAAATATAAATTTTATAAGGAATTAGTAGAATTCCTAGGATTTATAATTAGTATTAAAGGTATTTAGATAAGCCCTAAGAAGGTTAAGGTAATACTTAAATAGCTAGTACTTATAAATATTAAAGAAGTTTAAAGTTTCCTTAGATTTATAAACTTTAATCGCAGATTTATTTAAGACTATTCTAAGAAAGCTATCCCTTTAACTAATATTACTAAAAAGGATATAAGGTTTAAGTAGGATATAGCTTAAAAGAAAGTATTTGAGATCCTAAAGTAATCTTATATAGATCCGCTAGTACTTAGAACCTTCTAAGCTAGTAAACCGGTATAGATAGAGACTAACGCCTTAGATCTAGTAATTAGAGCTTCCCTTATTAAATAATAGAAGGGAAATAGTATCTAATAGCCTATTTCTCTAGGAAAATAATACTAGTAGAATAGAACTATAATAAATATAATAAGGAGCTACTTACTATAATATATATACTATAATATTAGCGAGTATATATTAAAAGTTATTTAGACTTAACTATTATAATAGACTATAAGAATCTAATTAACTTTATTATAATAAAAGAGTTAAATTAATAATAAGTCTATTAGTTAGAATTACTTAGATAGTATAGATTTAAGATAGTATATATACCTAGAAAAGATAATAGTTAAGTAGACGCTCTTAGTAGGAGGTTAGACTATATAGAAACTAAGAATATAATAATAAAATTAATCCTAAATATAAAGGATAATAGTTTATTAGTATTAATATAAACGTTAGTAGTAACTATATATATCTAAGTCCTAGGAATTTCAGATACTATCTAGAAGGGATATAAGACTAATAACCTAGTAAAAAAAATAAAAAGTTAGTAACTAGGAGATGAATTCTTAAAGTATAAGGATAGGCTTTACTTACTAGAATTATATACTAAAGAAGTAGTACGGGATTATTATAATAACCTATTATAAGGACACCTAGGGGTTATTAAGATAGTTAAACTTATTAGAAGAATATACGCTATATTAAGAATATAAGTAAAAGTCGAGAAATATATTAAGGGATATATCTAGTACTAATAAAATAAATCGGCACGCTATATAAAGTATAGTTAAATTTAATTTATACTAGTACTAGACTCGCTATAAAAAGATATTATAATAGACTTTATAATAAAATTACCTAAGTTAGAAGACCTAGTTATAAAGGAAGTCTATAACTTAATAATAGTTATTATAAATAAACTAATAAAATATATAATTATAATACTATTTAAAGAGACTTATACTATTAAGTAGTTAGTGTTTATTCTCCTTAATAGGCTTATAAGAGATTATAATATACCGGAGTCTATTATATCTAATAGAGATAAGCTCTTTATATTAAACTATTAGAAGACTTTAATATTAATAATTAGGATAAAGCTATAGATATTAATAGCTTACTACTTATAAATAGATAGATAGATAGAATAGACTAACTAAATAATAGAAATATACCTTAGATATTATATTAATACTAAATAAAATAATTAGGTATTATTACTATTTATAATATAGTTAATATTTAATAATAAGCTATTAGATATAATAAAGCTATCTCTATTCTTTATAAATTATAAAAGATAAGTAAATATATTCCTAGACCTAAGGCCTAGCCTAGATATAAATAAAGTAATAGTCCTTATATTAGAGATAAAGCGACTATATAAGGATATATAAGGTACAATCTATAAGGTAAATAATAGAATAGTAAGGTATATTAATAAGAAAAGGAAAATATATCCTTAGCTAAAAGAGGGGGATAAAGTCTACCTCCTTATAAAGGATTTTAAAATAAGGAAATTAAGTAAGAAACTAGATTATATTAAGGTTAGACTATTTTCTATTTAAAAGATAAAGGGACTAGTTAACTATAAACTAAATCTTCTACTTAATACTAAAGTATACCTAGTATTCTATATCTCTAAGTTAGAACTAGTAGATCTAAGTATACCCTTATAAGAAACCTTCTACTTTAAAGTAGAAGAAGAAGATAAGTTTAAGGTTAAGAAAATCCTAGTATAAAGAGATTAGACCTATCTTATTAAGTAGAAAGGTTATAAGGATTCTAAGAGTACCTAGGAACTAGTTAAGAACCTTAAGAACTATTAGAACCTCTTATACTAATTCTACTAATATTAATAAGACTAGACTAGTTAAAGTCTATAGGGATTTTAACTTACTTTAAAGATATATTAAAGAGGAAGTCGTCGGGGTTAAGGCCTTATACCTTCTTATCCGCTTCCACCTCCTCTATATTCCTAAGTTCACCTTTAACTAGTTCCAGCTCTTTACTCTCTAAGGTAGTAACCTCTACCTAAAGATAAGTAAAGCGAGCTAGAGCCTCTTTAACTTCTACTAATTTCTCTTTCCTTTATTAATATATACGGGCCTACTTTAATAGAGAAAAGGGCGTAAGATTATAGCTACGGCCCTTATAGGCGTATTTAATATAATAGTCTAAAGTACTATTAAGCTTATACTTTTTAAGCGTATAGGATTTCTTATAATTCTTATAAATATATATTAGAGGAGAAGGGATAAATAAATCTACTAATACTTAACGCCGGTATACTAATAAAAGCTGATATCTATTAGTAGGTATAGTATTATAAGAGTTTTCAGGACGAAAACTAATAAGGGGGAACCTAATATTACGAGTAGGACTTAGTCTATATACTACGTACTAACTAGTATAATTCTTATTATAATTAGGTGGATTACTAGGTAACCTAGGTAAACTACATCTTAGGTAGATTACTAGGTAATCTAGGTGAATTATATCTTAGGTAGATTACTAGGTAACCTAGGTAAACTACGTCTCAGGTAGATTACTAGGTAACCTAGGTGAACTACGTCTTAGGTAGATTACAGGGTAATCTATATAAACTATACCTCTTAGTAGGATTTCCTATAACTATATAAATAGCGTGGATTTCTATCTAGATAGGAGCTTCGTACTTAACTTATATTATTAACTTAGTAATCTCCTAGATACTAAATATAATACGACATCTATATTAGACTAGTTTAGTACGAAGCCTACCTATCTAGTCCTTAATACTCCGCTCTACGAGATCTACCTAGACCTATTAACCCTTAAGACGAACGGGTCGTAATAAGTAGCTTCCTTAAGAGGTATTTAAATAGTCCTCCCTCTACCTCTCTAGAAGGTAGAGACTAGTTCTTTTATAACTATAAAGTTATTAGAGTATTAAGTCTACCTTTATAATACTACCTACTTATTAGTAGTTTATACTATCTATTCTAGCCCTTAGGAACTAGCTCTTAATTTAGTTCCTAATAGTTCTAATCTCTCTCCTTTAAAGGGAGATAGTCTAGATTATAATAGTATAGTAATATAAAGATATCTAATATTAAATAAGATAAAAATATATTAGAAGTCTATTATAATAAATTTAATATAATATTAAAGTCTAATATAAGAGATATTAAAGTAATAAATAATATACTTAGTAATAGAATTTTAGATAAAACTCTTACTAGTACTATTATACTTATTAAACTTATTACTACTATTAAAGTTAAAGAAGAGTAGTTAATAAGGGAAAGAAAGTTTTTAAGTATTTAAGAAAGAGTAGCTTAATTATAAGTAGAAGTAGACGCGGTTATACTAGATTTATATTAGATTACTAGTAGATTATTAGGTAGGATATAATAAGGGTTAGGACTAGGCCTAGTAAAGAATTAATACCTTCTAAATAAGAGTATTAATATATAAGATATATTAGGATAGGCTCTATCTTTAATAGTTTTATGCTAAGTTAGTCTATTAAAAGCTAGTTAGAAGAGCCTAGTAGTAGATATTCTAAGAGCTACTTAAAGCTTAAAGACTTACCCTTTTATAATAGAAAGAATATATATAAGTATAAAAAATAGTATTATATTATAAATATTATATTCTAATTAATATCTAATAAACTCCTAACTAAGTTTATAAAGATTACTTAAGCTATATAATTATTAGAAGGTAAATCTATTAAGTTATAAGATTATTATAAAAATATATTATTAAAGAGAGTAGTTACTTAGAAGTACTTTACTTAATACTTACTAAACCTTATTAAGAACCTAGTAAGCTACTAGCTTTATAATATATAGTTATACTTAGATATATAATAGAACTCTAACTAGTTAGTATAAAGTTTTAATATATATCGAAGTAGAATTAATTTATTAGACCTTTTAAGTAGACTAACTATTTCTTTAGTACTTAAGGGTTATCTTTAGTATTAACTTAAATTATTAAACTACTTATAACTAGCTTATATCTTATATAAGTTTAGTATTATATAACTTTATAAATTTAATTCTAAATTTAATTCCTTATAGTTAGTCTACTTTTAAGGTCTTTAATTAAGTAGGTCGTCTAGCTTATAAGTTAGAACTACTAGATATAATATATATATATAATATTATCTTAATAGCCTATCTTAAACTTATTATTAATCTAGTAGATAACTTATATAAATACTACTACCTATCTACTCCTCTAGTTATTATTAATAGAGATATTTAATATAAAATTAAATGCCTCTTATAGAAATACTATATCTATTATAACTATAGTTAGTCTACCTAGTAGCTAGCTAGATAGATAAAATATAGACTTAAGGATAACTAATAGATATTAGACTATTACCTATTAAATATACTAGACCTTATCTAAGTATATAAGGAGGTAAATATACCTAATATAAGAGCTAGAAGATAGGTTAGTAATAGTAATATATAAGTAAAATTTCTTACCTTATATAATTATCTCTTTTTTACTTTAAGTACTTCTAATTAGATTAACCGCGTTAGGTTAGTACTTCGAACTCGAGTTAAGTACCTAACTCGACTCTTAGCGAGTTAATACTACATTCCTAGCCTAAGTATTCAGGTTAGTACTAATAGTTAGTACCGAGTATTTAAGTTAATACTATAGGGTAGTACTAAGTATTAGTACTAAAGTATTAACTCGACTCGCTAAGATATTAGTTCCGCCTATACTATTTTATTAAGACTATTATATTAGGAATAAATAGTAAATAAGGTAATATAGAAAGGTAATAGCTAATTAACTATTCCTATAGGGATGATAACTATAATACTACTAATATTTTCTATTTATAGTAGTATTTAGTACTATATATATAGCTTACTACTATATTACTAAGCATTATTATTATTATTACCTAGGTAATACCCTTAAGTAAATAAGGTAATATAAAAAGGTAATGCATATACCTAGGGAATTAAGGGGGCTATAAAAATTATAATTAAAAAATAATTTATTTTTAGAATAGTACTAATTTTAGAAAAAATCTAGGCTTTCTAGCTAGTTTATTAGCGGCTTGGCGTCTTGGCGATACCTTAGCGAGTCGGGTCGGTCTAACCCGACTCGCTAAGGTACCGAGGGCTTTTCAGGTTGGTACTAGAAGTAGGTACCAAGTATTCGGGTTAGTACTAATCTATAGTACTAAAACCTAACTCGACGGTTAGTCTACTTCTAATTAAGATATATCTACTTATAATATATAGTTATTAAGATAATAGCTTTATTTATTATAAGTATTTACTATAAGTAATTACTTATTATTACTATTATTAATAGTACTATATATCTAGTATACCTTTCTTATAAAAGGCTTTTATACTTTATATACTTAGATAGATTTCTTATATATAAAGAATATATCTTCTTTCTATATTATAAATTAGTTATAATAAAATACTTCTAAAAATATTAAATATTACTAGAGAAAATATCTTAGTAATTTAAGTTAATACTTTAATACTAATACTTAGTACCTACTTAAGTACTAACTTAGATACTTAGTATTAACTATTAGTACTAATTCTAATACTTAGTACTAGATTTTAGTATTAAGTTACTAAGACTTAAGTTAGGTATCTAATTTAAGTTTAAAGTACTAACTTAATATATTTAGTCTATTACTACCTAATTTTAGTAGAGAAGCTTTAATAATTTATAAGCTACTAGTATTTAATTAATAGATATATAAACTACTATAATTAAAGCTAATATATAATATAATAATTAGTAATTATTTTATTTTATATATAATCCTTATAATAACTTATAATAACTTAATATATTTATATTATCTCTAACTTATCTTAATATATATTTATAAACTAGAGAGCTTATATATTATAAAAATATATATATTCGATATATATATAACTAGTACACTTATATACTAGCCCTAGAGCTTGAAATAATATTATAAGTTACTAAATATATATTTAATAACTTTTAGAAATACTAGGTAATAGAACTAATAGGAGATAAGTCCTATTAATTAGCTATAATATAACTATATAGAGCTAGTACTAACTAGGTAATTCTAATAAGTAACTAAGTCTTATTAATAATTAATAGTATTAGTACTTAGTAAGAATTAGTAAGTATAATATAGTTATAGAATATAGGGCTAGATTAGAGGAAGTACTTTATATATATCTAAATTATATAAATTAACTGTATTTAAAACTTATATTATACTAGTATTAATAATATAACTACTATAACTCTAGTAAGCTTCCTATTTCTTCTTAGTACTAGAGGAAAGTTACGGATTTAAGGCCTTAAACCTAGATTTTCTATATTAAGGACTTTTAAGCTAGAATTAAAAACCCCTGAAATTTTCCTATTTATTACTAGTATTTTACCTGAAAATATTACTTTTAGTAGATTTAATAGTTTAGATTTTTAATACAGGTTCCTAGTTTACTAATATAATAATTTATAATATTATTTCTATTATATCTAGAAGGGTTTACTTAGAAGAGGTATATACTTAGAAGGGATATACTTTATAAGATAATAGGGTAACTAGAATAATTTATAGTATAAATATTATCCTTAATAGTTCTTAACTAATTTACTTTAATATTAACTTTATAGGTATTATTTAATTAATAGAGTATAATAGAACGTAAATAGTAGGAAATATGTTCTAGGGCTAATTAAAGCTAGTAACCCTATAGGGCTGAGCCTCTTCTAGGTACGTTCTAGGTGAACTCTTCTAGAATAATACCTTCAATGATGTAACGCTCTCTCTAACGACAATAGTAGTATAGGATCCTATACGATTCATGAGCATTTACGAAAGCCACAATGATAGTGTCTAAAAAAAGTGACTTCGACAACAACCTGAAATCGTCTATACGCACGCTAGCACTCGAGACGCTGCCTGTCTTATTGGTACTCACGAAGGCTTTCATGGCGTGGAAGTCGCTTTCAGTCTTCACCAATTCGTCGCATCCCGTCATGGCTGTGATCTCAGAGTCCATGGCGCCTGCGTTCCATAGGGGAGACGTCGTCTTTCTTTGGAATCGAGACCCGATCATCAAGGTCGGAGACATTCCTGTATGCTGGTTCCCTGGCAGATCGACCCCGATGGTCCATCGTGCAATAGGGACGCACTTTGAAGCAAACGATAGCGGGCGCATTGGGACATACAGGTACCAGAGTGATATATCGGTGGCAGAGTGGGCAGATTTGCTAATGGTGTTCTTCGCAGGCAAAAAGTCTTGACCAAGGGCGACAACAATCCGGTTGATGACACCTTGCTCTATCCAGCTGGGCAGAACTTCGTCGACCGTGATGAGATTGTGGGTGTTGTTGTTGGCTATGCACCACTTCTCGGGTGGGCCACAATAGTCTTCAATGAGTATCCTTGGTTGAAAGGTGTGGGACTTGTAGTGCTTGCTTTACTCTTATTCCTGAGATGGTAGATAGCCGAGCTGATATCCAGGTGGCATGCCAAGAAAGAGTCAGGAAGTGATGAGTGTTTGTTCATATGCTGGGGATCTAGAACGAGGCATCAACCACACACCATATACAGGTAAACCATCCATCCATCGTTGAATAGTCATGTCGCCTCTAGTAGCGCTCTTGATTGCAAAGCACCAACGACTAAATCACCAGCTTCAAGAGACAGTGCTATCTCCTATCATACATAATGGAACCCTCAACACATCGCTACTATTTCGAATCCCCCCACCATACACTCCTTCTCCATTGTGTTTACACAGACCCATACCATCACGAGAACTTTATGGCTACCACAACGCCCGCACCAATGGTTCCACCAATGATAAATCCGATAAGGAGTTTTGTCATGAACCAGCGCTTAGAATCAGCCCGGTACCAATCATCGTCTTGCCGTTCCAGAGATTCATGATTCTCGAAGACGTGTGGGGGAGGTTTTGACGGGGTAGATTGACTTCGGGAATTTTCGGCGGTATGAGGTGCATTGTCGACAGTGCCTGAGGGTCGGAGAGGAAAACTTCCGGTGCTCTCAGATCTGGCCGGCCACATGGCTTTCGATCAATTAAAGGAGGCGATGAGGTGAGTGCTTGGGGGGTTGTATGTATTTGCAGAGTTCTGACTTCGTAATAGACCTAAGGGGTGACGTCTATAGGCCAGAGAGGACTGTGGACCGATTATGTTCAACGGAATCAATCGTGAGAGACTGGCTTTGCCATCTTTAGGCGGAGGTGCAACATATACGTTGTATAACACACCCTTTGACGTCATTGCTGGGATCTGTTCTGTGTCGTGGCATTGCGTCAGCTTACCCGTCATGTTGGAGAAATCCGTGAAGTCTCAAGGGGGATGATCTGCAAGGTGTGGGTAAGCTTCCGCTGCGCACAGTCTCATGTGTGTTGTATGCATGAGCTGGAAGGCTGTGTTGGACCCGATATGCGGCATCCTTCAGGTCGTTTGGATGTAACCACATGAAACACTACTTTGGTAAGACGTCAGCCTTTCAACATTATACTCGACCAACTTGAACCTCGCCGTGCTCCTTCCAAGGCTAATTCGTTTGACAGTGTTCCATTAAGGTAACCACATGAAACTTTAATTTCCCTCTCCCAACGCCAGTATACAGAAACTGCGCAATCATCCTGGGCCAGAAGCCTGTATCTCTCACTCTCCAGCTCGCCTCCCTTACCCTTTCTCTTTTCGGAACATGGATCTCTAGAGGCTAATAGAGTTCATCATGGAGTCCGCTCTTATCCCTGTGGCATATTTTGGCATCTCAAGTGCCATCAGCCTGATCGCCCTCAACGTCTCTCAAGTTCAGCGGATCTACTTCGCGCCTTTCATACTACTATTTGCAATGCTGTCCTTCCGACACCTGGACGATATCCCATCGTGGCTGGGCTTCAGCAGTCTCTGGGGCTTATTCATCACGATCTACATCATGCACATCACCGCCGTCCTTTACATTGAGAAATGGGTTCTCGAGCCCATGAACGACGCCGACGACGAATGCGTCTTCGGCATACAGGACCACAATCACCGTTCAGTCTCCCGGAATCTCAAAGCCGCGTACAAAGTCTGGAGTAACCCACGCTGGCTGCCTCCGATCCCAATCAGCGACAATGGCAACGCAAGCACCGAAATTCCTCTAGGCCAGCCCCACCCCAGCACCGATGCCAAACGATCAACAATGACCTCCTTCATCCTCATCCGCACCACAAAGCTCTGTGCATATGGCTTGATCCACCAGCTAATCGCCACCCACATCTTCCCCGGCCATTTCCGACCAATGTCCATCGACGACTTCAGCCCCCAACATGAACGCTACATCTACCGACTCCTCTTCCACCCAACAGCCTCTGCCACTGCAGCCTCAGTGGTCGGAGACATACAGCTCCGCGAGACCCTGCTACGTGCCGTCCTCGCCGTCGACTGGGTAATCGCAGCGTACCTCGTGCTAGAAGGCAGCCATCACGTGTCCGCGCTACTCTTCGTCTGCGTGCTGCGGCTCGATGAGCCGGAAGAGTGGCCGCCGCTCTTCGGGAGCATGCGGCAGATCACCAGCGTGCAGCGGTTCTGGGGTAGTTTCTGGCATCGGCTGGTCGTCAGGCCGTATGGCAGTCATGCGGCGGTGCTGTCGCGGAGGCTGTTGGGGTTTGAGGCGCGGTCGGGGGTGGATAAGGTTTTTGTGAGTTTCTGCATTTTTCTGTTTTCGGGGCTGGCGCATTCGGCGGTCAGTTGGCAGATGGGGCAGCGGTGTGGGGTTTGGAGAGATGCGGCGTGGTTTGTTGCGAACTTTGGCGCTGGCGCTGTTGAGGTCGTGATGCAGAAGCTAGGTGCTGTTTTGGCTGAGAGAATGGGTCTAGGTGAACGCTATCATTCATTTGCTTCGGGAGTGGGCGGCAGGGTTTTGGGGTTTCTGTGGGTTTTTGCATTCTTCTTTTGGTCGGTGCCGAAGTGGCAGTTTCCTAAGATCTATTGCGCGACATTGCTAGAGATATATAATAAGTAGTGTGATGGCTATTTCTCCTGTCACGAGTTCTCATGTACGGGCTGTCAAGGCATCAGAGAAACGTTTTGTTTGTGGTCATGAAGGTATTGATATTCTCATGGCATGGCATAAATGAAGCGGAAGTCAATATCTTAGGAAAGCCGCGCGCCCGCCAGCAGTCTGACTATGATAGCATTTTGCTTGACGAGACCGGCTCGTTAGGTCATTTTCAAAAGTTCGCCTCCTGGCAACTTCGGGCACTGTCATGAGTTTGTATACGGCAAAGAAGATGAACGGCTACAGGTTTATCATTCTTCGCTGTCCTGCCTGAGGGAAGATTGAAAGAAGGCAAAGAAGTCACCTGGGTTGCCGTATTTGGGCAGTTCTGGGAAAAAGGGGAGTCACTTAAGAGGACGATGTCCGCTTCGGATATAGTAGACTACAGGTATGCAACTGAGCAAGGACAGCTCTATGTATTTCGCGATAAAGACTGACATTTTGTATCTACCAAGTAAACAGCGTAATCAAAACATCGTCAAACAATTTCCGTTACTCATACAGCACGCAAGAGTCTGCCCGCACACTCTCCCATGATTTCTATCTCGCACTCGGCTGTCATACTTGGAGACCCAGACGGAAATAGCAGATCGGCCATTATCCGAATCGATGCTTGCCTCGCCAGACAGATATAAGGCCCTGTCTTCGGGCTCAAGCTCGCCATCACAGCGTCGTAGTCTAGTGCGCATGCTGAACGGTTTCAAGGGCGTTCTGAAGTGTGTTCAACTCGTCTGGCGTCAAGCCGTTGTACTGAAGGCTGGCGGAGCCCATTGGGATCGGCTGGGCTTGGCCCGGTCTGTTCTGGCCGAGAAACACATTGGCGAGGGTCATACAGGCGGGAGGGACGTTGTCGAAGCGAACGTTGTTGTCGCCTACTTTGCTGACTTGAACGGTGACGCCATGGAGCTGCTGCTGGCAGGCCGCCTGGGCCACAGGAGGAAGGCTGCTGCCCTGGCGCTTGTGGTGACCTTTGGTGCCTGCGCCAATACCTCCCGCGACGGCCCCGCCGCCGAGGCCGGCACCGATGCCGGCTGCCTCGCCGGCAGTCATGCCGATGGCTGCCAAAACGGGTGGAGCTGGGCAAGCTTGAAAGAGACAGCTGAGGGCAAAAGCGGCAGTACTGATAGCAGTGAAGGTCTTCATCTTGAATGTGGTGATCCGGTGTTGGTTTTAGTTTGAATTGTTCGTGAAGAAGAGGAAGAATTGGGGGTATTCAGAAAAGTGTTGGTTGTATGTCTTGATTGAAAGCTGTGGTTATTGTATGCTTTGGTTGATAATGGACACGACATGGGGGAATACTCGTGGTCTTTTATCTATGGGAACCATCACAAGGAAGCCAGCGAAAGCAGCTTCGGTGACATCAGAGTCTGATCTGAGACCGTCTTGCCGCAAGGCAGAATTGTTAATAACCTATGAGATTTCTAGCTAGCAATCTGGCGTTGGCTTTTTGTTCATATGACGACATGGCAACAACCTCCAGCTGTTTAGGAAGGGCTGTGCATCTATGGAATCATCCAAGCTCGTGATGAAACCAATTCCTGGTGAGATGGAGACGTAATATGTCTCGTCATCTCACCGTGACCTGTTAGAATGACGAAGTCGGCGCGTCTCTTGGTCAGATCCTTTGAGTTTGTAGCACATGTCCGTGTAGAGAAGGTGGTGACATATTCCTGCCTGACGCAAATTAGATTGATCGCCATTGTAACGTGACGGTGGCTGATACGATGCGGAGGGGACTTGTTGGTTGGAATCGAGTACACGGACACCCGTTTCTGCTAAACGTATAGCCCCCAAATGGCTACAGGTACAGCCCACAGATTAAGCTAGTGCGGCATGCTGCCACCATCCTTTGAATGCGTCCTAAGAGTGTTTCAGGCGCTCGCTGGGAAAGAGCTCCCCTGGAGGGCAAGTTTGATCAAATACGAGCGGACGGGAAGAGTGTAAGGGCGCGTGTATCTAAGGAGGGGCCCCCTTGTAGGAAGGAGGATCCTGTACACGAGTGATGCACCCTGCAGGTAGTAAGATAGCATGGTCGCCCCTGAGTAGCTCCTATGACTTCACCTTAGGCCCCCAAGGTAGTACCCAGATAATCAACGTTGAGCCGTACTTCGAGAGGTGTACGTGTAGCTGTTTAGGGTCTTACATGCAGCGCTAGCCTTGTTGGCTTGAGGCGTGAGATGTTCGTTTTCCCTAGCAATTACGGATCTGGATATATTCGCTTGAAACTCAGACGCAGCCGCATCCTTCGAGGCCGAAAGGATTACTATACATGACGTATCATTCGGTTTCACATCAACGTTTGGTCCTTAATACTCAGACTCGAAGGATGCGGCCGGGTTTCGGGTGCAGATATCAGGGCTTGCAAACGTGAATGATTGAACGGCATAGCCCGGCCAGGCCTCCAGCTTGCCCCTCACTGACTGGGATGCGTTCTATGGGTGTGCAGCCCTTAGTTAGCGAAACAATGGTGTGGTCCGGATAGGGGACGTATGCACTTGCTCAACAATATCTGGCAGTGTTCAACAACTATTTTCAACCGCCCTTAGCCTATTAGCACTGTAATCAGTACTTGGGAATCCCAAGCAGGTATCGTTAAAGTTAACCATCGTTTGGTTCAGAGTGTCTAAGGCGCTATGATGTCGTATTCTACAGAAAATGTAGATCCTTAGGGACAAATCTGGCGTTGGGACCGCCCTAGTCCTAGTCTTAACACTAACTCCGGGCAGCACGCGATCCGTAGCGGGACGGGAAGGGACTGGATCGGTACGGCTGTTAGATTAGATCGGGTTAGGCGCTCCGCCCCGCTTGTAGGTACCTTACTTTACGAGTAGATCCGCTAGGATGCTACTACCTTAGATTGCAACCCTTTTGCAGACCCTGAATTTATCATCACAACTAAGGATTCAGGACTTTCTGGACGAGGCAGTGATACAGCCTAAGGAGTTGCAACACCATGTGAGCACGAAGCAATCCTACGTAGATCGTGACAGGGAGTCAACGTCGATGTGTCGACCTTCGTGGGGAACCCTCAAGGGGAAATATGAAGGAGGGATAAAAGCTTTGCTATATCCTTTCATCGTAGATCTAGAATCTGACATCAACATCATCCCCATCACGTCTACCATTCAGTCTTCCGTCCCTCGAACTTGTCTCTCCTTCGGTACAACTCATCTATCGTACCCTGATATTGAATCTCAATCACGATGAAGACCAGCACAGCAGTCTCAACCTCTATCTTGGCCTTCGTCGCATTTATCCAAGTCTGTCCAGCTCCGCCAGTAGTCTTGGGCCCAATCATTATCGCTGCCGACGGAGCTATCGGCGGCTCCGCCATCGCCGCCGGCATCAATCATCACCGCAAACGAGCTGATGAAATGCCGCACACGAAACAGAACGAGCGCTGCAAGTCAGGGTGCTGCAAATGGCCTGTAAGTCCGCCCTCAATGTCAAGTGCCTCTGAAACCGGTTTCTCAGATCAAGAGCTTACTGATGCTCTTCAGGCTTGCGAGTAGATCATGGTTGCGGCAATGTGGCGCTGGACATGGCGACGGTGTGTTGGATCATCTCGGCTGGCCGATGAATCGATGATTGGGTGGTTTGGTGTATGAGTAGATAGCAATAGACGTTGATCAATAGCGAATCGAGCTCCTGTACTATGTCAATCATACCATGGTCTGTAGGCCTCAATCCCTGAAATGAACAGCTCTGATCCTGCGCCGACTAAGGTCGTAGGCAAGATAGCGCATTGCGGTACTGCGGGGCCATGTAACGGGTGCGTGCATGCACCGCCGCGTTGCTGCGTCAGTTACAAGTAAGCCCAGGCTGATCGCCATGTTTCATCATTGATGGTGCATTGAGGCATTGGAGGAGATGTCTCAGCTCGGGGACTTATGTTTCTCCAGGTCGCACCTACACCTCTTTCCTACCGGTACTATTCTCTAGGCAAAGCTGGAGAAGCTGTTGAGAACGTGGGTTCAATGCTCACCATCTGCACCATAAGCTGCTCTCACTAGACTGATCCTCACTTTCTCGCAAATCAACGCATCATGCCAATGCCCCGCTCCAACCTCGCGACCTTGCAACAACCCCTCGCCATCCGCACCGACTGCATTGCCCTTCAACGCACATCCTTGCACGTGAAGCAAGACCTCAGCTGGTCGAGCGGCGACTTCACCGCCAAGAACGCCGACGGCGCCCTTGTCCTCTCCTGCGACGGAAAAGTGTGGTCCAACAGCGCACGCAAGGAATTCAAAGACGGGTCGGGCCTACCTTTGTTCAGCCTGCGCAGCTCCTGGTTCTCCATGTCCAAGGCATGGCGCTTGGAATTGCCGGGTGATGGGCATCTGATCATGGCAGTGCGCCCACGATGGTCACTAGGGAAAGTAAAGCTGGACTGCACGTTCAAGAACGCGGCATCCGACGTTGACGCCCAGGAAGTTATACTGGAAGTTCGCGGGCAGGATTATCAGAATTTGGTGACACATATTAGTTGTGGGGAGAGTAGAGTAGCTTCTGTGAGGAGGATGTTCGACAGTGGAGGCAAAGGAGGAGATTGGAAGTTCAAGCCAGAGTATGAGGTCGATGTGGCGGAGGGGATGGACACGGCATTGGTGAGTCATCAACTTACTCTGATCGATGAGGAAGAGAGTGACCTCGAGAAGGTTGATGCTGCTAATGGGTATCACAGATTGCAGTCATTGTCATCATCATGGCCAATCTCATTCAGTCTGGGTGGGACACTAGCCCCGCTAAGAGAACCGCTAAGAAATGAAATGTGTGGCTGGTACGAAAGATCACCGGTGAGATTAAGGAAATCGGATACAGAATAAGGGGTTCCAGACTATATACTTCCATATGTGCGAAACGTCCAGCGCCGCGATAAACCAGCAAGCTTAATTAGATCCAGTGGGGCTAACAACAGCCAGAGTACACCCCTCCCGAATGCATTCTTTTCGCTACTTTACTCCAGAAAAGCCTCTCATGATTGATGATGACGATGAGCAGCCTGATGTGACCAGTGTTTCTATTAAGGCCACCATTGTGGAGTCCAAGATTGGCCCCACAGCCCTCCAAGAACCCCATCATAAGATACACGCAAAGACTCACGGCTACTTGTGTTCTCACACCACTAACCCTGTCAATCGTTCAACTTCCCACAACATTGCTTCACCCCAGTAGGGGATGAGTACACCGGCCGCGACGATATTAACGGAGACCTAATAGTGGCAGACTCTCCCAGCGCTATCACTCAACCGCTCCCTTCGCAGTCCGAGTCCCAACATTCAGTGATTGAGGAGGAATAGGATATTACCAGAATCATGAGCAAGAGACGTGTGGGAAAGGGCTGGGAATATAAGGTGCGCTGGAAGGATACATCGCTGTGCAAGAGCGCGTTGGAGAATGCCCAAGGGATGCTGCGTAAATTTGAGGCACGGCAAATGCTTTCGATGGAAAGATAGGGCTATAATGCGCCATGAACCTCTGAGACAATCATATACCTTTCCTGCTCAATACATGCTCCATCCTGAACCGTATCTAGCCTTGACTGTGGACGACCAAAGAATTTGGTTGCCTTTTCTTTCTTCAGACACATAATTTAGCTCGGTGCCATAATCAACGATCACGATTGCGAGACGGAAAGCATTCATATTTTTGCCCTTCGCGGCGGCAATCTGGGATCAAAAGAACATGAGCGTCTAACATCTCAATGCCACTTCTATTGCAAGGTACCGACACAACATTGAACTCACCAAAAAGCTTGGAAACAATGGAAGTATTACGAGACAAGGCGACGTTTACCCAGCAATCGTCTTCAAATGACAAACGCAAAACACGTCATTGTACAACTCATCTGCCTCTACCATCTGCGCAATCAGCCAAACCATGATACCCGCTTTCGCTACACGTCCGCCTACTTAGGTTTTGCCCAAACCGACATTGAACTCAAGCATCTTCTTTCCGGTAAGATCGTTCCACACCACACTGCCTGGATTTTGCGCCTCATGCGTCAATTGTACGGGCACGTGTGTACCGTCGGTGCCAAGTATGGCGTTATGGCAAGTAGTAGCGATGTAGTTGAGAGCATCTGCACAGAGGGCTACTGCTTCCCTCTTCGAGGCCGGGTCAGTACCCATGCCCCAATTGGTCATGGTAAGGAACACCTGGACGCTTCCCTTGTGCCAAATCGTTGACGCGACCTATATAGCGTCAGTGGGTCACTGACTAAGCATGCCATCCTCCTTACATAACATTCTGCAACCCTCGTGGTCTTTCCCCTTGGGCTCATCACCATCTCGTGTGTTCGTAGTTCCTGGTGAACCATAAAGTTCGAGCAAATAGTATTGCAATGGCAAGAGTTGAAAACCTACTTGACCTCAAAGGCCATTGGCCCCGAGAGCTTTGGCCTCTGTTCTGCACCACTCAAATACCTGTCGCAGTAAGCTGAGAGATTCTCACAATTTCTTTTCTTTGGTTCTTCTTTTCTTGCAATCAGGAGAACCTACTCACCGCTATGGTTTCACTGGCTGATGTGTATTCATCCTTATTCAAACATCTAGACAATCAACAAATTCCTTCTTGCGTCAGAAGAAGGCAGTAAACGCACTACGGGCATTAACAGAGACAACCTCTGGAATCTCATTCTCACCCATTCCCAGCCACGCCCTGACGAAGCTACATCCGCTCCCATCCCCGAAAGCCATATGAGCACGACCTTCGCCGACGCAACCTTGGACGATTTGGGCAATTTTTGTCGTCAGCGTTTCTCCTCTGAGGAAGGCAAGCCGAAAGCGGAGCCGCCGATCGCATCCGACAGATTTGGCATTATAGATAAGCGTTCTTTGACAGATGATACGATCGTGCTCGTTCGTTGGGAGCTGTGGACTGAGCGTATTGACCCAAAGTCGGAGGATGATAGCGACGAGGCTTTCCGAAGGGTTAGAGGGTGGGCAACTGTGAGAGTGCAGTTTCATAAAGCCCCGCTAGCGATGGGAGCGGTGGGCGAGGACTTTAGGATTTGTGATTATCGGAACAATCTAGACGATGAAGACGATGGTGTGTGTCTGCGGGATGGGCGTTAGTATTGATTAGTGCTGTGTCGTCTTTCATAAATATTTATTAAGGGATAGATGGAGTTATTACAGCTACACCCCTTTTACCTACGATTGTCCCCCCCTACTAGAAAAAGAAGACATAAGCTCTACTACTAAACTAGTACTAATAGGAATTAAACCTATTCTCTTATAGATCTTAACCGCGAATACGACTTATATTATAAGTATATACCCCTATATAATAAGAGTAATACTTCCTACTATTATACTTAAGCTAGACTAGGATATTATTAGGAGTTAAACCTACGAGCCTTAAGGAAGCAATAGTAAAATTATAGTTTATAGTCCTATATCTTAAAGATACTTTCGTCGTCAGCCTTATTTATAGGCTCGAGAACCTATTTCTTAATATAAAGGATAGTAGTAATATATATAATTCTCCTTCTATATCTCCTTTCCTTTATATATTACTTAGGTAATTATATATATATAACTTATACTTATTATATTATTAAATAGGTTTTATATTTACCTAAGCGCCTCTTCTAGGTAAACTTGTAATACGCTATCTATTAGGGACTAGAATAATATTAGTTTAATAACGTAGTATTCTAATATAATAAGAATAAAAGCTATAGTATTATAATATATCTATAACACGACTAATATAGTTCGCGCCAAGGCTACGCTAGTCCTAGTCAGGCTAATATAGTACTAGAACTATAATACTATCTTACCTTTATATATTTTAAAATAGAAAATCTTAAAGGTAGACTTAAAGGTAGACCTAGTAGCTATTAACTTATAACCTTAGTATAGAATTAGAGTTATTTATTAAAGGAAATAATACCTATAATCTATAGTTTAATTAATATAGTATAAGTACTTAATTAGCTATTAATTAATATCTATTACTATCTACTTATATATTATACTCCTTAACTATTAACTTATTAGCTAGCTAAGATAATTTAATATACTATTATAATTAGTATTATATTATTATAATTATAATCTACTTATAAGCTTAAAAGGTATTAGTAAGCTCTTAATTAAAGAAACTAATATTAGAGGTACTTAACTTAAAGGATAGACTTATAAGCTAATTATAATACCCTAACTTAAAATATTTATTCTATTTTATATATAGGAATCTATTAGCTTATTTATAATAATAATTAATATTAATAGATAGGTTTTATAGTAAGATTATTTAACATTTATTTAATAATTTACATAGGTCTAGTTATATACTAAACCTAATCTAAATTTACCTGAATATAAGCCGTCGCTACTTAGCCCTATATATCTAGGATTTACTTATAAAACCCTTTTTAATAATTATCTATTTATCTATATTATTAATAACGACGTATTATAAATATTAATTCTAATAAAGAACTTATATATATAGCTACTCTAGCCCTCCTTATCCTTAGTTTATACTATATTAATTAAGTCTTATACTATACTTATATCCTACTAGTTAAGTATTAGAGTAAGGAGTAGAGTCTTAATAATTTTCTATCTAAGTAAATAAGGCGGATATTTAGATTTATTAAGAATAAGATATATTAATTACTTACCTATTTTAACCTTAAAAGTATTAACTAGTAATATAGTTATTAGCCTAGCTTAAAGCTCGCTTTATATCTTATTCTAGTAAAATTCTTATACCTATATCCTTTATATAAGTTATTAATAATATTTAGCTAGTCTCCCTCCTTTATTTCTACTATAATTAACGATATCTTTAAGTACCTACATAATTACTATAATCCTATCCTATACTAGTATCCTATTCTTAAATATAATAGGATCTAGAGGTATATAAGGGTAATTAAATACGTAGGTAAAATATATAGGAGGTCTATAGTTTAGGGGTTTATTAATAGAATATTTCAGCGCTTCTATTAACTAAAGGAAGACTAGAGGTTCTTCTACTTTATATATAAAAAGGTATATAATATAGTATAATTAGGGGTAATATACCTAGATAGTCTAATTAGTATATTATATAGCCTATTTAAGGGAAAGGTAAATAATCTAATAATAATATAAACTTCTAGTATATAAGACTAGCTATATTAAGTATTCTAGAGGTAGTAAGTTCTAGATCTATTTAGTAATAAAGCTTATAAGTATATAAAATTTATTATATTACTATATATAAGCTACCTAAATATATAGAAGAGAAAGTTTAATAGAAGAATAGCTAGTATATAAATTACTATTAAGTATAGTTTTAGGATAATATAAATACCTTTAAATATAGAATAAAATTAGGGCTAATACCTATTAGTAATATCTATTAGGTAGTAGTACTATTAATAAACTATTTTACCTATTTATAAGGCTAAAATATAATATCTAGTTAATTTAGAATAAGGCCTTTAATAATCTACTAATATTTATTAGTAACTAACTCCGCCTAATAATTACTTAGATATATTTCTTTATATTAAGCCTTATAATATAACTAAAGGGATTATAGGCTTATAATCTATATATAATTACCTAACTCTAATACTATAACGCTATTAGTTTATAGACTATATTACTAATTAAGAGCTTATTATTAAATTTAAGTTATAAAGAAGCTTATAGAGATAAGTTATAAATTAGCCTAAATCTATAATATATATAAGAAATATAGGAAACCTACCCTTATTAAGTAATATAACCTATTTATATAATTACTATAAAATAGTAAGTATCTTATAACGCTTTATTTCTTTATTTTTACCTAAAATTTCTACTTCTATATTTTATTTAGTTTTTCTACTTCTTATTCTAAAATATCCTAATCTTAAGTTACTTAAATATTAGGGGTTTATTCTATTATTTTATATTATTTTATATATTAGAGCTATAAAATATAGCTAAGTATTATATCTACTAGTCTTATAGTATTCCTACTATATATTATTAACCCTATCTTTACTAAGCTCTTTATTAACTTCTATATAAAAAGCCTTAGTAGTATTTCTCCTTTACTTACTATTATTATTATTACTTTTAAAGTCTCTACTATTACTTACTTAATTTATATCCTTAATATTATTAAGCCTATTAATATATAATTATATTATACTTATAACCTCTCTATTAAATATTTAGGGATAGCTTAGTATATTATTATTTATAAGGATAGTAAGATTAATCTTACTAGTAATATTTTCTAGTATTTTTTATATTTATTCTATCTCTTTACTTAAGTATTATTAATATAAGACTTAATTTATATAAAGTATTTAAATAAAGTCCTCCTAAGCTCCTATTTACTTTTATAATAAAGTTATAAAGGCTTATAACTCCTTATAAAGTATATTTAATATATTATAAGTCTATTATATTCCTTTAATTAAATATTTAAGTTCCGCGTTAATATTAAGTTATTACTTATAAATAAGTTCTAGCTTCTTAATTAAGGCTAGGTCCTAAGTACTAGTTATTATAAATATATTAATATTAGTAAATAGAAGGGCTTAAGTACTACTTATTAATATAGGCCTATTAATACTTATAGGTATTATCGCCGGAGTTATTATATTATAAGATTTAAAGAATTTTAAACTTTACTTTATAAAATTAATTAAAATAGTAGTTATATCTTAAGTTAGATAAGACTTTTATACTTATTTAAGTCTTTACCTATCCTTTTATAGCCTTATCCCCCTATTTCTTTTCTTATTCTACTATTATAGTTATTATAGCTAATAGATAGTACTATTAGTAGAGTTAGCTTTATCCTTAAGATTACTCCTAATATTAATACTACTCTAGTAGCTAGTATTACTCTAGTATTAAGGACTTAGGCTTTACTACTAGTAGGGGGAACCTTTTAATATAAT
>JAABUN010002916.1_pt1 | contig 28282 bp, 26 predicted proteins | sample 5559311 | NCBI WGS metagenome assembly JAABUN01 (sample SAMN10711877, study PRJNA513370) | rock metagenome | isolation source: Antarctica rocks | place: Antarctica: Victoria Land, Siegfried Peak sud
GACGCTGAGCTGGTCACCTTGTCGGTGATGCAAGCGCTGCTGGGCTACCCCAGCGAGGCCCGCTGGCTACGGTTCGCCCGCGGCCGGCTGCGTCACCTGTTCCCGTATCTGCCGCTGCAGCCGGGCCTCATTTTGGTCACCAGCGAGACGACTCACCTGATGCCACCTGCGGGGACTTTGTAATGACCAGGGACAGCGCGCTGTCGCTGGTTGCATGCCCCACCAGATCCGGTGACTTGAACGGCCAATGTGCAGCCGCCGACGTCGACCTTTGCTTGTTCCGGGTCTTCACGGCGCCTGTGTGCCACCACCGAGGTCAGCTTGGCCAGGCGACAGTAAGACCGCCGTCGACCGTCAGCGTCTGCCCGGTCACGTACCGGGCGCTGGGCCCGAGCAGGAAGCACACCACGTCGGCGACGTCGGCAGGCTGGCCCACCCGACCGAGCGGGATCCTCGCCGCCGATATCACCAGGCCGTCCGGACCGCCCGAGTGAACCGGATCGAGCGACTGGGCCGACTCGATCACCCCGGGCAGCACTGCGTTGATCCGGATCTGCCGATCGGCCAGCTCCAGCGACGCGCTGCGGACGAAACCGAGGACACCCGCCTTCGCCGCACCGTACGGCGTATGGCCCGTCGCGCCGACCGCCCCGCCCGAGATGCTCGACACGCACACCACGGCGCCACCGTCGCCCATCCGCGCCGTCGCGGCCCGCACCGTACGCATCACGCCGGTGAGATCGATATCCAGCACACCGTGCCAGATGTCGTCGGTCAGCTCGCTCAGCCGGGCCCGGTACATCCAGCCCGCGTTGGCCACGACCCCGGCCAACGGCCCGAACGCCGACACCGCCTGATCGCACGCGTCCGCCAGCTCTTGCGCATCTCGTACGTCGGCATCGACCACTAGCGCCCGGCCACCGACTCGTTCGACGGCCCGCACCGTCTCGGTCGGGTCGTTCGTATCGCCGTCGAAGGTGCCGACGGCCACTGGCGTCCCCGCCCGGGCCACCGCGACGGCTACCGCTTGGCCGATCCCGCTGGTCGCGCCGGTGACTAGGACCGCGCCGTGGGTCATGGCATCACATCGCCGCTGTTGGGGCCGAGCGTCTGCCCGGTGTAGAGGTTGCCGCCTGGGTCACTGGCCAGCAGCACTGCCGTCGGCGCCACTTCGGCCGGCCGGCCGATGCGGTGCAACGGCAGGTCGAGCCGGACGGCCTCCACCTCCGCTTCCGGCGGATCGCCCCACAACGGTGTGCGCACTGGCCCCGGGGCGATGCAGTTCACGGTAATGCCGTCACCGGCGACCTCGCGGGCCAAGGCCCGGCTGAAGCCGATAACCCCAGCCTTGGCGGCGCTGTAGTGGGCCAGCCCCGAGCCACCCTTAAGCGCCAGCTGGGACGCTACGTTGATGATCCGGCCAAAACCGAGGGCGGTCATGCCGGGCAGCACCGCGCGGCAGCAGAGAAAGACGCTACGCAGGTTCACGGCGACCATCTCATCGAAGACCCCGGCCGGCATCCCGACCACCGGCTGATTGTTGAGGATGCCCGCGTTGTTGACCAGGACATCGATCACGCCGAGCTCGCGGGCCACGGTCTCAAACAGACGCTGGACGTCGGTCTCGACCGCGACGTCGGCCTGCACGGTGAGCACCTCGACCCCCAGCTCGCGGCAACGGTCGGCCACCTCCGCGAGGCCGGGCCCGGCAGACCGGTCGGCCAGGCAGAGCCGGGCACCTTCGGTCGCGTACGCAGTCGCGATGGCGGCACCGATACCGCTGCCCGCCCCGGTAACCAGGGCCGTCCGGCCGAGAAGCAGCCGCCGTGGCTCCTGCGGGGAGGGGACTACTGGACTCACCATCACAGCCGCCGGGTCGGGTCCCGAGGCACGAGTCGGCCGCGGCCAGCCTCGCCGATGACCTCGCCGTCGGCGTAGACGACCTCACCGCGGCTGATGGTGACTGCGGGGCAGCCGCTCACCTCCCATCCCTCGTACAGGCTGTAGCCGGAGCGGCTCTGACCCTGGGCGCCAACGACCCGTCTCGTGGTGTCCGGGTCCCAGACGACCAGATCGGCGTCGCTACCCACAGCAATGGTCCCCTTCTGCGGATAGAGGCCGAACAGCTTGGCAGCGTTGGTCGAAGTGACTTCCACGAAGCGCTCCAGCGAAAGTCGACCGGTGCGCACGCCCTCGGAGTACAGGATCGGCATCAGCGTCTCTAGGTCGGACATGCCGGGGCGGGCCGTGGCGATCGTCAGACTCGGGTCACGCTTATCCGCCGCGGTCCACGCGGCGTGATCGGTGCAGCAGGTCTGGATATGCCCGGCCGCCAACCCGGTCCAGAGTGCGGCCTGGTCCGCCGCGCCGCGTAAAGGCGGGTTGCCGACGTAGAGGGCAGCATCGTCATCGGCGAACCGGTCGTCGGTGAAGTACAGATAGATCGGCCGCGTCTCGACGTACACCCGCTGACCCTGCCCCTGGGCGGCCCGAGTCAGGTCGAGAGCTGCCGCGCTGCCCAGGTGCACCAGATAGATGGGCGCGTCCGCGACCGCGGCGAAGGAGATCATCCGCGCGACGGCGACCTCCTCGGAGCGGGCCGGACGGCTCTGCCCGTAGTGCGCGAGGGAGCCGAGCCCGGCCGCCAACAGTTGCGCCGTGACGTGGTCGATGATCGTGGCGTCCTCGCAGTGCACCATGGTCAGCACCCCGTGCCGGCCGGCAGCGGTCAGCGCGCGCAGATAGTCACCGGCGCGGGCGTCGAAGTCGGAGAAGGCCGTAAAGATCTTGACGCTGGTGTGCCCGGCCGCGGCCAGCGCGGCGATGTCGTCCGGCGCCCCCTCGTCAGGGTCGAGCAGCACGGGGTGCAGCACGAAGTCGACCAGGCTGCTCCCCCTCGCCTCGGCGCCCACCCGTTGGACCAGCTCCGGCAACCGCTCCCCCGGCAGCGGGAACGTAATGTTGCCGATCGTGGTGACCCCACCGGCGGCCGCCGCCCGAGAGCCACTGACGAAGTCGTCCGCCCACCGGGCTCCTTCGCCCCCGGGTTCGGCCGGTGTCAGGTGGACGTGCATGTCGACCCCACCGGGAAACAGGAACCGCCCCGTCGCGTCGATGGTCCGCCGACCCGTCATCGGCCCGCCGATCTGCACGATGCGGCCGTCTCGGACGCCGACGTCGGCGACCGACCGGCTGCTGCTGGTCACCACCGTCCCGCCGGCGACGACGAGGTCGTACGGGGGGTCGGGCGAAGCGCCGGTCGTGGCAGCTGACGAAGACACGGGCCCGAGCTCTCAGCCGGGAGCGGCGGCGAGGAATGCGCGTACGTTTCCCACCCATAGGGCACGTTCCTCGTGCAGCGGCCCGTGCCCGGAGTTTCCGAACACCACGAGCTGGGCACCCGGGACCGCGGCGGCGATCTTCTCGCTTTCGGCCACCGGCGTGATCCAGTCGTAGCGGCCGACGGTCACCAACGTCGGACACGCGATGGTGGGCAGCTTCGTGGTCAGGTCGTAGTCCGGCAGGTTCACGCCGAACGCATAGTTGTGTGTCTGATAGTGGTAGGACGTTCGGTTGACGATGGTCTCCACGAGCTCGGGATCCTCGATCACGTTGTAGAGCGGCAGCAGCGCTCGCCAGCCCTTCCGGAACTCGGCGTCGCCTCGGACCTGGCCGGCCCACAGCCGGTCGAAGAGCTCCATGTCCAGCTCGACCCGGTCGGACTCCTGGGCCCGCTTCCGGGAGTTTGCCTTGAACGTGTCGGCCGCCGCGGTGTCCACCAGGATCAGCGCCCGGACACGAGCGGGGTAGCGGGTGACATATTCCAGCGCCACCATGCCGCCGTAGGAGTGGCCGGCCACCACAACCTGCTCGACGCCGGCCCAGGCCCGTAGCGCGTCGACGTCTGCCGTCCACTGCTCGTGGCTGAACGGTGGGGCGTCTCCGCTCGCGCCGCTGCCCCGTGCGTCGTAGGTGATCACCCGGTACGCGTCGGCGAAGGCCGCGAAGGCATCCGTCAGATCCGCCCGGTCCCCCACGCCGGGGCCACCGTGCAACGCGATCAGCACGTCGGCGTCTGGGTTTCCCTGGACGTCCACGTCGAGCTCGTTGTCGTTGATCAGTAGGCGCATCAGGTGTTCCGTTTCTGACTGGTGGGGCTGGGAGGTGGCGGCCGGCTCGGCCGCGGGAGGTTTCTTGGGTGGCCGCAGGCCTTAGATGAGGACCTCGACGCGGGTGTGCATCCGCGAGATCAGTGCGGCCGCGGCCACCCGCCCGATGGCGGACAGATAGGACCCGGCCACCAGGTGGTAGGGACTGTCGTGCATGTAGTCGTACGCGTCCTCGACCTGGCCGGGCCAGGATCCGACCCAGTTCACCTCGGCCTCAGCCAGCAGGTCGTCAACCTGCTGCAGCAGTGCCGCCAGACCGTGGAAGCCACCGTCGAGGTCCCATTCCGCCGCCGGGCGGAAGCTGACCAGGTGTGGCGCTATCCCCTGTGCTCCGTCGGCCGCCTCCTGCGCCAGCACGGGGATCTGGTCCAGGGCTGCCGTCCAGATCGCGCGCGGCCGCTCACCAAACATGGAGATGGCCGCGGTGTCGGCGAGCCAGGGAGCGTCGGCGGTCCGGGTGCTAAGTCGGGCACACCGTTCGGCGATGATCGCTACCACCGCGGACAGCCCGGCCAGGTCGTGCTCGGCCACCTCGGGGTCCACCGGCGCCTCGGAGAATACGGGTCGCCGTTCGCGCTCGGCCGTCGACTCGCTCACCTGCCACGCCACGGCATTTACCAGCATCCGGGCCGAGAGGGTCACGTCGTCCATGGCCAGGGACGAGCCGAACTCGGGGTGCGACCCGAACAGCACCACTCGCCCGGCGCCGCGCTCACCGGCAACGATATTGGCGATGCCGGCGGAGATCGCCTCGTCGATCAGGTACGGCCCCCCGGTCGGGCCGAGGAAGTCCTCGGCCGGGGTGAACCGTTCCCCCGTCCCCACGACGACCGTGAGCGTCTCACCCTGGGTGAACAGCGGCCCGTTGTAGTGGGTTACCGCAAACTCGGTCGGCATCCCTTCCATCACCGGATGGTCCGGCGCTGCATTGCGAACGGTCAGCTGACCGATGCCAGGTGACTGGATGACGCCGAAGATCGAGTCGCCGTCGTTCCACACGCGCGCGTCCAGCAGGCACAGCTCGGCCTGCTCGGGGCAGACGGCCAGGAACCGGGCGGGCACGGTGGCGGCGTCGTAACTGCCGGCGCACGAGCCGATGTACATCCCGCCGGCTTCGACGTACTGCCGGATCGCCCGGCAGCCGGCGACGCCCAGCGGCTCCAGCTGGCCAGCCATGGCGCGGTAGGCGCCGCCGGGCATGACGAACGCATCGAAGCCATCCAGGGCGCCTGAGAGGATGTCCGCCGCGAAGACGAACGCGGTTTCGTGCCCGGCGCGCGCCAGGATGGCCGCGTGGTTGTAGGGCGAACCGCCCCCGCCGTACAGTGCGACTCGTGCCATCACATGCCTCCTAGGGATCTCTCTTCGGTGGGTTGGAACCAGTCCTCGACAGCTCGCGCGCTGACGTGGCAACGCGCCCGGGTTCCGGTCGAACGCAGGGACAGGGGTGGGTGCTGCTCGATGCAGATCTGCTCGGTGAGCCAGCACCGCTTATGGAAGCGGCAGCCGGGTTCAGCCTCGGCCATCGGGCGGACCTCGCCGATCACGATCGGTTCGTACCGCTGTCGTGGGTCGGGCGGCGGGATGGCCGACAGCAGGGCCTTGGTGTACGGGTGCTGCGGCTTGGCGTACACCGTCGCTACGTCACCGACCTCGATCAGGTCGCCCTGGCACATGACCCCGACGCGGTCACTGATCTGCTGAACGACGCCGAGATCGTGGGAGATGAACAGCATGGCCACGGCGGTGGCACGCTGGATCTCCATGAGTAGGTCCAGGATCTGTGCCTGGACGGACACGTCTAACGCCGATACCGGCTCGTCGGCCACGATCATCTTGGGGTTCAGCGCCAGTGCGGTAGCGATGCCTACCCGCTGTCGCAGGCCGCCCGAGAGCTCGTGCGGGAAGACCCGGCGATAGCGGTCGGCTAGAACCACCTGGTCCATCAGGTCGTGCACGCGTTGCCGACGCTCGGCCGCGGAGCCGACGCCGTGGATGTGCAGCGGCTCGGCGATGATGTCCTCGACGCGCTGTCGGGGGTTCAACGAGGCGTACGGGTCTTGGAAGATCACCTGGATGTCGCGCGACAACGCCCGGCGGTCCGACGGGGTGGCTTCGGTAATATCTCGCCCCAAGAAGGAGATCGACCCGCTGGTGGGGCGCATCAGGCCCAGGATCATCCGTCCGAGGGTACTTTTGCCCGAACCCGACTCCCCGACGATGGCCAGCGTCTCACCGGCCGCCAGGGTCAGGCTGACGTCGCGGACCGCCACGGGCGGTGCGTCGGGTCGGCCGCCGAGCCGGGCCGAGACGCCCCGGTGGGCACCGAACTCCTTGCGCAGCTGGTTGATCTCGAGCAGCACCGGTGTCGCCTCGGTCATCCCCGCCCCCCGTCGACAGTGCCGTCGATGGTGTGCAGGGCGGCCTGGGCGCGCCGTCCGGGCAGGGCCGCGAGCAGCCGTCGCGTGTAGGGATGCTGCGGGTCGGCGAACAGGGCGTCGACGTGGGCCGCTTCGACCACTTCCCCACCGTTCATCACGATCACCTTGCTGCACAGCTGAGCCACCACACCGAGGTCGTGGGTGATCAGTACCATGGCCGAGTTCGAGCCGTCGATGAGGGTTTGCAGCAGCCGCAGCACCGCCGCCTGCACCGTGACGTCCAACGCCGAGGTTGGTTCGTCGGCGATCACCAGCTTGGGATCCAGGGCGAGCGCCATGGCGATCGCTACCCGTTGGTTCATGCCGCCGCTCAGGGTGTGCGGGAAGGCCTTCAGCCGGGACTCGGGGCCGGGAATGCCGACCTTACCGAGCCAGCTGGTGGCCTCGGCGCGAGCATCCGATCGGGAGAGCCCACGGTGTCGGCGCAGCACCGCCGTGAGCTGGTGGCCGACTGTGAAGCTGGGGTTCAGGGCCGTCGACGCGTTCTGCATGATGGTCGACAACTGGCGGCCCCGCAGGGAACGCAGCTGCCTAGAGGTCTTCCCGAGCAGCTGCACGCCTTCGAAGGTGACGCTGCCGGTCGCCGTCGCCCCGTTCGGTAACAACCCCAGCAGAGCCGTTCCCAGGGTGGTCTTGCCCGAACCCGACTCGCCGACTACCCCGAGCACCTCACCCTCGTCGAGGCTGAAGGAGACCCCGGCGACGGCGGGCCGCTCGGATCCGCCGTAGCGCACGGTAAGGTCGCGGACCTGCAGCAGATCGCTCATCGCGCCATTGCTCGTTTCCTGGGGTCGAGCCAGTCCTGCAGGCCGTCGCCCAGCAGCGTGAAGCCAAGCACGATGAGCACGATGGCGACGCCAGGATCGGCAACCACCCACGGGGACGTGGCCATGAAGTCGCGACCCGTGGAGAGCAGTAGACCCAGCGACGGGGTCGGCGGCTGCACACCCAGGCCGATGAAGCTCAACCCGGCCTCGAGCAGGATCGACACGGCCATCAGGATCGACGCCTGGACCACGACGGGTCCCAGGCTGTTCGGGGTGACGTGGCGAAAGATCAGCCGACCGAAGGAGGCGCCACGGGCTCGAGCCGCGTCCACGAAGCTCTCCCGGCTGGTCTCCAGGGCTGCGGCCCGCATCACCCGAGCGATGATCGGGATGTAGATGATGGCGATGGCCAGCAGCAGCACGCCCGTGCCGGCACCAGCGAGGGCAACCACGACGATGGCCAGCAGCAGGGCGGGAAACGCCATCAACACGTCCATCACCCGCATGATGAACCCGCCGAGTAGCGGCGGACCCATTGCCGCCACCAGTCCGATCGGAATCCCGATCGCCAAGGCGAGCGCGACCGAGCCGACCGAGACCACCAAGGAGATCCGGTAGCCCTGGGCCACCCGGGTGAGCAGGTCGCGGCCGAGCTGGTCAGCGCCCAGGAAGTGCTGCCCTGACGGCGGCTGAAGGGAGGACTGCGCGTCGATCTGGGTAGCGCCCCCGGCGTCCAGCAACGGCACGATCACGGCAATCAGCACCACCATCAAGATCAGGACCGAGCCAGCGACCAGGGTCCGGTTGTGCCGCAGGACGTGGCGCAGGCTGCGGCGGCTCGCGGGCCGATCGGCCATGGTCCTATCTCCGGCCAGCGCGTCGAGGTCGGGGATGGTCACCCGGTCACTCTCCTGAGCTTGGGGTTGAGCGCGGCGTACAGCAGGTCGGACGCCAGGTTCACCAAAATGAACATGATGACGAAGATCAGCACGCAGGTCTGGACGACCGGATAGTTGCGGCTGAGCATGGCCTGCACGACGAGCTGGCCCATCCCGGGGATGGCGAAGAGCTGCTCGACAACAACCGTGCCGCCCAACAGATAGCCGACCTGCAACCCGGCCACGGTCACGATGGGGATCGCGGCGTTGCGCAGACCGTAGAGAAAGACGACCGACGCCGAGCTCAGCCCGTTGGCCCGGGCCAACCGGATGTAGTCGGTGTCCAGTACCTCTAGCATCGCGGAGCGACTGACCCGGGCCAGCACGCCACCGAGACCCAACGCGAGCGCGACGGAGGGCAAGATCAGCGAGTGCAGGTTTTCCCAAAGGCCCCGACTGACCTGGGTGTAGCCGGAGGAGGGCACCAAGCCCAGCGTCAGGGCGAAGAGCAAGATGCCCAAGATCCCGAAGACGAAGTCGGGTATGGCAATAGTCAGCACGCTGAATCCTCGTACCAGCCGGTCGAGCCAGCTCCCCAGGTAGACCGCGGACAGGACACCCGCCGGGATGGACAGCACGGCCGCAAGCAGGAACGCGATGCCCGCCAGCTCGAGCGTCACGGGCAGCCGGGCGGCCATCTCGGCGTTGATCGACTGGTTCGTGATGTAGTCCTTGCCGAGGTCGCCGCGCAGCAGGTCCCCGATCCAGCTACCGTACTGCGCCCAGATTGGTCGGTCCAGACCGAGGTCCCGGGTCACCTGGTTGATCATTGAGGGAGTCGCGTTCGCGCCCAGGATGGCGTTGGCCGGGTTGCCAGGTACGAGGCGAAGGATCAAGAAGATGATGACCGAGGTCCCGAACAGGATCGGTGCGGTCAGCACAAGACGACGCGCGATCATGGTCGTCGCGTCGTAATGGCAGCTCGGGGGCGCCCGCTCAACTCTGCTTCCACAAGTCCTCGACCCGGATCTCCAGCGACGGGAGCACCTCGGCACCGTTGAGTCCGGGCTTGCTCCAGTACTGCTGCTGGCGGTTGGCGATGAACAGGAAGGATGCTTCCTCGGCGAAGGCCTGCACCATCTCGGGATAGACCTGCTTGCGCACCTTCTGGTCGGCCTGGAAGGTGAACTTGGCCAGGGCCGCGTCCAGACGCGCGCTCTTGTACCCGCTGAGGTTGAAGCCCGAGCTGGAGTAACCCAGCAGGTAGTAGGTCAGTGCCGGGTCGAGCGAGGCGCTGAAGTAGGTGATGCCCATCCCGTACTGCTTGTTCGCCAACCGGCCGAAGGACTCCGCGGAGGCCATCGTCTTGATGTTGAGGTTCAGGCCGATCTTCTTCAGCTGCGACTGCAGGACCTGGGCGATGGCTACGAACGACTGGTCCTCCTGGGCCACGACGAGCTCGGCGTCGCGAACGCTGGTGCTGGCCTGGCTGAGCAGGGACTTGGCCTTGTCAAGGTTCGGGCCGCCCTCGTACGGATTCACACCGCTGTAGAACGGGTTGGGCTTCGAGACCGCCTCGGTGGCCTCCACGGCGGCACCGAAGAATGCGAGCTTGACGATCTCGGAACGGTCGATCGCCCAGCTGACGGCCTGGCGCACCTTGATGTCGTTAAACGGCGGGGCGGTCGTGTTCAACAAGATGAGGTACGGGAAGTAGGCCCGGGCGTCCGTGTGGTTGATGCTGGCGTTGCTGGTGAGGCTGGGGATCTGCTGGGGCGGCACCGTCTGGATCCAGTCGAACTGACCGGTCTGCAGCCCGGCCAGCCGTACCGTGTCGTCACCGACGGACTGGAAGGTGACCTCATCGAGGTAGGGACGATCGGCCTTGAAGTACTTGTCCCACCGAGAGAGCGTGACGTGGCTGCCCTTGACCCAGTCGGTCATCTTGTAGGGGCCTGTACCGATCGGGCTCTGCTTCGGGTCGGCGGACTTGATCGCCTTCTCGTTGACGATGTCCACCAGGCTGGCCATGGTGGCCTCCATCGGGCCGTACGGCTTGGAGAGCTGGATCCGGACCTTGTGGTCGCCCACCGCTGTGACCTTGTCGAAGAACCCGAGGTAGGCGCCGAGCGGGTGGGTCTTCATCCGGTCGATGGTGAACGCGACGTCCTTGGCGGTGAAGGGCTCCCCGTTGTGGAACACCGCGTTGTTCACCAGGTTGAACGTCCAGGTCTTCTCGTCGTCCTGCGTCCAGTCGGTCGCCAGGTTGGGCTTGAAGTTGAACTGGCTGTCGACCGAGATCAGCTCGCTGAAGATGTTCTGGTACACCTGCAGCGAGGAGTACAACTGTCCGTCCGCCGGGTCCATGTTCACCGGGCTGTCCTGAATCGCCAGGGTGGCCTTGCCACCCTTTACCGGCGCCGCGCTCGCGCCGCTGCTGGAGGCCGGATTCGACGAGGACGAGCCGCCACTGCACGCCGACAGCAGCGGAGTGGCCAGAGCGGCGGCCACAGCTGACCCGCCGACGCCCTTCAAGAAGGTGCGGCGGTTGGTTTCGAATGCAGACATACATTCTCCCGAAGTGAGATCAGACCGAGGTCTGGCTGGCAGTGAGCGTTGCGGGCTCTGTCTCGCTGGTCCGAGTCAGGCGGTGGCACATCGATGTGCCGATAGATGCGCACCCATCAGACGCGCCGCTGCAGGGCGGCGACGTCCTCAGAGAAGGTGGTGGGACGGTGATCCTCGCGCGGGGCTTGACCTTGACTGGGTGGCTCAGCCGCGGGCTCAGCGGCCACCGTTGCGTTGCTCGCACCGAACAAGGGGTAACGGAACGCACGCTTGACCGACTCGAGCACGACGTCGACCTCGATCTCTCGGATTCCAGGCAGCTGGCTGAGCTGGCCGGTGACGAACGTGTAGAGCTCTGCGGTGTCGTGGAAGATCACCTCACACGCGAGGTCGCTGTGACCTGCTGTGGCCGACACGTACCGGACGGGCGTCATGTTCGCCAGTGCTTGGCCGACCGACTCCAGTGCCGCGAGCTCCACCCTCAGGTACACCCAGACCTCGAGCTCGAACCCGAGGGCTGCCGGGTCGACCATGGCCACGAAGTACAGCTGCTGCGCTGCGGTCAAGGCGTTGGTCCGGCGGGCGATCGCCGTCTCGCTCAGACCCAGGTCCTGGGACAGGTCGGCATAGCTGCGTCGGCCGTCCGGCACCAGCGCGGAGAGCAACCGCAAGTCCATCTCGTCGAGCCTGCCGCGACGCTCGGTCGGCTCCTCGGCAGCGTCCTTGCCGGGCCCGGTCGAAGCGCCTGGGTGCAACAGTGCACGGCTCCACTGGTCTTGGGTCTTGAAGGTCTTGAGCAGCACCGCGGTGGTTGTGCTGGCGAGCGCGCCGGTCTGCGGCAGCTTCTGGGTCAGCACCTGGCTTAGATAGCGCCGGTCCGGGGCCACCAGCTCACAGATCACGTCGTTTCGGCCGGTGAGCAGGGCGACGTAACGCACATCGGGCCGCTCCGCGAGCACGTGGGCCAGCCGAGGTCCCTCACCGGGAAGCGCCCGAAAGAGCAGCAGCGCGGGCTGGCCTAGGCCGCAGCGCAGCGCGTCCGGCGCACCGACGATGACCAGCAGGCCGCTGTCGCGCAACCGTTGCACCCGCCGCTGCACCGTCGTCTCGGAGACACCGACTACACCGCCGAGCTGGGACCAGGAGCCGCGCGGGTCAGCCTGCAGGGCGGCGACGATACGCCGGTCCAGATCATCGAGGCGGGGGGCCACGGACGGTTTGCTCACGTGCAGAGATTTGCATGATTCCTGCGCCGTGTAAAGAGATTGCGCAGTTCTCCATCGTTCTTGTAACGTGATTGTTCCTTGTGATGCGGTGTGAGCCATTTACGAAACACGGCCGTAACGCAGCGGCCCTCCGCAGGCCGACGCGGCAGCCAGAGACGACGGAGGCTTGGAATGAGCTTGCTCGGTGATGCCCGTGGACACCACGACGACCTCGTTCGGCTGCGTCGGGAGCTGCACCGCGAGCCGGAGGTCGGGCTGGCCCTGCCCAAGACCCGAGAGCGAGTTCTCGCTGCGCTGGATGGTCTAGGACTGGACGTCACCACAGGAGCCGGACTCGGCTCGGTGGTTGCCGTTCTCCGCGGTGGGGACGCGACCGGGCGGAGCGTCTTGTTGCGAGCCGACATGGATGCGCTACCTATCACCGAGCAGACTGGGCTTGACTTCGCCGCCGCGGAACCGGTGATGCACGCCTGCGGTCACGACCTGCACACGACCATGCTGGTCGGCGCAGCGCGCTTGCTCGCTCGCCGGGCCGGTAGCCTTCGCGGGGACGTCACCTTCATGTTCCAGCCGGGCGAGGAAGGCTTCGACGGTGCCCGGCTGATGATTGAGCAGGGCGTCCTCGAGGCGGCCGGAACGCTGCCCGAGGCCGCGTTCGCCCTGCACGTCACCTCGTCGATGTTCCCCACGGGTACGGTCGCGACCCGGCCCGGGCCTTTCATGGCGGCTGCCGACGTGCTGCACGTTCAGGTGCGGGGAACAGGAGGCCACGCCTCGGCTCCGCATTCGGCGCAGGACCCGATCTTGGTCGCCGCGGAGATGGTCACGGCCCTGCAGACCATGGTCACGCGGCAGTTCGACGTCTTCGACCCCGTGGTCGTCACGGTCGGCAGCTTCCACGCCGGTACGCAGCACAACATCATTCCCGACCACGCGGACTTCGAAGCCACGGTCCGCTCCTTCTCGACCTCCTCCCAGCGCCGGATCCGCGACCGATCCGTGGCCCTCTGCCGTGGCATAGCCGAAGCGCACGGCCTGACGGCGGCGGTCGAGTGGGAGACGTTGTACCCGGTCACCGTCAACGACGATGACCGCGCCGCGTTCGTCCAGCAGGTCACGCGCGAGCTGCTGGGTGCCGAACATGTCGCGACCATGGCCACCCCGATGGCTGGGTCGGAGGACTTCTCCCGGGTGCTGGAACAGGTTCCGGGCGCCATGGCGTTCCTCGGCGCAACGCCGCAGGGCGCAGACCCGGCATCCGTCCCGTTCAACCACTCGGCGTATGCGGTCTTCGACGAGTCGGTGCTGAGCGCCGGTGCTGCCCTGTACGCGCAGCTCGCCATCTCCCACCTGGAGACGATCCCGACCTAGAGCCGGGTCAGCTGCACGAGCGTTTGGAGTAGCACGTTTGCCCCACGCTCGACCGCGTCGAAGTCGGTGTGTTCCTGCGGTGAGTGGCTGCGGCCGTCCCGGCTCGGCACGAAGATCATCGCCGCCGGAGCCAGTTGGGCGATGTTCTGGCAGTCGTGGCCGGCGCCTGAGGCCATGTCGACCCAGGTGCAGCCGAGATCCTCCGCCGAAGCGCGGATCACGGCCTGCAGCGATAGGTCAAGCGGAACCGGGTCTACCGGTCGTGCTGGCCGCCAGTCGACCATCACTCCGTGCTCGGCCCCCGCCGCTTCGGCCGCCGCCCGGATCACCCGGGCCAAGTCGTGGAGCCGGTCCCTGTCCGGATCGCGGAAGTCCAAGGTGAGCCGCGCCAACCGCGGGATCACGTTCGCTCCACCCGGTTCGACAGTGAGGATCCCGCAGGTGATCACGGCGGTCGGCCCGACGGACGCCGCCAGCGTGGACAGCCTGGTCAAGAACTCTGCGGCCGCCTGGAGCGCGTCCGAGCGCATTGTCATCGATGTGGTGCCGGCGTGATCAGCGCGGCCCACGAAGTCGAGCTCTGCCCCGCCGAGGCCCACGATCGAGGTGACCACGCCGATGTCGGTGCCGGCGGCCTCCAGGTGAGGGCCCTGTTCGATGTGCAGCTCGACGAAGGAGCTCAGGGTGCCGGGGGCCAGCTGGGTCTGGCTCGGCAGCCCGGTCGCCCACCTCCAGTTTGCGAGCGCGTCGACGAGCCGATCGCCATCGCGGCCGGTCATCGCGGCCAGGTCCGCCTCGGCGTAGCCGTGAGCGAGACCGTACGAGCCGAGCAGGTGGCCGTAGTTGCCCTCCTCGTCGGAGAAGACCACCGCCTCCACGGGACGGGCCAGCTCGGTCCCGGTCTCGGTCAGCCGGCGGACGCACTCCAGCGCCGCCACCGTGCCGAGTGCTCCGTCAAGGGGCCCGCCGTCGGGCACGGTGTCGATGTGCGAACCAGACCAGACCGCCGGCTTGGCCGTGTCCATACCCTCGGGGCGAGCGAACATGTTGCCCAGACCGTCGGTGCGGACGCTCAGCCGCGCTTGCGTGCAGCCGTCCACGTACCACTGCCGTGCCTGGTCGTCGAGGGTAGAAAAGCCGGTACGGCTGATCCCGCCGCCGGGCCGCCGACCGATCTGCGCAAGGGTGTCCAGGTCCCGCCTCAGTCGCGGTCCGTCGACACGTAGGTCCAACGGGTTAGCCATGCCCAGTCACCGGCCGGCGCCGATGACGAGCCGGCCGCCCCGGTAGACCCGATCGACCTCGCGCACGGCGTTGATATCGGCGAACGGGTCTCGGCGCAATACCACGAAGTCGGCTCGAGATCCCGCCTCGAGGACCCCGGTGGTGGGGTCGCCGATCAGCTCACCGCCGTGCCGGGTCGCGGCGACCAGAGCCTGCTGCGGCGTCCAGCCGTGCTGGACCAGCCACTGCAGCTCGTACCCGAAGAGCCCATGCATGGAGTCGGTGCCGAGGGCGAGGCGGATACCGGCGGCGCGCAGCCGGGGAGCATTCGCTTCCAAATAGCTGCGGGCGGCCAGGACCTTTTCCATGACCCGAGGAACCTTCGCATCGCCCTGCTCGATCCCCTCCGGATGGAACAGGATCGAGGTGGTGAGCACCAGCCAGGTTCCGCTGCGGACCATCCGTGTGATGTTGCCCTCGTCCAGCAGGGCGCCGTGCTCGATGGAGTGGATGCCGTTCTCCACGGCGAGGTCGACGCCCAGGCCACCATGTGCGTGCGAGGAGACCCGAAGCCCCGCCTGGCGAGCCTCGTCGACCACGGCCGCGATCTCATCAGCTGAATAATTCGACTCGGTAAGCGACGAGCCGACCGAGGAGACCCCGCCGGTGGTGAAGATCTTGATGTGGTCTGCGCCGCGCGCGGCCCGTACCCTGACCGCCTCTCGCAGCGGACCCTCACCCGCGACCGCGCCGGCGGCGCTGCCGTGCCCCCCCGGGGGGCTCAGCCCGGGTCCAGCGACGAGCAGCCGTGGCCCCTCGATCTCGCCCCGCGCGATCGCGTCGCGGTACTCGAAGTCGATGTCGTGCTCCTCGGTCATGATCTTGGCGGTCGTCACTCCGGAGGCCAGCATCCGGCGGAGGTTCTGCACACCGCGGATGGTCTGCCACACGGGCGACCTGACCAGCTGGCCATGCTGGTCACCCTCGCCGGGGCGGATCGTCACGTGGGTGTGAGCGTCCACGAAGCCCGGGAGGATGACGCGCTCACCGAGGTCGCAAATCTCGACCTCGCCGGGGACCGACCTGGACAGTTCGTCGATCGACCCGACACCGAGGACGGTCGCACCACCGACCAGCACGCCGACCCCCGCCCGCAGACCCTCGCTGGTGCCGTCGAAAACTCCACCCGCTAGGTAAAGGACCGGGTTCGACTCCGACGTGGACAGCGACACCGACACCTCCATTTCCTGACGTACGGCTAGCTGCGGCCTTCTGCTGCGTTGCGGCGACCGAACGGCGACAATTTCACTATTGCAGGTATCCTGCAGATGGGCAATACTCGTCGACAGATGCCGTCGACGACCGCGGCGTTGGTGCATGATTCGGTTAATTTATCAGTGAGTCTCGGACTGACGGCGCTCACCCATCGGGTGCCAGCACCGCAACGTCGTGCGCCCCTCCACCGTGTCCAGAAAGGCCAGAACAACGTGAGCGATGACGACCTGAGGGCGTTGCCCGTCGAGTTCAAGAAGACCCGCTACGACGGATACCGGTCCTATTCCTACCTCGAGGCGGGAGTGGACTACGAGGAGTTCACACTGGCCAAGGAGTTCCACCGCGTGCCCAGCCACGACATGGACCTGGACGAGGAGCAGACGGAGCGCACCCGCCGGCTGATCGACGACAACATCATCATCAGCCTGCACGACCACCCACAGATCTTCCCTGAGGACATGTCCCAGGTCCGCGACTACATCCGGACCGGTCGCGAGCACACCAGCTTCGACGGTTTGTCCCGCTCGGGCCTGACGGCCGTCTTCGACAACATGATGGACGGCACGGCCTGCGTCACCAGCAAGTCCGGCTGGAAGTGGGACGACATCATCTACGACCTGGGGATGCGGCTCTCCGACATCGCCCACCAGGACTACGCCCGGATCGCCTACGGGCTGGACGACATCGTCCAGGCCCATGAGAACGGCGAGGTGGCAATCGTGTTGTCGCTGGAGGCATCGACGCCGATCGAGAACGAGGTGGACCGGATCGACATCCTGTACGGCCTGGGCGTCCGGCAGATGGGTATCGCCTACTCCGAGGCCAATTCTCTCGGCTCGGGTCTGAAGGAGGCCGGCGACGGCGGTCTGACCGAGTTTGGTCGTCGGGCGGTCGCCCGGATGAACGCGCTGGGGATGGCTATCGACGTATCGCACTCCGGTGACCGCACCTGCCTCGACACCTTCGAGCACTCGACCAAGCCCGTGCTGATCACCCACGCCGGGGCGCGGTCGGTGTGGCCGACCCCCCGGATGATGCCGGACGAGGTGCTCCTCGGCTGCGTGCAGACCGGCGGCGTGCTCGGGCTCGAAGCCGCCCCTCACACATCGCTGTCCCGCGAGCACCCGCTGCACTCGATCGAGTCGGTGATGGACCACTTCACCTACTGCGTCGACCTGATGGGCCTCGAGCACGTGGCCTTCGGGCCCGATACCCTGTACGGCGACCACGTCGGGCTGCACAACACCTTCGCCGCCAATCTCGGCGTACACAAGGCCCAGGGCCCGGACTACCAGCCGGTGCCCTACGTCTCCGGGTTGGAGAACCCCACCGAGAACTTCTTCAACATCGTCGGCTGGCTGGTCAAACACGGCTACAGCGACGAGGACATCCTCGCGGTCACGGGTGGCAACATCATGAGGGTGCTGGCTCAGGTCTGGTGAGGCCGCCTGAGCCTCGATCCGCAAATTGTGGGGTGGGCCCGGGAGGGTCGGGTGTGGCTGAGCCTTGATCGTGCTTGCTGGCTCTGATGGATTGGCGCCCGGCCCTTTGGGGCGCCCTGGCTGCTGATTGAGATGCCCGTTCCGGTGGCTATTTACGGCCCCGTCGGCCGGGTTGTTCCTCGGGTCATCAGGAGTGGGCCAACCCGTCCGGAGGACGAAGAGAGATGGATTAGGTAATCAGGAATGGGCGGGTATCAACGTCGGCAAGGGCCACCACTGGGTGTGGCTGATCACAAGAGCGGCTCGACGTTATGGTCGAGGAAGGTTGTCAACGACGAGACCGTGATCCTTGATGCGATCGGAGAGATCCTGTCCCGGGCCGAGAGCGTGTCGTGGGCGGGGTGAACATCACCGGCCGCCAGCAGCGCCCTGCTGCTGGCGCTGCCGAGCACTCACGCGCAGCAAGCGAGTACGTGGCGGGGCGGACGGTGAACCATATGTGTGCCGCCTGCCCGGGTGGCCAAGACGGATGCCCGGGGACGCCTACGTCATCGCCGAACGGTGCGCCTATGTCTGTCAAGTCGTGGCGGGGCTGGCTTGGGAGACGGCGTGAGCTGTCGTTAGATCTGGCGGCCGAAGTACTTGAGGCAGCGGCGGATCTCCTTGAGGGTGCGTCCTTCGGCGGTCAGGCGGGCCACGTAGGCGCGGGTAGTGGGGTCCATCCGCATGCGGGTGACGATGGCGATATGTAAGGCACGGTTGAGGCGACGGTCTCGCCTCTTCTCCGGAAAGGGTCGCGGGGAATGTCTAAAGCGTATGCCGCTCAGCCCGGCCGGGAGGGGGCCGCGGCGTGGGGCGAGCGGCATGAGGCGGTCTGTCAGTCCGTCGGCACGACGGGCCGGCGGAGACGGGTGTGCTTCGTCTCCAGGTAGGCGAACAAACCCTCAGGCCCCAGCTCGCGCCCGATGCCGGATTGCTTCCATCCGCCGAAGGGTGCTTGCAGCTCGGAGACGTCGTTGACGTTGATGCCGACGCTACCTGCCTCGAGACGTTCGGCCACAGCCATGGCGATGCCGAGGTCCTGGCCGTAGACGTACGCCGCGAGTCCGTAATCCGTCGAGTTGGCGACCTGGATCGCCTCGTCGATCGTGTTGACCCGGTGGACCGCGAGGACCGGGCCGAAGGTCTCGTCATGCATGACCAGAGCAGGCTGTGGCACGTTGTCGAGGACGGTCGGAAGGAAGTAGTGACCGTCCGCCAGGTCCGGGTCCTGCGGGGGGTGACCTCCGGTGACGATACGTGCCCCGAGTTCGACGGCATCCTCGATGTGGCTAAGGGCCTTGTCCACGACCGCCCCGGTCGTGCACGGGCCGTATGCGACACCCGGTTGTGAGGGGTCACCGAGGGTGTAGCCCTCGACGTGGCGGGCCAGCGCCACGACGAAGGCATCGGCCACCCGTTCGTGGACGATCACTCGGTTCACTGCGATGCAGATCTGTCCCATGTTGGAGAACGACCGGCGGGCGGCGGCCGCGGCCGCGAGCTCGACGTCGGCGTCCGGCAGGACCACGAGCGGGCACTGCCCGCCGAGTTCCAAGCTGACCCGCTTGAGACTGTCGGCCGCGCTGCGCATGATCGCCTTGCCCGTCGCGGTCGAGCATGTCGCGGTCACCATCGCGATGTCGGGGTGGGTGGTGAGACGCTGCCCCACGTCGGCGCCACCGGGCAGGTCCGACAGGGTTCCGGCCGGCAGCCCCGCCTCGACGAGCAGCCTCGACACCAGCCCGACTGCCAGCGGTGCCTCTTGCGGAGGCTTGACGATGACTGGGCAGCCGGCCGCGAGGGCGGGGGCGACCTTCCACGCATAGAGATCCACGGGGTAGTTCCACGGCACGATGCCCGCGACCGTCCCGATCGGGTGGTATGTCACGAGGCTCATGGTCTGGCCGGACGAGTTGGGCCGGACCGAGCCTTGGACTCGGCGTCCCTCCTCGGCGTAGTAGTCGAAGACCGCCGCGCCGAACAAGATCTCCTTGCGGCTGTCTGGGACCGGCTTGCCCTGTTCGAGGGTGAGGATACGCGCAATCTCGTCCACGTTGTCGCGGATCGCGGCGGCACCTCGGCGCAGAATCTTGGCGCGCTCGTCCGGGTGCATCCGCGTCCAGGCCGCCCCGTCGGTGTGCGCGGCTGTGGCCGCGCGGTCGACGTCGTCGGCGGTCGCAACCGCGTAGTGGGCGACGAGTTGCCCGGTGGCTGGGTTGTGCACAGGCAAGATCGTCGAGCCGGGTTCCCACTGCCCACCGACGAGCAGACCGCGGTCGGTCACCGGTTGCACATGAGCCTCCAGAGTTCTTCGTAGTTCTCGTCGTTCTTGCGGTGGGCCTCCTCGACCGTGGCGGTGTTGGTGTTAACCATGATGAAGGGCTTGCGGCCGCGGCGGACGATCTCCTCGGTCGTGGCCGACACGATGGCGTGACCCGCGGCGATAGCGATCGACGTGGAGGTCGGACCGACGGGGTGCTCGAGGCCTTCGATGAACTGCGATGCGTCCTCCTTGGGGACGCCCGTGTCGATGACGATGTCGGCCACCTCGAAGAGGCGCTTGCCCGAGCTGTGCCGGCTCGGGGTGGCGGAGGAGTGCGGCAGGCTCGTCACCGCAATAACCGGACGACCCTTCTCTTTGAACTCCAGCGCCATATCGAGGATGACGTTGTTGATCCCGGAGTGTGAGAAGAGCAAGAGGGCGTCGCCGTCCCGCGCTCGTTGTGCCTTGAGGATCACCTGCCCGTAGCCCGGGCGGGAGTGCAGGAACCGGTACTGGAATGTGCCCATGTCTCCCCAGACGTGGTGCATCAGGGCAATCGGGGTGTCGACGATCGGCCGGAAGCCGGTGATTGTCCCGGTCCGTGGGAACATTTCGAGGGCAGCGAATCCGCCATGGCCGGTGCCAAAGGTGAAGACGAGATTGTCGCCGAGGATGGTGTCGGCGCAGAGTAGGGCGGCCTGCTGGATCGTGTCGAGTTGGGTGTCACGCATCGTCTCGAGACGCTCGATCATCGTGTCGAGGTATGCCTTGCTGACGGTCACGATTGGTCCTTTCAGTGGGTGGGGGGGCTGAGTTCAGTGGCGACGAGCGCGTCCAGGCCGGCAGAGAGGAGATCCTGCTCCGCCTGGGTGCGGTCGTCACCGTTGAGCTTGCTGTGGTCGCGGCCGTCGACGCTGGCGAGGCAGAGGGTGCCGGCACGGACGCCGAGGGCCCGCCCGATCGCGAGGACGGCACTGCTTTCCATATCGAGGCCGACCAGTCCGATGCCGACGAGCGCCGGGATGTCGACGGTGCGAGAGCTTGGCATCGTGCCGTCGGCGAAGAGCTCGGAGTAGAAGCCGTCGTAGCTGCCGATCATGCCGGTAATTACCGGTCGTCCCGAGCGTTGCGCGGCATCGCGCAGCGCGAGCGTGAGGTCGAGGTCGGGGGCCGCGGGGTAGCCGGACGGGACGTAGGTGCCCGAGGCGGCCTCGCCACGCAGCGCGCTGTCGGCGACGATCAGGTCACCGAGCTTGGTGGGGCCGACGGCGATCGCAGTGCCCAGTCGGACGACCGATCGCATCCCGAGGGCGGCGAGTTCGTGGAGCACGACGGCTGCGATCGCGGCGCCCATGCCGAAGGCGCTGACGGTCACCGGCGTGCCGTGCCAGGTTCCGGTTGCTGTCGTCAGGCCACGGTCCTCGTTGAGGATGCGCGCGTCGTCGAGCAGTCCGGCGGCGAGCAGGACCCGGCCGCGGTCCCCGACGAGGACGCCACGCTCGGCGACATCCTCTTTGAGGCAACCCAGGTACCAGGCCTGGTGGGTGTAGTTTTTGTCAGGCATCCTGATCTTTCATGAGTCGGGAGCGGAGCAGGGAGTAGGCGTCCGTGCAGGCACCGGCGACGGCGTTGCTGATGCTGCTTGGTGTGGTGCGGAGATGGTCGCCCATGCCGTCTTGGACGAGCCGGGCGAGCAGGCCACCCGCGAAGGTGTCTCCGGCGCCGGTGGTGTCGTTGATCTCGACGGGTCCGGGTCCGATGACTTCGCGGAGGACCCCGTCGACGAGGCACTCGACGTCTCGGGAGCCACGCGTCGTCACCACGATCGTGCCAGCGCGTGACAGGGCAGCCCGGTCGAGTGAGCGCAGTCCCTCGAGGAAGGCTGTCTCCGACTCGCTGTGGCAGATGACATCTGCACGATCAGCCAGGCGTCGGGTCAGATCCTCAGGAAGTGAGGCCGGGTCGGCCTTGACCGCCCAGAGGACTAGGGCATCGGATCGGACGGTGTCGAGGGCACGCGTGGTGGCCTCAACGGGGCCGATGCCAAGCAGCAGGGCGTCGGCACGGGCCACGACCTCGCACTGCGTGGTGGTCAACGACTGGTCGACCTCGCCAGGGTCGAACCACACGACGGATTCGCCGTGCTCGTCGTAGAAGATCTGCGTCGACGGTGATCGGGAGCCACGGCAGGAGAGCCCTGCAACGTCAACGCCACGTGCGAGCAGGTCGTCACGAAAGGCGGCTCCCATAGCATCCGTGCCAACCCAGGAGACGATGCCTACATCGAGGCCGCGGGCGCGAAGGCTGGACGCGAAGTAGGAGCTCGCCCCCGCCTCGGCCAGCCCACCCGCGAGCGGGCCCCGGATGAGGGTCGTGCGGCCTGGGCCCTGGAACGGCGCCGTCAGGTACTTGTGGTCGAGGCTGGCGTAGCCCATGGCGACGCAGTGGGTCGGTCTCATCATTGGCCACGCAGCGCAGCGGTGGCCTCCGCAACCGAGGGGACCGAGCCGAAGTAACGCGTGATGTCCTCGATGGAGGCTTCCTCCAGTTGGGGGCGATTGGAGTTCGTCGACTCGCGGGGGACAAGGACCTCGAAGCCGTTCGCGAATCCGTCTTGGCTGGTGGCCCGGATGCAGACATTGGTCTTCACGCCGGCCACGAGGATGCGTTCGATGCGTTGCTCGTGAAGGAGTAGGGCCAGGTCGGTGCCGAAGAAACTCGAGTAGCGGCGTTTGGGGACGACGACCTCGTTGGCGCGTTCCGCCGGCTCGAAACCGGGGAAGAAGTCCGCCTCGAACGACCCCTCGAGGCAGTGCACCGGAAGCTTGGGCTGCTCCGCGTCGGCCACCCCAAGGCGGTGGCGCTCAACCGCGTGGACGACGAGGGCCTCCGAGGCGCGAGCGGCATCGAGCAACTGGTGCAGCGGGTCCACGGTCTGGGTTACCGACTCGTAATAGTTCGGCCCCTGGGGATCGAAGAAGTCATTGATGACATCGACGAGGATCAGTGCGGTCTTGCCTGTCATCGGGTGCTCAGCTTTCGTGTACGAAGCTTCTGTTGTTGGGCTGAGATCGTTAGGGCAAGGACGACGATCAGATAGGGCAATGCGTTGAGGAGTTGGCCGATGGAGGTTCCGTTCTGCAAGCTCACCTGGAGGGCATCGAAGAACGCGAAAAGGAGACACGCCAGTGCTGTCGGCACGGGGCGGTTGCGCCCGAAGTAGAAGGCCGCAAGCGCGATGAAGCCTCGACCCGCAATCATCAGGCTGTTGAAGAGGCCAACCTGGGCGAGAGACAGGTACGCCCCCCCGATTCCCGCGAGTACCCCAGCGATGAATCCGGCTGCCTCACGCATCGGGCGGATCCGCACACCCAGGCTCTCGGCTGCGGTTGGAGAGTCGCCGGCTGCGCGTAACCGCAGCCCGAATCTGGTGTGGCCAAGCATCCAGACGAGGGCCGGCACCAGCAGCAAGGCGGCCCAGAAGATGATGTCCTTGCCGCTGAAGAGCTCGCGAAGCGCGGGTATGGAGGAGACTCCAGGGATGTCCCACCTCGGGATGCGGTCCAGTCCGTCAATGCGCAGCGTGCCGGACACGCCGAGTTCCCACTTGAGGACGAAGCCGATGATGCCCGCCACGAGGATGTTGAAGCCGAGGCCCACGATGATTTCGTTGGCTTTGAGCCGTGTGATGACGAGCGTCATGGCCAGCGATGTGACACCACCGAGAAGGGCGGCCGCGAGCAACCCGATCGCCCAGTTCCCGGCCCACCCGCTCACGACGAGGCCGATGAGGGCCCCTGCAAGCATCTGACCCTCGAGGCCGATGTTGACGACCCCGCTCGCGCGGTGGACCAGGCCACCCATCGCCGCGAGGAGTAGGGGAACGAGCAGGAGCAGTGCGGAGCTGACGACCGTGCTCATGAGGTCTTCTTCCTGCGCCGCAGGGTGATCGCGAAGGATGCAACAGCGAACACCATGACCGTCCCCTGGAGCACGTTGACGATGTCGAGCGGGATGTTGTCGAAAAGCTGGATCGTCGTGCCGGCGTTCGCGAAGGCTCCGAAAAGGATCGCCGCGGGGATGAGGCCGAGGGCGCTGCGCCGTGCGAGCAGGGCGACGGCGATCCCGGTGAAGCCGTATGAGGCGGAGAAGCCGGTCGCGACGAACTTACCGACGACGCCCATGGCGTGCACGGACCCACCAAGCCCGGCGATCGCGCCGGTTGCGAGCATCGCCCAGAGCACGACTTTGGAGACCCGGATGCCCTGCGCTGCAGCGAAGCGGCCGTTGACCCCGACGTGGTGTAGTTCGGCGCCTACGCTCGTGCGGCGCAGGAAGACGGCATACGCACCGATGAGCAGGAGCGCGGCGAGGAAGCCGACATTGAGCGACGCTGGTGGCATGAACTTCGTCAGCGAGACTGGGATCGGCTGGGTCGAGGAGTTGGCGGCGCCGGGGGCGAGCAGGTAGGCATTGACGATCCACGCGGCAACGCTCGTGGCGACGAAGTTGAGCATCAGGGTTGACACGACCTCGTCGACACCGAGACGAACCCGCAAATATGCCGCCGGCAGGGAGAAGAGGGCGCCGACGACGACGGAGCCTGCCATCGCGATGAGAATCACGACGATGGCCGGACCATGGACGGCCACGGCCAGCCAGGCTGCTGCGAGCCCACCGAGGATGAAACCTGCCTCGGCGCCTAAGCTGAAGACACCGGCTCGGAAGGCGATTGCCGTTGCCAAGCTGGTGAAGAGCAACGGTGTCGCCGAGGTCAGGGTGCCAGCGAGACCGTTCGTGGTGCCGAACGCGTTCTGGGCCATCAGCATGTACACGGCGATGGGGTCAATGCCGCTGATGCGCAGCACGAGGGCGCCGATGAGCAGTGCTAGCAGGACCGGGGCGATGGGGCCCAGAACCTTTGGCAGCATGCCCGCGGCGGTGCCGAACAGGCGGCGACGTTGCGACGGCAGGCCCGGCTGCCGCTCGGGGTCAACCACCGTCGTGGTCGATTCAGTCATAAAGACAGCTCCGAATCCAACGCGGTCTCGGAGGCCTGACCGAGCATGGCTTGGCCAATGTGCGCCTTGGCATCGGGCTCATCGGGGTCGAAGACCCCCGTGACCAAGCCATGGCACATCACCAGAACCCGGTCCGAGAGCGTCATCAACTCGTCCAACTCCTGACTCATAAGGACGATCGCGCACCCCTTGTCGCGCTCCGCGATCAGGGCCTCGTGCAGGTCGTGATTTCCCCTGATGTCGACCCCCCTCGTCGGCTGGGCCGCGATGAGCACCTGTGGCGAGAGCGAGAGTTCGCGGCCGAAGACGACCTTCTGCTGGTTGCCACCGGACAGCGACGATGCGGGATCGGTGACGGAGCCGTGGCGGACGTGGAAACGCGTCAAGACCTCCTCGGTGGCCTGCCGTGCCCGTGTCGGGGATAGCCAGCCCCATCGCGCGATGGGACTGTGCCGGTGACGGCCGATGATGACGTTGTCCACCAGCGGTTGGTCGATCGACAGACCCTCCGAACGTCGGTCGGGGGAGATGTAGCTCATGCCGGACGCGCGCCGGTCGGCGACCGGGAGGGCCGTGACGTTGCGACCTTCGATGTTGATCTCGCCGGTGGCCACCGAACGAAGCCCCACGACCGCCTCGATGAGGTCCTCTTGGCCGTTGCCGGCGACTCCAGCGATGCCAAGGATCTCTCCCGCGCAGACCTCGAAGTCCACGGGGCCTACGACCTGGTGGCGTCCGGGCGTTGTTACGGCGCTCGCCCGCAGCACAGGATCACCGACGACGGTCGTTCTTGCGGCGCGGACCTGGTTGATGTCGTCACCGACGATGAGTCGGGACAGGCTCGGCCTGTCGAGACCTATCGCTGGCCCGGAGCTGACGACCGTGCCCCCGCGGAGCACGGTCACGTCGTCCGCTACCGCCAAGGCCTCCTCGAGCTTGTGGGTGATGATCACGATGGTGTTTCCGGCGTCGCGCAGCCTGGTCAGCAGCCGGAGCAGGCCCTCGATCTGGGAAGGAGCGAGCACGGCGGATGGCTCGTCGAGGATCAGCGTGTCTGCACCTCGGAAGATGGACCGGATGATCTCGAGTTGCTGTAGTGTCCCGATCTCGACATCACCAGCCTGTCGCTGCCACGGGATGGTGGCCCCGATCGAGGTGGCGATCTCGACCGCGCGTGTGCGTGCGGCACGCCAGTCGATCCGTCCGGCACGAGTCGGCTCCATCCCCAGGACCAGGTTCTCCAGGAGGGTCAGGTGCGGGCTGAGTGCCAGTTCCTGCTGGACGACGGCGATGCCCGCGGCGAAGGCGTCGCGAGGTCCCTTGAACTGCACTGGTTCGCCGTTGACGACGACCGACCCGGAGTCCGGGGCGTCCAATCCGCTGAGGCAGCGGATCAGCGTGGTCTTGCCGGCGCCGTTCTCACCGAGCAGTGCGTGGATGGTCTGGGGTCGCGCTGCAAAGCTCACCCCGTCAAGGGCGGTGACGGGACCGAAGGTGCGTCCGATCCGGTCCGCGCCTAGGCGTATCGGCGTCATGGACTACTACTTCGCCCAGGTGGGGTAGCCCTGCTGGGTCACGTCCCAGACCTTGACGGAACCGTCGATGATCTCCTTCTTGAGCGCCTCGATCTTCGCCAGTGTCGCGGCCGGGATCTCTTTTTTCGTGTACTGCATGTCGGAGAGCCCCACACCGTCTTCCTTGAGCCCGTATTCGACGGTCGTGCCGCCCGGCACGTCACCCTTTGCAAACTCCGTGACTAGGTTGGACATGGCAAGGTCACTGCGCTTGATCATGGACGTCAGGACGTAGCCGGGGGCGATAGGGTCCTGATTGCTGTCGACCCCGATGACGTAGTGGTTCGTGCCCTTGGCGGACTGGATGACGCCTGCCCCGGTTCCTCCTGCAACTGCATAGATGATGTCGGAGCCCGAGGCATACATCTGGCCGGCGATCTGCTGGCCTTTGGCGGCGTCACCGAAGGAGTCGGCGTATTTGACGTCGAACTGGATGTTCGGGTCGACGGCCCGCGCGCCCTGCATGTATCCGATGAGGAACTTGTCGATGCCGGTACTCTTGGCGCCGCCGATGAATCCTATCTTGTTGTCCGCATTGATCTTGGGATCCGCAGTATTCTGCGTTTCGAGCGCGGCCAGGGCACCGGCCAGGTAGGAGCCTTCGTGTTCCTTGAACAGGATGCTCGTGATGTTGGGTCCCTTAGCGATCACATTGACGATCGCGAAGCTGACCTTGGGGAAGTCCTTGGCCACCTTGGCGATCATGTCGGCATGGGAGAACTCGAGGTCGGCGATCAGCCCGTAGCCGGAGCCGGTAGCGGTCCGCACTAGCTGCTCGCCCTCCGCCACGATGTCTTTTGACTCGATGGGGCGCCCGTTGACGCCGTTGCTCGCCGCGGCCTGCTTGAAGCCCTTGTAGGCCAGGTCGTTGTAGGCTTCGTCGCCCAGCCCCCCCTGCGCGATGACGAGGGCAGCCTTCTTGGCAGAGGCGCCGGAATTGCCGGTCGGTGAACTAGACCCGGGTGTCATCCCCCCGCACGCGCCCAGCAACAAAGACGCTGACAGAGTTGCTACTACGACGCTCAGAGATTTCCTCATGACGGGATCCTTCTTCCTCGAACGATTGGGAGATCAGGTGGGTGTGGTATTCGTAAAGCGATCCGACGTAGTGGGCTTCGACCGATTCGATCAGCGTCCCCGATCCGTCTCGGGTGAGCCGGTGGACGTGCATCATCGGTGTTGATGGTGCGACGCCCAGGGCCTCTGCCACGTGTGCGGGGCAGGAGACGGCGCGGAGTGACTCCTCGGCTGAGTGCGGCCGGCTACCGATGGCCTCGAGCGCGCCGTAGAGCGAGAAGTCCGGCACGGTGCTCGATGACTCGCTGACTCCGGCGCGCGCCAGGAGTTCGGCAGGCAGGACGGCCACGTGGTGACCGACGGCCATATCGTCCGCCGACCGGACTCGTTCTAACCGGACTAGTTGCGTGCTAGCCGGGAAGTCGGACGCGAGGCCGGTCCGCTCCAGCCCGGCTGGGATAGCGTCATAGGCCAACCAGCGCTGGCTGGGGACCGAACCGCTCGCCGACGTCACCGCAGTGAAGCTGGTCGGGTCTGCCAGGCTGTTGCGCTTCCCCCGGGGTGCGACAAACGTCCCTTTGCCCTGTCGGCGAACGATGAGCCCGGCTCGTTCCAGCCCCTCGAACGCCTTGATGATGGTCGCCCGGGACACCGCGAGCTCTCGTGCGAGGCCCGGCTCACTGGGCAGACTCTCACCCGGCGAGTACCTACCGGCGGCAATCTCGGCTTCGAGAATCTGCTGCACCTGTAGGTACAAGGGAGAGCTGCTCCTGTTTCGATCGAGCATCATTCCTCCTTGATCGGTTGACCGGACAAGTGAGACGATAATGTCTCGCCGATCCGTGGCGCAAGAGGTTGGCCCTTCCAACTTGCCTTCCTGCACCAAGCACACTGAGACGCCTGAGGTGCGTAAGTCCCCACGCGACTCGGGCACCGCGAGGCCGGGCAGCGTTGGCGGTACAGGTCCAAACGAGTAGGCCGGATGCCGCTCACCTGCCGAGTCA
>JAABUN010002917.1_pt1 | contig 28280 bp, 19 predicted proteins | sample 5559311 | NCBI WGS metagenome assembly JAABUN01 (sample SAMN10711877, study PRJNA513370) | rock metagenome | isolation source: Antarctica rocks | place: Antarctica: Victoria Land, Siegfried Peak sud
ACGGGGTGGCGGGCGGGCAGGTGGCGCCGATGCGGGACGTGATCGACCAGGTGGACATATTCATCACGACCACCGGCAATAAGGACATTATCATGGCGGAGGACATGGCCAAGATGAAGAACAACGCCATCGTGGGCAACATCGGTCACTTTGACAACGAGATCGACATGGCTGGCATCATCAACTGGTCCGGCATCAAGCGCCAGAACATTAAGCCCCAGGTGGCCCCCCCCCCCCCCCCCCCCCCCCCCAGAGAGGCAGAAGGAGGAGTGTCTAGATGGTACGTACGTATCGATTGCAAAATGTAAATGTCTGCTTCGAACATAACGGGTTGGAAAACCGATCATGCTCTGGTTGAAGGAAGGAAACACGCACAGGTTTATGGCGAATTGGAAAATCATCCCATTCGTATCCAACATCGATAATTATTACATCAAGCTCGTCTCGGAACAGCACTGGGTATCAAACCATCAATCCCTCTTGATCTCCCCCGCATCGGCAGCCAAGCTCATCGCATTCGGACTACTCCTCTCATCCACACTCAACCTCTTCCCCATCACGATCCCCCCCTTATCCTCCCCCATCGGCACCCCCTCAATCTCCTTCCCCCTCAGCGTCCCACTCACAAACCCACTGCTCCCCTCCGCAAACACATAAGCCTCTTCCCCATGGCACGCGTAGTCGCCCAGCACCAGATCCTCCTCCGACATCCGCAGTGGGATCCGCAGCACATATTTGATGAAGGCCATGATCAACGACGTCCACACCACGTTCCAGCCGATGACGAACATGGCGCCCGCGATTTGATACCCGACTTGGACGCCGTTGCCCTCGATGGCGCCGCCGGGGTTCGCGATGCCGAATGCCGCACAGCCGGAGATGGTGGCGAAGATACCAGTGGAACAACCGCCGATCATGCCGGCGACGAAATGGGTGTGGAAAACACCGAGGACGTCATCCACTGAACGCATGAAGGGGACCTTTTTGCCGAAAATGTTCATGCTGAGCCAGGGTACGGTGCCTGAGCCGAAACCGATCGCGATCGCGCTCCAGCCAGCAATGACGCCCGCGGCGGGGGTGATGGCGACGAGACCGCAGATCATACCGTTGACGGCACCTATCACGGAGGGCTTCTTGTAGTAGATCACATCGCAGAGGGTCCAAGAAAGCATGCTCATCGCGCAGCAGATGTTGGTATTCAAAACCGCAACGCCAGCATCCACGCTAGCGGCATAAGGGTCGCCGCCGTTGAAACCGTTCCAGCCGATCCAGAGGATGCCCGCGCCAACCAAAACGCTGCCAATATTGTTTGGGCGGTTGTCTGTGCGATCGGCGTCCAGGCGAGGGCCGATCCACCATGCACCTACGAAGCCTGCGGTGCCGGAGGAAAGATGGATGACATAGCCGCCGGAATAGTCGATGACGCCGAGAACTGCAAGGAAACCACCGCCCCAGATGGAGTATGCGACGACACAGTAGGAGAACGTCAGCCAGAGCGGTACGTAAATGACCCAGGCGAGAAAGTTCATCCGTCCTAGGAATGCGCCGGCCGTGATGACGAGGGTAATTGCTGCGAACACGAATTGGAAATAGACCATGGTCGACATTGGAAAAGCGGCGCTAATGCCGGAGGTGGGCAAGAGGGCTTGGGTCATCTCGTATTCCATGGAGAGCGCGGGGCCCGGTATGCCGGCGAAGGGTAACATGTGTTTTCCGAAGGCGATCTTGTAAGCCCAAATGACCCAGCAGATCAGGACTGCCGCGAAGGCGTAGAAGGCCATGAAGGCAGAGTTGATGGCCCATTTACTCTTGACGATACCGGCGTACAGAATCATCAGTCCTGGCACTGACTGCAGACCGACAAGGGTCGCAGCAGTCATTTGCCAGGCATTGTCGCCTTTGTCGAGCCATGGAGGATTGATCACCGACATGGCGTGTGAGAGATCGAGAGACTGCTGGGAGATTCAGTAGAATGTGTGGAAAGTCGAAGGGAGACGAGGAATTTGTTGAAGAGTGTCTCAGGGACCCTGAATAGTTATGTAGCACCACACTACGGGGACGCGACCTCAGAAGAGCATGATGAGGTGCAGTTGCCTCGTGGAGGCTGTCAAACGTCAAGCAACTCCAGGGCAAATAAACGACTTGAGCCTTATCGGAAGTGCCGTTGTGTTGAATATGGTGATGGTCGCCAGCCAATGGGAAAGACGTATAGCCGAGTCAGGGTTAATGATCTGCAGATTGTGCATATCAAGTTGCGTCTGCAAAGCTGCACGATCCTTGGCAAAATAAGGATTGCATTTTGCAACGGTTGCGCTGATTACGGGCACGGACGGCTGTCACTGAACAACGAATCAGGGGTAAGGATAAGGAAGTCCATCAAGCTGCATTCCGTAATACGCGCCAAACTGACCCCCATATAAACTTATCTTAAGTAAGCTAGGTAAGCAACGGACGATGTGTCCCATGGGAGAAAGTGGACCGGGCGCTATCGACTGTCTGCCAAGACTTAAGATAAGGAAATCTCAACCAATGATGGCTCGATAAATCATGCTGAAAGGAAAGCATGTACAAATAAGGTACGCAATGGAGACAGAATGACAGATAATCACCCACAGCACCCAGAGTTCCTGCTCACTTACCTGTATCATATGAAGAGACTAAACCACCAATGCATGTGGGATCCACCATGAGAAAAGATTCATCTGTCAGAAGAACGTACATTCCATGACCTTCGATTGGATGAGGGCTGGGGATGCTGTCTCGGTATCTACCCGTAGCAGCTCACTGCTCAACCCCATTTCCGCCACGACACCTGGGATCTTTGCTGCACCCCACACTCACAAGAACGTTATGATCTTCGCTAGCGGCCCTTTGCAGCTGCGTGGCGTAGTAGTGTAGCGACTGCACATATCCGCTCGAATCCTGGGGTCGTGACCGTGCGCTGAGATGATGGAGAAGTCCCGAGCTTAGAATATTCGATGGCAATAATGCAATTCTTTCGGTCCGCTCCAACTTTGAAGTTTTCCGAATGCAGGGAAGGATTTTCAAGACTGTGCTATTCCTGCAAGTCTCTGCCGGGATATTTCCAAAGTACACGACATCCCAGCCTTGACCATACATGTGTTCTCATACGCTGTGATCTTGCTCGTTAGTGACAAAGCAGAGACGGATTTGAAACGGAGATCTGATTAGCTTAGGATGTGTTTGAGGTAGATGAGTCTGTTGGCTTCAACAATTTTCTCCTGCCAGCATCTAACAAGATCGAAAGAGAAGAGTCCCTGATCTTTTCATCCGGCTAGTGAAAGAAGCTAATGGAATCCGAGCCCATGCTGTATCGAGGCGTTGATCCGGAGTCCATTCTGTTAGTCCTTCTGTCTCTTTGTCATAGCCTCGAGCGGCGGACGGAGAGACCATTGATGCGGTATTACTTGTTATACAAAGAAATCCGACACTCGATCAATTCAGTCAACGTCATTTGTGTCCTCGACACCTTCAAAATCTCCACAAAGTCTCTACCAAACACAGGTCTCCACCACAGAGCTCAGAATCCACATAGGTCGTTGTCAAAGCTGACGTTGGAATTACTGTCTTGGGAAGAGGACGATAAGAGGTGATATGAACGTCATTAGGCAGCGCGGAAGTCGCGTGTGCGCTAGATCTTTGCGGTCCTGTAGATAACAAATCCACTTCCTCGGAGACACTCATCGTTCAGATGCGGGTACACTAAATCTTATGTCGACCTCAATTGAGGCCAGGGTTGTCGAATGTGGGCCGTGAATGATCTTGTTGGTTGTTGGTGGATCCATTGGGAATCTGAGCATAGTCTAGCCGCAGTCCGGGTAATGCATCGAAAAGAAGATGCTGTAAGATGCTGTATGAATCTCAAATATGGGACGAACGCAGAGCATAGCGATGAGCCGGTACCAAAGATGATCTTGTGGCTGGTCTGATTAGGACAGGATTGAATTGTGATCGACGCAATCCGTTGATGAGTTCGAGACCAAAGACGAGTATAATTGCAAATTATCAAGCCAGGACTCAATCCATCAGGAACCGTGTCGTTCCTGAACGCCATGTTCATCACGACATGTGATGGGAATGTCCCCACATCGACTGACATTGTCATCTCGAAGATTGTCATCCAGTCCCTAGACGTCTTGTATAAGCAAACCACGATACGGAGTAGTGAGTAAAAGGTTTTCATCGCTGGAAACAACTAAGGGGCACGCTTTACCCTTTTAGTCCTAAGATACGACGCTATTCTAACCCGATCAAGGCCACTATCAAATCCTTCAACAGTCATTCTTTCAGTACAACAATGAACGACATTGCAAATCATTCTGGGCATAAAGTGACCCGAACTGGGCGAGGTCATATCTTCGAGTGATGCGGTCGACATTTATTCGATTGAGTTCCCATCTGTGCGTGTAGAAGGCGGTGTTCCTTCGATCAATTTATATCTGTCGCCAGTACACCATTTATCCTGGCCACATAATCCGATTTTAACCTTCCAGTCTTGTTTGCGTTTGCCCAGGGGTCTTTTAAGTTCATCGAAAGTCTGGCATAATCGCCTGTACTCAGCAACATTCCCATTTTCCACCAGAAGATATTGTCATGACAGCTACAATCGGCAATCCTGTGGTGAATGAACCAGCACCAAGTGTATCCCACGATGCAGTCTTCAAATCTTCCGCACCAGTTCCTGAAGGTGTCCCTATGGTCGATGGGCCCGAATTCAACGACTACGACCGCAGAAACAAAGACATCACAGCCGCCGAGCTCGTAAACAGCATGACAAACATGGGTTTCCAAAGCGCCGCAGTCGCAGAAGCCGCTCGCATCATCAATAACATGGTCTGCGCCAACACCCCTCACCACCTGCAAAAGCCCCACTTCTAAACCCTCCCTCCCAGAAAGACTGGCGAGACCCCGAAACCGACGCCAAAACCACCATCTTCCTCGGCTACACCTCCAACCTCGTCTCCTCCGGCCTCCGCTCCGTCCTCCGCTACCTCGTCGAACACAAACACGTCTCCGCCATCGTCACCACGGCCGGCGGCATCGAAGAAGACCTCATCAAATGTCTCGGCCCCACCTACCTCAGCAGCTTCACCGCCAACGGCGCCCACCTGCGCGAGAAAGGCATGAACCGCATCGGCAACCTCGTCGTCCCAAACGCCAACTACGGCCTCTTCGAAGACTGGATCGTCCCCATCCTCGACACCCTCCTCGCCGAACAAACCGCCAGCCGCGAGCGCGGCGACGGCGACGAAGAACTGATCTGGACCCCCAGCACCGTCATCGCGCGCCTCGGTAAGGAAATAAACGACGACTCTTCGATCCTCTACTGGGCTTACAAGAACGACATCCCCATCTTCTGTCCCGCCCTCACAGACGGCAGTCTAGGCGACATGCTCCACTTCCACACCTTCAAGACCTCCCCTCGTCGCCTCATCATCGACATCGTCCAAGATATCCGACGCATCAACGAATTTGCCCGCGGCGCCAAGCGGGCCGGTATGATCATCCTCGGCGGCGGCCTGGTCAAACACCATATCGCGAACGCGTGCCTCCATCGTGATGGCGCCGAGAGCGCGGTGTATATCAACACGGCGCAGGAGTTTGATGGGAGTGATGCCGGGGCGAGACCGGACGAGGCTGTTAGTTGGGGGAAGATTAAGGCGGGGGCGGAATGTGTGAAGGTGTATTGTGAGGCGACGGTCGTGTTTCCGATGATTGTGGCGGCGACTTTTGCGAAGAGGAAGGGTAGGGAAAATGATAGGTGATGGATTTTGCGTTGTACTGGTGGAAAGAGCAGCAGGAGGCTTTGGGTTTGATTTCGTAATGACTCCCTTAAGCGGGGCCCCCTGAGTCGCAAGCTCCTATTGACTGCCGTGACAGTCGAGCACTTATTGGCAGTCAATTGTGGGGTCCAGCCCTTTGACATGTTCAGTGAGTGGGTCAAAGCCAAGAATCAATGCAGAGAACTGACGGCATCGGAAAGGTAAGCTCAGGCCGCATCGAAGATGACATCCACAAAAATCAATCGAAACAGATCAACCACTTAAGCACGGTTCATGTTACATAGACGTCTAGATAGTGGCTCTACAAGCCAAGCTCTCACTGAAGCAGGCTAGCCCACTCAAGCATCCCCAATCCCTATTCCTCTCCGCAGTCAACGCAAAAATCCACGCCCTGCTTGCCAACGCTCGCCGGCATCTGCACACACAGATCCGGCACTCTACTCGCACCCACCCCAACCAAATCGTCAAAATACCCTAACAGCGTATCCAAAGGTATCATATCCACACTCCCAAGCCGCGGATACGAACTCCTCAGCACCACTCCCCCCCACAAAATCCTAACCCATCTCATCCCCTCGTCACCACCACTCTTGCTAAAGATCTCAAACACAATCTCCGCCCCAAGACCAGGCCAAACCATCTCATCAACCTGGAGTATGGAAAGCAACATCGCCAAACTCCCATCATGCGCTACATTATGCCTGTATTTCACCGCGCTGCCTGCGATGCTGTCGCGGATATTCTGCGCTAGTTCGGCGATGTAGACGCCGTAGGAAGCGACGCTAGCGTGGAGGGAGAGGGGGGTGGAGCGGTAGATGTAGCTGTATTCATAGAGACCGAGGCGGAAGACGGAGGCTGCTTGGGCGTCGGTGATGCAGGTTGTTGTTTCGTTGATGGTGCAGGGGAGGGTTTTGGAGTGGCAGAGGCGGGAGGAGAGGTTGTCGAAGTAGTGGTCCCATGATTTGTGGAAATGGGGGTCTGAGGGTGAGACGCCGGATATGGCGTCCAGGTCTTTGAAGAGGGGGTGAGAGTCGGTCAGGTGGGCTGTCCAATTTGGATTTGTGCTGTTGACGCCGTAGGTGCTGTAGAGCGCTATGCCGCCGGCGCAGGGGTATCTTGGTTCGAGAGAGTCGATGCTGGCGGGTTGGACTTTGACTGGGATATCTGCTAGAGAGCCGTACATAGCCGCGATAACCATGCCTGCGACTTGGGAGGTGATCGGGTTGTTGGTCACGCGGTAGACAACCTCATCCGTTGCGCGCTCGGGGAGGAAATGGAGAAGGTCGTGGTATGTTTCGTAGAGGTCTTTGCCGTGTTGCCAGCTATCGTCTAGACCGCCTCTTGTGATCTGCGGGAATTGGCATGTGCCGTTGAATCCGGCTGGGGCGAACGGATTCGAAGGGCTTGTGTAGAGGGAGTGGTATGTAGAGGCGGATTCGTGACCGGTTGGGTTGAGAGGGCGGGCGTATGAGAAGAGACCTTCATCGTTGCAGTCCCAGCTGTAGGGCTCGTGGGGGAAGGTGTTGGCTGCGTACGGGGTGCGTTTGTGATGACGATGGATCTGGATTGGGTCAGAATTGCGAATGATTTCCTCAGGAAGTGTGGGCGACGCCTTACAGCTTCCACGTATTCAAGTGTGTATTCATCAGGGGCTTTGACATAGGCTTTTTTATTCACATGCGGCATGTTGCAGTAGTTGTATCCGCCATAGTAGTCGTTGCCCGCCGGCGCGGAGGAGTCGTTGAAGATGAAGCCATAAACGCCGTCGTCATTCGTCACAGCGCCCAGGTTATTGATCAGTGTGTCCCTGGGTGGATACCACAGGCTGTCGACTGTCGAGTTGTATGAGCTCGTCCTGGATGCATCTTCGAGCTCGGTCACTTCTACAACAGCGGAGAAGATCCAGGTTTTGGCGAAGATGGCGACGCTACCCAGGAGCCAGATCGTGCCGCTGAGGGTCACCGCGATCAAAATCCATGCTAGAATTGGGACATGGCCCATTATCGTTGGGTTTCCATTGTATGATGTACAGATATCAAGGGAGAGGTCGTGTGGCTGCCCGTTACACAGAATACCCGGACTTTGGCCCTCGGCCGACATGAATAACAACAGGAGGCCGTGAAGGCTTTACCATCTACAACGGGCTACTACATAGGTAGGTACCTTATATAGTACTAGAGGGTCGCCATCTCGGTGCGAGATTAGTAATTAAGCTAGGGACTCCCTAGAAACCTAACTACTCTAGGGGCTAAGCTCCCTAAAAACCCGCTAAGATCTATAATTCTAGGGGTACTATACCCCATACTATACCCCATGCTGTAGGGACTGCTATACCCATGCTATACCCATGCTGTAGGGACTGCTATACCTATGCTGTACTCATGCTGCAGCCAATGCTGTACCCATGCTATACCTATGCTGTACCCATGCTGCAGTCAATGCTGTACCCATGCTGTAGCCAATGCTGTCCCCATGCTGTACCCATGCTGTACCCATGCTGTAGCCAATGCTGTCCCCATGCTGTCCCCATGCTGTCCCCATGCTGTCCCCATGCTGTACCCATGCTATACCCATGCTGTAGCCAATGCTGTCCCCATGCTGTCCCCATGCTGTCCCCATGCTGTACCCATGCTGTAGGGACTGCTGTACCCATGCTGTACCCATGCTGTAGCCATGCTGTAGCCAATGCTGTCCCTATGCTGTACTCCATGCTGTACCCCATGCTGTACCCTATGCTGTACCCCATGCTGTACCCATGCTGTAGGGACTGCTGTACCCATGCTGTAGCCATACTGTAGGCAATGCTCTAGCCATACTGTAGGTAATGCTCTAGCTATGCTGTAAGTAATGCTGTAGCCATGCTATTATCTTACTGTAGCTATGCTGTAGGGACTACTATACCTATACTCTAGCCATGCTGTAGGTATTACTCTAGCTATGCTGTAGGTATTACTGTAGCTATGCTATTGTCTTACTGTAGCTATGCTGTAGGGAATACTATACCTATGCTCTAGCTATGCTGTAGGTAATGCTCTAGCCATGCTGTAGGTATTACTATAGCTATGCTATTATCTTGCTGTAGCTATACTATAAGGAATACTGTAGCTATATTGTAGGGAATGCTGTAGTTATATTATAGGTAATACTCTAGTTATACTATAGGTAATACTCTAGCTATGCTGTAGGTATTACTGTAGCTATGCTATTATCTTACTATAGCTATACTATAGGGACTACTATACTTATACTATAGCTAATACTATACCTATACTATACCTATGCTATAGGGACTACTATACCTATACTATACCTATACTATAGCTAATACTATCCCTATATTATACCTTATACTATACCTTATACTATACCTTATATTATAGGGACTACTATCCCTATACTATACTTATATTATAGGGACTACTATACCTATACTATACTTATACTATAGCTATATTATAGCTAATACTATTCTTATATTATACTTTATACTATACCTTATATTATACCTATATTATAAGGACTACTATACCTATACTATAACTATATTATAGGTAATATTCTAGTTATATTATAAGTAATACTCTAGCTATACTATAAGTAATATTATAGCTATACTATTATCTTATTATAGCTATATTATAAGGACTACTATACTTATACTCTAGTTATATTATAGGTAATACTCTAATTATATTATAGGTATTACTATAGTTATACTATTATCTTACTATAGTTATACTATAAGGAATACTATAGTTATATTATAAGGAATATTATAGCTATATTATAGGTAATACTCTAGCTATATTATAAGTAATACTCTAGTTATATTATAAGGAATATTATAGCTATATTATAGGTAATACTCTAGCTATATTATAAGTAATACTCTAGTTATATTATAGGTATTACTATAGTTATACTATTATCTTATTATAGGTAATACTCTAGCTATATTATAAGTAATACTCTAGCTATACTATAGGTAATACTATAGTTATATTATAACTAATACTAGAGCTATATTATAGGTAATATTATAAGTAATATTCTAGCTATATTATAAGTAATACTATAGGTAATATTATAGCTATATTATAGGGAATATTATAATTATATTATAAGTAATATCCTACCTATATTATAAGTAATACTCTAGTTATATTATAAGTAATACTCTAGCTATATTATAAGTAATATTATAGCTATATTATAAGGAATATTATAACTATACTATAGGTAATAATCTAGTTATATTATAGGTAATACTCTAGATATATTATAAGTATTACTATAGCTATACTATTATCTTACTATAATTATATTATAGGGAATATTATAGCTATATTATAACTAATACTAGAGTTATATTATAAGTAATATTATAGGTAATACTCTAGCTATACTATAAGTAATATTATAAAGAAAAGTTCCTAGGAAATTAGATTATATAATATATATTACTTAGCGGCTAAACCTTAAAATATTATAATATTATATAAACTAGAGGGTTACTATCTTAGTACGAGATTAGTAATTAAGCTAGGGACTCCCTAGAAACCTAACTACTCTAGGGGCTAAGCTCCCTAAAAACCCGCTAAGATCTATAATTCTAGGGGTATTATACCCTATATTATACCTTATACTATAGGGACTATTATACCTATACTATACTTATATTATAGGAACTATTATACTTATACTATACTTATATTATAGCTAATATTATACCTATACTATATTTATATTATAGGGACTACTATACCTATACTATACTTATACTATAGCTAATACTACCCTTATACTATACTTATACTATACCTATATTATAGCTAATACTATCCTTATACTATCTCTATACTATCCCTATACTATACCTATATTATACCTATATTATAGCTAATATTATCCCTATACTATCTCTATACTATCCCTATACTATACCTTATACTATACCCTATACTATATCTTATATTATAGGGACTACTATCCCTATATTATACCTATACTATAGGGACTACTATACTTATATTATACCTATATTATAGCTATACTATAGCTAATACTATCTTTATACTATACTCTATATTATACCTTATATTATACCCTATATTATACCCTATATTATACCTATATTATAGGAATTACTATACTTATACTATAGCTATATTATAAGTAATACTCTAGTTATATTATAGGTAATACTCTAGTTATATTATAAGTAATACTATAGTTATACTATTATCTTATTATAGCTATATTATAAGGACTATTATACTTATACTCTAGCTATATTATAGGTAATACTCTAGTTATATTATAGGTATTACTATAACTATACTATTATCTTACTATAATTATATTATAGGGAATACTATAACTATATTATAGGGAATATTATACCTATACTCTAGCTATATTATAGGTAATACTCTAGCTATATTATAGGTATTACTATAGTTATACTATTATCTTACTATAACTATATTATAAGGAATACTATATTTATATTATAGGGAATACTATAGTTATATTATAGGGAATATTATAGTTATATTATAGGTAATACTCTAGCTATATTATAGGTAATACTCTAGCTATATTATAAGTATTATTATAGTTATACTATTATCTTATTATAGCTATATTATAGGGACTACTATACTTATACTATACCTATACTATAAGGACTATTATACCTATACTATACCTATACTATAGCTAATACTATACCTATACTATACCTATACTATAGTTATACTATAGCTAATACTATCCCTATATTATACTTTATATTATACCCTATACTATACCCTATACTATACCCTATACTATACCTATACTATAGGGACTACTATACTTATACTATAGTTATATTATAGGTAATACTCTAGTTATATTATAAGTAATATTATAGTTATACTATTATCTTATTATAACTATACTATAGGGACTATTATACTTATACTCTAGCTATATTATAGGTAATACTCTAGCTATACTATAGGTATTATTATAGCTATACTATTATCTTATTATAGTTATATTATAAGGAATACTATAGTTATATTATAGCTAATACTAGAGTTATATTATAAGTAATATTATAGGTAATACTCTAGTTATATTATAAGTAATATTATAAAGAAAAGTTCCTAGGAAATTAGATTATATAATATATATTACTTAGCGGCTAAACCTTAAAATATTATAGTATTATATAGACTAGAGGGTTACTATCTTAGTATAAGATTAGTAATTAAGCTAGGGACTCCCTAGAAACCTAACTACTCTAGGGGCTAAGCTCCTTAAAAACCCGCTAAGATCTATAATTCTAGGGGTATTATACCCTATACTATACCTTATACTATAGAGACTACTATACCTATACTATACCTATATTATAGGGACTACTATACCTATACTATACCTATATTATAGCTAATATTATACCTATATTATACCTATACTATAGGGACTACTATACCTATACTATACCTATACTATAACTAATACTATCCCTATACTATCCTTATACTATACCTATACTATACCTATACTATAGCTAATACTATCCCTATACTATCCCTATACTATCCTTATACTATACCTTATACTATACCCTATACTATACCCTATACTATAGGGACTACTATCCCTATACTATACCTATATTATAGGGACTATTATACCTATATTATACCTATATTATAGCTATATTATAACTAATACTATCTTTATATTATACTTTATATTATACCCTATACTATACCTTATACTATACCCTATATTATACTTATATTATAGGGACTATTATACCTATACTATAGCTATACTATAAGTAATACTCTAGCTATATTATAAGTAATACTCTAGTTATATTATAAGTAATACTATAGCTATACTATTATCTTATTATAGCTATACTATAAGGACTATTATACCTATACTCTAGCTATATTATAAGTAATACTCTAGCTATACTATAGGTATTATTATAATTATACTATTGTCTTATTATAGCTATACTATAAGGAATATTATAGCTATATTATAAGGAATACTATACCTATACTCTAGCTATATTATAAGTAATACTCTAGCTATATTATAGGTATTATTATAGTTATACTATTATCTTACTATAGCTATACTATAGGGAATATTATAGCTATATTATAAGGAATACTATAGTTATATTATAAGTAATACTCTAGCTATATTATAAGTAATACTCTAGCTATATTATAAGTATTATTATAGCTATATTATTATCTTATTATAATTATATTATAAGGACTATTATACCTATATTATACCTATATTATAAGGACTATTATACCTATACTATACTTATATTATAGCTAATACTATACCTATATTATACTTATACTATAGGGACTATTATACCTATACTATACTTATATTATAGCTAATACTATCCCTATATTATACCTTATACTATAGAGACTACTATCTCTATATTATACCTATATTATAGGGACTATTATACTTATATTATACCTATACTATAACTATATTATAGCTAATACTATCTTTATATTATACTTTATATTATACCTTATATTATACCTTATACTATATATTATACTATACTTATACTATAGGGACTATTATACCTATACTATAACTATATTATAGGTAATACTCTAGTTATATTATAAGTAATACTCTAGTTATATTATAAGTTATATTATAATTATACTATTATCTTACTATAATTATATTATAAGAACTATTATACTTATACTTTAGCTATATTATAAGTAATACTCTAGTTATATTATAGGTATTATTATAATTATACTATTATCTTATTATAATTATATTATAGGGAATATTATAGCTATATTATAAGGAATATTATAGCTATATTATAAATAATTCTCTAGTTATACTATAGGTAATACTCTAGTTATATTATAAGCATTATTATAGTTATACTATTATCTTATTATAAGTAATACTCTAGTTATATTATAAGTAATACTCTAGCTATATTATAAGTATTATTATAGTTATACTATTATCTTACTATAGTTATACTATAAGTAATACTATAGCTATACTATAACTAATACTAAAGCTATATTATAAGTAATATTATAAGTAATACTCTAGTTATATTATAAGTAATACTAGAGCTATATTATAAGTAATACTATAGGTAATATTATAACTATATTATAGGGAATACTATAACTATATTATAGGTAATACTCTAGCTATATTATAAGTAATACTCTAGTTATACTATAAGTAATATTATAGCTATATTATAAGGAATATTATAGCTATACTATAAGTAATACTCTAGCTATACTATAGGTAATACTCTAGCTATATTATAGGTATTACTATAGCTATACTATTATCTTACTATAGCTATGCTATAGGGAATGCTGTAGCTATACTATAACTAATACTAGAGCTATGCTATAGGTAATACTGTAGGTAATGCTCTAGCTATGCTATAAGTAATACTGTAAAGAAAAGTTCCTGGGAAATTAGATCACGTGATGTATATTACTTGGCGGCCAAACCTTAAAATGTCACAGTATTATATAGAAGGGATTTTCACTAAGTTCCTAATTCCTATTATTTGCACTAGTAGAGGCCACTCAGCCGCAAAGCCATTGAAAAGGCATCGATTGATAGTCTTGGTTGGGCTGTGGTGGGTGGACTCTCACAAATTAGAACGCTTTCCTTTGATACAAATATACCCCTTGAGCCCTGTCGCTGTCCCTAAGATTAGCAAAACCATCTTCTGCTGTCGCCGCCCTTCCGTTGTTTTCACTATCTGCTGAATTCGTGTTTGTATAATAGGCCCAATTATTAGACGTATGGGCTCAGGTATCAGTATAGCCTCAGACGCAATCGCAGCACCTAGGCCAGCAAAGCTGTCAGACATCAGACGAAAACCTTTTAACCGGCCTCTTCGGTATCACAAGCACATTCGCGTGGTCCTGCGATGTTCAGGTTTCCAGAGTCCATTTCTTCTTTCTACTTTACCCTCGTTCCTTCGTCTAGCGATGATAGTCTGGTTGGGGTAGCTGATGAAGAACAAGCCGGAGAGCCCGTTGAGGCAAGTCATACCCTGCGCTGACACCAACCACACGAGGTCGGGTATGAAACTGCGGGAGTCGTCATGAAATTCGAAAGGCAAGCCAATGCTGATGATGGTAACCTTGCGTACGAGGTAGGGGATAGGCCTGGTAAAGGGGCGTGAGAAAGTAGCCGTTCCGAAGGCACATAGAGAAGCTAGATATACACAACGTTGTTCGGGAATTCCCAAGCACAGTTTTAGTCTCTTGAGGAACGCCGCATTCGCCTCTGGGTAAGAAGTACCGAACGCTTGCCATTTCACCCATCCTCCTTCCGGCTTCGAGCATCCGAGACCGCAGCCTCGATAACCACAATGCTATTTGATGATCCAGCCCCCATATAGCGTATATTAGACACGTATTTCATCATCTACGATATGAGAGAAGTCACGCAAGCCTGGGTCATCCTGCGTGACAGCGGTTGAGATTGCGCGAATCAATCCACGTTCCAAGACTATCCATGTAAGACCAAGATTCATGTCCAATATCAAATGGCAGCGCCGCAGATGTTCTTCCTTCTCGTTTGGAAATCCTTGTAGAACGCAAACCAGAGCTCCCTTTCACGACACAAAGATTCGCTCTTCCCATACAGTGTCGTGCCGTCCTTTGCGAAGCATTGCGGCATATTCTCTTCCAACATCCTCTGGCTTGGCTCTATCCACGGTTTCGGAAGCGGCCAGTCCGAAAAGTGTAGGAATTTGGCAGTCTTGGCTGCCTCGTCGGGGTCCCAAACTGCTTCGTTGTCATTACCCAAGTAGTCTTTGTGGTCAGGCCCCATTCTAAATTCCCGTGAATAGAGGTCGTAGACCCTGTGTGGCAGAACCATCGCCGTGTCTCGGTACAGGGTGTTTACAATTTCCATGTCATACTCAGTTGCAGCGGCCGAGTCGATGGCGCTTCTGCAGCGTTCGTACTGGTGCGTTGAGGGAGTGATTAGGATGAGTTGGGAAGAAAGTTTGATATGCGGTTCTTGCGGCTCCCAGTAAGAGCGTGGCATGGCGACCGTTGCTGGGGGGAGGAGAAAGAGCTCATCCATCGAAGATAAAATTGTGGAATCAGAGTCGAGGTGCAGGACGCGAGAATATGCAGTCTGGTTGAAGGCGTGCAATTTGGTAAAGCTATCGGCCCAGGTTGCTGTTGCAGTGTTCTCTTAGCCAGCGTACTTATGCTGAGGAGCGTTTGGAACATGGCCATTCGATAAATATCGAAGACGCATTGACTTACAATCTAGTGACTCTTTATGCTGGACCTCGATTGGTTTCAATATGACACCGTAGTTTTCGCGGGCCCTTCTCAGCAGTAGACCTGCAGCATTGCCCTCGCTTTCGTCCAAATTATATTGTTGAGGATAGAGGAGTAGACGGTCAGCTTTGCTTCCGAGTTCGTGGAGACGGCTGAACAGCATGAGGGAGTTGCAGAGATAAGGTACAGATGTAACGTATTGCACATAGGCAAATTGAGACCAATCGACGCCGCCATCTTTGTGGGCTGAGAATAAGGTGGGTAGCACGGATCTCTCTGGCGCGAAGGGCCCTTTGTATTTCAGGAATAGAAGGATGAGTGATGTGGCGGTTGCGACGACAGCGAATTGGATGAGCCGTCTCTGTTGTGGCATGTGCGCTCTGATGTCTTGTTGCATGGCTAAGGTGACTGGAGGTACCTCTTTCCCAAGACTTCTTACCTTACCCATGTGTGATGTTTTACGAGAGGAGTGGTCGAGCTCTATCATGAGGATATGAGCCGACCAGAGCGCTCCGCTCCGCGGCCCTAGTCGTGAGTCTTGGGTCTAACGCTGCATGGCTTAGTGTTCTAAGCTAGTTCTATGAGCAACACCCATCTCCCAACATGAAGCCGGAGGACCACGCAGTGTACAGCTAATAAATTTGCTCTTGACGTTCGTGACAAGACTTCGACTGTCATACACTTCGCACAAACATCCCAGACTTCTCCTGGGAAATACGGGAATTTGGATGTGTTGCCGCCCCTCGGTTCGCGACTGATCCTTTCAGATGCAGCTGAAATTAATTGCGCACCTAGAAGTCATTTCCTCTCTAGCACTACGCCGTACTTCGCAATAGGTAGCCTGTTTCATATAGGCTTACTAAGGTCGCCGAAGCAGGAACGATATTCAACTTCAACCAATGAGGATTGCTGAGGTCCTCGAGGCTGAAGCCGTCCAATAGCTCCCCAGTAGCCATGCGCCTCGTAACCGAGCGCATCGATAGCGAACAGTCCTCAGTCCACTACCATCATGCCGTCAACTTCCACCAGAAGTGTGTATACATCAGCCATGATCCTTTTCGACTTGTGGCCTTATTCCTCATGTACTCCATGATGCGTCGCCATTTTACAGAAATTGGCTCGGCAATGACTGGACAACATTGACAGCTCGTGGCTGGGAGCTGACATTGCCTGACGCACTACTCAATCGGTGCCGGCGCAGGGCTGCCACAGAAAATGGTAGGATTGGTGGGATTACCGCCTGCTAAGGTACTTTCTGAAACTCGAGCAGCATCTACCGAATCCGGCAGGTAAGGCTAGGTTATCTGCGAGCTGACTCTCTCCCAAATTCCTTTGATTATTCCTTGAAGTCAATTGTTACTTCTCAGCGTAGGTACTACTGTATGTATACCGAGACAATGCGCCGTCGTTCTGCTCTATACCTCCTGATCAGTCACTTTGTTCTTAATGTCTATGCCCAAGACATCCCTCTACCAATACAAATCGCGGCCTCTACCACGCATTATGGGCCTGACGGACCATGGCAAGCCGTGTCAGTGTCTTTGGGGAAACCCCTTCAGCAATTGGATTTATACCCAGGCAGTACCTTTGAGACGATAATTCTAGCCCAGAGCGTATGTAAAGGCGTCAAAAGCATCTGCGGGACCGGAGGTTTGTTCGATCCGTCCGCATCGAGCACAATCGATGATTCTTCGATCGCATACTCCGGCCACAGCTTCGGAGATACAGTTGATTGGACCATTGGCGCTATGCTGAACCGAGGAAATGCGATATATGTCATGGACCAGTTAACGCTTGGCTCCCGGGCAGTCACCGTCCCGAACATAAGCATCCGAATGATGGAGAGTGTGAATACGACATACCCAGATGGTGCTACATACCCGCTGCAGGTCGGCCAGCTGGCATTGGGCGCGTCAATAGCTAACCAATCGTTCAGCATGGCGAATGGCCCAAGCATTAATGCGAGTCTTACTCCTAACTACCTACAGCGGCATGGGTATATTCCAACCTCCTCATATGGGATGCACATCGGCTCTGCAGCTCTGAACCTTCCCCTCTCCCTATGGCTTGGGGGTTATGATATGTCCAGAGTGCTTGGGCCTGTGTCAGCTCAACCATATTCCGCAAACATCACCAACAACAATTTTCTCATCGATCTTCTCGACATCGGGGTTGGAGTCGAATACGGAGGGTCTCCCTTTTCCTATCAAGCACGACAAGGTCTCCTCGCGGAGAAGAATTCCTCTATCACTTCTCTATCTGTCGCCATGAACTCTGCAGCCCCTTATATGTATCTACCTAACAGCACATGTGCTGCTCTCACCCGCGATCTTCCTGTTGTATACAGTACAAAGTACGGGCTATACCTGTGGAATGTTACAGATCCGCAATACGCAAAGGTTATCACGGCGCCCACTTATCTCAGCTTTGTCTTTCGGACCGCTGGACAAAACCTTACTATCAAGGTCCCCTTCCAGCTTCTCAACCTCACATTTGACTCGCCAATGGTCGACAGACCAACCCCATACTTCCCCTGCACAACACCCCAAGATTCCCCATTCTATTCCCTCGGCCGAGCGTTCCTCCAAGCAGCTTTCATCGGCGTGGACTGGGACCAGGGCCTCGGCCAGTGGTTCCTAGCGCAAGCACCAGGTCCCAACACTGCGTCAAACCCCTTACAAACTCCTATTACCGGCATCAAACTCGAAAGCTCCAACACCGATTGGTCAGACACCTGGAAACCGCTGTGGACCGCGCTACCGGCGGCCTCCGCCAACACAACTTCATCTACAGATTCAAATGCCCCGGCGACCCCTACCCATCTCTCAACGGGCGCCTACGCAGGTATTGGTGTCGGCATCGCGTCTCTTGTACTGGCTCTTCTCGTGGCTGCAGTATACTTTTACGGCAGGAGAAGGAAAGATCGGTCGTCAAGGCTGTTGCGAGACACCGCGCTGCAGTCCGAGAGCAAGTACCCGGAGGCCAACACGTTGCACACTTCTCCACCGCTCCAAGAGGCTCCAGTGCATCCCGTTGAACTCTCGACCAGAGAATACATGTCGTCTGAGTTAGGTGGGACTAGTCGATGGGAAAGGCCGCCGCAAGAGATGCCAGCCAGTGGCTGATGCTGCGGATTGTGAAAGACTTGGGTAACGGGACATCCCCGGGAATACTAACTTGAGATGTTCGAGCCAACTATTGCGCGGAAGCTCAACCTGATGACTTCCGTCCTTATCGACAAGAGTCTCCAGTCGCAGGCGCGGACTTGATGTTGACCGGAAGGAGGTTTCTGGGTTCATCCCATCAGCAACGACAAGCATGACCCAGCGTCAAGACCGCCCAATTTACCCCTGTCGTCCGACCATCTCTCCCTTAACAACTGGGCTCTACCACTGTTGCCACCGTCATTACGCCAGTCTTCACGCAGACTTTGCATCCACCACGAACGGTGTCTTGGCGCTATCCAACTTCAATAACTGGAAGATGACATTATGCAAACGGCGACGAACTTCGCATCTTCGGCGCTATTCACTACATAGAGGTTGTGTAGTAGCTTAGAAATTTTTATCGCCAGGTACAAATACCTCTCAATCCAGACTATCGGCTACCTCCTCGCGGATAGCTCGGACGGCGGGTGAAAAAGTTCTATAAAGCCCGCACTCACCGTATCATTTGAACAGTGTTTGCTACGCTAGAAAACTGAGGTCTATGGACAGAGGCCCTAAATTATGGTTCCCTTTTCGTGCTTATCCTTGCAAACCTATCCCCTTGGGCTTAGAGCTTCAGTAATACTATTCCCTACACTGTTAATTCCACCGCTTGATCTACACTCTACGATACGTAGTGTAATCAGCCTCTGCGGCATCCAGGCGCGTTCTTCAGCATATCCAATAAAACTTTCGAAATACTTTTATGGCGAAAGCGTCCATTTTCCTGAAACATAGAGACACGTCAACCCTAGGTTGAAGATATTGGGCGACGGGAATTTGGGATAGGTATGATTGGTAACATAGGCAAGCTAATAATTGACAAAAGCCAGCAATGGCCACGCCTGATCCGTGTCTACTATCCATTTCCAATTTCCAATTCCCTATTTCCTAATCCCCCTGATACTAATTCAACTTTAGTCTACCCCTAAGGTCAACCTCAGAAGCCTTGCTGGATACCGCAACATTGACTACACCGGACTTCCATGCCCCCAATACCCCTTGAATATACCTCCACGCCCCCTCATCCCCCTCATTATATATACCCCGAACTTAGGATTTGCGATTGCCGTTCCGGGTCGGGAAAGGGAGCAGGGCCGCTTTAGAGGGAGCAGAGAGGGAGCAAGGGGGCGCAGCAAAGAGTAGCGAGGGAGCAAGGGAGAGCACTGAGGGAGCACGGGGGAGCACGGGGGAGCACCGAGGGAGCACTATAAGGCAGTGCACGTAGGTAGTAGGTACGAGCCTGAAATGGATCCCTATCATTCGGCTTGAGCTGCCCTCCTCGTTTCTTATGACTCCACTTTCCATAGAATTCTTTGAACACTCAAAGCGATTGTTCTTAGCGAGCCAGCCTAGGCGGAGGCTTTCGTGACGGATCATAGAATAAACCGTTCCGCCCTGCTAAGATATCCCCTAAAAGGCCAAACAAGCTCAACTTCCTTGCAACTTCCGGCAATATATATCAATTGTATCTTATTCGATAATCACTGGCTGGCTATCCACTTGGCATCGCAAGACACTGGAACTGTAACCGCTATTCACTTGGAAGTCATGCGCGCGTGGTCGCTTTGCGTGATCAGGGTAACGCAATATTTGATCAGGGCGATGGAGCACCGCTTCTGGGTAACAAGTACTCTTTCGTTTACGCGTACAGCCTGATTTGGCTACTTTGAAGATAGCTAAAGGAACAGAGTGATAAAGCGAGCGGCGCCCCCATTTTCCGCTTTGCCCAAATTATTCCACTAGCCAACCCGTACAGTTTAGGCTGCAATCGCTTTCGACTTATCTTCTTATTTTTATAAGTCCATTGCGTAATGTCACTTCACATTTGCTCGTGAGAGCTAGAATCCTAGTTTTCTTATCTTTCCCATTACTTGTTCTTTTGTCTACAACAGTAAGAGCAAACCAAAATTGCCATACTAGGAACGCGGATGGAACGACGAACAGCAAGAGCCAAACCATACTAACAATGATTAGTGTGAATGTCGAGAACCCTGAGAAAGTCCTCGTTGATGCACTTGTTCTAGGACCCGCATTTAGCGAGACTTGCATCGAAGAGAGCATTAAGGAGATTGATGCCAAAAGAAAACCAAAGGCTGTCGTAACACTCTGCGGATATGGACCCGTAGACCAGTGCGGTGGCTCGTAGAACCAAATGCTATCCCTTTCACGAGGCATATGCAATCTGACGAGGATGCTCAGCCTTGACAAACGCAATTGCCTGTACAGATAAGCGTTTCGCCACTTGATGATCAGGAATTTGTCGGAAAATAGGCAACGAAGAAGGTCCAGGCTAATCCGACCAATATTTTCAGGAATAAGCTTGTTTTCATGCACGATACTAAGATCGGAACGATGGCGTACCAAGTGAGTGTCTGAGCGAAGAAACCCAGCTACGACAGCAGGCCAAGCGTCTGCATCCTCAGTACGTGGACAAAGAAAGTACTTCCGGAAATGATGATTGAAGAGGTTTTGTGGAATTGGCTTTATGTGAATTTTGTCCGATGGCCATACTAAGTACATTTTGGTCTCTTCATTGCACGCTTCTCCCTTTTACGGCCTGGTAATACAGAGAGTCAATATGACTACTCTCCTTCCGAGCTTCCAGCCAAAGACTGTTGTGAATTTCGTCCAGCAAGGGTGTAGAGAGCTGGTGAGTTAGAATATGATAAATCTGCTTCGGATCAAGCTGTCTTAGTATATCATCTGGGAGTTGATTGCTGACACGCGGATCTTTAGAGCCCCAGTCTCAACCGGTATCAATGTCAGAAAAGGGGTGATTTGTATTATCGTCGTCTGATATTGTTGCTACTATGGGGGTTGCTAAGGAGTAGGAATAATAGGGGTATTTCCCTCCCTAAATACATCCTTCCAACGCTAGTCCAATTACCCCTTATCAACCGGTATCAATGTCGATAAGGATCGACCAACACACGCTAATCTGAAGAGGCTTAGCGGGTATTGGCGGCTTGGCACGTCTGAGGGACTAATTTTATCATTCATGTTCATCCTCTTGTATCCTCTGCTCTGGTACAGTCACACTATATAATACTTTCGTCTTTTCTCTAATGTTTTTACTGGCAGATCACAACACTGATCTTTGTTCGAGATATCTAAGTCCATTTCGGCTAAGGCTACTATCCCCATAAAGTAGGTTGTTGAAAGTCTCTCCTACATCTCTCGACACCATAACCCGCTCGCTAAATTACAAGTTATACTCGATACAATCCTTAACTTTAAGAAGGGTAAGACTATATTCTATCACTTTTGCGCCTTATTTATGTTACAAGAACTAACCAGCTTATGCCTAGCTACTATTAATGCTATAACGGAGAGTTTAGCACATCCTTTCCAAACGAAGTCAGCCTCGATCGCGTAGGATTGCTGGCGCCTGGTTATTGATTGTACAGCGTTGTACGCCAGAAGTGCGAAGCTAGTCTTCCTCCCAGTGCCTAGGCGTAGCTGTAGCCGCTGGGATCACTGGAGAGATTTCCTCGTTACAATGCTAACCAATCGATAGAATTTCCCGCAAGCCCATATTTTTAATAGCTGGAGTCTCATATAGAGGACAGTCCGACAGATGTAAAGGGTCTCAGGACGTTCTTCATGCTGGCCTCCTGTCATCGACTTAATTGTACAATAACTTGACATCTTTCTCCAACAGGTCAAAAGGTAGGAAATCTTACGCATTAAACTTTAATTAATGCTGACGTTACTCAGCGTTGTACCTTACCACACAGCTCATATTCATCCTGCCTTTTACTTGCATCCCCTACCATGGCTGAGTTACACGTCGCCATCCACAGTTGTGAAGAGGAAGACGTTCCGCACTGGTGTCTGTACACAGTCGATGACGACGGTGATGGCAGAGTATTCGAAGCGCTCGGCAGCACCGGTTATAAATTTGAATATCACACCCTGGACGTCGACGTCGCCAAGTCCGCTACTCTTTCCGAGACTGTGAAGATCGGACGTATCGAGGCTGACGTATGGCCAGAGGTGCCGGACCTGCTCGAGGCGGTGCCGATGAGCAAGAAGCAAGGGTGGAACTGCCAGAATTGGGTCATGGAGGCAATTGCTGCCCTGAAAAAAGAGGGTTATTTAGAAAGGAAGAAGGGGGGTATGTCTCGTATCGAGTCGAAGTATCAAAAGAAGTGGAAGGATGTTAAATAGGATGATGCATCCAGCGGCTCGGTGGTATGGCACGCAAAATTCAAGAGTGCCGTGGCTAGCGGTGCCCCCGTGCTTGGGGTGCCGAGAAATGCAGAGAATCCCAAACATTGTATCGACTCTAGGTGATATTGTCGCAATCAGAACTGTACTCCGCAATTAAGCAGATGTAACTCCAGGGATTCTTAACAACTTTCAATAACTTTGACATAGCTGGGGGCGTTAGCTCATCATCTCACTGTATTTAGCTCACCATTCTACCAATGATATTGTCTCTGAAATATTCATCAATAAACGTGCCAATACCGGCATCCGGTAGGAAGAGATGCCAATCATCTTCTTCTTCCATGAACGCCGTATGGAGAGCTTTGACATATTCCCAATACTCCGGATACCCGCCTCCAGCCTCCCAATCAATAATTCCCGTAATTCTGACATCCTGTTCATTATCAACAATAAGATTCCGCGGATGCAAATCGCTGTGCGTCATCACGATCCGATGGTCGTCACGAAGACACGCCTGTATAAGTTTGACACGGCTCGAACTGCAATGAGCTTCGCTAAGGAGGAAATCATTGAATTGGGCTTCGTTGATAATGGGGCTAGAGCTTTCCCGTATCCAGCGTCTGAAATCTTTGCAAAACGGTGGATTTCCTCCTCCGAGATACCCATCTTTCGATGGGATGGGAAGAGTTCTGAGCTCCGTAAAAATCGCGTTTAGCTGCTGCTGAACGTTCCTTTTTTGGAGAAATGTAAGGTTTGCCCAGATACGATCGAGAGGGATACCTGGGACAAAGCTGGTGAAAACGTAGGTATTTCGCGCGATTGAAAGCATCCCGAGAGGTATAGGGACTGGGATTGTATAAGAGGCTATGCGGATATGCTGCAGAATTGATACTTCGGTCACGTCTTGACTGCGGCCGATTTTGACGACGATATCTGGTGCTATTCGTACGACAGCCCTCTGCAATAGATGGAAGAGTAATTCGCCATTTTTCAGTAGGTCTGAAAGAGCAGAGCGTGAGACCGCTGTTTGTTGGTTACCCTGAACAGGTACTCCAGTGCTTAAGGGGGGTTTGTGAAGTAAATTGGCAAGACTAGGTGCCAGGGGCCAGAGAACAGAAATGTCAGCTTCAGGATGGACGACGTGATTAAAGCGATCCTCCGATTCGGGGGTCGACGCTAGGAGAAAGCATTAGAAAGGTGGTCCCATTGTATATTTCGGAATCACGTACCCACCCTTGGATGCGATGGCAGGTTTGTCGGTGTGTTTTGCGCGTTCGGTCCTATATGTACGGCTCGCTTCTCGGAGACATAGCCAGAGGTCGGCCGTCGGATTATTTTTTACGAAGCGTTCCAAGTCACCGATGGTCGACTGGTTGAGTTGCTTTAACTTGATCTGTGTCTTTGCTGCTTCATCTGCCGCTAGATCGGCCACTACTACTCCATCATCCTCTGAATAGCCAGAGGGAAGATCTGTTCCTCTGTGCAGGCACGCTTGCGACTGATGGTTGAACATTACTTGGCGCCGGCTGGGCGTTCACGGCTGTCGTCTTTGCTGTAGTCAAGGTTGTTGAATGATATCAGGGGTATGATGGATGGTTTAGCTGTCATTGACTATACTAGATGTCTGAAAAGGTGTCTAGGAACAAGACAACGAGACAGCAAGACTTTATAGACGTGGCCAATCGCTTACTATCTTAGCAGAAGGGCTATCCCATATCCTGGCAACGTGGGCACTCGTGATTTCTTGGCAAAAACTATTAAAATTCCGACTATAGGATAGCCTTAATATACTCCTTCTAATAACCTGTTCCTTTATAAAGATACATGTTATATAGCTTATAACTATACTAAGACCTTAGTACCTTTTATTAATATTATTAATCCTAAAGGGAATTAATAGAAAGCTCTCTAAGAGGCTTCCTTTTAGTATATACTAAACTAGTCTTTTACGTACTCTTATATACCTAATAATACCTTACCTTTAAACCTAGTATTATTATTACTTTATAATCTAACTCTATAGTATAATATATATAGTTAGCTAGTAGACTAACCCGCTTAGGTTATCTATTATATTAGTAATCTAGGGAATAGATTAATATAGAAAAATGCGCTTTTAGTAGACTACATAAGCTTTTAATAGAAATAGCACCTCTATTTAATTAATAGCGCTAGTCCTAGTAGGGCTACGCTAGTAGAAATTTAACACGCTAGTATTTAGTATATAAGCTAGTAGGTTTTAAAGTTTAAGCTAAAATAGACTAGTACTAGCCCTGTTTCAAATTATCAAGTAAAAGGAGATAGGATTAAAACTTTAATAATTAAAAACAGGGCTAGTACTAGTCCATTTTAGCTTAAACTTTAAAACCTACTAGCTTATATACTAAACACTAGCGCATTAAATTTCTACTAGCGTAGCCCTACTAGGACTAGCGCTATTAATTAAATAGAGGTGCTATTTCCGTTAAAAGCTTATATAGTCTACTAAAAGCGTATTTTTCTATATTATTCTATTCCCTAGCTTGCTAATATACTAGTTAGATATTTAGAGTAGGTAAATAGTTTAGTAACTAGTTATTTATAAAAAGTCTTATAAGAATTATATTATAATAGCTCCCCTTATAACCTATTTAGTAAGTAATAAGCTATCTTATAATAGTTATATACTATTATATCTAATAGGTAATACTAGAGTATCTTCTAATTCTTATTATATATATATAGTATTTAGTAGTAGTAATATAGTTAGTTAGTCTAATATATCCTACTTATAAAATAGTTATATATATTAATAGACTAGAGAATTAATAGTTCTTTAATAGTCTTACTATTAAAGGCGAGCTAACTTATACGCGTATTTATACTAGTTTCTACTAGCTAATAATATATCGGTAATTCGGGAAGTTAGCCTACTAGTTTTAAGTTACGTATCCTATATAACCCGCCTCTAGCTAGCTATAAATATATAGAGTAAATTCTTATTACCTTAAGCTATAATAGAATAATATTACGGCCTAACTTAGCTAGGATTAGGCTAAAGTTAGGCTAAATAGATTTAGATAGGTAGATATAATAATATTCTAGATATATTATTCTAAAAATCTAATATCTTTATATATAACTACGTAATATATAACTATAAGGTAATAAATATTATTAATATATCTATATTACCTACTATATATAGTATCGCGAGTATATCTAGTATATATACTATTACTATTATTAAGGTTAACTAATATTTCTTTCTCCTACTTAATTATATCTAAGGTATACTTAGATTATAAGTCTAGATTAATAATAGTTTATACCTATTATAGTATATATAGTCTCGAGGTTTTATAAGGAGGATTAGAAGGTATTTTTTAAATAATAAGCGTCTTTAATTTTATAAGTAGTAGAGGTTTCTTACTATAATACCTTATTATTAATAGTTAGTTCTTAGTATATAAGTTTATTAAGTAGGTAATAAATTTCTACTACTAATAAGAGATAGCTAGTAAGATAAATAAATAGGGTCTCTCTAATATTTAATTATAAGGTTAGTCTAGTAAGTAGTAGGTATAGCCTCCCTATTAAGCTCTATTCTACTAAAGCTACGCGTCTAATAAGCCCTTATAATATAAATATTAGATATCGCCGGCTTAAACTAACGACCTATAAAAGTTAGTCTAGATTAGGAAGTCTAGAATAGTAGAATATACTACTAAGCTATCTACCCCTATAAGTATTAACTACGTTACTATTTTAAGATATATATTTAAAATTTTATTATATATATATAATAGTAATATTAATTAGCTAGGTAAGTAATAGAGATAGTAATTAATAAGTAATAAAGGTAGTAATTAGTAAGTAATAGAGATAGTAATAGGTAAGTAATAGAGATAGTAATAGGTAAGTAATAGAGATAGTAACTAGTAAGTAATAGAGATAGTAATAGGTAGGTAATAGAGATAGTAACTAGTAAGTAATAGAGATAGTAACGGATAGGTAATAGTAATAATAATAGGTAAGTAGTAGTAATAGTTAGAAATCTAACTTATTAAATATTAAAAAGTAAAAATTAAAGGATACTTATAAGAGTTAAACTTAGTTAGTAGGTATTTTATTAATCTAGTTAAAGTATTCTTAAGGGTATTAATATATAGAGTTAAAATAGTAGCTTATATTAATATAGGGCCGTTATATAATAGCTTATAGGTAGTAGGCGTAGCTAGTTATTATTATTATAATAATTAAGATAAGATAAGAAATAGGAATTAACTTATATAGTTAACTATTATACTACTAGGACTTTCTTTATATAAATTATATCTTATTCTTTTACTTATCCTTTTTATACTTAGGAAAGGTTATACTTATAATACTATTAGGTATATAACTACTATAAGAGACTATATAAAGTAAGATCTTAGACCTAGAGAGAATAGTATATAGAATATAATAGTATATATAATAGGTTTATATAATATATTAATTTATTACTTATATACTACTTATATCTATCTATCTACCTTACCTATATTCCTTATATAAGGAGTATAACTAATAATATATCTCTAGGTATTATAAGTACCCTAAGATATATATAGTATAACTACTTTAAGTAAAATAGATCTATCTTATTTAAAGATTATATAATATATATTTAGTTATTATAATATATAAATAGCTACTAATTATACTATTAATATTAATATTTAATTTATAAAAGTTAATATTTT
>JAABUN010002918.1_pt1 | contig 28279 bp, 27 predicted proteins | sample 5559311 | NCBI WGS metagenome assembly JAABUN01 (sample SAMN10711877, study PRJNA513370) | rock metagenome | isolation source: Antarctica rocks | place: Antarctica: Victoria Land, Siegfried Peak sud
GAGCGAGGCCTGGCCGGCCGCCAGCATCGCGGTGAAGCCATCGACCAGCAGCCGCGCCAGCACCGCGGCATGATCGACGCGGAAATCGCCGAGTGTCTTGTGGTTCATGCTCACCCGGTTGAAGCCAAGCCGTGCACACCTTGCCGCCCGGCAGCCCTACCCAGGTTCCGCCGCCCGGCGCCAGGGTGCCCTGGCCCAGCCGGTCGCGGCCCCAGCCGCCGTCGGAACTCAGCGAGACGTAAAGCTCGTTCACCGTGCCGCCGGCGCGGTTGACGAACTGGAAGCTCGGGTCGCCAACGCCGGCCCCCCCACTGGCCGCGACGCCGCCCCAGACGATGCGCGACAGGGTGCAGGCGTTCACCTGCATCCGGGTTTCCTCGCGGCAGCCCTGGAACACCACCTTCACGTCCAGCACGCAGTCGCTGCGCTGCGGCACCACCCAGGCCGACTGCCCCGCCGGCAGCACGCCGGTGCCCAGGAGGTCCTGCCCCCACTCGCTGATACGCGACGGCGAGACATAGACGCGCTCGATCGTCTGGCCGGTGCTGTTCACCAGGTTGAAGCGGTTCTGCGCCAGCGCCGGCGCGGCGCCCATCGGCAGCAGGGCCAGCAGCAGGAGAATTCGTCCGCGCATCGCTTCCATGCCCCAACAGGTAATCGCCCAGCGTATCATATCGGCCACGTAGGTGAAGGCATCGTGCAGCACCGGACGTCTTTCGCCACGCCAGTTGCCGATTCTCCCTGGATCGCCGCTTCATCCCGCCGGCTTCATGCTCTACCGTGCTGCAATGCAGCGATCCCGCCCTCCCTCGCGCCTGGCGCTCCTTGCCGCCGCGTTGCTGTCCGCCTGCGCCGCCGGCGGCGCCCCCGGCCGCCTCTCGGGCGGCGAGCGCGGGTTGCTGAACGCCGGCGGCCCGGTCAGCGGGGTCTTCGGCACCTACCTGGCCGGCCGCTTCGCCGCCTCCGAAACCGATACCAAGACCGCCGCCGACAACCTGCTGGCGGCGCTGCGGGCCGACCCGGACCAGCCGGAACTGCTCACCCGCGCCTTCCTGGCCGCGCTGCTGGACGGCCGCCCGGACGCCCTGCGGCTGGCCCGCCGGCTGCCGGACAATCCCGCCGCTAATCTGCTTTTGGCCGGCGCCGACATGCAGGCCGGCCGCTGGGACCGGGCCGAGCAGCGGCTCCGCGCGATCGGCCGCGGCGGCGGCCCGGTGCAGGTGCTGCAGCCCGCCCTGCTGGCCTGGGTGCAGCTCGGCCGCGGCCAGCCGGACGCCGCGCTGGCGACGCTCCGCCCGCTGGTCGAGGCCAACCGCCTGAAGCCGCTGAACGCCCTGCACGCCGCGCTGATCGCCGACGTGGCCGGCCGCCCGCGCGAGGCCGAACGCTTCGCCCGCCAGGCCATCGCCGACCAACCGCAGCCGCCCTGGCGCCTGGCGGTGCTGGCGGCCGGCGTGCTGCACCGCGCCGGCCGCGGCCCGGAAGCCCAGCGCCTGCTCGACCAGGTGGCCGAGGGCGGCGACGACGCGGCGCTGGCCGCCACCGCCGCCAGCCGCGCCGGGCTGCTGGCGGCACGCGGCGTCGCCTCGCCGACCGACGGCATGGCCGAGGCCTACGCCTCGCTGGCCGGGGCGCTGCGCGGCCAGGGCGCGGCCGATTTCGCCCTCATCCTGACCCAGTTGGCGCTACGGCTACGGCCCGGCTTCGGCCCGGCGCTAGTGCTCTCGGCCGACACCTTGGGCGACGAGCAGCACGAGGAACAGGCGCTGGCCGCGCTCGCCATGGTCGCCGCCGACGATCCGCTGGCTCCGGTGGTCGGCCTCCGCCGCGCCGCATTGCTGGACAAGCTGGACCGCACTGAGGAAGCCGTGACCTTGCTGCGCCGCCTCTCCGAGGCCTATCCCGCCATGCCGCAGCCGCCGACCCGGCTGGGCGACCTGCTGCGCCGCCGCAACCGCTTCCCCGAAGCCGTCGCCGCCTATGACGAGGCCCTGGTCCGCACCCCGCAGCCGGGCGCCCGCGACTGGCCGCTGTACTATTCGCGCGGCATTGCCCGCGAGCGCGCCGGCGACTGGTCGCGCGCCGAGGCGGACTTGCTGCGGGCGCTGGAACTCGCCCCGGAACAGCCCTACGTGCTGAACTACCTCGGCTACACCTGGGCCGAGCAGGGCAAGAACCTGGACCGCGCCAAGGCCATGCTGCTGCGCGCCACCGAGCTCCGGCCGCAGGACGGCAACATCGCCGACAGCCTGGGCTGGGTGCTGTTCCGCCTCGGCGACCGGCACGGCGCCGTCACCTGGCTCGAGAAGGCGGTGGAGCTGGAACCCCGCAGCAGCGTCATCAACGACCACCTTGGCGATGCCTACTGGGCGGCCGGCCGGCAGCGCGAGGGCGGCTTCCAGTGGCGCCGGGCGCTGACCCTGGACCCCGAGCCGGGCGAGGGCCCGAAGATCGAGGCCAAGCTGCGGGAGGGCCTGCCGGGTTTCCCCTCCAGCACCGCACAGCGCTGAGCCGCGGCGTGGTCGGGCCGGCCGCGGCGCCGTTGGCGGAGCCGGCCCCCGCCAAGATCAACCTCTATCTGCACGTCACCGGCCGGCGCGCGGACGGCTACCACCTGCTGGACAGCCTGGTGGTGTTCGGGCCCGCCGCCGATGCGGTCTCGGCCCGGCCGGCCGCCGCGCTGTCGCTGACCGTGGCCGGGCCGCAGGCGGCGGCGCTGGTGGCCGAGGCCGACAACCTTGTGCTGCGCGCCGCCCGCGCCCTGGCCGAGGCCGCCGGCATCCCCGCCCACGCCGCGCTGCACCTCGACAAGCACCTGCCGGTCGCGTCGGGCATCGGCGGCGGCTCGGCCGATGCCGCCGCGGCGTTGCGGGCGCTGGACCGGCTTTGGAGCCTCGATCTGGGCGAGGCCCGGCTGGCCGCCATCGGCGCCACGCTCGGCGCCGACATCCCGGTCTGCATCGGCGCCCGCCCCGCCCGCATGGCCGGCATCGGCGAGGTGCTCTCGGCCGCGCCCGCGCTGCCGGAGTGTGGCATGCTGCTGGTCAACCCCGGCGTGGCACTGGCGACGCCGGCGGTGTTCCGCGCCCGCACCGGCGGCTTCAGCCCGCCCGCCGCTCTGCCGGCCAGCTGGCCGGACGCCGCTGGCCTGGCGCGCGACCTGGCCGCGCTGCGGAACGACCTGGAGGCGCCGGCGGTCGCGCTCTGCCCGCCCGTGGCCACTGTGCTGGCGGCGTTGCGCGCCGAGCCGGGGTGCCTGCTGGCCCGCATGAGCGGCTCCGGCGCCACCTGCTTCGGCCTGTTCGCCGAGGCCGCCGGCGCCGCCCGTGCCGCGGCTGCGCTGCCGGCGGCGTGGTGGCGCGCGGCCGGGGGGCTTTACGGCTGCCCGGCCTGACCCCTATTCACGGCTGGGCCGATGGTGGGGCGTCGCCAAGCGGTAAGGCAGCGGTTTTTGGTACCGCCATTCCCAGGTTCGAATCCTGGCGCCCCAGCCAGCCAGTCATAGCGTTTCGGCCGGTTGCCCGGTGGGGGTGCGGTGTCGGCAGACACTGGCGGGTATCCGCCATTTTTCCGCGTTGGTGGGTCGCTCTTAGGTGAGGAGAGACGCGGACATCGGAGACGGTCGGGGGTTTCGAGCGCCACGTCTCCCGAGGCCAGTTTGGCAGTACCTGGGGCCTGCCGATGCAGATGTCCTGCGGCGGCGTTCAACCTTCCCGCTAGCGAAAGCCGAGGACCTGCTCCTGCTCCGACCAGTCGAGTGGCAGCCGGGTGTCCCGCATCAGCGCCTGCGCGGTGAGACCCGGCGGCTGCTGCCCTTCCAGGATTTGAGCGACGATCCGCGGGGAGAGGTAGGCGACGCGCACGAGGCGCGTAATGTAGGATTTGCTCAGCCCTTGGCAGGCAGCGAACGCGGCCAGGCTGGTGTCGTCCGTGGCAATCAGGCGGTCGCGCATCGACCGCGCCTTGATCACTAGCTTCATCAGCGCCGCGTCCGTCCCCGCCGCCGGCCCAGCCTGGTCCACCACCAGCGCCATTTCCCGACCACGACGACGCAGCGTGGCGCTGATCGACAGAACGACGTGCTGCTCCGTGGGCGCGACGTTGGGTGGGTCCGATGGGTGATCGATGGGCTGCCGCTGCCCCAGCAAGTCCCGGTGCAGGGCCGAGGGTCGCAGATGCAGCGTGATCCGATCGGCATCCACCACGACCCGGTCAAGGATCGTCCGCAGCAGGGCACGCAGCTCCAGGGGGCGCATCGTCGCGAGCGCATCGGCCAGCAGTGCGGCCTTCGCAATGAACTGGAGTTCCGATTGACTGGCAGATGGCTCGATGCCCCGCACAGCGCCGATGACGTCAGCAGGATTGGCGAGGAACGCCCGCAGCCGCTGGATGACCACCTGCTCGAGCTCGCCCGCCGGCATCCGCACGCCCCCGGGCGTCGCCTGTTTGCTCCCGACGATCAGCGACTGGGAGACGTAGTAGCGGTAGCGCTTGCCGCCCTTGTTGGCGTGGCTCGGCACCAGACGGTCACCCGTGGCGTCACGCACCAGGCCGGCCAGCGGGCTGGGGTCGCGGGCGCGCTGCCCGGATCTCTGCTCGATCCGGTTCGTGGCGAGGCGCTGCTGCACCGGATTCCACAGGTCCAGTTCGACGATGGCCGGCTGCTCCCCGGCATAGACGGCGCCCTTGTGCACCACCTCTCCTCGATAGACCCGGTTCTGCAACAGGAGGTAGAGCGACCCGCGGGACATCGGATGGTGGCCGACCGGCACCGGGTGACCATTGAGCTTGCCCGTGCGTGCCTTGATGCCGATGCCCTCGGCGGCCAGTTGCGCCGCCAGCAGGCGCACCGAGCCGAGGCGCTGGTAGCGGCGAAAGATGTGGCGGACCGTGTCGGCTTCGGCGTTGTTGATCACCAGCTTGCGGTCCTGCACGTCGTAGCCGAGCGGCACGGTGCCGCCCATCCACATGCCCCGGCGCTTGGAGGCCGCGATCTTGTCGCGGATCCGCTCGCCGGTGACCTCACGCTCGAACTGGGCAAAGGACAGCAGCATGTTCAGGGTCAGCCGGCCCATGCTGGTCGAGGTATTGAACTGCTGCGTGACCGAGACGAAGGACACGCCATGGGCGTCGAACACATCAACGATCTTGGCGAAATCGGCCAACGACCGCGTGAGCCGGTCCACTTTGTAGACGAGGATCAGATCGACCCGCCGGGCCTGAATATCGCTTAACAACTGCTGCAGGGCTGGGCGCTCCAGCGTACCGCCGGAAAGGCCACCGTCGTCATAGAGCTTGGGCAGCGCCACCCAGCCCTCATGCCGCTGACTGCGGATGTAGGCCTCGCAGGCCTCCCGCTGGGCATCGAGCGAGTTGAAGGCCTGCTCCAACCCCTCCTCGGACGATTTGCGGGTGTAGATGGCGCAGCGGCGCACATCCGCCGCTTGGGTGGCGGGCTTTCCGGGCTGCCGTGGCCGGGAGAGCGCCCTAGGCATCAGCCGCCTGCTGGCCGGTACCCTTGACCAGCCGCGCGCGGCCCAGGCCGAAGAAGCGTGGCCCGGACCAATGCGCGTTGGTGATCTCGCGGGCGATCTGGGTCAGGGAGGCATAGCGCCGGTCATCATAGTCAAAGCCGTCCGGCAGCACCCGGACCGTGTGGGTGCGGCCATGCCATTCGCGGATCAGGGTGACCCCCGCCTTGAGGCGCAGCGCCGGGGCGCGGCGCGGCTCGGTACCGGCGGCCAGCGATTTCGCCAAGCTGGCAAGCTTGCGCCCGACGGCCGGGGGGAGGCCGCCCAAGGCGGCCTCCTGCAGCGTGTGAGCGATGCCACGGCGCAGCAGGTCACGGCTGAGCCTGACCGGCGGCACCGCCCGATGCAGTCGCTGCCATTCGGACCGCAGCTGATCCAGCGACAGGCTGGTGAGAGCGGCAATCTGGCCCGGCAGCTTGCGCGAGCTCGCCTCGGCCGGTCGCCCAGGCGCGGCCGTGCTCATGCGTCAGCCCCGGCGTTCAGGCGGTACGCTTTCCGCCCGGCGATGTCCTTCAGCTCGAAGGCAAAGCCCCGCTGGCGCAGGCGCGTCAGCGCGGCCCGCGTGGTGTGCGGCAGCCACCCGGTGAGGGCGACGAGTTCGGCAAGCGTCGCACCCTGCTCCGCCTGCGCGGCGTCCATGACGCGGCCGAGCTTACCGGCCGGGCGTACCGCCGGCATCGCCGCGGACGCATCTGGGATCGACGTCTCGACGTCAGCGACCGGCACCGGCCCCGCATGGGGCGCGGGCGCCAGCGGCAGGTCTGCATCGATGCCGACGGCAGCGAGACCAGCGGTGGTGATGAGCAAGGCGTGCAGGCCGCCCTGCCCATCCTGTCGCCAACTCAAGGTGGGCAGCGCCGTGGTGACCTCCTCGATGAGGCCGCGCTTGAGCAGCGAGGCGACCAGACGTTGCAGGTTGGCGCCCCGGGCCGGCAACCCGGCGGGGAAGGGCAGCACCATCCGGTCCGCGCGGTGGCCGGCAGTGTTCAGGATCAAACCCTGGGCGACGGACAGGGGACGTGGCTTGGTCATGGGATGGTCCTCGTGCCGCGCCGCGGAAGGCAGCGCTGGCACAAGGACGAGCCCGGGATGATCCGGGCAGATCGGGGCGGACCTACCTGCCCGTCCCGTCCGACACAGCAATGCTTGCCGTAGCGCGGAAGTCCAATACTTTGTCGCTCGGCAGGACTGACGGCCCAAAGGTCGGGGGCGAGGGTTCGAATCCTTTGGCCTGCTCCAGTCGGCCTCCTTCCAACCATTCTCCGTCTCGATGACCGGCGCTGTGAGGCGCATGTTTCCTGCGGTATTCCGCGCACACCTTGATGGTGCAATACCGGAACGGGTCCGGAATTCACTCTCCGAAGGTCGCGTTCTCTCCAAACCTTGAGGGTAGGGTGATTTAACCCTCAAGCTGTAAGCCCTTGATGTAGAAAAGATTTCCTCGCGCCGAACTTGAGGGAACTCCGCAAGCGGACCGCCCGGCAAAGGGTACCGGAGAACGGAAAAGTGGCCCTGACCCCCAAGCTTAGCTTCGGCGGTCGTTACCGGCCTTCCTGACGGCAGCGCCTCGCGCCTCGGCCCGGTTGAAACGCCCGCGTTTTCCGCACATATCGCGCGCCGCTAAAGCGCAGCGGATGGGGGTGAACGGTGAGCGAGGCTCTAGAGCGGCATGAGTTCGGCGCCGAGGTCGGGCGCCTACTGGATCTGGTTGTCCACGCGCTCTATTCCGAGCGTGAGATCTTCCTGCGGGAGCTGGTGGCCAACGCCGCCGATGCCATCGACCGGCGCCGATTCGAGGCGCTGACCGATCAGGCCCTGACCCTGCCGGCCGAGGCGAAGGTCCGCATCGTCCCCGACAAGGCGGCGCGCTCACTGACCATTTCAGACCCCGGCGTCGGTATGACCAAGGCCGAGATCGCCCAGCACCTCGGCACCATCGCCCGCTCCGGCACCCTCGCCTTCGCCAAGTCGCTGGCGGATGCGCCGGTGGCCGACAAACCCAGCCTCATCGGCCAGTTCGGCGTTGGTTTCTACTCCGCCTTCATGGTGGCCGATCGGGTGGAGGCTACCTCCCGCCGCATCGGAACGGAGGAGGCCTGGACTTGGGCCTCGGAAGGCAAGGGCGAGTACACTCTCTCCCCCGCGGAGCGCGCGGACGCCGGCACGGAAATCGTGCTTCACATGAAGGCCGATGCCGAGGAGTTCCTGGAGCCCTTTCGCCTGCAGGCGATCATCCGGAAGTGGGCAGACCACATCACCATCCCGATCACCGTTGCCCACGACGGCAAGGACGAGCCGGCGAACGAGGGCACGGCGCTCTGGCGCAAGCCGAAGTCGGAGGTGACGGAGGAGGCCTACACCGAGTTCTACCGCCACGTCGCCCACGCCTTCGACACGCCCTGGGCCACGCTGCACTGGCGGGCCGAGGGCACACTGGACTTCTCGGCGTTGCTCTTCATCCCGGGGATGAAGCCGTTCCAGGCGTTGGAGGGGGAGCGGGAAAGCAAGGTCCGCCTGCACGTCCGCCGCATGTTCATCACCGACGAGGCTGGCCTGCTGCCGGCCTGGCTGCGCTTCGTTCACGGCGTCGTGGACACCGAGGACCTGCCGCTCAACGTCTCGCGCGAGATGCTGCAGGCAACGCCGGTCCTGGCGCGCATCCGGAAGGCGGTCACAAACCGGGTACTGTCCGAACTCAAGAGCCGCAGCAAGGACGCCGAAGACTACCCGAAGTTCTGGGAGAATTTCGGCGCGGTCCTGAAGGAGGGCGTGTGGGAGGATCCGGAACATCGCAAGGAGGTCGCCGCGCTGCTGCGCTTCCGCTCCTCGGCCGTCGAGGGCTGGACCTCGCTCGCCGACTATGTCGAGCGGATGAAGGAGGGCCAGGAGGCGATCTACGTCCTCGTTGGTGATGACGCCGCCGCGCTGGCCAAATCCCCGCAGCTGGAGGGCTTCCGTGCAAAGGAGGTGGAGGTGCTGCTGCTCTCAGACGGCATCGACGCCTTCTGGCCCGAGCGGCTGGCGGAGTTCGAAGGCAAGAAGCTGCAGAGCATCACCCAGGGTGCGATTGACCTCTCGAAAGTCGCGGGCGAGGCGCCGGCTGGCGAGGCGGCCGATGTGGCCCAGTTGCTTGCGCGGCTGAAGGAGGAGCTGAAGGACGACGTTTCTAAGGTGCGCGCGACCGACCGCCTGGTGGACAGCGCGGTGGTGTTGTCCGCCGGTCAGTACGGGCCGGATCTGCAGATGCAGCGGATGCTGCGTCGTGCCGGTCGTGCTGTCGGGGCCGGGCTGCCGGTGTTGGAGATCAACTCACGTCATCCGCTGATCCGCAAGTTGGCCGAAGAGGTGGCTACCGATACGGCACTGGCCGAGAAGGCTGGGCTGCTGTTGGACCTAGCCCGCATACAGGATGGCGACACGCCCCGCGACCCGGCGGCCTTCGCACGACGAGTGGCACAGGCCTTGGCCCTGGAGGCCGGTTGACCGGTTACGGAATAGGCCAGCCCTATGCCGACGCGGTTTCTCCGAGCAGGTGCAGGACCAACTCCCGTTTGTGCGGGCTGGTCCTGTGCTCGTAGTGGTAGACGCCCTGCCAAGTCCCGAGCACGGGTCTGCCCCCGGTGACCGGGATCGAGAGCTGAGTCTGCGTCAGGGCTGCCCGGATATGGGCAGGCATGTCATCCGGCCCCTCGTCCTCGTGCCGGTATCGGCCGTTGCCGCCATCGGGTACGAGGTGTGCGAGAAAGTCTTCCAGGTCAGCCTGGACATCCGGGGAGGCGTTCTCCTGGACCAACAGGGATGCCGAAGTGTGGCGGCACCAGATGGTCAACAGGCCAGTGGCGAATCCCTGGGCACTCGACCAGCGGCAAACCTGATCGGTGATGTCCACAAGGCCACGCCCGCGCGTCACGATCTCGATGCGATGCAGCCGCTGTTCCAAGCCTGTACTCCTTGCCTGCCGCAACAATGCCAATGGCATGGCGCGAGCGCCATAAACCGCTCAGATCGACCCATCTCGGACCTTCGTCGAATAGACAATGAAGTCCGACATTGGCCGGAAGCGGGCGGGCAGCTTCCGGGCGAGGATCGGGCGCAAGCGGACGTTCATGCGCGAGAACTGATTGTCGGTGCTCGAACTTGCACCTGATGTCAAACGACATCAGGAACCCAGCCACTAGCGACATTGAAAACCCAGCCACCCCGGTCATGCTGATACCCCGGCCGGAGCCGGTACGGCGTTGGATTTGAGCAACCCGGACCGCCGCTTCTCTCGCAGGCGATAGCTGTCGCCGCGGATGGTCAGCACGTGGCTGTGGTGCAGCAGCCGGTCCAGGATGGCGGTGGCTACCACCTGGTCGTTCAGGACGATCCCCCACTCGCTCACGCTGCGGTTGCTGGTCACCAGATTGCTACCACGCTCGTAGCGGCGGCTCACCAGGGCAAAGAACAGGTGTGCGGCATGCGGCTCGAGCGGCAGGTAGCCGAACTCGTCGATGATCAGCAGCTTCGGCTTGGCGTAGCGCGTCAGCTTTTCCTCCAGCCGTCCTTCCGCCTGCGCCTTATCAAGCTGGTGATGAGCGCCATGGCCGAGGTGAACAGCACGGAGTAGCCCTGCTGCACCGCTTCGCGCCCGAGGGCGACAGCGAGGTGCGATTTGCCCACCCCCGGCGGGCCCTGGACCAGCAGCGTGTCGCCGTTCGCCACCCAGCGGCAGGCGGCCAGTTCGCGGACCTGCTTGGGATCGAGCGAGGGCTGGGCGGCGAACTCGAAGCCTTCCAGCGTGCGTACATAGGGGAACTTGGCGATGCTCAGCCCCATCTGGATCCGCCGTTCCTCGCGGTGCGCCACCTCGGCCTCGCACAGCAGGCCCAGCGCCTCGGGCAGATTGAGCTCGCGCCGAGCCGCCTCGTCCAGCAGGACGTCGAGGCGGTCACGCATCGCTGTCAGCTTCAGCCGCCCCAGCATCTCGGGCAGGGACGATGCCGCGGCGCCGCTCACCACCCGCCTCCCACCACATGCTCGTACTCGGCCAGCGGCCGCAGGAGATCGGCAGGAGGCACCACCGCCTCCACCACGCCGTTGGACCGCGGCTCGCCCCGGGCGCCCACCACGATGCCTCGCAGGTGGGCACGATCTACAGCGCGCTCGCGCCGACCCCGTCGCTGCTCGTGGCGCGCCACCTCCGCGCCCGCGTGGCTGATCCGCACCTCGCCGTCGTTGACCACCACGCTGACCCGCGCGCCGATCAGCTGCCAGGGCACGCTGTAGTGGTTGGTGTCGACGTCCACGCAGCCGTCGTTCTGCACGCCGCGGGTCAGCTCGCGCATCTGCCGGAACGGCGGCTTGCCGCCGAGCGGACGCAGCGCCTGGCGCTCCTCGCGCTCGAACCGCACCATCGGCACCTCGCCTGTGGTGCCGTGCATGCGCTGGTCCGCGACCTCGCGCATCCACCACGCCAGGTGCGCCTCCAGCGCTCCCCAACTAGCGAAGCTGCGGCCCGCGATGGCATTGCCCTTGACGTAGCCAACCCCGCGCTCGTCCTTGCCCTTGGTCCGCGCCCGGTAGGGGGCACAGGCCACGGGCCGCACGTCCCAGTACCGCGCGAAGGCGTGCAGGCGGGCGTTGAACACCACCTCCCGGGTGGCCGGGTCATGGTGCTCGACCAGCGCCTTGGCATTGTCGAGCAGAACTTCCTTGGGCAGACCGCCGAAATGCCGGAACCCGCCCTCCAGCCCCTCGAACCAAGCCGACTGCCGCTCGTGCCGGAAGGCGTGGGCATACACCCGGCGCGAGTAGCCAAGGGTCGCCACGAACAGGTAGACCCGCACCTGCTCATCGCCGATCGCCACCCAGCGCTCGCCGAAGTCGATCTGCAGCTGCCGCCCCGGCGGTGTCTCGAAGCGCACCGTCGCCAGCGCCTCCGCCGCGAGCTCACGTCGCAGGTCCGCCACCGCCCGCTCGACCGTGCGCAGGCTAACGACAATCCCCAGCTCGGCCGCAAGCTCCTGGCGCACCACGTCGGCATTGCCGCGATGGCGGCGCAGCCGCTCGGCCAGCCACGCCCCGTGCCCGGCCAGCGCCCCAGGCCGCTCGGGCGTGCGATACGGTGCCCATCCGCCCGTGGCGAGGTAGCGCTGCACGGTCTCGCGGTTGCAGCCAAACTCCCCCGCGATCCGCCGCGTGCCCCAGCCCAGATCTCGCAGCCGCAGCATCGCCGCCACCTCGTCCGGCATCCTCATCCACTGCCCCCGCCCGTCGGCCACGGGCGGTACAACGCCTACTTGGTCAGACACCCTCTCTCTCCCCTGCTAGCCAGGGGTGGCTGGGTTCCTGATGGCGCCGCCGGATGGGTTTTGCATGTCGCCCGACACCTGATCCGCCTGGAGCCGCGGCGCGGCTGAGAGAGGACGAGCGCGCATACCCTTACCCGCCGAATGCTGCGCCGAACGCGAAAAGTGGCAAGCTGCTTTGCCACAGATAGGGCAACCGGTGACCGACGAAACGGTGCAGTTCAGCGCGACGCAGCAGGGCGCCGACGATGGTGCGCCAGGGGCAACGGCGGCTTTCCCGTATGATCGGATGACCGTGGAGCGGTTCCGCACGGTATTTCCGCGCGCGCGGTGGCGCGACGACCTGGGTGCCTGGTTCGTGCCGGGCACCACGGCGGAACGGCGTCTGAGGGCTTGGTCGAGCCGCGAATGGTCGGGGGTGCTGGCCTACGCCGACGAGCGCGGCCGCGACGCCTTCACGTTCGAGCCGATCACGAGCCCCTACCTGGAGGTTGCCGACGACCTGGTGGTCCGGACGCCGTATTCCCGAACCGTTATCACCGAGTTGCGGATGGTGCCTTGGGCCCGGTGGGACCCGGCATCAAAGGCGTGGCACGTGCCGTTCCGGTCGTTCGAGGAACTGCGCCGGCGCTGGCCGGACATCGAGGGCGCCGCCCGCCGAGCCGAGCCCGAGGAGCGGCGGAAGCGCCAGGAAAGTCGCAGGGCCTCTCCCGAGCACGGGGATAGGCTGGCCGAGGCCGCCGAACGCCGCCGAAATCGGTATCCAGTGCCGGAGGACGCGCTGCCGCCGCTCGAGCGCGTGCTGATGACCCACGCGGGATGCGTGGTGTTCGAGGCGATCACCGGCGAGCTCGTGGAGTCCCTGATCGCTGCCCGCTTCTACCCCGGTGTGACCGTCGGACCCGCCGCATTGATTTGGGCGACCCGACGCAGGCCGACCCACGACGAGTTGGTCCGGGCCTGGCCCGCGCGGGGGGTGCAGGACCCGGCGGAGTTAGCTCGTGGCTGGTGGCAGCCGACCATCGAGGTGTTGCGAGAGGAACGTCGCAGGGTGGCCTCCCTGGAGCGCGCGCGGGTAACGCGTCGGACCGAAGCGCTGTGAATGGCCACTTTTGGAGTAGCGACGGTTAAGCTTCGGCAGTCGCGGTCTTTTGGCCGGATGCGGAATGGCGGGTTGTGGGGGCTTCAAAGGTGGAAGCAGCCGCTAGCTGCAGCCCGCTAGTTCGACTGCTATGTGCCCGGTCCGCGGAAAAGCCGGGCGAGGGCGGCTACTGCTGTCCCAACCCAAAGCGGCTGTACTAGCTAGAGGAGAGAGGGACCCAAATGGTCTGGATCCTTGGTCTGTGTTTCAAGCGAAGACGTAATCGCCCATTGTCAGTGCGGCACCGCGTGGTGACCAAGTGCGCCCTCGGGAATTCTGCCACCGGAGGTGCCGATGTCGGATGGCTGGACATGGAAGGGGGCGGGCGCTCCGTGGACGCTCGATGCCCACCACGGCGTGTGGGCGGTCTCCGAACTTCGGCCGGGCGGCCGAGCCGAGCTTCGCTACGCCCCCTTCGACGAGGAGGGCCGCCTCCCGGTCATACCGCTGGCCATCGGCGAGTTCGCCTCCGCCGGGGACGCTAGGCTCGCGGCCGACCTCTACGAGGCCGCGGAGCCGCCGGAGTTGCCCGAGGACTTGGCGGAAGCCTTCCTCCCTAGGGGCGGTGAGACCGAGATCCTGGCGCCGGATGGGCGCGCCTTTCTGCTCTCATTCTCGGGCGAGGCGGTGACCCTCAGCCGCGACGAGGGTAGCGCCAGGTCCGAGTGGGCCCGCCTGGACCAGCCGCGAGCATCTGGGGACGGACCCGAATACGCGCGGCCGCCCGGCCTCCAGGAACCGGCGGAGCTGGATCTCGCCATCATGCTCAGGCTCGTAAACCTGACGGGCGCTGCCGCCCAGTGAGCGCCGTTGCGGAGCAAGCCTGCTCCAAGCATCTCTTTCCCACCGAACTCGGCGGTCGGACACCCGGAGGGGCACGTCCGCTTTCGGGAACGCCGCCATGGCAAGCTGATGACCGACATGGGCGCGAAGCGGACCCGGGGCCGCAGGCGTTTTACAACCGCCTTTCGCCCCAAAGCCACCTCTGGGCGTAGGTAGTGGCCGGCTCAGCTTCCGGACACGGCATCGACAGCCTTGCGCTGCTCCGCCCAGCCCGCCGGGAACAGGTCCAACAAGCGCGGCAGCCCGATGCCCTCCGGCTGCCCTCCATCCAGAATCGCCTTCACAATGTCCGGCGCCAGCAGCGTCAGCCGCAGCAGGTTGCCCAGGTAGCCGCGCTCGATTCGCTCCGCCGCTGCCATTTCGCTAAGGCGACGCCCAGGAATCTCTGAATCATGTCTGCGGCGATAGGGCCACGGTGCGGATGGGGGGTTCCGGCGCGGTTTGCTGGCCGCGTAGACTCTGAGGATGGTGGATGTTTCGGCGATTGGCGATCGGTATGCGGCGGTGCGTCGCAGCCTGGACGAGCGTGGCCGTCGGCTGTTTGCGGCGGCGGAGGCGCGAACGGCGGGCCATGGCGGGATCAGCGCGGCATCGCGGGCCACCGGTCTCGCGCGGAGCACGATCGGTCGTGGTCTGAAGGACCTTGATGATCCTGGCGGGTTGTCTGGCCCGGTCCGACGGCCTGGCAGCGGCAGGCATGCCTTGACGGTGACCGAGCCGAGGTTGCTCGAAGCGCTGCGTCGGTTGCTGGAACCGGCGACGATGGGCGATCCGGTGCGGGCGCTGCTGTGGGTCGCTATTGATCCGGCTTGGGCGGTCTCAGGACGACGGCATTGCGAAAGGCGTGTTGCGCACTGCAAAGTTCGGATGAGCTTACCCAAGATCGCCCAAGCCGGGTCAATAAGAGCCACACGAAGCTGGCGGCGGCGCTGTGCGCGATGCAGCACCAGATCAGCAAGAGCAGCATCCCGAAGTTGCTGGTGCTGCTGGGCTATCGGCGGCAGTGCAACCGCAAGACACTGGAAGGCAGTTGCAACACTGACCGCGATGCGCAGTTCGAGCACATCAACGCCGCCGTCATCGCCACCCAGGCGGCGGGTCAGCCGGTGATCTCGGTTGACACCAAGAAGAAGGAGTTGATCGGTGCCTACAGGAATGTGGGCACCGACTACCGACCGGCGGGCTGCCCCGACAAGGTCAAGGTGCATGATTTCGTCGATGCTGCGCTCGGCAAGGTGGTGCCCTATGGCGTCTACGATATCGCCGCCAATGTGGGCTGCGTGAGCGTTGGCATCGATAACGACACGGCGCAGTTCTCGGTCAACTCGATCCGCCGCTGGCTCGATGTGATGGGCCGCGAGCGATACCCGCAGGCCGAGCGCCTGATGATCACGGCGGATGGCGGCGGCTCCAACGGCTCGCGGGTGCGGCTGTTCAAACTCGAACTGCAGAAGCTGGCAGACGAGACCGGCCTGACGCTCCAGGTCTGCCACTTCCCACCCGGCACGTCGAAGTGGAACAAGATCGAGCACCGCCTGTTCTGCCACATCACCCAGGCCTGGCGCGGCAAGCCGCTGACCAGTCGGCTCGCCGTGGTCGAGTTGATCGCCGCGACCACGACGCGGACCGGTCTGCTGGTGCGCTGCCAGCTTGACGAGCGCGCCTATCCCAAAGGCATCAAGGTCAGCGACACCGAGATGGAGACCCTCAATATCAAAGAGAACGCGTTCCACCCAGAATGGAATTATACCATCGCACCCAGATCAACAGTCTGGAGCTATTATTTTTGGGCGTCGCCTAATTGAGGCGTACCGCCCCTGATCGAGCATGCGCTGGTACCGGAACGCCCGAGCCAGCGCTTTCACCAGCGCCGGATCGGCGCGCCTGGTGAGCGCGGCCGCTCCAGCGGCGATCGGCGACAGCACCGGTTTCCGGACTGGCAGCCGCCGGATGGGCAGCGACACTCGGACGGCCATAATCACCCTGACGGGCCGCCGTCGCTATCGCCCCACGAAGCGCAGATGCCCGTCGGCGGCAATACAGCCGGAGATCGCATTAATGGATGAACGCCTCGCCAAGACCATACGAACCAGGACGAGTCTGCAGGATTTGGCGCGGCTCGAAGACAATATCCGAAGCCGGGGGCTGCTCACGGCGGAGGTCCGAGCCGCAGTCGACGGGCAATCGGCGGAGCTCGCGCGCAGCTTGGTCGCGGAGCGGACCGGTATCGACCTCTCCAAGTTGACGCCGGCCGAGGAGAAGATTGTTCGTGTGACGGCTAAGTACGTCGGGATCAAGGTCCGGGGCGGGACAAACGCGAACCGGACTCTTTCGCAAATCAAGGACAACGGGCTCATCGGCGCGGCCCAGGCGGCTGTAGCGCGATCGACCACAACAGCGGGCTTCCAAACTCTGGCCGACGCCGGCTTGTCGGAGCTTTCCTATGAGCAAATCGTCGTTGAGCATCCCGAGGAGTTCTCCGCGCGCGCGGTCTGGTACGCTCGGCGCACGCTGGGCCTGCCCAATGCATCCCTGAGGCCGCCAGGCCAAGCCGACTCTGGCGCATCCGGGCAGACGAAGCCCGGCGCTCCGCCGATCCAGACGGAGCATGTCGCGGATGGGCCATACTGGGTCTTCGTGTGCAACCCGAAGAAGTGGGCGATAGACCGCTTCCTCGACCGACGGATCGAGCTCGATGGATGGGGAGTGCGTCCGTCCGACAGCGCGGCGTTTGCACCTGGCCAGCTAGGCATCATCAGGGTCGGCGTGGACCGGCGAACCCACGCGGAACGCAACGGCGAGCCTCCGCTCCGTCCCGGAATCTACGCGATTTGCGAGGTCGAGAGCGGCACGTTTCCCGGGACTGGCGCGACCGATGAGTTCTGGGCCGAGGACGCGGCGCGCGCCCCCGGCTGGCCGACAATCAAAATACGCTATCTGAAGACTTACCTCGGCAGGCCGCTTACGATCGAGAGGATGCGAGCCGAGGCGCCCGATCTCTCGCCACTGCTGTTAAATGGCTTCCAAGCATCCTCGTTCGCGCTTTCGGCCGCGGACTTCCACCGGGTGGTGGAGCTGATGGGCGAGCACCTCGACAGGCTCACGACGCCGAGCATTGAGCATCCTAAAGACGCGGCGGACGTAGCCGCACTGGAAGACCGCTATCTCCAGGCGAGCCCAGAGGTGAAGGAGCGGATCGGCCGTGTCATAGAGCGGGGTCCTGTCGGTGCCTGGGCGAAGAGGATCAACGGATATCGCTGCCAAGTCTGCGCGGCTCTCGGGCACGAGGCGATCGGTTTCAGGAAGCCGGACGGTAAGCCCTACGTCGAGGCGCACCACGTGATGCCGGTATCGCGCAGAGAAGTCGGCTCTCTCGCGCTGTCCAACGTGATGACAGTGTGCGCTAATCACCACCGGCAGCTCCACTACGGCGAGGTCGCCGTCGCCATCGGGGACCAAATATTTGAGATCGAGATCGACGGGCGCTGCCTCGCCATCGACCGACTAGGCAAGGGAGCGGGCTGATAGTCGCCAGCGTCGTCGGAGGTGGCTTCGCTCCGTCCGAGCCACCACGGGCTGCTGATGGTTTACGCGACGCTGTGCTGGCGAGTGCACTCTGAAGCGAAGACCGCACGCTGCGCTGCCCACCCCATCGGCAACGGCTCCATCAGTTCCGGCAAGGTTACGCCGACCGGCTGGTTCCCATTCAGGATCGCCTCCGCAAGGTCAGGCGCCAGTAGGGTCAGCCGCAGCAGGCTGCCCAGGTATCCGAGCTCGATTCGTTCCGATGCCGCCATCTCGCTGATTGAGGCGTATCGCCCCTGATCGAGCATGCGCTGATACCGGAACGCCCGAGCCAGCGCCTGCACCAGGACTGGATCAGCCCTCGTGGTCACCGCCGCCGGTCCTGCTGCCACCGGCGTCCCCACCGTCTCCCGCCCCGGCCGCCGCCGGATCGTCAGCGGCACACGGACCGTGATGCTGGTCGCGGTGGTCATGCGGCCGCCCTCAGGGCATCGGGCGCGATGGCGGTGAGGTCGCGGACCAGGCCGCCGAGCCCATCCAGCCGCAGTCGAATGTCGGCACCGGCCGGACCGACCACCACGCCTCCAATAGCGACCGTGTTCATCAACGTCGCCTGCTAACGCCAAGTGTGCGACGCGCGCCGCGGTGAGCAATGGCGTCGGCGCCAACGCTATCAGGGGCTCAGGAATGCCCGCACCGGATCGAGCGCACGTGCAGGCGCCTCTTCCTGCGGCACGTGCCCTAGGCCGGGGAAGGTGATGAGCTGGCTGTCCGGCACGGCGCTCTGATAGTCGGTGGCGTTCGCCACCGGGATCATCGCGTCCTTCTCGCCCCAGACCAGTAGCGTTGGCGCCCGGATTTGCCGCAGCAGCGGCACCGGATCGACCAGCACCGACTGCGCCATCCGGTCAACGATCGCCTGACGCACGCCGGGGGCCAGCATCATGTCGCGGTAGCGCGCCAGCAGCTCGCCGGTCAGCACCGCCGGGTCGCCGTAGGCCGGCGCGATGCTCGCGCGGAGCAGCCGCGCCGGCAGGACGTAGGGCAACGCCCGGACCATCAGCGGCACCTTCTCCGCGGTGCCGTAGTCCCGCCCCGGGGTGGCGAACCCGTCCGGCGCCATCAGCACCAGCCGGTCCACCCGCTCCGGGTACTGCGCCGCGAAGCTCCAGGCGATCCGCCCACCCATGGAGCTGCCAACCAGGCTCGCCCGTCTGATGCCGAGCGCGTCCATCAGGCCCAGCAGGACCTCGATGCTGCGGGCATCGGCGTAGTTCCCCGTCGGGTCAGGGCCGGTCAGTCCGAAGCCCGGCAGGTCGAAGCGGACCACCCGGTGGTCGGCCGCCAGGATCTGCGCCCAGTCCTCCCAGGTGTGCAGGCTCGAGCCGAAGCCGTGCAGCAGGATGACGGCGGGGGCCTCCTTCGGGCCGGTGTCCCGCACATGCAGACGCAGCCCGGCCACCGTCAGGAAGTCGGCGGGCGATGCCGCGTACTGTGCCTCCAGCGCGGCCCGCGGCTTGTCCGGCGTGAACAGCCAAAGGCTCCCGCCGACCAGGACGGCCAACAGGACCAGGGCGGCAAGGATTGCGGCAAGCTTCATCGGTGGCCTTCTGGCTGCGGGTCCGGCGCCCGTCTTTCGCCGGCGCGGAGTGCGTGGTTCGGACAGATGTTGCGGGAGCGCCGTTTGTCGACTGGCCGTCGCTGACCAGGCTCCCCACGCCATTCTTTCGGCGCGTGCTGGCGCTGTTGTCGTGAGAGCAAAACCATGTCGGTGGAGAGTTGGACGAAGATGACGCGTGCGCCGATTGCGCGCTGCCGATTACGCCGCCCGTGCGCAATCGACCACAAGGGCGACCGCCTGATCCCACGACAGCTCGGAGTCGAGATCAAGGCAGGATCTGACCACTTCATCGAGATTCTCGGGAAGGCGGGCCGATGCCGCCTCCGCTCGATATCTGGCCCTGTTCTCCTGCAAGGCTTCATCAGCAAGCCTCTGCTCGATCAGTCTACGCGCATGGACCTCCAAGATGGCGCAATCGGGTACCACCTTGCGGATGCCGTGCTCGGTGAGCTTGCGCTCGAGGAAGCTGACGAACACGTCGGCCGGCATGGCGTTGAGTTCGCAACGTCGCCCGGAGAGGAAAGCGACTTCACTTCTGGTAGCGCCATGCGCCGCCAGCGTTGCGGACCGCGTGTCCCAACTGCCCGATGTTTCGACCGGCTCCGACTGCAGGTCCATTTCCTCGACATCAGCGAGCCGCAAGCCGATGTCGGCGATGGGCAACACGTTCTTGAACTGATAGCGCCGACCGTCACTCCTCAGAGTGCCAAAGATCGAAAAACCGCTCACGTCAAAGTCGTGCAGCACCAGTATCTTCTCGATCTGCGGCGCCAGCCGATCTAGGAGCAGTCGGGCCGCCGTCGTCGACATGCCCTTGGTGGACATGACCGCGACGTCAAAGCGCTCCGCGATGCGTGCAGCCTGCAGCAGCGGGGCAAAGCCTTCCTTCTCAATAAACAGTACCGCCGAATAGCGATGGCGTGGCCCTGAGGTCGGATAGCGCTCGCTCAAGGTCAGGGCGACTGCGGGACCGAGGGACGATCGCTCGCCAAGGTAGGCGCGTACATCAATAGTGCCGAGCGGCACATCGTGGCCGGTGTGTGGTTCGGTCAGGCTGCCGCGGGCGTCGAAGACGACGTCCCACGCCGCGGTCTCCCTGGGATGCTCGCTGATATAGTCGGGAAGCAGGTTCTGCGTGAAATACGCGTCGTCCAGCTTGGTCTTGCCAGTCCGCCGCAAGATCTCCGGCCGGGCCGCGTACATGATCTGCCGGGCGTTCGCCGGATACTGACCATTGCCGCTCGCCGTCTGGTAGGCGTCTTTCATGACGGCCCACGCCGCATCCTTTACAGTGACGCCCTTCTCCGGCCGGTGCATGGCATGATGCGCCATGCCGCACGCCTTTCGCAGGATTTCGGCGATCGCTTCGCTGAATGGCGCAAGTGACGGTTCTTTGCCGTCTGTGGCAAGCTGGATGTAGGGCGCGATTACGCTCAGCACCACGCGGTAATCGCCAGTGCCCGGCCCATCTACTTGGCGATCGAGGTCACAACCCTTGACGACCAGAGCGCGGGACCAAGACGCGGCGTGGATGGTCGCCACCGTCATCGAGCGGTTCAGGAGCAGGTCGACTTGCACCCTACCCTGGCCTTTTTGCGCCGCACGCGAGCAGGTGGCCCAAGCCTCGACGACGAACGGGACCACGGCGCCGGCCTGCGTTTTTTTCGTGCCGGCCCTCCGGGCATAGCCCGGCCAATGCGCCTGGAACTCCGGCCCGACGAAGCCAAGGCGTTCTGGCGGCACCGGCGAAACGGCGGCGCGGAGGCGGGTCAGGACGGCCTCGGTCTCGTCCCGGCCAAGTGTTTTCGCGGGACGGTCATCGTTGAGGCCGCTGCCCAGGCTGCGGCAGACGGCGCCGACCGTACTGTCCGACGGCGTCACTTGGGAAAAGAGCCTGCGCAGGTCTTTTCCGCCATACCACCAGGGCGAGGACGGGCCGGCATAGGCCTGCCCGCACTTGGCAGCAGCGATCGAAGCGCGCGCCAGCGCACCATCCGACGGTTCGCCGGTGCCGAACGACAAGATGACGGCCAGTCCCGGTCTTTGCGCAATCGGTTCATCCGAGATGACCGTTGTCTCGCCGCTCTGCGGACACACGCATAGCTGCAGACGGTGTCCGTGGGTCTCGACCAGCAAGGCCCCCTCGGTCGCGGCGACGGCGCCAACCACGACGCGCAGACCATTGCCAAGCATGCCACGCAGCGGCCGGCGTACCAGCTTGGAGCTGAGCAGCGGCCGGTTGACGGCGAACAGGCGCGGAACGTCCACCGGGGCGAGACCAGGACCATCGTCGGTGACCGTCCAGATGCCGTCCATGTACTCCAGCGAAACTCCGGCGCCGGTGTCGAGGGCGTTGTCGACCAGCTCCTTCATCACGATCTTGCGCAAATCCCGGGGCTGGCAGCCCGCCTTCTGCGGCAACGTCGCCAAATCCGTAAAGAGGCGCCAGTCGGGTGTTTCGTAGACAAGCTGCTGCTCCCGGTCGCGCTCGCGCTGACGCCGCTTGCGTTCCGCAGCCGAGGCACCGGGCCGTCGACCGGTCGATGTCACAGGTCGGGCGGACGGTTCAGCTTGCTGATCCGGTGGGTCGCTCATGGCCGGACCGCCGCTGGAGGCTCTGGCAATGGCGCTCGCTCGAGGGGTACCGGGGCAAGTGCCAGCGCCGTTGCTGCCGGGCGCTTTGGCGCCGCCGCAGCGATCATCCACATGGCACGTTGCTGCCCCCACACGGCCGCGAACGGCTTCAGCAAGGCAGGCAGCGCTAGATCGGCCGGCGGTGTGCCGTCCAAGACTGCCTCGACGATATCGGGCGCGAGCAGCGTTAACCGCAACAGTCGACCGAGGTAACCCCGCTCGATTTGCTCGGCCGCCGCCATCTCGCTGATCGAGGCGTATCGCCCCTGATCAAGCATGCGCTGGTATCGGAACGCCCGAGCCAGCGCCTTCACCAGCACGGGGTCGGCGCGGGTCGTGACCGGTTCCACGCCGCCGGCCATCGGCGTCACGACCGTCTTCCTTCCCGGCCTGTGCCGAATCGTCAGCGGCACCCGGACGGTGATGCTGGTCGCGGCCGTCATGCTGCCGCCCGCAGGGCATCGGGCGCGATGGCAGTGAGATCGCGGACGAGGCCGCCCAGCCCATCCAGCCGCAGCCGAATATCCGCGCCGGCCGGGCCAACCACCACCCGCTCGACCAATGACCGCACAATCCGCGCCTGCTCCGCCGGGAACAGCTGCTCCCACAGCGGGTCGAGCCGATGCAGCGCGTCCCGCGTCTCGCCCTCCGTCAGGTCCGATGCCTCGCCCCGCGCCGCCCGCCAGGTGCCAACGACCACCTCCGGCTGGCGCAGCAGCGCCCGCACCTGATCCACCACCGCCGCCTCGATCTCCGCCGCCGAAACTCGGCGTACGATGCTGTCGTCCCCGGCGGCGTCGCCCTTCAGCACCCGCTGCGCCACGTAGTACCGGTAGAGCCGGCCATTCTTCCTGGCGTGGGTCGGCGACAGCGCCCGGCCATCCACCCCGAAGATCAATCCCTTCAGCAGCGCTGGCGTTTGCGCCCGGTTCTGGTTGGCCCGGACACGTGGGCTGATCTGGAGCACGGCGTGCGCCCGGTCCCATAGCTCCCGCGGCACGATCCCCTGGTGCTCGCCGGGGAAGACTTTGCCCTTGTGCGCGGCCTCCCCGACATAGGTCCGGTTGTTCAGCAGCTTGTAGACATCGCCCTTGTCCAGCGGGCGCCCCGTCTTGCTGGTCGCGCCCTCGGCCCGAAGGCGCTTGACGGTCTCGATGCCGGAGCCGGTCTCGCAGTAAATGTCGAACACGCGCCGGACCCTGGCCGCCTCCGGCTCGTTCACCTCCAGCCTGCGATCCCGCACATCGTAACCGAGCGGCACCTTGCCCCCCATCCACATGCCGCGGGCGCGGGAGGCGGCGAACTTGTCCCGGATGCGCTCGCCGATCACCTCGCGTTCGAACTGCGCGAAGCTCAGCAGGATGTTGAGCGTCAGTCGGCCCATGCTGGTCGTCGTGCTGAACGACTGCGTGACCGAGACGAAAGTAACGCCGTGCGCATCCATCACCTCCACCAGCTTGGCGAAATCCATGAGCGAGCGGCTGAGCCGGTCAATTTTGTAGACCGCGATGACATCGACCTGGTCGGCCTGGATGTCGCGCAGCAGGCGCTGCAGCGCCGGGCGCTCTAGCGTGCCGCCCGAGAAGCCGCCATCGTCGTAGCGGTCGCTGACCAGCACCCAGCCCTCGGCGCGCTGGCTGGTGATGTACGCCTCGCAAGAATCCCGCTGCGCGTCGAGGGTGTTGAATTCCTTCTCAAGCCCCTCGTCTGTGGATTTCCGGGTGTACACGGCGCAGCGGAGCTTCTTCACCGTGGCCGGCATCGCAGCCTCGGCGCGCGGGCGGCGGCTCATGCGTCACCCCGTGCGCGCAGCCCAAAGAAGGTCCACCCGTTCCAGCGGGTGCCGGTAATGTGGCGAGCAAGAGCGGACAGCGATCGGTATGGCCGCCCTTCGAACTCGAAGTCGTCCGTGCGCACCGTGACCACGTGCTGCACCCCCTGCCATTCGCGGATCAGGCGCGTACCGGCGAGTGGCCGGCTGTCGGCGCGGATGCGGCGGAGCACGACGTTGCCGCCGTCCAGCTGCTCGCCCAGCGCCTCGAGCCGCGCCCGGGTCTCCGGTTTCAAGCCGCCGAACGCCAACTCCTGGACGCGATAGCTCAGGCGGCTGATTAGGTGCGGCCGATTGAATGGCGGCGGCTCCTTGCCGAACAGCGCCCGCCACTGCTCCTTCAGCGCCGCGGTGGGCGCCGTCTGCAACGCGGCGAGCCGGCCGAGGACATCGGCCGGCGGGATGGCGGGGATGGTCGGTGCCGACAAGGGCGCGGCTTTGGATTTGGGCGCGTGTTTCATGCGGGTTCCCGGGTTCTCCGGTTCACATGACCGCTTTGGTGGCCAGGGAAGTGTAGCGAACTCTCTCCCCGTTCACTGGCCTGTGCGCCGTCGCGGGCGTTATCCTCGGCGGCGCGGCGATGAAGCCGCAGCAGGCCGGCGGCCAGGACGGCGCAGACCTCGCGTAGGTGCGGCGGCAGGTGCGCATTGGTCACGGCCGGCGGCCCATCCGAGCGCTGGCCGGTCATCTCGACATCCCGATTGAGCGATTCCATCGTCTGAAAATTGCTGGACTGCGGGCGACGCGCGGGCGATCCGCCAAAATCCTGACAGCAGGGAACGAAGCATGGCGAGCGAGGACACGGTGGGTTGGACGCTTGAGGAAGCTCTGAGGCGATGGTGCCCGCCACAGCTCGTCAGCGACTACGACACGATTTCTGCGGCGATGATGCGGGCAGGTGTCAAGCCATCGTTCCTGTATGGCCTTTCCGCCGCTGCAGAGCATTCGGATCCATTCATCCGCGACGCCAGCCGAATGAACGCCGAATACGAGCGCGCGCGAAATGCGCTGCACCAGGATTTTCGATCGCGCCTGATCCAAGGCGAAATGAAACTGGCTGGTGTGCAGACCAAACCAGAACGCTGCACTACGGTTGCTACCATCCCCGGCTGTTGGGCCGCGGACTTTAGTTTTGACTTCGCCAGCGGGAGCATTGGCTGCGCGGAATACCGGTGGGTCGCGGTCACTGCGTCTCTTGGATCTCCGGCGGCGCAAGGCGCTGAGCAAGCGCCGCAGCTGCCAGAGACTGTGATCATTCGGGCAGACCAGGTTGCCACGCTCGATGACGAGACCGTTCTGGCATTGCTTGAGGAACACGCCAGGCGCGTGGTCGAGAACCCGGGCGCCAGACTTATCGCTCCAGGCAAGATCAGCCTGATGCCGATCATCCTGCGCAAGATGCTGCACCGGGCGCAGACGGGCGCAACTCGGGGTACGCTGGCTGCCGAAGCCAGCGAACTGGCTGAATGGATTGCCACCAAGGTTTCGTCGCATCAGGTGCCTTCCGCCGGCGCCATTGAAAACGCGCTGCGGAACGACTACCGAAAGCTGAAGCCATAATCCAAACGCATGATGGCATCATGCCCATCATGGCATTGTGGTCCTGGATCATGGCTTTGTCTTAGCTCTCTCTGCACCCCGAAGGACTGCGTCGGGGTGCGGTTATGCAGGAAAGTACATCAAAACGGACGAGCAATGTGGGCCGGGACCGCCTGAACCAGGCGGAGCTTGCTGACCGCTGGCGCCTCAGCTCACGGACCCTGGAGCGTTGGCGCTGGCGCAAGCAGGGGCCGAAGTACCTCAAGCTTGGTGGTCGCGTTGCCTATCGGCTCGAGGACATCGAGGCGTTCGAGGCGGCGCAGCTGCGCGGAAGCACCCGGTGATGGAAGCTGCGATAAGCGCCTCGACGTGCAGCTCCTCCATGCGCCGCTGCTGGCGGGAGCCGCTCCTGCCGGCCTTCGTGCCGATGCCGCCGCTGGAGAGCGCCGACGCCGTCGAGTTGATCGGTCTTGCACTGCTCGAGCAGTGGCGCCGGGAGCGGGCGCAGCGCCGGACGGTGGCGCCATGACCACGCAGACTGGCGGAGCGGCCGATGCGCCGTCGGGCACGGCCCAGACCTACGGCTTCACCTTCGGCCACTACACCCAGACCACCCCCTGGACCGATGTCCGCGCCCTGACCTGGGCGGAGATTGCAGCCCTGCTGACGCGGCACGAGGTCGGCGCCAAGGAGGGCAGCTGCCTCGTCCCGGCCACCTTCTCCGGGACCAAGCGGCACAAGGCTGACGCGCAACGGATCGACGTCGCATTCCTCGACAGCGACGCCGGCGCCACGCTGCCGGAGATCAGCGCGGCCATTGCCGAGCGGGGCTGGACAGCCATTGTCACCACCACCCACTCGCACCTGACGACCATGACCTGCACCAAGCGCGGTCACTGGGACATGTTTTGCTCGCAGGCCGCTGACCAGGCCGCCGCGGTGGCAGCATTCCTGGAGCTCGACAAGGGCTACCTGCCGCGGATCGCGGCGGGCGCTCGCATCGTGCAGGAGGATGCGGAGTATATTACTTTTGAGCACCAGCCCTGCCCGAAGTTCCGCATAGTCATACCGCTGCTGCGGCCCTGGCTAGCCGCGGCCTACGACCGGCAACCGCAGGCCAATGCGAGCTGGAAGGAACGGGTCGAGGCGCTTGCCGCGGCGCTGCGGCTGAACCACGACCAATCCTGCACCGACACCTCGCGGCTGTTCTTCCTGCCTCGCCGGCCGGCCGATGGTCCGCCGGCCGAGACCGTGGTGCTGGAAGGCGAGCCCTGCGACGTCTTCGCGCTGCCGGCGGCGCCCAGACCGGCACCCGCCAGCCGCCGGCGTGGGAAGGGCCAGCGCCAGCACCACAGCGCCACACTTGACCTCGGCCTCGAGGCGTTCACCGACCCCGAAACCGGCGAGGTCGTCGATCTGACTTTCTGGGCGCATAGCAACGGCCGTCGCTTTGAGATCGTCAAGGCGCTCCGGGCACGCCGGCCCGAGCGCTTCGTCGGCAAGGTGAGCGATGCCGTCAAGCATCACATCCGCTGTGCCAATGAGGACCGGCACACCGACGCTGGTGCCGATGCTGCGACCATCATCATCAACTCCAGCGACAGCGTGACCCAGGGCTTCGTCTATCATTGCCGTCACGCGCACTGCGACGGTGTCGACCGGCTCGTCTTCCTCCGGCGCATGCTGGAGCAGGACTGGCTCAAGGTGGCCGACCTTACCGATGCCCGCTTCCTGACCGGCGACGCGCCTGGCCGCCCGCTCATCCGCATCATCGCCGGGGCCTTGCCGCGTATCGTGAGCCAGGCCGAGCAGGCATTACTGAGTGCCGGGCTCGGCCTCTACCAGCGCGGTCCCTTCATCGTCCGGCCGGGCTGGGTTCGGGTGACGGTCAGCGATCAGCGCGACATCTCGGCACAGCGGATTCTTGAGGTTGCCGACCACGCCATGGTCGAGGCGATGACCCAGGCGGCCGATTGGGAGCGCTTCGACGGCCGCTCGGAGGAATGGGTGACGATCGATGCGCCGATCAAGGTGGCCAACACCTACCGGCAGCGAACCGGCCACTGGCGCCTGCCGGTGCTCACCGGGCTAATCAATGCGCCGACGCTCCGGGCTGACGGCAGCGTCCTCGCGGCGCCCGGATATGACCGTGCCACCGGCCTCCTGCTGGACACACAGGGGGCGAAGTTCCCCCGGGTGCCGGCCAACCCGACGCAGGCCGATGCCGCGGCGGCGCTGGCCCTGCTGGATGGGTTGGTCGCCACCTTCCCCTTTGTCGACTGCCCAAGCCGCGCTGTGGCGCTCTCGGCCATCCTCACCGCCTGCATCCGCCGCTCGCTGCCGACGGCGCCAATGCACGCCTTCACGGCGCCGACGGCGGGCTCCGGCAAGTCCATGCTGGTTGATCTGGCGAGCGTCATCGCCACCGGGCGGGAGGCCGGGGTGATCGCCCAGGGCCGCACCGAGGAGGAGCTGGAGAAGCGGCTCGGCGCGCTGCTGCTGGCGGGCGATCAGGTGATCGCCATCGACAACTGCGAGACGCCGCTGGGCGGCGAGTTCCTCTGCTCGATGCTGACCCAGCGCATCGTTCGCGCCCGCATCCTCGGCAAATCGGAGGCGCCAGAGCTGCCGGCCAATGCCTGCGTGACGGCGACCGGCAACAACCTGGTCCTGGTCGGCGATATGACCCGCCGTGCCATCCTCTGCCGGCTGGACCCCATGCATGAGCGCCCTGAGCTGCGGCAGTTCGGCAGCAACCCAATCGAGACCGTCAAGGCCGACCGCGGGCGCTACCTGATCGCGGTGCTGACCATCCTGCGCGCCTATCACGCGGTTGGACGGCCTGGTCAGCCGCCGCCGCTGGGCTCCTTCGAGGATTGGAGCAGCTGGGTGCGTGCCGCTCTGCTATGGCTGGGTCATGCCGATCCGGTCGATACGATCGAGGGGGCGCGCGAGATGGACCCGAAGCTGGATGCACTCACCGCAGTGGTGACGCAATGGCGCCAGGTCGTCGGCGACAGGGCGGTGTCGGTGCGCGACGTGATCGAGACTGCCGTGCAGCAGCGGACGGCGATGGGCACTGGCTCCATCCAGTTTCCGCGGATGGAGTTCGCCTATCCCGACTTCCGCGAGGCGCTGCTGGCTGTCGCCGGTGAGGGCGGCGTCATCAACAGCCGGCGCATGGGCAAGTGGCTGGCAGCGGTGCCGTCGCGTATTGTGTGGAAATTGCCTGGGGGCTCGTCTCCGGCGTGGTGAGGCTACTGGGTTAGGCAGCGCGGTCAATGGGAACTGCGGCAGCGATCGGCTCGGCGAGGGACTGCCAAC
>JAABUN010002919.1_pt1 | contig 28276 bp, 27 predicted proteins | sample 5559311 | NCBI WGS metagenome assembly JAABUN01 (sample SAMN10711877, study PRJNA513370) | rock metagenome | isolation source: Antarctica rocks | place: Antarctica: Victoria Land, Siegfried Peak sud
CACGATCTCAGACCGCGGGACGCCGGCATCGACGGCGGCCACAGCCCGCTCGCGGAGATCGACGGAATGGCGGGTGCCCATCGCCGGATCTTGCCATAGCGGCAGAACTTGCGCACGCGGCTCTAGGTTGTCTGACTTGCGAGTAGGTGACCGAGTGCGTTTTACAGTTGGCTTTAGCGCGCACGGAGCACAGTCGTTCATTCAGGAGCTGATCCCGAGGAAACGGTCCACTACCGCGTCCAGCCAGACTAAATAATAGTTTTACAAAACCACGCTCAGGGTCACCCCGGCTCTTGTTCCCACACCTTATCCTTCGCTGTCTCCTGCTCCCGATTACATGACACCTACTGAGGAAGCAAAAGTCCACAACTGGTTCACCGACGCTCTGCGGAAGACCCAAGCGCTTGATGTCGTAACGACAACGAACATCTACCCGTCCGCGACGATCGCCAAATCGACGCTCTCGCGCTCCTCGGCAGGGGTGACGCGGAAGTGGTCCATCGTGAGACATTCGGTCGGGCACCAGTCGACGCAGAGACCGCAGCGGATGCAGGCGCGCTCGTCCATCACCATCGCCGCCGCGTTCGGGCCCAGCTCGGCGCGGGCCATCTCCGCCAGATCGAGATCGTTATCGATCGAGTAGATCCGGTCAAGGGAGATCATCTCGATGCACTGGTGCGGGCAGACGTCCGCGCAGGAGTTGCAGAGGATGCAGCGGTTACCATCGATGAAGATGTTGAGCTGGCACTGCAGGCAGCGCTTCGCTTCCTCGAAGCCGATCGGCTTGGTGTAGCCAAGCTCGACCTCAAGGGTGGTGTCGCCCGAGCCGACGCCGCGCGTCTCCGACGGCAGGCTCGGCATCATCTGCCGGCCGACCCCCGCGTAGTCGTCGCCCCAGACCAGCCGCCGGCTCATCGCCGTCATGCTCCACTCCGCGACCCCCTCGGAGATGAGGGGGTTCGGTGTGGCGATGTACTCGGTCGGGACGCGGGTGATCTCCATCTCCTTCAGCTTGGGAAGGGCGCCCCGCACCTGCTGATCGATCATCTCCGCGACGCGCTTCCCTTCCCCGATCGAGGAGATGAAGTTCGTCGGGTTGACCACGTAGTCGCCCGCCGCCCAGACATTCGGCAGCGTCGTCTTCAGCGTCTGGTCGAGCAGGGGCACCCCGCGCTTATCGCGCTCCGGGAGGACATCGCCGAGAAAGCTGTTGTCCTGGCGCTGCCCGATCGCGACCAGCACCATGTCACAGTCGATGATGAACTCCGAGCCGGCCACCGGCTCCGGCCGCCGCCGGCCCTTCGCGTCCGGTTCGCCCAGCTCGTTGCGGATCATCTCGATCCCGATCACCCGGCCGTTCGCGTCGCCGACGACCCGCTGTGGCGAGACCATATACATGATCTCGACCCCTTCCAGCTCCGCTTCCTCCAGCTCGATCTCGTCGACCGGGATCTCCTGGATGCTGCGCCGGTAGGTCATCACCGACCGATCGGCGCCCATCCGCAGCACCGTCCGCACACAGTCCATCGAGGTAAAGCCGCCGCCGACGGTGACGCACCGCTTGCCGACCCAGACATCGTCCTGACCGAGACTGACCTCCTCCAGGAACTTCAGACCGGAGACGACCCCATCCAGGTCCTCGCCGGGAATCCCCATCTCCTGCGGCAGCTGGCACCCGGCGGAGATCACCACCACATCATAGTCATCGACGAGGTCCTGGAACGGAATGTCCTTGCCGACCTCGGTGTTGTAGCGGATCTCGACCCCGAGGTCGGCAATCAGCTCGACCTCTTCCATGATCACGTCGCGCGGCAGGCGCCACTCCGGCACCCCCGTCCACATCACGCCACCCGGCACCGGCCACCGCTCGAAGACCGTGACCTGGTACCCCTTGCGCGCGAGCTGCCGCGCCGTGGTCAGACCATTGGCGCCGGCCCCGACCACCGCCGCCGAGAGCCCGTTCGGCGGTGGCGCCGTCTCCCGCCGGGTCTCCCCCCGATAGTCGGCGGCGACCCGCTTCAGGTAGCAGATACCGATCGGCGCGTCGATCTCCTTGCGGCGGCAGGCATCCTCGCAGGGTCGCGCACACATCCGGCCGAGGCAGCCGGGGAAGACGTTGTGCTCCCGGTTCAGCTCATACGAGTCGGCGTAGCGGCCATCGGCGATAAAGGCGATGTAGCGGGAGATATCGGTGTGAGACGGGCAGGCCGACATGCACGGGATATTGTCGGAGAACCACTGGGGGTCGCCGGAGTAGATCGGGTAGCGCTTGCCGACACGGTTCGTGAACGGGGAGTAGAAGGAGGCATCGACGAAGGCGAGCAGGCGAATCCGCCGGCTGTCCTCGATCTCGACATCCTCATAGCCCTGACCGGCGACCCCATACGACGCCAGGTCGCCGATCGCGGTCCCGACCTCGGCGTCGGTCATCACCCGGAAGCGATCGGCCGGGCTGCCGCACGATGGACACTCGTCCGGTGGAGTTATTCCCTCGTGGATCCACCCGCAGACCTTGCACCGAAACATGGTGGAATCCCCCTTCGCGGCGCGGTCACCACACCGATCCTGGCAGGGCGCGCATTCTGGTATCGAGGCACGAGGTTTGCCCGCGCGGCGGGCCATGCTGACGGCGCTGAGTATACACCCGCGTCCTCACTCGCTCCGCGCCCGCGGCACCGATGCCCGACCCCAAGATCGAGGGTCCAGGACCCGGAATACCCGTCCCGTTCTACGCCTGGAGATCGCCGAACCAGGAACGTTCGGTCCCGTGCGCTGGTGGGACCCGCTACCGCTCGCGCTCCAGCACCTCGGGGTTGACGATGTGGGCTGGTCGCTCACTCCGCAGCACCGCCAGCAGATTGCGGGCCGCCACCTCCGCCATCCGGTCGCGCGTTGCCACGGTCGCCGAGGCCATGTGCGGCACGACCAGCGCGTTGGGTAACGCGACCAGCGGATGATCGACGGGCAGCGGCTCCGGGTCGGTCACATCCAGCGCGGCGCCGCCGATGACGCCGTCGCGCAGCGCCGTTACCAGCGCGCCGGTGTCGACCACCGGACCTCGCGCCGCGTTGACCAGAATCGCCTCCGGCTTCATCAGACCCAACTCGCGTGTCCCCATCATCTGGTGAGTCTCCGGCGTCAGGGCGACGTGCAGGGTCACGAAGTCCGACTCCCTGAGCAGATCGTCGAGAGACCGCAACTCGGCCCCCAGCTCCCGCGCGACCGTCTCATCTGGAAACGCATCGAAGGCAAGCACCCGCATCTCGAACCCACGCGCCCGCTTCGCCACTTCGCGGCCAATCCGCCCAAACCCGACGATCCCCAGCGTCGCCCCGGTCAGGTCACGCCCCAGCAGCAGCGTTGGTCCCCAGGTCTGCCACTTCCCGGCCCGGACGTAGTCCGCCCCTTCAACCACCCTCCGCGCGGCCGCCATCAGGAGTGCCCAGGCAAAGTCGGCGGTCGTCTCGGTCAGCACATCGGGGGTGTTGCAGACGGCGACACCCCGGGCGGTGGCGGCGGGAACATCGACATTGTCGTAGCCGACCGCAAAGTTGCTGATCACCTTCAGATTCGGCTCGCGGTCGAGCACCGCGCCGTCGATGGTGTCGGTCAGCAGCGTCAGCGCGCCATCGCACCCCTGCAGCAGCTCCGCCAGCGCCGCGGCGTCCGGCGGTAGCTCCTCCTCCCAGAGCCGGATCTCGGCCGCGTCGCGCAGGAGCTTCAGCCCCGCCTCGGGAATGACACGAGTCACGGCCACGGTCGGCATCATCGCCTCCTCTTCGGTCACTCGTTGACGGCGATCAACGACCAGAGTCTCCCGTAGTGATAGGATCTTCTCCGGCCGCTCAGATTGCATGAGCCACAAGGTCCCGATCCACATAGAACCCGGCAATCAAGAGACGCTCCAGGCTCTGGCCCACCGTCGGCAGCAGCCCTGCTTTCTTGGCTAAGAGCAGAATCCCGATCGTGCCGGTGATCGGTACGCCAAGCGTTTGGGCCAGGCGACGTCCGATCGCTCATCGATGAGCAACAGCCTAGCATCCGTTTCCAGGGCCAGGCCGATTGGGTCTCGCTCGCCGGGATCGAGCCGCACGCGCCGCACCCGTGGATCAATAGACCGTGTCAACTCGCGTTCGCTAACCCAGATTGGCCACGGTGCAAACCGGAGCTCCTTCGCGACGACCGGAGGCACCAAGACGCGACCAAACAGCGCCTCGATCAGCCCGACCTGGCCAATGCGATCAGGGGGCTAGAGTCGGCGACGACCGGATTTCTTGCACCAACTCGTCCACCGTGCGCAGCTCGGTTTGCCACTCTTCCTCCGTCATATTGAAGAATGGGATACCGAGACCCGACGCATGACGGATAAAGTCATATCGTTCCATACCGAGGCGCTCGGCGGCCCATCCGCTCGATACCGTCCCACGCCGGTACAGCTCCATAACGATCAACTCCCGCGCCACAACCGCCGGAGGCTCCTCCTGGTTGCCCAGCAGCGCAACCAGTTCCTCATCAAGATCGAGATGCACTGTCGCCATCGCTCGCGTCCTCTACGACCGCCGCGTCGTTCGCCGACCGACCATTCCTGCTACATCCTACTATCGCGGCATTCCCTCGTGCCCGCGGACATCAGCGATCTCGGTCCCCATCGGCGTCCCCGCACCTGAGCTTATCCGGCAGCGGTGCGTGGACGCAGGTCCAGGAGGTCGCCGACCGCCAGACTCGCCAGGGTCCCGACCGCGCCGACCGTGATCATGTTGCGGTCCCAGACCAGCGGCTCGTCCGCGCCGCGGGCCGTTCCCCAGATCACCTCGATCCGCAAGGCCGTCACCGCCCCGTCCTGATCGACCAGCACCTCGACCACCCGTAACTCGTTGTAATCCGCATCCATCAGCTTCCCGCCTCCTCCCACTGTCCATCGATTGCCACCACACCGCCAGTGGCTCCTAACCAGTTCTCATTGTCCCCCGATTTAGTGACAGCATACGGAGTAGCGCCACCGGCACGTCAATGGTCTGAAGGACGAACGGCACACAATTCCCGCCAGAATCGGGAATTCATCCGACGACAACGGGACGTTGCGTACCGTACAACAGAAGCCACGAGGCAAACGCTCGCCATCCGTGTCTATCGGTCGATCGCACTGAAAGGGAGAATTTGCCATGCGTCGGATTCGATTAACGCTGATCATCGCTGGGCTTGCAGCCGTGCTGCTCACTGCCGCTCCCTCGGTGAGCGCCACGGGCAGTCCAGTTGTTGCCATCCAGCACGCCACACCCACTGCCGGTCGAGACATCCCCAAACCGTCGGAATGCACCGTTGAGCCACGTTCCGACCAGGAATTTCGCGCCCTGTACCGGGACGCCGTCACGCTCTCGTCGACGGCTGCTTCTCCCACGACCGGCCCTGTCTCGCCAACACCGCCGCCCGGAAAACCAGCCGGCGATGCAATCGTGGCCGAGATCAACGCCAGTTGGCGCGAGTTCATCGCGTGCCTCAACGCCGGCGACCTCGCGCGTGTCTTTGCCTTGACCAGCGATGACAAGCTGCGGCGCGACTTTGTCGTCGATATCGCCAACGGCGCGACCGAGGACATGCTCGTCCCGTACCTGCTGGCAACACCGACCGCATTGGATCCAGCAACGTTCGTTCCCGTCATGCCATTTCCGGACGCCACGATGCTCGACGATGGGAGGGTCGCTGTCGTTGGGGAGGGTGAGCATGGCGACGGCGAAGTCCTTATCTTTATCAAGGATGGCGATCGGTGGATCGTCGATGACCAGTGGGATCTCAGCCCGGTCGGGACCCCCGCCCCATAGATCGACACGCAATCGAGCGCGACTGGCCACAGGTGCCGGTCGCGCTCGGCTCCGGCGTCCACGAGCGGCGCGCCGGTTTCGTCCTCAACGTCGCCGTTGACTGGGAGACCATGTGGTCAAATAGATCGCTGATCGCCCCGGCCGCGGTCCATCGCTCTCGATGCTGCATTGGACGATGCCGGGCAGAATCACCGGGTTGCCAGTCCGGGTACGCTTCCATTCAGTCTCCCGTTCGCTCCGGGGTCGCGCATGCCAACGTTGCCGCGCTCGACGATGATGCCGCCGCTGCTGACCGCTCTGGTCGTCGGCCTGGTCGCGGTCTTTGTCTGGCTCCGCGTCACGTCCCCGTCGGATGGCGCGCGCATCGACATAGCCTCCGACCAGCTCGTCTGGACCGCCGACGGGGTCCGCATTACGCCATGGAAGATGACGCCCGGCGGCCTCCGTCACGACGATATCGTGGTCGCGGTGGCCGGGCGGAGCATCGAATCATGGGCAGGGTCGTTGGTGACCCCGAGCGACTGGCAATCTCCTGGTGCGACGGGGCAGACGATCGCCTACACCGTGCTCCGCGATGGGGATCGGGTCGACGTGCCGGTCCATCTCACGTCCTACCCGACAGGCGTCTTTCTCCGGCAGCGCGGGAGCGCGAGCGCATCCTTGCTCCTGTTTCTGCTGGTCGCCGGCCTGGTCTATCTGCGGCGGCCGGGGGAACCGGCGGCGCTCCCGCTCCTGCTCGCCGCCGTGGGGACCTTCGCGGGCGTGCCGTACTTCTTCGGGCTCCAGATCAACGATCTGACAGGTGGCGTCGGGTTCTGGCTGATGACCATGACCGATGCCGGCTACCTACTCTTCAGCATCGCGCTTCTACATTTCTGGCTCGTCTTTCCCCATTCCCGTGCCCTCGTGAGCGATGCCGGGCATCTGCTCCCATGGCTCTACCTGATCCCGTTCGTGGTCGATGGCATCGCCATCCTTGCCCTCGGCCTCCAGGAACAAGGAATCCTCGTCTGGATCAATCGCGCGGGACTCGTGACGGGAACGACGGCGCTCCTGATGTTCGGCGCGGCTGTCGTCGCCGGCGTCTCAGGCTACCGGTCCGCACCAACTGGAGCCGATCGACACAAGGTGCGATGGGTTGCGCTCGGCGCTCTGGTAACCGTCGCGGGCATCTTTCTGTCGTTGATGCTGCCGCCGACGATGCGTCCGCAAGCCCTCGCGTTCCTCTTCGGTGTGCCAATCCCACTCACGGTCGCGATCGCGATCCTTCGCTACCGGCTCTTTGATATCGACCTCATCCTGTCACGGACTCTTCTCTTCAGCACCCTGACCGCCGTCGTCGTGGGCACCTACATCCTTGTCGTTGCGACGCTCGGCGCCCTCTTCCGCGTCGATGACAATCTGTTCGTTTCGCTGTTTGCGACCGGCGTCATCGCGGTGATCGTCCAGCCCCTGCGCCACCGCGTACAGCGCACGGTTCATCGAATCGTCTACGGGGAGCGCGACGATCCCTACGCCGCCCTCTCGCGTCTTGGGCATCGCCTGGAGGGAACCCTGGCCTCCGGCGCCGTGCTGCCGGCGATCGTTGAAACCATCGCCCAGGCACTCCGGCTCCCGTATGTGGCGCTGGTCCTCAACGACGCCCACGGATGCGCCGTCGCCGCAACCCATGGCATACCCGTATCGGTCCCGCTCAGGTTGCCACTGGTCTTCGGGGCCAACACGGTCGGTGCGCTGCACCTGGCGCCGCGCCATCCTCGCGAACCATTGTCGACCGCCGACCGGCGGCTCCTGGACGATCTGGCCCGCCAGGCCGGGATCGCTGTGCACGCGGTTCGTCTCGCCGCCGACCTCCAACGTGCGCGGGAGCGCCTGATTACCGCCCGGGAAGAGGAGCGGCGGCGTCTCCGCAACGATCTGCACGACGGGCTGGGGCCGGTCCTCTCGGGTCTGACGCTCAAGATCGAGACGGCGCGCAACCTGCTCGCGCACGATCCCGCCGCCGACGCGTTGCTCGCCGAGATGACAGCGCGAACCCAGGAGGCGGTGGCCGATATCCGCCGGCTGGTCTATGCACTCCGGCCACCAGCGCTGGATGAGCTCGGTCTGATCTCCGCCTTGCGCGAGGCCGGGGCGCAGAGCGGATCGGCCACCGGTCACGGCCCAAACATCAGTATCGAGGCGCCGGCTTCGCTGCCACCATTGCCGGCCGCGGTCGAGGTCGCCGCCTTTCGGATCGTCCAGGAAGCGATGACCAACGTGACTCGCCACGCCCGCGCCACCCATTGTGTGGTGCGGCTCGCCCTGGGCGACGGTCTGCTCATCACGATCGATGACGACGGCATTGGGCTGGAGTCTCGCCGGGGGACGGGGGTGGGGTTCGCCTCGATGCGAGAGCGAGCGGAAGAGCTCGGCGGCAGCCTCGTGGTGGAACCGGGTCCGGCAGGAGGTACCCGCGTCCAGGCTCTCCTGCCGCTTCCTCCAGTGCCGTCAGCGATGACACCGGGAGTCATGCGGGCGACGAACGAGCAGCCAGCGGAGGAACGATGGCCGAGCCGATCCGGGTCCTGATCTCCGACGATCATGCCTTCTTCCGCGAAGGGATGCGTGGCCTGCTTGGCTCCCTTCCCGATACGGAGGTGATCGGAGAAGCGGCTGATGGTGACGAGGCGATCCTCCTCGCTCGTACCTTGCAGCCGGATGTGGTGCTGATGGACGTCAAAATGCCGGGGCTTAATGGGATCGAGGCCACCCGGAGGATCGTCCACACCAGTCCGCACATCGGTGTCCTCGTCGTCTCTATGTATGAGGACGACGACTCAGTCTTTGCCGCGATGCGGGCTGGTGCCCGCGGCTACGTCCTGAAGGACGCGAACCAGGTCGAGCTGCTCCGGGCGATCCGGGCGATCGCCAACGGCGAGGCGATCTTTGGACCGGGCATCGCCCGCCGCCTGGTCGGGTTCTTCGCCACCCCCGAGCCGGTCACCCCCTCGCTGATCTTTCCCGAACTGAGCGATCGTGAGGTCGAGATCCTGACCCTGATTGCCCAGGGACTTGGCAACCCAGAGATCGCGGACCAACTATTCATCAGTCTGAAGACCGTTCGTAACCATGTCTCCAACATCTTTGCCAAACTCCAGGTCGCCGATCGGGCCCAGGCGGCCTTGCGGGCCCGCGACGCGGGGTTGGGGCAGGAGAGCTCGTCTCAGCATTGAAGTAGTCAGGCCTGGTTCCTCATTCGCTCCGGGCAGCCGGAGCTTGACCCAACTCCGATTCATCTACTATACTGTGATCCAAGAACGAGACTCATTCGCAACTGGCCGTGTCGACTCGCAGTGACGGGACCATTACCGGTGGAGCAGGGCACCGCCTACCGCAATACGGCGCAGCGGGCGACCATTCTTGAAGCGGTTCAGGCGGCCGATGGCCACCTGACGGCGGGCGATATCTTCGAGCGTGTCCGCCGCCGGGATCCCAAGATCGCCTACGGGACGGTCTATCGCGCGCTCCACCTGCTGGCCGAGCGTGGTCTCGTTCAGGAGCTGACCTTTGCCGATCAGGCGAGTCGCTACGACAGGCGCGTCGACCGCCACGATCACGTCCAGTGCACCAGGTGTGGGCTGCTGGTCGATGTCGATGTCCCGGTCGCGCTGATCGCCCGGCATGTCGCCGAAGAGCAAAGCGGCTTCGCGATCACGAGCCATCAGACAGTCTTCGTGGGGCAGTGCCCCACCTGCTTACGAGATGATAATCGCCGGTGATCGGTCGGGATCGTGATAGATGCGGATCGGGTGCGGGGGACGCGCCCGCGAGGGAGGATGACGAGGAGATTATGAGCGAGGCCACCACGACGCCGATGTTTGAGATCGAGAACCTGCACGCCTCCATTGAGGATAAAGAGATCCTCAAGGGCGTCAACCTGACGATCAATAAAGGCGATGTCCACGCGCTGATGGGGCCAAACGGCTCCGGCAAAAGCACCCTTGCCTACGTCCTGGCCGGTCACCCCTCCTACGAGGTCACCGAAGGCTCGATCCGCTTCAACGGCGAGGACATCCTGGAGATGGACCCCGACCTGCGGGCCCGCAAGGGGATCTTTCTGGCATTCCAGTACCCGACGGTCATCCCCGGCGTCTCGATGGCGAACTTCCTCCGGATGGCGGTGACGAGTGTCCGCAACAGCCGGGCCGAAGAGGCCGCGGCGAGCGGTGGATCGGCCCAGCCAATTACCCCGCGCGAGTTCCGTCGCCTGATGAAGGAGAAGATGGCGCTCCTGAAGATGGACGACTCCTTCGCCACCCGCTACCTCAACGAGGGCTTCTCCGGGGGCGAGAAGAAGCGCGCCGAGATTCTCCAGATGGCGCTGCTGGAGCCGACGATGGCGATTCTCGATGAGACCGACTCCGGTCTCGATATCGACGCCCTTAAGGTCGTCTCCGAAGGGGTCAACGCCCTTGCCGGCCCGGAGATGGGGGTCCTCCTGATCACCCACTACCAGCGCCTGCTCAACCACATCAAACCCGACTTCGTTCACATCATGATGAATGGTCGCATCGTCCAGGAGGGTGGTCCGGAGCTGGCCCACGAGCTGGAAGCGAAGGGGTACGAGACCCTCCGCGCCGAGGTTGCCGCGGCACTCTAAGGGCACCGGTCCGAAACGCACGTCGATCGAGAGACATCAAGGAGCAGACCATGGTTGCCAAGGCACAGGTCGAGATCGCGGATTACCAGTACGGCTTCCGCGACGAAGAGGATTACGTTTTCAAGAGCAAGCGGGGTCTCAGCCGTCAGGTCGTCGAGGAGATCTCGGCGATGAAGAACGACCCCGACTGGATGCGCGAGTACCGGCTCAAGGCCTACGACCACTTCGTCAAGCGCCCGATGCCGAACTGGGGCGGTCCCGGTCTGAGCGACATCGACTTCGACAACATCTTCTATTACATCCGCCCCAGCGAGAAGCAGGGCAAGACCTGGGACGAGGTTCCGGAGTACATCAAGAACACGTTCGAGAAGCTCGGCATCCCGGAAGCCGAACGGAAGTTCCTCGCCGGTGTCGGCGCGCAGTACGAGTCGGAGGTCATCTATCACTCGCTGCGCGATGATCTCTCCAAGCTCGGCGTCGTCTTCCTCGACATGGACTCCGCCGTCCGCGAGTACCCCGAACTCGTCAAGCAGTACTTCGGCACCATCATCCCGGCCAACGACAACAAGTTCGCCGCCCTCAACAGCGCCGTCTGGTCGGGTGGCTCCTTCATCTACGTCCCCGAGGGGGTCAAGGTCGAGGTGCCGCTCCAGGCGTACTTCCGGATCAACGCCGAGAACATGGGCCAGTTCGAGCGGACCCTGATCATCTGCGCGCCCGGCTCCTACGTTCACTACGTTGAAGGCTGCACCGCCCCGACCTACTCGACCGATAGCCTCCACTCCGCGGTGGTTGAGATCATCGTCCAGGAAGGCGCTCGCTGCCGCTACACCACGATCCAGAACTGGTCGAAGAATGTCTACAACCTGGTCACCAAGCGCGCCGCCGCCTACAAGAACGCGACGATGGAGTGGGTCGACGGCAACCTCGGCTCCAAGCTGACGATGAAGTACCCGGCCGTCTGGCTGATGGAGCCGGGCGCCCGAGGCGAAATTCTTTCGGTCGCCTTCGCTGGCGACGGGCAGCATCAGGACGCCGGCGGCAAGGTCGTCCACGTCGCCCCGAACACCTCCTCGCAGATCATCTCGAAGTCGATCTCGAAGGGGACCGGCCGCTCCTCCTACCGGGGTCTGGTCAAGGTCTACAAGGGCGCTGAGAACGTCCGTAGCAACGTCGTCTGCGACGCCTTGCTGCTCGACGAGACGAGCCGGACCGACACCTACCCCTACATGGAGATCGAGGAAGAGAAAGTCTCGATCGGCCACGAGGCAACCGTCTCCAAGGTCGCCGAAGAGCAGATCTTCTACCTGATGAGCCGTGGACTCTCCCAGGATGAGGCCATGAGCATGATCGTCAACGGCTTTATCGAGCCAATCGCCAAGGAGCTGCCTCTTGAGTACGCGGTCGAGCTTAACCGCTTGATCCAGCTCGAGATGGAAGGCTCGGTCGGGTAGGTCCGACCACGTCGCCGGGCGGGTGCCAGGGTTCGTCCCTGTCCCCATTCGGTGATCGTGGGCCGCCTCGGCGTTAGTAGGGACCGGCTGGTCCCTGCTGCGTTCACCGGCGACCACCCGTCCCGCCAGAAATTGAGGCATCACCTCGTCACCAGCGGCATCGCTATGCCGGCACCGCCCGAGAGAGGAGTCCATGGAAGCCACTATCGCCGAAACTGCCTCCACCCTGACCGGCTTTACCCGCGAGGGGGTCGAGGAGCTTTCCCGCCGCAAGGGGGAGCCTGATTGGGTCCGCGAGGCGCGTCTTGCCGCCTGGGAGACCTATGAGGGACTCCCGATGCCGCTCCGCTCCGACGAGGAGTGGCGGCGCACCGACCTGCGCGGGCTGAAGCTCGATCGCCTGACGCCGTTCGCGGGGGTGGAGCGCGGTGGCGACGGTCTCGACGGGCTTTTGCCGGCCGAGGGGGAAGGCGGTCTCGGCGCCACGGTGCACCGCGCCGGCGCCGTCGTCCAGCGCGACGCCTCGGTCGTCCACACCGAGCTCTCGCCCGAGGTCGCCGCCCAGGGCGTCATTTTCACCGACCTCGATACCGCCGTCCGCGAGCACCCGGATCTCGTCCGGCAATACTTCATGACCGAGGCGGTTCCAACAGGTTTCGGCAAGTTCGAAGCGCTCCACGCGGCCTTCTGGCAGGGTGGCACCTTCCTCTACGTGCCAAAGAATGTCCAGGTCGAGTTGCCGTTCCGCGCCTTTGCGGTGGCCGGTGAGCCAGGCGCCGCCATCTTCGCCCATACCCTCGTCGTGCTGGAGCAGGGGGCTGAAGCGTTCATCGTCGATGCCTACCGCTCGGAGACGCAGGAACGACAGGCGCTCGCCTCAGCGGTCGTCGAGCTGATCGTTCGTCAGGACGCCAAGCTTCGCTACGTCCAGGTGCAGGACTGGGGACGCCACGTCTGGAGCTTCATGACCGAGCGCAGCACCCTGGCTGACGATGCCACACTTAACTCGCTCCACGTCACCCTCGGCTCAAAGTTCAGCAAGGCATCGATCGGCGCCCACCTCCGCGGGCAGAACAGCCTCGCCGAGATGCTCGGCATCTTCTTCGGTGATGGCGACCAGTTCTTCGATCATCACACCTTTCAGCTCCACGAGTCGCCCTACGCCACCAGCGACCTGGAGTTCAAAGGCGCGATCAAGGGAAGTGCTCGCTCGGTCTACTCCGGTCTGATCAAAGTCGAAGTCGGCGCGCAGAAAACCGACGCCTATCAGCAGAACCGCAATCTCGTGCTCAGCCGCACCGCGCGGGCCGATACGATCCCCAACCTGGAGATCGGCGCCAATGATGTCCGCTGCACCCACGGCGCAACCGTCTCCCAGGTCGAAGAGGAGCATCTCTTCTACCTCCAGGCCCGCGGCATCGAGCGCTCCGAAGCCCAGAAGCTGATTGTCGAAGGCTTCTTCCGCCCGGTGATCGATCGGATCCCCGTTGCCGAGATCCAGGATTTCCTGGAAAGCGCCATCGCCCACAAGGTCGGGATCTAAGACGTGGCGCCCGCCCCCAGGATCGCTGTTGTCATGCAACTACCCGTACCCGCTGCTGTTGTCGTGCAACCATTCGCACCCGCGACCGGGTGCCCCAATCCGGCACTCGCGGCCGCCTCACCGACCGCACCCGTAGGGGAGGGCCCCGTGCCCTCCCTACTCTCTCATCCCCGACGTTCACATTCCCGCTCTCACCGCCCCGGTCGGGTCAGCTACACAGCCTCCGGCCCCGTATCACGCCGCCCACCACGGCCGCGCTCAACACCACTTCCACCTCCCTGGGCGACTAGACCACACCCATCCACCGCGGTCGCTTGCGGTATCTGAAGGACCACCAATGATGTCGATCTCGCCATCCACCACCGCTCCACCGCTGGACACCACGGCGATCCGGGCCGACTTCCCGCTGCTGACCGACCGCGACGCCCAGGGCCGGACCCTGGCCTTTCTCGACAGCGCCGCAAGCTCACAGAAACCGGCCGCCGTCATCGACGCCCTCGCGGACTACTACCGCCACACCAACGCCAATATCCATCGCGGCGTCTACCGTCTCTCCGAGGAAGCGACCGCCCGCTACGAGCAGGCCCGCCACCTGGTGGCCGACTTCATCGGCGCCGCCTCGGCTCGGGAGTGCATCTTCGTCCGGAACACCACCGAGGCGATCAACCTGGTGGCTCAGAGCTGGGGCCGCACCCAGATCCATCCCGGCGATCTGATCGTGTTGACCGTGATGGAGCATCACTCCAACCTCGTCCCCTGGCAGCTGCTGGCCGCCGAACGCGGCGCCGAGCTGGCCCATGTCCGCCTCACTCCCACCGGCGAGCTCGATCTGGCGCATCTGGACGAGCTGCTGGCACGCGAGCCGAAGCTGGTCGCCTTCCCCCACGTCTCCAACGCGCTGGGAACGATCAATGACGCCGCCACGATCACCCGCCGCGCCCATGCTGCCGGGGCGATCGTGCTGCTGGATGCCGCCCAGAGCGTGCCTCATCTGCCGGTCGATGTGGGATCGCTCGATGTCGACTTCCTGGCCTGCTCGGGCCACAAGATGCTCGGTCCGATGGGAAGCGGGGTGCTCTACGGCAAGCGCGCCCTGCTGGAGGCGATGCCGCCCTTCCTGGGTGGCGGCAGCATGATCCGCACGGTCGGGCTGCACCACTCGACCTGGGCCGATGTGCCGGCCAAGTTCGAGGCGGGCACCCCGGCGGTGGCCGATGCGATCGGTCTGGGGGTCGCGGTGGAGTACCTCACCGCGCTGGGGATGGACCGGGTGCGCGAGCATGAGCGGGAGCTGACCGGCTATGCCCTGGAGCGGCTGGCACAGGTGCCGGACCTGACGCTCTACGGTCCCGCCGATCCGGCGCGTCAGGCGGGGGTAATCTCCTTCACCCTCGGGGAGATTCATCCCCACGATGTGGCGGCGATTCTGGATGGGGAGCACGTGGCGGTCCGGGCCGGGCATCACTGCTGCCAACCGCTGATGACGGCGCTGGGGGTGGTCGCCACCACCCGCGCCAGCTTCTCCGTCTACTCCACTCCCGAGGAGGTCGACCGCCTGGTGGATGGGTTGCATGAAGTCAACCGTATCTTTGCATCGTAGCGACCGGATCGCACTCCTCAGCAATCGGCATGAGTGCCGGCTCAACGCCGCTGACGCCACCGCTGAGGCGCAGCCGGTCGCTCACGCATGAAACGAAAGTTCATTCATGGCTGATCTCTATCGTGAAGTGATCCTCGATCACAACCGCAACCCCCGCAACAAGGGCACGCTCGACCCCGCCGATTTCTCGTACGAGGACACCAATCCGCTCTGTGGCGACGAGGTCCGCATCGACCTCCGCATCGTCGACGACCGTGTCACCGAGATCAGATTCAGCGGTCGCGGGTGCGCCATAAGCCAGGCGTCGGCCTCAATCCTGACCGAGATGGTCGATGGCCGTCCCCTCGATGAGGTCAAGGCGCTGACCAAGGACGACCTGCTCGAGGAGCTTGGCATTCCGCTGAGCCCGGCCCGCCTCAAGTGCGCCTTGCTTGGTCTCAAGGTGCTGAAGGCGGGCATCTATGGGATCGTCCAGGATGACGACTGAGCCGGTCCGTACCGAAGCGTCATCCGCGACCGTCGTTCGCCGGTCGCCATCGAGCCGGGTGATCCCATCGGATTCGCCAGGCCCTGAGCGCCGACGCGCTCACAATCGCCCGTCCGGGTCAACGCCCGGGCGGGTATCCGCGCTGCATCTGACCAGCTAACAGGGAAAAGGATCGATACCGCATGACCGACGACGCCTTTGTCACGGTTGCCGGGGTGAACGAGCTCCGACCGGGTGAGATGACCTATGTCGAAGTCGACGATACCCCGGTCTGCCTCATTAATTTGAACGGCGAGTATCACGCCCTCAGCGACATCTGCACCCATCAGGACGCGTCCCTCTCCGATGGTGAGATCATCGGCGACGAGATCGAGTGCCCCCTGCACGGTGGGGCATTCATCATCCGCACCGGCGAGCCCGCCTCCTTTCCGGTCGTCGTTCCAGTCGAGAAATACCGTGTCCGCGTCGTCGGCAACGACGTCCAGATCGCCGTGACGTCCACCCCCTAGCTCCCCTTCAGCGCCATCGTCATGACCTGCGCCGAGTTCCTCGTCTCAGAGCGCGCGGCTCCTACCAGCCACCGACCAGCCGCATTCCACCCCCACCCCACGCTGCGTCGTCGTCATTCCGACGAAGGACGCGGCGTCGCCTCCCGCTGCCGAGGATCCACCGGCCCTCTGTCATTCCGAGACTGTCGCGGAATCTCTCTCGAACTCACTGCATCCAGCCTCCGCGCCCCCTCCCCGTCGGGCCGAGTTGAGTCACGCTTCCGTCTCTGACCCCTGCCGCCCCATCTTCTCTTCCCATCCGCTGACCATGACCACGCCGCCGCGCCCGACGGCGCACGCCGTGCCAATGGTGGCAGGGCTGTCGATGGTGCAGTATCGCGCCGTTCCAACGGCGACAAGGGGTCAGGCACCTTGGCGCGCATGACGGGGTCACGGTGACACAATGATCGGGCCACCAGGGCACATCGGTTGGCACCGCGACGACGCGATGGGCACCCGAGCGCATGCCATGCGCCCGGATGGTGGTGGTCCGTTCGCCGCCGTGCCTGGAACCACGCCACCCGGACCCGCGGGCGCCTTCCGTCCGCCTCGACCTCCAGGGTGGTGATGATCGGCGCCCTGCGACGCCGAGACCGGGTAACCCTCGTCCCCAGATGAACCTTGTCAGCCCGGACCAGTACGCCTGGGAGGCCTTCCCCGGTCGGGGCGTGGCGCCGCCGCGCCCGAACGGGCGGTACATCACACACCCGGCACCGCCACCCCTGATCGTGGGAGGGGCGCATGGCATGCGCCCAGTTGCCCGACCACCGCGTCACCATGGACGCACCGCGGGGATAGACCCGTCGCGGCACCAGGCGCCAGTGGCGCCTGACCGACCCTGATTTCCCCATCGCCTGGTCGCCATGGGCCAAGCGTGCGTCCACCTAACAGGACCGCGTCACTGCACGTGACAAACGGGTGGGCCGAATCAGCGGCGGCGGGATGGCGTGGGCAGGTGGCCCGCCGGGTGTCTCCGCATCACACCGCAATCCGGAGCAGCGACCTCCCCGCCAACATGGCCCAACGTGTCGGCCACCGGCCTGTCGGCAGCGGGCATCACGCGGCCCGGAGCAAGCCAACCCCCAGGGTAAGCAGTCCGACCGCCAGCGACACCGCCCCCAGGTAAACCAGAACGATCAGCCGGTTCGGCTTGGTGGCGGCAGGCGACGCGATCGAAAGGAAGAACCCGGCCGAGACGAGAATCGGGGCCACCGCCAGACTTTCCCGAGCCACATTCTTCGCGCCATCCGAGAGATCGGCACGGTCGACATAGAGCAGTCCGACCAGCGCCACCAGAACCAGCACCCCCGCGTGGGCATGACCCGCCGTGAAGAGGGCTCGCCGGACCGGATTGTCGAGGTACCCCGGAAGGCGTCCCGAGATGAACCGGAGCAGCGAGATCCCGCCATACTCGATTGTCACCATCGCGATCAGCAAGATTCCCGCGAGTTGCATTGTGGTGCCAGACATCTCGTATTCCTCCTCGTCCCGGTGCCAACCGTGCGTCATTCAGGCGATGGTTGAGCACCGCTCAGGCGTGCCCGGTACGCCTCGGTGAGGAACCCTTCACCGGCTGCCCGCATCGCCCGCTCGAAGACCGCGTCCGCGGCCGCATCCCTCAGGTTGCCGGACAGTTGCAGGCTGACGACACCGTGGACCGTGGCCCACAGCACCGTCGCGACACGCTCCGGGTCCTCCCGCCAGAAGATGCCGGCGTCGATGCAGTCGCGGACCGCATCGACCAGCACGCCGAACGTCTGGTCACTCGCCGCCAGTGCCATCGCCGACGGGGTGAAGCCGGGGATCACCCCACCGAACATCAGGCGGTAGAAGTCGGGACTCGCCAGCGCGTGACCGCGGTAGGCCCATCCCAGCGCCGCCACCCGCGATAGCGGGTCACCGCCGGCGAGCGCCGCTTGCTCGGCATCCCAGAGCCGGGCAAAGCCTTCCAGCCAGAGCGCCTCGACCAGACCTGACTTGCCGCCGAACTGGCTATACAGCACGGTGGTTGAGCAGCCAACCTTCGCGGCAACCCGGCGCAGGCTAAGCGCCCCGATCCCCCCGGTCGCGAGCAAACCTGACGCCGCGTCCAGAAACGCGCGGCGCAGCGCCGCATCACCCGCTTCCTGGATTCGATCGTACGGCAACACATCGTTTGATTGTGCAACAGTGTTATTCACACGGACAATGTTACCAAATGGCGTGGTATCTGTCGACTTCTCCTCAGATCGTCCAGGAAAGGATGAGGAATGCGGAGACGCCTCGTCAGCTGGCGGGATCGCGGCGGAGAATCCAGCAGCGAGCATCCAGGATGGGAAGATAGTCCTCGGTGACGACCACGAAGCCTTGCCGTCCGAGGCGCAGCACCTCATGAGCTCGAAACGAGGTCGCGGCGCAGGGAACACCATGCGCGTCGGCGCGCGCCAGCTCCGGCGTCAACAATCGCTCCTCGATCGCGTGGGCTCGCCCTTCCGCCAGCCAGGGGTCGATCCCCACACGCATCAGATGCCAGTGTGGCTGCCCCAGCGCCCGCCGTCGCAACCCTTCCTGCTCGCGCCAGACCCGCACAAAGCGCCAGGTACCGAGAAGGTCGAGCCCGAGCGAGTTCGCCAGGACCACCCCGCGGACCCCCCGGGAGAGCGTGCTCCACCGCTCCTCCGGTGGCAGCCAGATCGCGAGATCTTCCACCGATGGTCGCCCCAATGAAACGTAAACCTCACCGAAGCGACGTCCGTGACGCACCAGCGCCAGCCCCAGACCCGCGAGCGCCGCGCGGGTACCGCGCAGCGACGGCGGGACCGCCCGCGCCACGATCGGGTCGTCGATCAATGCCCGGCCCAGCACCTCGCCCGCCTCATGCAGGCGTGTCTCGGGGAGGGGAACCGCCTCCACCGGTCGCTCCCCCCGCCGTTGCTGCCCTGTGCCCAGCCGGCCTGCGTTCCCGTTCATCACCCATCAGCATAGCAAGCGCGTCATCACGACACCCTGAACTCCTCCCACCAGGAGATCGAAGCCCGACCGGTTGTCCGGTCGGGCTTCGATGCGAAGGAGCTCGCGTTCCGCGTTCTCACGGGCGCAATCGCTCCCGGTCCGAGCGCCGCTCGGTACGCTATCCGGCTGGTGTCTCGGTCGCGGTGACGTCCGGCACAGCCACTGTCGGAACCTCGACGGTTGCGGTCTCGTCCGCGTCCGGGGTCTCCCGGCCTCGGGTCGGTGTCTCATCGGGCTCGGCCGTCTCGGTCGCTTCCGGGGCCTCGGTCTCGACTGGCCCAGGCACTTCGGTTTCGACCTCCGTCGCAGGGGTTTCCGGCGCGGCTGCCGCCGGGGTCTCGTTCGTCGCGACGGCGACCGTCGTGGCCGTCGCCCCCGCGCCACCGGCCGCCGCAGTCGACGCGGCACTCGGGCCACCAGAGGTGAAGAACGGTCCGGCGATCTTCAGCACCTCGGCGCGCGTCAACGACGCATCGACCGCGTCAGGGAACGCCGAATCACCATTCTGGAGATTGAGGTAGGCGGCATGCCGGGCCTCGACACTGTGAATGCCAAGCGCCGCCGCGAGAATCGCATCGTCCGAGATAAACGGCGCCGCCCCGGCGTAGGCCGCAACCCCCGTGTTCTCCAGCGCCTGGGCGACGGTGAGGAAGCCCGACAGGTCGTCGTAGCCGAAATCGTAGGTCGCTTCCTCGACCGGGGTACCGCCGAGCGAGGTGATGGTCTCGGTCAATGCGGCAACGTGCGCTTTCTCGTGGTCGCGGATCTCTCCGAGGGCGGCTTGCACCGACGCCGCGTTGATATCGCCCGCCTGCGGCGTCTTCTCATCATCGCTCTTGGCCTCACCGTAGACCTCGGTGAAGTCATCCTCGGTGAACCCCTCCAGGCCGTCCCGGTAGAAGGCGTATTCAAGGTGCTCCAGCGTCAGGGCATAGTTGAGGATGTCGATGTCATCCGTAAAGTCCTGTGCCGACGCGAGCTGGAGCCCGCGCCCCCCAACGACACTGGCGCCGGCCAGCGCCAGGGCGCCGCCGCCCGCCAGCTTCACGCCGCCGCTCAAAAACCCGCGCCGCGAGCTCAACCGCACCCGCTCCTCGTCAATCGCGTCCATGAACCGCTCATGCAGTGGTCGCATCAGATCGTCCCTTCCGGTCTGGTCCCCTGGACCATCCCTGTTCCCTACCCCCGGCGGGATCTTCCCGCCGGTATTGACCACCTCGGCAGTCGCCTGGCCCGAGCTGGCCCTGTCACGGCGCTGCGTTCAGTCGCGCCCGCACCATCGCCTTCAGCGCCGGCAAGACCGCGAGCGTGCAAATCATGTGCCCCTCAGTCGGTCATCCGGGCATTCCTCCCCAGGTGTTGTCGCCTGGGCCACACCGCACGGTTCATTGCACGCCACCGTCGACAACCGGCTCGGGGTGCTCGGATCTGGCGGCGGCCCACCCCACCAGGGGCACCGCGGGGGCCAGCAGCAGCCCCGAGAGGACAAGTGCCGCTCGCACCGATCGATGCCTACCGCGCCAACGCCGGGGCCTCCAGCAAGCTGACCGAAGGCGTTGAGCTGGTTGCTCAGCGACATCACGGTCGCCCGAACACCCGACGCCGCGCCGATCTGATGCCCGATCCAGGTTGCGGTCAACGGATCGGCAAGGTCTCGCAGGAGCACCACCAGCCATAGCGTCGCCAGCGCCACCGGGAAGCTGGCGGCAACCCCGAACCCGATCACCCCGAGGACGATCCCGGCCTGAATGCCAAGCAGCGTCAGTGCCACCGCCCGGGAGGAGGACAGGTCGATACGACGCCGCAGCAGCTCCGCGGCGCCGATCCCCAGCAGCATTGACCCGGCGTTGATCCCGCCGATCCAGACCACCGGCGACAGGCGCCCGACCGCCGGGAACCCGACCTCACGCAGGAGGTGGATCGTCCAGAGCCGGTCGAATCCTTCGCTGGCCGCCCCCGCAACCGCACCGGCGATGAGGATCGCGATCAGCACCGGCCGGCCGCGAACCAGCCACACCCCCTCACCGAGCGTCTCGCTCAGAGCCGTCCGTGCCGATCGTCGCTCCCGGAGAACGGGACGGAAGCCCCGCTCGGGCATCGCGACCAGGAGCAAGCATGCCAGCAGGACGAACAGGACCCCGCCCATCACAATCGGCAGATTGAGCCGAAGCCGTCCCAGGGCGACACTGGTTCCCAGACCGAGGAGTCCGCCAACTCGCCCGATCTGACCCCCCGCGGGTACGCCGCACCCGCACGCTCAACCCCAAGCTCGTCGGCGACCCACGCCTCTTGGGCCTCGCTGGTAAAAGTGATCCCGATCCCCCAGAGTACCAGCGCCAGGAGGATCGCGGCAAAGATCGGGAACAGGCCCTCGACGACAAAGCCAACGCCGGTCAGGGCCAGACCGATGGTGATCGATCGTCGCCGCCCCGTCACATCGGCGACCACCCCGGTTGGGACCTCGCCGGCAAAGATCACCGCTTCGAGCATCGTCCCAACCAGCACGAGCTGGAGCGGCGAGAGCCCGACCGTTTGCACCTGATAGAGCAGATTGACGGTAAAGACAAGGGCAAAGCTAAACGATGACGCGCCGGTCAGGATCAGATACGCGGTCCACGCACCCACTCGCCGGTCGTCCGAAAAGCTCCGGAAACGCACAAATCACTCACTTCCGACAGGCGGGATCGGCCGGTGCGATCCGTCGACCACCCGCTCCGCGACGCGCCGAGAACCAGATGTGTCGCTGACACGAACTGATCTCCCTTCCCGCCCTCTCGCGCCCAGCCGGCGCCCCACGACGCGGCCCACCCTACCGTCCAGGCCGCCCCCCACCTTACCGTCCAGATGTCACAGGCATGCGACACCTACCTCGCCGCACCTCCCCACCCCTATCGTCATTCCGCCCCCCTTACCGTCATTCCGAGCTTGTCGAGGAATCTCTCTCCGCCTCCCACCGCCGCGTCGCCACGCCCCCGTGCCATTCCGAACCGTGTCAAGGAGCCCGCCTCCACGTCGTACCACCCGATGACCATCCCCCGTCTCGATATCCTGACACGCCCCTCCGCCCCCGGCGGCACCAACCCCAGCGATCGTTCTCCCTGGACGAGTGACCCGCTTCGCGGGCCGGTCAGCCTGACGAGCGACCCGGGCGCGACCACGCCGTCGCCAACATCCGAGCGGAACCCGGACATGCCAGCACGCCGCCGCGGGCACATCGACTTCAGCGATGAGTCGTACCGCGAGACAGACCTTCTGGTGCCGGCGGCATCTCAAAGAGCGGGCAGGGGGAGCGTTCGGCGGTCATCAGCAGCGTCTCGCCATCACTCGCGTAGGCGATCGCTTCGCCTCGTCCCGTCCCCGCGAGCGAGCGCCGAACGGGAACTGCCAGCAGCGCCTCGATGAGCGATTGCCCCGCTCCAACGTCTCACTCGAACGCCGCGCGATAGCTCCGGATCACCACCCGATCACCCGTGATCGTCACCGCACCCCCCGTCACCAGGCCGGCGCCTACCGGCAGACCGGGAAGCGGCAAGGGACCCACAAACTCCATCTTCGTCACGACGTCAGCCGTCATCGGTTGCGGGACGCGATAGATCCTGGCCCGTCCCAGCTCTTCTTTGGTGACAATCAGGACCTCGCTACCGCGCGGGTCGACCAGCAGCGTCTCCGCGTCGTGCGGTCCATCGGGGTAGACGAGCGAGAATCGCGCGGCCGACGCGGTCGCCAGCGGTTCATCGATCGGCGCTGGAACCGTCGGATCGATCTCCGGCTCCGGCACCCAGTACAGCGCGATCTCGTCGCGTGCCCGCGCGTAATCCCCGATATCGCCGATCACCAGCGCCGGCTCACCCTCGGGTGCCGGAACCGCGGCCAGATCTTCCCAGTCGACATTAGTGGCGCCACTGACGACCGCCCGGCCGAGGGCTCGCTCGGCGCGGTCGGTCGCTAAGAGGAGCGGATCGTGCCCGGAGTCGTTGATCGTCCAGAGGAGGTCAGGCTCGCGGCCACTGACCGCGAGCCCTGAGCTCTCGTCGACCGCGCCGTCGGCCAGAGGCCAGCGGCCGCGGCTCACCCTCCACCGCGCCGGTTAGCGATCGCAGGGAGGTGACGAACACCACCGCCACGAGCACCAACCGCCGGCATGCCCCGCTCAGCAGACCGCCGTCCGCTCACCGGTCGCGTCGGTATGAACGTCGATGGTCTGGCTCCCCGCCGTCACCCGCACCGAAAAGCCGGGGGTAATCACCTCGGCATACATCGTCTCCGGTTCCGGGCAACCAAGCGCCGTATCTGACCAGTCGCGGGGCTCAACCCCATCGACGCTCACCGCATCCACGTCGACTCCAAGGGTCGCCGCCGCGGCAGCGCGAGCCGCCATCACCGCCGGCTTGGCCGCGGAATCAGCTGGCGCCTCCGGCTCCGCGGTGGCCGCGCGCCGCTCACCCACCTCATCAATCAGCCAGCGCCCGTCATCTTCCCGAAACACAACGTAGGCAACGCCGGTCACCGCGATCGCGTCACCGGCAATCACCGCGCCGATCCGCCCGTCCTCCAGCAGTCGAAGATTCTCATCGGCCACCGGCGGGATGACCGGAATACGGTCCCCAATCATGACCGGCGTCGCCCCAGCAGAATCCCCGACAGGCGGTGCGTCCGGCGTACCGGACCTCAACCGCCGCACCGCATCGTCGCTGAAGAGCGTCAGCGCCCCCTGTACATCCCCTGCCGCCCGGCAGCGCTCCAGAGTCGCGAGCGTCTCCTGAATCGCCGTCGCCACCTCCGGCCCCGCCACCGTGCCATCGGCGATCCCCGCCGGAGGCCCATCAGGAAGCGACGCCGGCGTCCCCATCACCGTTGCGTTCCCCTCACGTTCACGAATCGCCCCATCACACGCGATCGGCGTTGCCGTGCCCGCGACCGCCGCCATCGCACCCGGGTGTCCCGGGGCCGCCGTCGTCCATTGGCCGGCGGTGAAAAGCGCCAACAGGATCATGCCCGTCATGACGGATCGCCCCATCGGTCACTCCTCGCTGGTCATCAGAGCAATCAGGATCATCAGGATGGGTCCCTGGGTCCCCGTCCCATCTCCATCACTCCGCGATCGATGCCGTGCTTCCTGGCGACGTGGGGCGGCCGTACGTCACGGAATGAAGCGACGTTCACCATCTCAGTCAGTGAGACCGATGATACCTACTGACTGACTGAGACACCGGTCCGGGACGTGGCATGGAGACGAAACCGCAGGGCCAGCTTCACGCGCCGGGCAAAGAAGAAGGAGCCGAGCACGGCCGTCGCCGCCAGTACCTGCCCAACGAGCGATTGGAGGGTTGGAAAGACGGCAAACCACAGTCCCATCCAGCCCGGGATCACCAGACTCACGGTGGTCGTTGGCATCCAGCCAGCGAGTTGCATCTCCTGAACGCTCTCTCCGACCATCACAATCAGGACACCCCCGAGCAGAACTCCGGTGAGCACAAGCATCGACTTGTATGGCAATCGGTGGTGGACGACAAACGTCAACACCGCGACCACGGCGGTGAAGAACAGCCCGACCGCCACTCCTTGGAGAACAGCTCCCGAGCCGACCTGAAGTCGTAGGTTTTGCAGGAAGAGAACGATCTCGAATCCCTCTCGATAAACAGCCGTAAATCCGAGCAGGCCGAGCCCGAGCATCGTCTGCGATCGGTTGCTACCCGATTTCGCCAGGAGGTCGCGGCGGCGGCGATTATGGTGGGCGATCCACCCGGTCCAATAGACTCGATGAAAGAACCAGTTCATGATGACAAGGAGGACGAGGACGGCCAGCAGCCCTGTCGCGGCCTGAATATCGAGCGCCGGTGCATCGATCGCACTGAGGATGGCGATGGTGATGAACCAGGTCGCCAGGCTGAGGAGCACCGCCACCCCAGCGCCCGCGGCGATCGGGCGCCGGTAGGCGGCTTGCGTGCCAACCAGACTCGCGGTAATCGCGGCGAGCACGAGAATCGCCTCAAGTCCTTCGCGAAAGACGAGCAACGCCGTGTTGACGACCACGGCTGGCTGCGCCAACCGGGGCAGCGTCGGATCCGGCACGCCGGAGGCAACGATGCCCTGCCACACCAGGGCGGCCAGCACGACGAGTGTCGCAAGCATCAGTGTCACGTTCAGGCTCATCCGCAACACCTTCCCGACCGATCGCGACCCCAGCGCCCGCTCCACGCAACCTCTCCTTCGCTGACCACTCGGTTACCGATGAATATCCGTCGAGCACCAACCGGCAGACGTGGCGTCTGGAGCCTCATGGCGCAACGCAGTAGGCCGCGACAACTGGTCGGATGGCGCCGCATCTGATGGGACGCCACATCTACCCCGTGCCTTCCTCGGCTACAGCCCTCGTGATTGAAATCCGACGCCGTGAGTCGGAATAGCGGTCACGATAAAATCGCGTCCCTGGTCTGTCAAGGACGACGTGCTGAGGTCAGGCATCTCGTCACGATGCGTCGTTCACCCGCGCGGCATGTCGTCGCCAGTCGATTTCGAGGGAGGGCGGAGCCAGTGGCGATTGCACTTCCGAGGACCCAATTTGCTGTCGTCACGACTCCGCGATCGCTAAGACCATTCGACGCGGTGCGCCAGGCACGGGGCTCGATCGTGAGGCCACATCCGCCGGAGTCCGGTATCACCAGGTGGTTGACCGTGTCAGGATGAGTCGCAATAGGTCCAAACATTCGCCTCGTTCATCGATCACAAGACGTGATTATCACCTTGGTCGCGAGGCGAATAACGAGGCGTGACACGCTGCCAATGTGAGCGCGATCCGAGCAGTAAGGGCCGCGGCTATAAATCGACAATGAACCACGTCGCCACCCCAGCCGTACTTACATTTGATTACCTGGTTATGAAGTAATAGAATTAACACCTAGTCATTCTACGTGAGGCCGGATCGCTCGGGCCTCGCTCGCGCCAATGTCTCGTCGAACGAGGAGGAAATCATGTCGAAGTCCACCACGACTCCCCAGGTCATTCCCGACGACTACTCCGACCTGCTCGACTCAACCGCGCTTGCCCATGTCGCGACCGTCGGTCCCCATGGCGAGCCGCAGACCACCCCGGTGGGGTTCTAAACACAATCCACCTCTCGTGACGCTGCGATGGACCGACCAAGATGCTGTGGTGCTAGGAGAACACATCGAGTCGGACGCCCGCTGCCCGGCCTACTCTGACGAACGTTCGGTGAGCGTTGCCTGAACGCGCAGCTCTGCACCGTGCCGCAGCAACGTCACATTGACCGTTTCACCCGGTCGGTGTTCGAAGAGTACCTCAGCGAACGTGTCGTGATGGTCAATTCGTCGGCTCCCAAAGGCCAGAAGGAAGTCGCCTTCCCGAATCGCTGCTTGGTCGGCGGGGCCACCTGGCGCGACCCACCGAACGTAGACCCCGTAGTCAACAGGCAACTCGTACTGGCTCGCCAGTTCCTCGGTGATCGGGATAAGGTCAATTCCCAGAGAGGGGTAGGCGACGCGGCCCGTCTCGATCAGCTGGTCAGCGATTTCGCGAACCGTATTCGCCGGTATGGCAAAGAAGAGCCCTTGTGCCGGCACCCCCTGCTCCGTTCGGGGAATCCCCAGTGTGTTGACCCCAACCACCTCCGCCGCGGCGTTGAGCAGCGGCCCGCCGGAGTTTCCTGGGTTGATCGCCGCGTTGTGCTGGATGAGATTGCTGTACCCCAGCTCGCCCCGGTTCAGAACCCCGGGGAAGTCGCGCCCGAGGCCACCGATGATCCCGTCGGTGGCGGTGTTGGTAAACTCCCCGAGTGGCGATCCGATCGCTAGTACCGGCTGACCGACCTGCAGGTCGTCAGAGTCTCCGAAGGGGACGAACGACGGCACCCCTCCGTCGACTCGCACGATCGCAAGGTCGCTGAGCGGGTCGGCGCCTACCATCGTCGCGGCCCGCTTCTCACCGTCGGCGAGGATGACATGGAACCGATCTCCGCCATGGACGACATGCTCGTTGGTGACGACGTGACCCTTGTCGTCGACGGCGAAGCCAGTTCCCCGGCCTGCCTCCCGAGTGGGTCCGGCGCCGAAGGCACCGCTGCGCTGCTCGTTGACCACCGTCACTACCGCTGCTTGGACGCGACCGACAACGCTCACAGGATTCCAATCGAGCCCCGTCGAAGCTGCAGCGCTTTCACCCCCATCGATCGTTGGTCCACCATTTCCGCCGCGCGTTGGTCCCGGGGGTTCGTCATCGCTTGACAGGACAGATGGAGCAGTGGATGTAACAATTTGGTCGGCCTCGCGTTGGCCAGTGACCTCGTCGCCCCGGTCAGCGCAGCCAGCGAATCCGAGACCAACCAGCGTCAGTAAAAGGACCCACCGGAAACGATGATATGGACGTGCTGCCCTCACGCTGCTGAAAGGTAAACGGATTGGTTGCTCTGCCCGTCGCCGGATACCCACCATCTAGGAACCTATCTGCTCAAGGAGTTGCCCTACGATTACCCCTGCGTGGACGATTGGGGAGGCGGCTTCAGTAATGGATGCGGTGACCAATGTAGTCAGGTTGCCCACGAGCGCGCATCACCCACACACTGCTTACTACCTTTCTGGCGGTCGCTCTCCCAGCGTCACGTTCAACTCCACCCGCTCTGCGCCCCTCTGGATCGTGGCCCGCACAGTGTCGTTTGGTGCGTAGGTAAACAGGAACTCCGTCAGCGGGTTGCCGCGGTCGATGGTCCTTCCGTCGAGCGCGACGATGACGTCACCTCTCTCAATTCCGGCCGCTGCAGCGGGTGATCCCGGCTCGACATCGGTGACGAGCACGCCCTGCTCGACGGGAAGGTCGAACCGAGCCGCCAGTTCATCTGTGACTGGCTCCGGATCGATGCCCAGGTAAGGGTAGACCACCTCGCCGTCCTCAATCAGCTGAGAGGTGATCTTCTCGGCGGTGTTGCTCGGGATGGCGAAGAAGAGTCCTTGGATTGGTCCGCGTTCCGGGACTTGATTGATGCCCAGCGTGTTCACTCCAACTACCTCACCCGACAGGTTGACGAGTGGACCGCCGGAGTTGCCAGGGTTGATCGCCGCGTCGTGCTGGACCAGGTTGGTGTAGATACTCTCGCTGCCCGGTGCGCCGGGGAAGGTTCGCCCGAGAGCGCTGACGATGCCCTGAGTGACCGTGTTGGTGAAGGCGCCCAGCGGCGAGCCA
>JAABUN010002920.1_pt1 | contig 28268 bp, 23 predicted proteins | sample 5559311 | NCBI WGS metagenome assembly JAABUN01 (sample SAMN10711877, study PRJNA513370) | rock metagenome | isolation source: Antarctica rocks | place: Antarctica: Victoria Land, Siegfried Peak sud
GGTCCCGCCGGAGGGCGGCCAGCACGCCGAGAACCTGCGCCTGGATCGTCACGTCCAGGGCAGTCGTCGGCTCGTCGGCCAGGATCAGGCCCGGATCGGCCGAGAGCGCGATCGCGATGCAGACACGCTGGCGCATGCCGCCCGACAGCTCGTGCGGGAAGGCGCGGTAGCGGCTCTCGGGGTCACGGATGCCGACCTGGGACAGCAGGTCGACGGCGCGGGCGCGGGCGGTGGAGCGGCCCATGCCCAGCCGCAGCCGCGGCACCTCCGCAACCTGGTCGCCGATCCGCATCGTCGGGTTCAGGGCCGTCAGCGAGTCCTGGAAGATCATGGCCATCACCGACGAGAGATGCTCCCGGCGCCGGCCCGGCGCCAGCCCCGTGACGTCGACCCCGTCCACCACGATGGTTCCGCCCGTGACCCGGGCCGGTACCGGCAGCAGGTCCATCGCAGCGCGCAGGGTGAGGCTCTTGCCGGAACCGGACTCCCCGACCAGCCCCACCGACTGCCCGGGCGAAGCGGTCAGCGAGACGCCGCGCACAGCGTGCAGCGTGCCGTCGGTAAGGGGGATCTCGACGTCGACGTCGTGCAGCTCAAGCAGGGGGCGCGACGGCGACGTGCTGCGGGCCGCGGCGGTCATCGGCGACCGCTCCGCTGCACGAAGCCGTCCGCGACCAGCGCGAGCGCGAGCCCCGTGACGACGACCGCCAGGCCGGGGATGGCGGCCAGGTACCACCTGGTCAGGATGAACGCCTGACCCTCCTGGATCATCGAGCCCCAGTCCGGGGTGGGCGGGGGGACACCGAGCCCCAGGTAGCCGAGGGTGACGATGGCCAGGATGGACAGCACGACGTCGCTCATCGCGAAGACGAACGCCTGCAGCATCACGTTGGGCACCAGGTGCCGGAGCAGGATCCGGTACGTCGGCAGCCCGGAGGCGCGGGCGGCGAGCGCGTACTCCTGCTCCTTGGCGACCAGCACCTCGCCGCGGACGATGCGGGCGTAGGACACCCACCCGACCAGCGTGATGGCGATATAGATGCTCGACGTCCCGGAGCCGAGGACGAAGACCAGGGCAATCACCAGGACGAAGAAGGGGAAGGCCACGACCATGTCGACGACCCGCATCAGCACCAGGTCGAACCAGCCGCCGAACCAGCCGGCCAGCAGCCCCAGGGTCGAGCCGATGAGGAACGGCAGCAGGACGGCAATGGCACCGACCCGGAGGTCGATGCGGGCGCCGTAGAGCAGCCGCGCGAAGACGTCCCGTCCCAGCTGGTCGGTGCCGAGCAGGTGCCCGTTGCCGGGCTGGGCGAGGGAGTTGGTGAGGTCTTGCTGGACCGGGTCCCAGCTGGTCAGCAACGGGGCGCAGATCGCGGCCAGCACGATCAGGCCCAGCATGGCCAGGCCGGCGATCAACGTCGCGTTGAGCCGCAGCGGAGCCCTGAGCGTGAGGTGCCGGGTCCGGGCGGGCGCGGTGAGGGCGGCGCTCATCCGAGCTCCACCCGCGGGTCGAGGGTGCCGTGCACCACGTCGGTGACCAGGTTGATGGTCACGACCATGATCGCGAAGACGAGCGTGACGCCCTGCACCACGGGGAAGTCCCGGTTGAAGATCGAGTCCAGCATGAGGGTGCCCAACCCCGGCAGGGCGAAGACCCGCTCGACGACCAGCGTGCTGCCGACGAGCCAGGCGATGTTGACGCCGAGCACCGTGATCGAGGAGACGGAGGCGTTGCGCAGCGTGTGCCCGGTGATCACCCGGCGGTGGCTGAGGCCCTTGGCCCGGGCGGTCACGACGTAGTCGCTGTCCAGCACGCCGATCATCGAGGTGCGCAGGCTCCGGATCAGGATGGGGGTCAGGGCGAGCGCGATCGTGAGCCCGGGCAGCACGATCGAGCTGACGTGCTGGACCGGGGTGGTGCCGAAGCCGGCCACCGGGAACAGCCGCAGCTTCAGCCCGAAGAGCAGCACCAGCATGATGCCCAGCCAGAAAGCCGGCATGCCGAGGCCGATGAGGGGCACGGCCCGGATCGCCTGGTCGACCAGGGAGCCGCGTCGGGTGGCGGCCAGGACCGCCAGCGGGACGCTGATGGCCAGCGCGAGGAGCGTTGCGGCGACCAGCAGCCAGATCGTGGCCGGGAGCCGGAGGCCGACGAGCTCGGTCACCTCGGCGTCGTAGAAGAACGACCGCCCGAGGTCGCCGTGGAGCAGCCGGCCCATGAAGTCCAGGTACTGCTGCCACAGCGGCTGGTCGAGCCCGAACTCGACGTGCAGCGCCGCGACCGCCTCATCGGTCGCGCGTACTCCGAGGAGTGTGCGCGCCGGGTCGCCCGGCACCAGGTGGATCATGAAGAACACGATCACCGTGACGCCGAGCAGTACCGGGACCAGCGTCAGCAGGCGACGCCCCACGTAGGCCAGGTGCCTCACTGGCCGAGCGTCACATCTTCGAGGTGATAGTTACCGGTCGGGTAGACCTGGAACCCGGACACCTTCGTGCTGGCGGAGTAGCTGAAGGGGGAGTAGTAGAGGAAGGCCAGGAAAGCGTCCTCCGCCGCCTGCTTCTGGATCGCACTGTAGAGCTTCTGTCGGCCGGCGTCGTCGAAGGTCTGCTGGGCCTTCTTGGTGTCGGCGATGACCTGCGGGTTGCGGTAGCCGGTGTAGAAGGAGTGGCTCCCGGCGTCGGGATCGACGGCGAACGTGACCAGCTCGTCCGGGTCGGCGATGTCCATCGTCCAGTAGGAGTGGCTGATCTGGTACTTCTGTGCGTTCTGCAGGTCGCGGGCAGCGCTCGGGTCGGTGTTCTGGATGTCGACCGTGATACCGAGCTCCTTGAGCGAGGACTGCAGGATCTGCGCGATCGCCGCGTCGGTCGTGTCCCCCGAGGACGCCAGGAAGGTGGTCTTGAAGCCGCCCGGGACGCTGGACTTCGCCATCTCCTCCTTGGCCTTGGCCATGTCGTACTGGAGCCCTGGCGTCGCCGGGTCGTAGAACGGCACGTTGGGCATCAGGAACGAGTTCGCCGGGGTGCCGTTGCCGAACAGCAGCGTCTTGACCATGGCCTCGCGGTCGATGGCGTGGGAGATCGCCCGGCGCACGTGCACGTCGTCGTAGGGCTTCTCGTTCTGGTTCATCATGACGTAGTCGGTCTTGGTGCTGGGGAACAGCGTCACCGCGACGCCCGGCTGGCCTTTGAGCTGGTCGATGCTGGAGAACGGCGGCGCCTGGTTGATCTGCGCCTGGCCGCCCTGGATCTGCACCGTCCGGGCGTTGTCGTCCGGGACGACCTTCCAGGTCACGCTGTCCAGGGCCGGCTTGCCGGTGTCCCAGTAGGTCGGGTTCTTCGCGAGCTTGATCTCGCTGCCCTTGGTCCAGTGGTCCCAGACGAAGGGACCCGTACCGATCGGAGCGGCGTAGAAGTCGTCCTTGCTCTTGCCGGCGTAGTCCTTCGGGAGCACGGCGTTGGAGAAGTTGGCCAGGTCGGCCAGCAGCGGGGCCCACGGGTACTTGGTCGTGATGGTGACGGTGCTGGGGTCGGTCGCGGCGACCGACTTGATGGCCACGTCGAGGAACTCCCAGCCGCCCTTGACCGAGCGCGCCGCGTCCAGGGAGAACTTCACGTCCTCGGCAGTCATCGGCTGGCCGTTGCTGAAGGTGACGCCTTGCTTGAGCTTGAAGGTCCAGGTCAGCTTGTCGTCGGAGAGCGTGTGGCTCTGCGCCAGCAGCGGCCGGACGCCCTTGCCGTCGGGGGTCACCTCGTAGAGGGACTCGAACATCTGCTGGAAGACCCAGATGGAGTCGTTGCTGAAGACTGAGGTGTTGTCCATCGACAGCGAGTCGCCGGCCCGGACGATCGTGAGATCGCCGCCGGTCGCGGCCGCGTTGCTGCCGGCGGAGGTCGAGCCGTTGTTGCTGCAGGCGGCACCGACCACCAGCAGGGACGCCACGAGGGCGACGAGGGGCTTGCGCAAAGGATCCTCCGAGGCAGGGTGAAGTCGGTTCCCGTCACCGTAGACGTGATATCTCAGCCGTAGATCACAGCGGCGTTACAGGTCTGTGTCGCCTCGCCGCACCCCGGGGCGGGGTGCCATGCTGCCCCACGTGCAGACGGTGGTGATCGGTGCGGGAGCGATCGGCGGGACGGTCGCGGCCCGGCTGATCCGCGACGGGGAGGACGTCCTGCTCTGCGACGTCGACGCGGAGCACGTCGCCGCCCTGAACGCCCACGGACTGCGGGTCGTCGGGCCCGTCGAGGAGTTCACGGTGCCGGCGCGTGCCGTGCTCCCGGACGGCCTGCCGGACCGGATCGAGCGCGCGGTCGTAGCCGTGAAGAGCCACCACACCGCGGCGGCCGGGACGCTGCTGCGGGACCGGCTGAGCCCTGACGGCTACGTGCTGTCGCTGCAGAACGGGCTGACCGCCGCCACCCTGGCCGCCGCCGTGGGCCCCGACCGGGTGGTCGTCGGGTTCGTGAACTTCGGCGCCGACCAGCTCGGGCCCGGGGTCGTGATGCAGGGCAACGTGGCGACCTTCCGGGTCGGTGAGCCGGCTGGCGGCGTCAGCGAGCGGGTCCGCGCACTCGTCGCCCTGCTCCCGTGGGCCGAGGCCACGGACAACATCGCCGGCTACCTGTGGAGCAAGGAGGCCTACGGCGCGATGCTCTTCGCCACCGCGGTCTCCGACCTGACCATAGCCGACGCCCTCGGCGACCCGCGCTACCGCCCGCTGCTGCTGGGTCTGGCGCGGGAGGTGCTGGCCCAGGCCGCCCAGCAGGACCCACCCGTCCGGCCGGAGCCGTTCGACGGCTTCGACCCCGACGACCTCGAGGGTTCGCTGGAGCGGCTCGTCACCTTCAACCGGGCCAGCGCCAAGGCCCGCACCGGCGTCTACCGCGACCTCGCCATCCGGCACCGCAAGACCGAGGTGGACGACCTGGCCGGGCTGTCGGGGCCGCTGACGGGCTACGTCGTCGACGTGGTCCGGGCCATCGAGCGTGGCGAACGCCGCTGCGAGGTGGCCAACCTCGACCTGCTCGCGGCGTACGAGCGGCTGGAGCGGCGCGGCCGGCCCCTGCACGCCGTCGTCGCGGCGCTGCCGGCCCCCGCCCGCGCGTCCGACGGGCCGCTGCTCGGGGTGCCGGTCGCGGTCAAGGACATGATCGACGTCGCGGGCGTCCCGCGCGGGAACGGCAACCCGCGCGCGATGGCGGAGCCGCCCGCGGGTTCGGACGCACCCGTGGTCGCGCGGCTGCGCAGGGCCGCGGCCGACGTCTTCGCCACCGCCAGCCTGCTCGAGTACGCCGCCGGAGCACCCCACCCCGCGCTGCCCGAGGCCCGGCTGCCGGTCGACCCGTCGCGGACCGCGGGTGGCTCCAGCGGCGGCTCGGCCGCGCTGGTCGCCGCCGGCGTCTGCCCTGCCGCGCTGGGCACCGACACCGGCGGCTCGATCCGGATCCCCGCCGCCTACACCGGCTGCGTGGGCTTCAAGCCCAGCCACGGGGTGGTGCCGCTGGACGGGGTGACGGCGCTGTCCCCGTCGCTCGACCACGTCGGGGTGCTGGCCGCCGACGTCGCCACCGCCTCCGCGGTGATGGCGGTCATCGGGGATGTCGTCCCCGCGCCCGTCCCGTCGGCCGACCGGGTACGGATCGGGGTGCTGCGCGCCGAGCTCGACGACCCGCGCGTCGAGCCCGGGGTCCGAGCCGCCCTGCAGAGCGCCATCGAGCGGCTCACCGCAGCCGGCGTCGCGGTGGTGGACGTCGACGCCGCTCCCCTGCAGGCCCTGCACCCGACCTTCGAGCCGATCATCCTCGTCGAGGCGTGGCAGGAGCACGGGGCGCGAGCCACGGCCGACCCGACGTGGTTCGGCGCCGACACCGACCGGCTGCTGAGGCTGGGCGCGGCGGCCTCCGTCGAGGACTACCGGGCCGCCGTGGACCTGCGACGGGCACTGCTGCCCGCCGCGGACGCGCTGCTGGCCGACGTCGACGCCCTGCTCGGACCGACGGTCGCCTTCGTCGCGCCGAAGGGGACCCCTGTGCTGGACTCCCCCGAGGGCGAGCTGGAGGGCCTGTTCTCGATGTCGGCGAACCTGACCGGCCAGCCGGCGGTCTCGCTGCCCTGCGGCGACGTCGACGGCCTGCCGGTCGGCCTCCAGCTGGCCGGACGCCGCGGCGCCGACGCCGAGCTGCTGGCCGTCGCCGTACTGGTCGAGTCCGTGCTGGTCGAGTCCGGGCTGGTCGAGTCCGGGCTGCCGGCCGCAGCACCGCCGAGCTCATGAGCGGGCTCGCCGGCACGGTCGCCCTGGTCACCGGGACGGCGCACGGGATCGGCGCGGCCATCGCGGCGATGCTGGCCGACGAGGGCGCGACCGTCCACGGCGTCGACCGGGAGGCCGGCCCCGGCGTCCACCCGCTCGACGTCACCGACTCCGACGCCGTCGACGCCTTCGTCGCCCGGGTGGGGCCGGTGGACGTCCTCGTCAACAACGCCGGCGGCGTCACCGGCCAGACCGGCCGGCCGCTGGAGGAGGTCAGCGACGCCGGCTGGCGTGCCGTCGTCGACGCCAACCTGACCAGCACCTTCGTCTGCACCCGGGCCGTCGTGCCGGGCATGAAGGAGCGCGGCTGGGGACGGATCGTCAACATCTCCTCCGGCGCCGGTCGCAGCGTCAGTCTGACCGGCATCCAGGCCTATGCCAGCGCCAAGGCCGGCCAGATCGGCTTCACCCGCCAGATGGCGCACGAGCTGGGGAGGTTCGGCGTCACGGTGAACTGCATCGCCCCTGGCTTCGTGCTCTCCAACCCGAGCACTCAACGGCAGTGGGAGAGCTACGGCGCCGACGGTCAGGCCGCCCTCGTCGGGGGCATCGCGGTCCGCCGGCTGGGGACGGCTGAGGACATCGCCAACGGGGTTCGCTTCTTCACCGCCGAGGCGTCGTCCTGGGTCACCGGTCAGACTCTCGCGATCGACGGCGGTCATGGCATCTTCTGACGAGCCGGCTCCGTACCTGGCCTACAGCTACCTCGACCCACCCCTGACGCCGCCCTTCCCGCTGGCGCCCGAGTTCGGGCGGGTGCCGCCCTACTCGGCCGGGCTGACCCCGGAGCAGCAGGAGCGTGCCGATCGGCTGCTGGCCGCCAGCCTGGTCGTCAGCCTGCACGACCATCCCGTGCGCTTTCCTGCCGACATGGCCGACACCCCGGCCTACAACCGGACGGGTCGCCAGCACACCGCCTACGCCGGACTGGCGGCGTCGGGGATGACTGTTGTCTTCGACAACCTGATGGACGGCACGGCTTGTGTCACGGGCCGGGCGCCATGGCGCTTCGACGACGTGGTCACCGACCTGGGCATGCGGCAGGCCGACCTGGCCCACCAGCACCACGTCGTCGTCATCCGTGACGTCGCCGACGTCGAACGGGTGCACGCCGACGGACGGGTGGGACTGGTGCTCGGCCTGGAGGCTGCGACCCCGATCGAGAACGAGATCGACCGGCTGGACGTGCTGTACGGACTGGGGCTGCGTCAGATCGGCATCGCCTACTCCGACTCCAACGGCCTGGGGAGCGGGCTGGCCGAGGCCCGGGACAGCGGGCTGACGGCGTTCGGCCGCCGCGCGGTGCGGCGGATGAACCAGCTGGGGCTGGCGATCGACGTCTCCCACTCCTCCGCCCAGACCGCCCTGGACGTCTGCGCGGTCAGCGAGCGGCCGGTCCTGCTGACCCACGGTGGCGCGCGGGCCGTCTGGGACATCCCCCGGATGATGCCGGACGACGTGCTCCGGGCCGTCGCCGGCACCGGCGGCGTCATCGGGATCTCGGCCGCCCCGCACACGACCGTCTCGGCGACGCACCCCCGCCACTCGATCGCCTCGGTGATGGACCACGTGGACCACTGCGTCGAGCTCGTCGGCGTCGAGCACGTCGGCTTCGGGCCCGACACCCTCTACGGCGACCACGTCGGCCTGCACACCGTCTTCGCCGACCTGCTCGGGGGCGCCACCTCCGGGGCCCCGCCGCACGAGCAAGTGCCCTACGTCGACGGCCTGGAGAACCCGACGGAGAACTTCGCCAACATCACCGGCTGGCTGGTCCAGCACGGCTGGGGCGACGACGACATCCGGCTCGTCCTCGGCGAGAACGTGCTCCGGGCGCTCCGGCTCAGCTGGCTCTGACCCGACTCCGCGGCTCTTCGTCAGCGGGCGAAGACCCCCTGCAACAGCTCCCGGGAGGAGCCGATGTGCTCGCGCATGGCGCGCTCCGCGGCCTCGGGGTCGCGCGCCTCGACCGCCTCCAGCAGCGCCGCGTGGGACAGCATGCTCGAGTGCTGGGTGGGCCGGGTGGCCCAGTAGGAGCGCCAGAACCGCAGGTTGTGCTGCAGGAGGCGCTCGGCCGCGTCCTGGAGCAGCCCGTTGCTGGCCATCCGCACCAGGAACGCGTGGATCGCGTGGTCGTCGCGGAGGAAATCCTCGTACTGGTCACCCGAGCGGGCCCGGTCGGCGGCCCTGATCAGCGCCCGCAGCTGCTCCAGGTCGGCGTCGGTGGCGCGGCGGGCGGCGATGTAGGCCACCCCGCACTCGATCGCCTCCCGAGCCTCGAACATGTCGAGGACGTCGTCCAGGCCGACTGGGGTGACGAAGGTGCCCCGCCGGGGGACGACGGTGATGAACCGGTCCGTCGCAAGCCGCGCGATGGCCTCCCGGACCGGCATTCGGCCGAAGCCGACGTCCGTGGCCAGCTTCGCCTCGTTCACCACCGCCCCGGGGGGCAGCCGCAGGTCGAGGATCATCTCGAGCAACACGTCGTAGGCACGGTCGCTCGCCCGCGACGCGGTGGTCACGCCGACGTCCTCACCCGGCAGCCGCCACGTCGAGGGGTACCGGAGCAGCCAGCGGGACCACCGAGATCTGCAGCGTTCGCCGGTCGACCACGAGCATCTGCCCGTTGCTCAAGGTGGTCCATCCCGTGCTGTCGGTCCAGCCCGTCGAGGTGACGACGACCCGGTCGTCGATGCGGCGGTACAGCAGCGGGTAGTAGTCCGGGTCCTCGTCGGAGGCAGGGTCGTAGGAGCAGACGGCGTACAGATGGGACGGCGTCAGCAGCAGCGCGTTCAGGCTGTTGATCACGCCGCCGCTGCGCACGATCGCCTCGACGGTCCGCACCAGGGCGGTGCCCGGCTCCTCGTGCCGCAGCCGGGAACGCAGCGCCAGGAAGTAGCGCTCGCTGTCGGTGGTGCCTTGCCGCTCGGCCACCAGCTCGGGGGCGATCAGCCCGTCCAGCACCGCCGGCGGCCCGACCGACCCGTTGTGCGCGAAGGCGATCCTGCCATCGGTGAAGGGATGGGTGTTGTCAATCCCGACGGCGAGGTCGAGGGTGGCCCAGCGCAGGTGGGTGACCGCAGCCAGCGCCGCCTGGTCGGCCGCCAGGCCGGCCAGCTCAGCGCTGGTCAGGGCCGAGCCGGGGTTCTTGCGGACCTCCAGCCCCGGTCCGGAACTCCAGGCGTGGCCCCAGCCGTCGCCGTGCTTGCGGGCCAGCGCGAAGAACTCCGCTCGCTGGTCGCCGAGGACGGCGTCGAGCGTCACCGGGGTGTGCGACACCGTTCCGAGCAGACGGCACATGGGATCTCCTGGGGGATGGGCGTCCTGAGGTCGGCCGGCCGTCAGGGCGGGTTGGTCAGCGGGCGGCGTCGATGCCGTAGAGGGTCCAGGCGTTGTCGCGGAGGATGCGCTCGCCGGTGGAGCGCGCCTGGTCAGGGGTCAGGTCGCCGTCGACGACCAGCTCGTCGAGGGCCTCGGCCAGCAGCCGCCGGCCGTCCCGGGCGCCCATCCAGTGCAGCTCCGGGACCCGCGCGCCGTCGGAGCTGTAGAGCAGCCGGCTGGCCGGCGCGGCCCCCAGCGCGGCGCGGGTCACCTGCCGCATCTCCCCTCGCGACAGGAACGGGATGCCGAAGGAGAGATCGAGCCAGGCGTTGCCGTAGACCGCGGCCAGGAAGGCGCCCTCGCGGACGTAGGGCCAGCAGCCGTGCAGCAGCACCAGCGGCATGCCGCGGTAGGCGGGCTCCTCGAGCACCGGACGCAGGAGCAGCGGGTTCGCCAGCCGGAGGTCCAGGTCGGGGTCGCCGTACCCCACGTGCAGCTGGACCGGCAGCTCCTGCGCCGCCGCGGCGGCGAAGGCCAGGTGCAGCAGGGTGTCGAGCAGGGGCTGGTGGCCCAGCCGGACCGTGCCCGTGGTCATCACCTCGACCCGGGCGGCGGCGTGGGCGGTGCGGGCGTCGGCCTCGGACCACCGCTGGACGGCCAGCCCCGTCCGGTAGCCGACGACCGACTTGAAGCCCGACCAGCCAGCAGCCCGCGCGTCGGCCACCAGGTCCAGCACCGCGTCGACCAGGGCGTCGTAGCCGTCGGTCACGGCGACCAGCTGTTCGAACGCCGGTTCCAGGCGCAGCAGCGAGACCGCACGGCAGCCGCCCAGCCGGGCCAGCTCGTGCACCGCGAGCGCGGCCGCCGGCTCGGGGAAGCCGGTGTCGACGACCAGAGCTCCGACCTGGGCGGCCCGCAGCAGCCGCGCCGTCAGCACGTCGGTGCCGAGGGCCGCCCGGGTGGCCAGGACCGTCGCCTCGTCCGCGTCGACTCCGAGGAAGCCGGCCAGCTCGGTGACGAGCCGCTGGTAGAAGGCGGTGCTGGCCACGTCGACGGCACGGGTCCGCGCGTCGGGCGACTCGGTGAACAGCGCCCGCCAGCCGGCCGGGTCACGGTGGTCCTGGTCTCGCAGGACGGAGTGGCAGTGCTGGTCCACCACGGCGACGTCGACCAGATCGGTCGCCATCAGAACCGGTAGACGTGGTGAGCGATCTCGAAGTCGACGTCCTGGGCCGCGAAAGCCGCGTGCTCGGAGCGCCGGACCGCGAGGTAGCAGCGCGTCAGCAGCGGCCCGAGCGCGTCGGTCAGCACCCCGTCGGCCTCCAGGAGGTCCAGCGCCACGTCCATCGACGACGGCAGCGGTCGCACCTTGCCACGCTGCAGCTCCGCCGGCGTCAGCAGGGCCGGGTCGTGCGCGCACGGCTCCCCCGGGTCCAGCCCGCGCTCGATGCCGTCGAGCCCGCAGACGATCAGCGCGCCGAGCGAGAGGTAGGGGTTGGCGCTGGGGTCGGAGACCTTGTACTCGATGTTGTAGCTCGCCTCCTCCCGCTGGTAGAAGGGCGAGGCGATCCGGAGCGCGGCCTCCCGGTTGTCGTAGCCCCAGGCAGTCGTCGACGAGGCCCAGGCGCTGGGGACCAGCCGCCGGAAAGAGTTGTAGCTCGGCACGGTCAGCGCCGTCAGGGCTGGCAGGTGCTCGGCCACGCCGGCGATGAACTGCCGGCCCAGGAGGGAGAGGCCCAAGGGGACGGCCGGGTCGTAGAGCAGGCTCCGACGCCCGTCGGCGTCCCAGATGCTGAAGTGGATGTGCGCCCCGCTGCCGATCGCGTCGGGGTGCGGCTTGGCCGCGAAGGAGGCCAGGATCCCGTGCTTGAGCGCGACGCCGCGGACGGTGTCGCGAAACTTCATCTGCTGGTCGGCCGCGCCCAGGGCGTCGGTGTGCCGCACCGAGATCTCCCGCTGACCGGGCCCGTACTCGTTGATCACCTGCTCGACGACGAGGCCCTGAGCCCTCAACGCGTCGACCGTCTCGAGCATCAGCGCGTCCTCGACGTCGTGACCGATCGCGCTGTAGACCGGTGCGTGGGTGGGGGCGTCGACGGGCTGGAAGCGGCCGTCGACCTCGGTCAGCAGGTAGTACTCGTTCTCGAAGGTGGCCTGCACGGTCATCCCCAGACCCGCGGCCCGCTGGATCGCCCGCTGCAGGAACGAGCGCGGGCAGGCGCCCCAGTCCGTGCGGTCGTGGTCGAGCTGGTCGCAGAGCACGCTGGCGCTACCCGGCGACCAGGGCAGCACGCTGAACGTGCCCGGGTCGGGGACCAGTCGGATCTCCCCGACCGGCTCCATGCCGTCGACCGGCACGACCTGGTCCAGCAGGTTGATCGACATCTGCGCCCGGGTCAGCCCGACCCCTTCGAGCAGCTTGTGCTCCAGCTGGTCGACGTGGATCGCCTTGGCGTGGGCCACGCCGCTGACGTCGCAGTACTCGAACCGGATCAGCCGGACATCGGCCGCACGAGCCGCCGCGACGATTTCGGCGATCCTGGGGTCGACCGCCGTGCTGACCTCTGCCGGGGGCACGCGTACTCCTTCGCGATGGCTGATATCGGCCAGGTATACCAAACGAGCGCCCTGGTCAGCGCTCGCTGATCAGCCCCCGGGCGCGACGACCACCAACCGTCACACGACCGTCACACGAACGGTTCAGAACCGACGGAGAGCGACGGCACCTGCCGTTGGACCACCCGCCAGCGCGACCTGCCTGTGGATCGGGCCCGAGCCACGGACAGTCTGGACGCGGACCGTGATCCGCAGCAGGGTGGCATCATGACGGCCCGACTCCTCAAGCCCCTGCTGATGACCAGCGCACTGCTGGCCCACGTCCTGCTCACGGCTCGGGTCTGGCGCGACATCGCCAGCCGGCCCGACGCCCAGCTCCGGGGCAGTCGGACGTTGTGGCGGGTGGTGACGGCCCTGAACACCGGCAACCATCTGATCTACCTCCTCGTCGGTCGCCGGCGGCCCTGATCCGGCCTGTGGCCAGCACCCAGCTGCGCCGCGGACAGGTGCGAGGCCACCGGAGCCTCGACCCGGCCCGCGCCTGGTCTCAGGTCGGTCGGCTCAGCCGGCGGCGGCGGAGCAACCGCAGCCCGCGGAGAGCGAGCCTGGTCGCGGGCCCGGTCAGCCTGCGCTGGTACTCACCGATGGCGGCGTTCCACAGCCCGTCGCTGAACCCCGGGTAGGGGTGGGTCGAGGCCGTCAGCGCGGCCACGTCGAGCCCTTGCTGGACGGCCAGGGTGGCCTCGGCGATGGTCTCGCCGGCCCGGGGGCTGACGACGACGGCGCCACGCAGCCGGCCGCGAGAGTCCACGACCAGCCGGGTGAAGCCGTCGGTCCGGCGCTCGGTCACAGCCCGGTCGACGTGGGCATGGTCGAGGTCGACCACCCGGTGGCCGGCGGCTCGGCCGTCAGCGGCCGACAGGCCTACCGCGCCCACCTCCGGGTCGGTGTAGATGACGCGTGGCGCCGGCACGGCAGAGGCGCTGCGCCGCAGTCCCAGGACGGCGTTCGCCGCCACGACGGCGCCGTGCAGGCCGGCCAGGTGGGTGTAGCGGGGGTAGCCGGTCAGGTCGCCAGCCGCCCAGATCCGCCGGTTCGTGGTGCGCAACAGGTCGTCGACCACCACGTCGCCGTCGGCCCGCAGGGCCACCCCGACCGTCTCCAGGCCGAGCTCGTCGGTGCGCGAGCGGCGGCCCGTCGCCACCAGCACCTCGTCCGCCTCCACCCGGGAACCGTCGTCGAGCACGGCGGTCGACGCGTCGAAGCGCTGCACCCGCTCTCCCAGCCGCAGCGCCACCCCGTCGCCCGCCAGGGCGGTGGCCACGAGCCCGGCCGCGTCCGGGTCCTCGCCGGGCAGCAACCGGTCGTCGGCCTCCACCAGGGTGACCAGAGAGCCCAGCCGCGCGAACGCCTGAGCCAGCTCGCACCCGGTCACCCCGCCGCCGAGCACCAGCAGTCGCTCAGGCAGCTCGACGAGCTCCCACACCGAGTCGCTGGTCACGAAGCCGCGCTCGACCAGGCCGGGCAGCGGCGGTACCTCCGGTCCGGCACCGGTGGCGAGCACCGCCTGGAGGAACCGAAGGCGGCGGACCGAGCCGTCGACCCCGGTCACCGTCAGCTGGTCCTGGCCGGTGAAGCGGCCGGTTCCCGTGACCACTGCGACACCGGCCGCCTCGGTCGCCGCCACCGAGTCCACGGGGGCGATGGTCTGGATAGCGTGGCGCACCTGAGCCATCACGGCGTGGAAGTCGACGGCGCCACCAGCCGGCTCCAGACCGTAGACGGCGGCCCGGCGAGCCTCGGCGACTGTCCCGGCGGCGGCCCGGAAAGCCTTCGACGGGACGCACCCCGTCCAGAGGCAGTCCCCGCCGGGAGCGGCGGCGCGCTCGACCATGGCCACGGACGCCCCGAGCGCGGCGGCGGTGCGGGCAGCGACCAAGCCTGCGGTGCCGCCGCCCAGCACCACCAGGTCGAAGGAGTCGGACCGCTCGGCCCGGGATGCGCTCACGGGGGCCAACCTACGGAGGACGGACAAGCGGTTGCGAGGCTGTGCCGGTGGACCTGAACCGGCGTTACCGCAGGGTCGCGCGTGGCTACGACCTGGTCTCCGGCGAACCCGTCTACGGGGTGGGTCGGCGGCTCGGGATCCAGGCACTGGACCTGGAGCCCGGCGACGTCGTCCTCGACGTCGGCTGCGGGACGGGTCTGAACTTCGGTGGCCTGCAGGACGCCGTGGGGCCGACGGGGCGCGTCATCGGCCTGGACGCCAGTGCGGCGATGATCGCTCGAGCCGCCGCCCGCAGCCTCCGCGCTGGGTGGCAGAACGTCGACCTGCTGCTGGCCGACGCCACCAGCCTCGACCCCGATGTCGTCCTCCGGCGCACCGGCCGACCGTGCGACGCCGTCCTGGCCACCTACGCGCTGTCGCTGATGCCCCAGTGGCGACAGGCGTGGCAGACGATGGCCGCCGTCGCGTCGCCGACCGCCCGCCTCACGGTGGTCGACATGCAGCGACCTGTCGACGCCCCCGCAGCGGCGGTCCGGCTGGCAGAGATCGCGTGCCGGCTCGGCGGCTCCGACATCGACGCCCACCCCTGGTCCACGCTCGAGCAGGAGTGCGCGGCCGTGCGCTCCGCCGAGGCGTGGGCCGGTCACGTCCAGGTACGCAGCGGACGCCCGCGGCGAAGCCCCCCGTCGCGAAGATCGACGGCGGGACAACCGGTCTAATCGTCGGTCAGCCACTGGGTGCCCCGACCAGGTCGAGCTGGTCCGGGGAGGGCTGTGGTCGCTCACCTCGGTCTGCAGCCTGCGCTCGGCTGAGTCGGGCGAGCTGGATGCGGGTGTTGGTCATCGGTCGTTGGTGTCGGTCGATCCAGCGGGGCGGTGTCCATTCGGGGATCCGGTCTGCGTTGAGGGTGACGGTCCAGCCGCGTTGTTCGAATTGGTGGTGGTGGTAGCGGCAGAGCAGGGTCAGGTTGTCGAGGTCGGTGGGTCCGCCGTCGATCCACGGGATGATGTGGTGCCGTTCGCACAGTTCGGGGGCTCGGTGGCAGCCGGGGAAGCTGCAGCCTGCGTCGCGGGCGATCAGCGCCCAGGTTTGGCTGGGGGTGGCGATCCTGCGGGTCCGGCCTTGGGACAGCACGGCCCCGGCCCGGTTCAGCACGGTGGGGATCAGGTCAGCCTGCCCGGCCAGGTCCAGCACCTGCCCGGCCGACAGCCGGGCCCCGTCGGAGGTGTGGCCGTGCCCGTGCCCGTGCCCGTTGCCTCGTCCGGGGCCGTGCCCGTTGTCTTGTCCGGGGCCGTGCCCGTTGCCGTGGCCGTGGCCGGGGCTGGGGTCGGGTCTGGTCTGGCGGAGTCGTTCCTGCAGGTCTTCGAGGGTGATGGTGACGATGACGGTGGCGGGGACGCCGCCGCTGTCGGGGAGCTGCCCGGCACGGAGTAGTCGGTCGCAGACGTCTTCGAGGGCGTCGTGCATCCGCTGCCCGTGGGTGCGTTCGTCAGCGAGCAGCTGGGCGGGGACGGCCGGTTCGCCGTCGACGGTCGGCAGGTGCTCGATCCGGGGTCGGGCGAGCGGCTTCAGTACCGCGGTCAGCTTCGCGCCCAGGATTCCGGTGAGCCGGAACTCCCCGAGGTAGCTGCCGTCCCGGCAGGTCCGCATGCTGAAATGTCGCCGGTCGGCCTGTAGCTGTTCGTCGGGCACCGTGCCGTCGGGGTCGATGGCGTCGACGACCCGGTCGGCGAGCTGGGACAGCAGCTTAGGGTCGAAGGTCGCCGCCTGTCCCGTGAGCAGCCGTTCCCCGACGGTGATGTCGGCGGGGTCGAAGCCGGGCCGGTCAACCTTCTCCAACGCCCGCACGATCACCTGCACCTGCTCAGGAGTGACGTCCCCGGCCCGCTGCGCCGCCGCCAACACCGGCCGCCGCGGCTCCAGCCGCTCACCGGTCATCGTGCTGCCGGCCGCAAGGGCGTCGGCAGCTTTGACCCGCCGGTGTGCTTCACCGGCGGACAGCCTGAGCGACGACACCAACACCCGCGCCAGGCTCGGCTGCGTCAACCGGTCCGCCAGCCCCCGCGCCTGAGCTTCGCCCAACATCGCATGGTCGACCAGCGGCAGCCGGTTCCGGACCCGCTCGAACCGCTGCAAGAACCCCACCAACCCCAGGTCGTCGACGGTGTTCACACCGCCCTCGATGACCGTCACCAACTGGTCGAGGGCCGCATCCAACTGAGTTAGCGCGTCGTCGAGCGGGGTGACCGCCGCCCCGCCACCTGCACCGCCCAACAACGCCATGCCTCATCATAATCGAACACGCGTTCGAATGCAATCCTCTGCGACTCTCGCCCAAACTTGGCGCCGGGGATGGCCAAGGTCGTTCAGACGCCTCCGCGGCGTCGCACTAGGTCAACGGGCACCGCCCCCACTTTCAACACCGTGCCACTTGCCTTCAGGGTCCGGCATGGGCGCAATGAGGACGTGCGTGTGCACGTCATGCCAGCCGTCTGCGTGGAGAGCAGCCGAGCGACGGGTTCCCTCAAGTGCGAAGCCGGCCTTGTCTGCTGCTCGACATGAGCCGTGGTTGGCCACGGAGTGTTCGATTTGGAGGCGATGCCATCCTGCCCTCATCGCCCATTGAGCCTGGATCCACCGCGTGTTTTGGTGGTTGGTGGCGGGTCGTGACACACGAATGTCCTTCTGACCAGCGATGATGGGACTTGTCTAAGGTTCCGCGTCACTGATCAAGAAGGACATCCGATAGATGCGAGTCTCTCATATCGTTTCGGCGGTGTTCGATGACCCGAATCTCGTGTCGTGTGCCGGGTTGGCGCCGGTTCTCCGGCTGGCGGAGCGGTGTGGTCTGCACCGGCTGGTCGCCGACACGGTGACCGTGTCGGGTCCGGGGTCGGCGAACCCGGCGGTGAAGGTGCCCGCCCTGGTGGCGGGGATGGTCGCCGGCGCGGACTCGATCGATGACATGGACCTGTTGCGGCACGGCGGGATGGGTCGGTTGTTCGGCGGGGTGCGGGCGCCGTCGACGTTGGGCAGCTTCCTGCGCACCTTCCGGTTCGGCCACGTCCGCCAGCTCGACAAGGTCGCCGCCGGACTGTTGGTGAACCTGGCCTCCCACACCCCGCTGCTGCCGGGCGCCGACCAGATGGTGTTGGTCGATGTCGACGACACCGTCAAACAGACGTTCGGCTACGCCAAGCAGGGCGCCGGGTACGGCTACACCGGGGTGAAAGGGCTGAACGCGCTGCTCGGGGTCGTGTCGACGCCGACCTCTGCGCCAGTCATCGCGGCCACCCGGTTGCGGAAAGGATCGACGAACTCGGCCCGCGGCGCGGCGCGGCTGGTCGGCGACACCCTCGCCACGGCCCGCCGTAGCGGCGCGACCGGGCTGATCCTGACCCGCACCGACTCAGCGTTCTACAACGCCGACGTGGTCGCCGCGATCAGCCGCGGCGGTTCCCGGTTCTCCATCACCGCCCGGATGGGACCCGGCTGTCACCGCCGCCATCGCCAGCATTCCCGAGACCGCCTGGATCCCGATCCGGTATCCGAACGCCATCTGGGATGAGGCTGAGCGGCGGTGGGTCTCCGACGCCGAGGTCGCCGAAACGACCTACACCGCGTTCGGCTCCCGCCGCGCGACGCAGCAGGTCACCGCCCGGCTGATCGTGCGCCGCGTCAAACGCCTCAACCCCGCCGGGCAGGGTGAGCTGCTGCCCGGCCACCGCCACCACGCCGTCTTCACCAACAGCCCGTTGACGATGCTGCAAGCCGAGACCTGCCACCGCGGCCACGCCATCGTCGAACAGGTCATCGCCGACCTCAAAAACGGACCACTGGCGCACCTGCCATCCGGGTCGTTCCCAGCGAACGCCGCCTGGCTGGTCTGCGCCGCGATCGCATTCAACCTCACCCGGGCCGCCGGCTGCCTCGCCTCCCGGTTCCACGCCAAAGCGACCACGGGGACGATCCGGGCCCAGCTGATCAACGTCCCCGGCCGGCTCGCCCGGTCCGCCCGCCGGCTGATCCTCCATCTACCCACCGACTGGCCATGGGAACAGGCCTGGACCGAGCTGGCCGCCAACGCCTGCGGCCCACCACCAGCCGCGACCTGACCACCCCAGCCCCCCAGGCGCAACCGGAGAAAAGTGGAGAAACCGGACTGACCGGCCGGACCCGCATGCCCACCAGAGCGAACGAACAACCAAGATCAACTACCCGACATCAACCAAGTCGGTTGGTGGATCCAGGTTGAGCGGTGGCGCGGACCGCACGAGGGCAGACTCCCTGGCCGCGGGCGTTCCGTGTCGTCCAGTACGCAACGTCCGCGATGCCTTCATGCAGGTCGAGCGACTTGAGAGCGATGCGACCGAGAAGAGCGTCGGCGGCGTCGACCACGGCCCAGCTCGCTTCGGTTTCCATAGCCCAGCCCTGCCGCCAACCAGTGATCAGGGCACACGGTTCTTGGTCCGAAGTCAAGACTCGGGCATGCCACCGTTGAACTGCTGGATCATCGTAGACGGCGCGCACACGAGGAGCGTCGCTGTCGAGCCACGGCCCCAATCGCAACTCGCCTTCAGCGTGCAGCTCCGGCTGATCAGATGCAGCCATGCGACCGCTCGGGATGGTCGGGGCAGTGAGCAGCGGCACGGCCCGATCATTCCTCCACTCGCCTGGAATTTGTCTGTGACCCTCCAGGCGCTTCATCCACCGGGCGCTCATCGCCTGGTTCAGCCTCACACCCGGGACGTTCTACTCAAACACGCCCGCAGCCTTCCCCGGCTTTGGTCAGCGGCCTCCTTTAGCGGGCGAGTCCGACCGCTTCGGCCGTCACCACCAAGTTGCTGTCGTAGCCGCCGCGGTCGGCGCGGTAGTCCCCGGTGCAGGTGATCAGCACCAGCCGGTGCTCCCCGGTCTGGCCGAAGGCGGCGCTGCCGGTGGCCAACGCCTGCTTCGCGACGGTGCGGACCGAGACGATCCGGTACCTCTGCCTGTGGTCGCCGTCACTCAGGGTCACCGTCTCGCCGCGCTCCACCCGCAGCAGCCGCGCGAAGAAGCCCAGCCCCTCCGTCGCGGAGTCGACGTGGCCAGCGACCACGGTCGCGCCGAACGGATCTCCCGCCCAGGCGCTGCCGTCCCACCAGCCGACGTGGCGGACCTGCTCCGGCACCACCAGCCGACCCTCGACCGTCGACGCCGGCTCGACGTCGGCCCGCGCGCCGCCGGGCAGTTCGACCGCCGTCGGCACGAAGCGGACGCGGGTGCTGGCCGCCGGCCCGCCGACCCGGGCGGTGGGAACGGGCGCCGGGGGCGTGGCTGGGGCCGAGGCGGCCGACGGAGCCGCCGACGGGGCGAGCCCCCCGACAGCGGCCGACTGCGCGCAGCCGACCAGCCCCAGCGGCAGCAGCGCGGCGAGTAGGACCAGCGCCGCCGCCCGCAGCAGTCCGGCGCCTCCCGTAGGGCTCAGGACCAGAGAGCGGTCTCGGGGCGCTGCAGCCGTTCGGCCTGCCCGCCCGTCCCCGTGTCGACCCGCTTCGGCTGTGCGGAGCCGGAGGTGCCCGTCTCGATCACGTGCACCGCCACGTTCATCGTCTTCTGCTCCGGGTCGCCGATGGCGTAGACGCGGTTGAGGGCACCGCCCTTGACCGTCAGGCTGACAGGCCCGAGCACGACGGGCTCGGGCTTCCCGGCCGGCACGATGGCCACCTTGTAGGTGGCGACCGGGACGACGAGGTTGAGCGACTCGCCGTTGGCGATGTCGGCGAACAGCACCTTGTTGTCCACCCGGACGTCGACCATGCCCACCCGGGCCGTGTGCGCGACAGTCAGGGAGGCCTTGCCGCGCGCCACGTCGGTGAGGTCGTTGCGGAAAACGGTGACGGCCGGGGCGCCGGAACCAGCGGGAAGGTGCAGGACGACGTCCCAGCTGGAGCCAGCGGTGACGTCAACCATCCGTTCCAGCAGCACCTCGCCGTCGTCGCTGAAGGTGATCTTACGGGAGCCGCCCTGCACGGCGAAGGCTTCGGTGACGGCGGCGGTCCTGACTCCCTCGGCCACGGTCCGGCCGTCCACGGCGACGTCGACGGTGCGACCCGGCAGGCCCTGAATGACGTAGATCTTTGCGTCGTCGGCCGCCTGCACCGGTGCGACGGTGAGGCCAGCCAGGCTCAGCGCTGCCGTCATCAGCAGCACGAGCACCGACGAGCGACGAGTAGATGCGGTCATGTGATCCCCTGTGTGGTTGCCCGCCCCTCCCCCGAGAGGCACTAGCAGAGTACCGCGGGTACCACGTCACCGTCGGCGTTCCGGACCGGCCGCCTAGCCCTCGTCGAACGCCCGGCGGAGCTTCGCCGGTGCCCTGAGGCGCCACGCCTCGGTGACCAGCTCGGCCAGCTCGTCCTCCTCGACGGCCTCCAGCCGGACCAGTACGACGGGGTGCCCGTCGTAGTGCGGCGTGGTGGAGAACACCTCCGGCCGGGAGGTCAGCAAGGCTTCCTTCTCGCCGAGGTCGGGGACGTGGACCACCAACGCTCCGTCGTCCTCGGTGCGCAGCCGAAGAAAACCTCTGCCCGCGACCAGGTAGCCAGGGGTGCCGTACCAGGTGCCCTCGGTCGTCCCCGGTAGAGCCAGCGCCACCCGTCGCAGGTCGTCCACGGTGACCATGGCGCCAGCGTAGCCCTGCTGCTGGGGGGCAGCGCTAGGTTCGGCTCATGACCGACACCTCCTTCCCCGACGCCACCGTCGCGCTGGGCCCGTTCGCTGTGCACCGGTTGGGCTTCGGCGCCATGCAGCTTCCCGGCAAGGGAGTGATGGGCCCGCCCCGGGACCGTGACCAGGCTCTGGCGGTGCTCCGGCGGGCCGTCGAGCTCGGCGTCGACCACATCGACACCGCCCAGTACTACGGCCCCGACGTCGCCAACGAGCTGATCCGCGAGGCTCTGCACCCCTATCCCGAAGGGCTGGCGATTGTCTCCAAGGTCGGCGCCTCCCGTGACGCCAAGGGCGGTTGGCCGCCGGCGCAGCAGCCGGCTCAGCTGCGCCAGGGCGTGCACGACAACCTCCGCACCCTCGGGGTCGAGCAGCTGGCCGCGGTGAACCTGCGGGTGCTCGACCCGATCCGCGGCTACACCCCGCCGCCGTTCGAGGACCAGCTGGCCGAGCTGGTGAAGCTGCGCGACGAGGGCCTCATCGCCGGGATCGGCGTCTCCAACGTGGACCTGGACCAGCTGGACACGGCGATTCGGCTGGCCGGGGTGGTGTGCGTTCAGAACGCCTACAGCCTGTTGGACCGCACCCACGAGTCCGTGCTGCAGCGGTGCGAGGCCGAGGGGATCGCCTTCGTGCCGTTCTTCCCGCTGGGCTCGGCGTTCCCGGGGATGGCCAAGGTCACCGAGAACCCTGCCGTCGTCGCGCTGGCCGACCAGCTGGGCGCAACGGAGGCTCAGGTAGGCCTGGCCTGGTTGCTGCACCACGCCGGGACCATCCTGCTGATCCCAGGCACGTCCTCGGTCGCACACCTCGAGGAGAACATGGCCGCACTCTCGCTGCCGCTGACCGAGGAGCAGGTCAGCGACCTGGAGAAGTCCGTCTGAGACCGCGCTCCACGAGGGGCCGCCCTCGTGAAGCGTCCCTGGTCAGCCCACCCGCGCGGACATCCGCGCGGTGATCTCGGCGAAGACCGACGGGTCGGTGGTGTTGCAGCCCAGGTCGTGGTCGACCTTGCCGGTGCCGTGATAGTCGCTGGAGCCGGTGGCCAGCAGGTCCAGCTCACGGGCCAGCACCCGCAGCCGGTGCCGGGTGGCACGGTCGTGGTCCTGGTGCTCCACCTCGAGGCCGTCCAGCTGGTGCTCGCCGGCGAGGGAGGCAATCAGCTCGGCCGGCAGCACGTGCTCGCGGCCGCGGCCCCACGGGTGCGCGACCACCGCGATGCCGCCGGCCCCTCGGACCAGGTCGATGCCGCGGGTGAGGTCGATGGCGTACCGGGCGACGTGCGCGGGCCCCCCGTCGGCCAGGAAGCGGTCGAACGCCTCGGTGCGGTCACGGACGTGACCGGCCTCGACCAGGGCGTCAGCGATGTGCGGCCGTCCGACCGACGGGCTGTCGCCGACGAAGCGCAGCACGGCCGCCTCGGTGACCCCCACGCCCAGGGCGTCCAGCTTGGCCAGGACCCCGCCGACCCGGCCCTGCCGGCCCTGACGGACCCGCCCCATCTCCTCAGCCAGGTCCGGCTGCGTCGGGTCGGCGCCGTAGCCGAGCAGGTGCACGCTGGCGCCGCCCTGGGTGCAGGAGAGTTCCAGCCCGCGGACGACCTGGACGCCCAGCCGCTCGCCGGCCGCGACCGCCGCGTCGAGCCCGTCGAACGTGTCGTGGTCGGTGAGAGCGACGACGTCCAGCCTCGCCCGGACCGCGTTCTGCACCAGCTGTTCGGGCGTGTCGGTGCCGTCGGAGAGGCTGGAGTGGGTGTGCAGGTCGATCCGCATCCCCCAGGGATACCACGCGCAGCGACTCCGCCGGGAGGTCCCGTCAGGCCGGGGCGGGCAGCAGCGCCCGGGCGACCCGCAGCCCGACGGAAACCCGGGCCAGGTCGCTTTTGCCGCTGCAGATCTGGCGCAGCGTCCGGACCGAGTCCGCGACGGAGGGCACCGAACGCTCCCAGTCCGCGACCACCTGGTCGGCCACCGCGGTGACGTCGCCGCCGCCGGCCCCCGCGTGCTGCAACACCTCGGCGGTCAACGCGGCGTGCACCACGTTCAGATCGTCGCGCAGCGCGGCCCGGGCCATCGTCTGCCAGCGGTCGCTGCGCGGCAGCTCGATGATCCGGCCGAGCAGTCGGTCCAGACCCAGCCGCTGGCCCAGCGTGAAGTGCACCGCAGCCACCTCCAGCAGGTCCCGGCCGCTGCGCTCAGCCGTGGTGACGATCGCCAGCGCCGCGTACGCCGGCGGCAGGGCGGCGACCTGCTGGGCCAGCTCCTCGGGGACACCGGCCGTCTTGTAACGGCCGAGCCGGCGCTCCATCGCCTCAAGCTCTCGGCCCGGCAGCAGTTGCGGGAGCGCCGAGCGGATCGCGGCCACCCCTGCCCCCAGCTCGTCCACCGTCGCCTGGATGTCGACGCGGCGGCGCCGGTGGAGCAGCCAGCGCGTCGCCCGCTCGACCAGCGTCCGCACCTCCAGGCGCAGGGTGGTCTGCACCTCGGCGTCGATCCGGTGGTCCAGGTCCGCGATGGCCGCGTCCAGCTCGGCCGCGCCGAAGACGGCACGGGCGGCGGTGTGGGCCAGGATCACCTCGGCCGGTCCGGCCCCGCTCTCCCCCGAGAGCCGGTGGAAGCAGGTGATGCCGGCGGTGTCGACGAAGCGGTTCACCGTGACGGTGGTCACGATCTGGCGGTGCAGCCGGTGCACGCGCATCTGCTCGACGTAGCGCTCGCGCAGCGGCCGCGGGAAGTATCCGACGAGCTCACGGGCCAGGTAGGGGTCGTCGGGCAGGTCGGAGCGCTCGACCTCGGTCTCCAGCACGATCTTGGTGTAGGCCAGCAGGGTCGCCAGCTCGGGCGCGGTGAGCCCCCGCTTGGTCAGCCGGCGCTGCTCCAGCTCCTCCGCCTGCGGCAGCGCCTCCAGAGCGCGGTGCAGCAGCCCCTGTCCCTCCAACCGCTCGATCCAGTCCTCGTGCACCCCGGCCAGGGATGCGGACTGGTGGACGCTGTTGGCCAGTGCCAGGTTCTGGGAGCGGTTGTGGGCCAGCACCAGCCGAGCCACCTCGTCGGTCATCGAGGCCAGCAGCGCGTCCCGGTCGGGCAGGGTGAGCCGGCCGGCGGCGACGTCGGCGGCCAGCAGGATCTTGATGTTGACCTCGTGGTCGGAGGTGTCGACGCCGGCGGAGTTGTCGATGAAGTCGGTGTTGACCCGGCCACCGGCGGCCGCGTACTCGATCCGTCCACGCTGGGTCAGCCCGAGGTTCCCGCCCTCGCCCACACACCGGGCACGTAGCCGGGCGCCGTCGACCCGCAGACCGTCGTTGGCCTTGTCGCCCACCTCGGCGTGGGTCTCCTGCGCCGACTTGACGTAGGTGCCGATGCCGCCGTTCCACAACAGGTCCACGGGGGCGGTGAGGCAGGCGCTGATCAGCTCCTGCGGGGCCAGCGCGGTGACGTCGGCATCGAGGCCCAGCGCCGTGCGCACCTGGGGGCTGACCGGGATCGACTTGAGGGTGCGGGGGTAGATCCCCCCGCCCTCGCTGAGCAGGGCGGCGTCGTAGTCGGCCCAGCTGGAGCGGGGCAGGGCGAACAGCCGCTCGCGCTCGGCGAAGCTCACGTCGGCGTCGGGGGCGGGGTCGAGGAAGACGTGGCGGTGGTCGAAGGCGGCAACCAGCCGGGTGTGCCGGCTCAGCAGCATCCCGTTGCCGAAGACGTCCCCACTCATGTCGCCGATCCCGACGCAGCTGAAGTCGTCGTGCGCAGGGTCCAGGCCCAGCTCGCGGAAGTGCCGCGTCACCGACTCCCAGGCGCCACGGGCAGTGATCCCCATCGCCTTGTGGTCATAACCGGCCGAGCCGCCGGAGGCGAAGGCGTCACCCAGCCAGAAGCCCGACTCCACCGAGAGCGCGTTGGCGATGTCGGAGAAGGTGGCGGTGCCCTTGTCCGCGGCCACGACCAGGTAGGGGTCGTCACCGTCGTAGCGGACGACGTGCTCGGGGTGCACGACCGCACCGTCCACGAGGTTGTCGGTCAGGTCCAACAGGCTGGTGATCAACAGCCGGTAGCAGGCGACGCCTTCGGCCAGCCAGGCGTCCCGGTCGCTCGCCGGGTCGGGCAGCAGGCGGGCGTAGAAGCCGCCCTTGGCCCCCACCGGGACGATCACGGTGTTCTTCACCATCTGCGCCTTGACCAGACCGAGGATCTCGGTCCGGAAGTCCTCCGCGCGGTCGGACCAGCGCAGACCGCCGCGGGCGACGGCCCCGAAGCGCAGGTGCACCCCCTCCACCCGCGGGGAGCAGACGTAGATCTCGAACTCCGGCCGCGGCTCGGGCAGGTCCGCGATCTGCCGCGGGGCCAGCTTGATCGCCAGCGCGCCGCGGTCGGGCATGAAGTAGTTGGTCCGCAGGGCCGCGCTCAGCACCCCCAGGTAGGAGCGGACGATCCGGTCGTGGTCGAGGCTCGCCACGTCGTCGAGGGCTGCGCCGACCTCAGCGGTCACAGCCTCCACGGCGGCCGCCCGGCGCTCCTTCGTCAGCCCGGTGCGCGGGTCGAACTTGGTCTCGAACAGCTGCACGAGGCGGCGGGCCAGGTCGGTGTTCGCCGCCAGCGCCTGGGCGAGGTAGGCCTGGCTGTAGGTGCTGCCGGCCTGCTGCAGGTACCGCCCGACGGCCCGCAGGACGCTCACCTGACGCCAGTCCAGCCCGGCGCCCAGGACCAGGGCGTTGTAGCCGTCGGACTCCCCGCGGCCCGACCAGGAGGCGGCGAACGCGTCGGTGAACCGCTCGCGGGTCTCCAACGACCAGTCCGAGCGGACGGCTTCCCGGCCGCCGGGCACGCTCAGCCCGAAGTCGTAGACGAAGGCCCGCTCCCCCCGCAGCGCCAGCTCGTAGGGCCGTTCGTCGATCACGTCGACGCCCAGCAGCGTGAGGTGCGGCAGGATCCGCGACAGCGACAGGGAGGCGTCCCGGCGGAAGATCTTCAGCCGCAGGTCGGCCTCGTCGTCGGGGCGGACCGGGCGGTGGACGGCCATCGACATCCCGTCCCGCTCCCCCAGCGCGCCGAGGGCCGTGAGGTCGTCGATGGCCCGGGCGGGGGCGTAGTCCTCCTTGTAGGACTCCGGCAGCGCGCTGGCCAGCAGGCTGAGCCGCTCGGCCTGCTCGGACGCGCCGACCAGGTCGGCGAACGCGTCGTCCCACGACCGGGTGGCGAGCGTCAGCTCCTTCTCCAGCCCCCGGACGTCCAGGGCGCCCAGCGGCTGGCCGAGCGGCATCCGCAGCACGAAGTGCAGCCGGGCTAGCACCGACTCGGTGACGCGGGCGGTGTAGTCGACGGTGCCACCGCCCAGCCGGCGCAGCAGCAGGTCCTCCATCCGTCGGCGGACCGCGGTCGTGTAGCGGTCGCGGGGCAGGTAGACCAGGCACGAGAGGTAGCGGCCGTACGGGTCGGGCCGGACGAACATCCGGACCTGACGCCGCTCCTTGAGGTGGGCGATCTTCTCCACGGTGGCGGTCAGCTCGTCGAGCGGGGTCTGGAACAGCTCGTCGCGGGGGTAGGTCTCCAACACGTCGACGACGGCCTTGCCACCATGGCTGTGCTCGTCGTAGCCCGTCAGCCGCAGCACCTCCTCGGTCTTCTGCCGCAGCACCGGCACCCGGGCGATGCTCTCGGAGTAGGCCGAGGAGGAGAACAGGCCGAGGAACCGGCGCTCGCCGCTGACCCGGCCCTCGGCGTCGAAGGTGCGCAGCCCCAGGTAGTCCAGGTAGGCAGGCCGGTGGACGCGCGAGCGGGTGTTGTCCTTGGTGATGATCATCAGCAGGTGCCGGGTACCCGGCTGGGGCAGGGCGTGGAAGGCGTCCGCGGCGTCGGTGTCGCCGCGCAGGATGCCCAGCCCGGTGCCGGGGACCACGGCGTAGCGCTCGTCCGCCCCCTCGCCCACCAGCGTGTGCTCGCGGTAGCCCAGGAAGGTGAAGTGGTTGAGGTTGAGCCAGCCGATCAGCTCCTGGGCCAGCGCCGCCTCCTCGGCACGGCCGCCCGTGCGCGCAGGGTCGGCGAGCAGGACGGCGGTCTCGGCGGACCGCTCGGTCATCGCCCGCCAGTCCTCGACAGCCGCCACGACCAGACCCAGCACCTCGCGGAGCCCGCGCTCCAGGGCGGGCACCAGCCCCTCCGGGTCCTCGGGCCGCGCCGGCGGCAGGATCTCCAGGTGCATCCAGGACTCAGCGAGCACGCCCGGCTGCGCAGCGGCTTCCCCACGCTCCACGGTGACCAGCAGGCCGTCGGCGTCCCGGCGGACCAGGTACTGGGGGTGGAACACCTCGCGCACGCTCCAGCCCTGGCGCAGCACCTCCATGGTGAGGGAGTCGACCAGGAACGGCCGGTCGTCGGTGACGACCTGGACGACCGTGGCCCCGCCGACGGTCCAGCCGTCGTCGCCCTGGCGCGGGGCGCGGACGGCGATCACCGGCTCGCCGGGGTGGCGGTGCAGGGCGGCACGGTAGTGACCGGCGACCAGACCCAGCAGGTCCTGCTCGGTGCGGGAGTCGACGTCGACCGCGTCGACGTGGCGGAAGTAGTGGTGCAGGAAGACCTCGACCTGGGCCGGGTCCTGCCCCAGCTCGGCTGCAAGTGCAGCCGCCCGCGAAGCCACGGACGCGATCTTGGCCAGCTTGTCCTGCTCGAGCTCCGCGTCCACTACCGTCACGTCAACCGTCCTCGTCGTGCCCCGCACGTCCCCGGTGGCCTCGTCTCGACCCTACTGCCCGGTAACCCCGGGCCGCCCGCGGCGGGTGTCGGCACGGCGGCGGTGCGCGTGGTCGGGTCGCTGCCATCATGGGCGGCATGGACATCACCACCCGCCTCGACTTCGCGGCCGCCCCGACCGAGGTCTACGCCATGCTGACCGACGCGCAGTACCTCGACGAGGTCTGCCGGGCCACCGACTCGAGCAGCTACGACGTCGACGTCGCCGGCTCGACCACCCGGACCACCCGCTCCTTCCCGTCCCCCGACGCAGTGGCCCGCTTCACCGGCGCGACGCTGACCGTGTCCGAGCAGACGGTGTGGGGCGACGCCGCCGCCGACGGCCGCCGGACCGCTGAGCTGGACATGACCGTGCAGGGCCAGCCGGTGAGCATGAGGGGCACGCTGGAGCTGGCGCCGGGCGGGGCAGGCACCACCGTCGAGCTGACCGGCCAGCTCAAGGTCGCCATCCCGCTGCTGGGCAAGAAGATGGAGCAGTCCTCCGCACCCGCCGTGCTGGCGGGCTTCAAGAAGCAGCAGGAGGTCGGCAGCCGCTGGCTCGTCCGGTGACGACGGTGGAGGCTGGACCTGGCGGCGACGACGTGGTCGACGTGCAAAGCCCCGTCGAGGCGG
>JAABUN010002921.1_pt1 | contig 28244 bp, 33 predicted proteins | sample 5559311 | NCBI WGS metagenome assembly JAABUN01 (sample SAMN10711877, study PRJNA513370) | rock metagenome | isolation source: Antarctica rocks | place: Antarctica: Victoria Land, Siegfried Peak sud
CTTCCCCGCCTTCCTACATACCTACAATCATCACCGCGGCCACACCGCGCTCGGAGGTAAATCACCAGCCGACCGCGTACCCAACCTCAGTGGACAGAACATCTAGGGGTGGACGACCTCAGCGCAACCCCCGTCGCCGTGCCACGGGTTAAAGCGGCTTTGCGTCGACATACCGCCACGACACTTCAAGACCTAGCCAGGCGAGCCTTGCGCTGCGATTCAGCCAGCGAGGTGCGCGACCTGCTGAAGCTGTTGATCGAGAGCTAAGGCCGACCTGGTTCGATCGTGAGGGTTATCGGACTCCACGCGTCCGAAACTGGATGCTGATTCGCGGACCAGTCGCGACCGACGTCTTCGGGACGCAGTGGTCCCACGTGCGCTGACATGACCCACCCATCACGAGCAGGTCGCCATGTCCGAGCACGTGACGGACGGAGGGCCCACCTCCGCGTGATCGAAGCATCAGTGCGCGAGGCGCCCCGATCGAGACGATGGCGACCATCGTGTCTTGCGTGGCGCTGCGGCCGAATCGATCCCCATGCCAGGCCACACTGTCTCGTCCGTCGCGATACAGACACATGCCCACGGTGCGAAAGGACTCTTGCAGTTCGTCGCGATAGTGGTCACTGAGACGCTCTCGCGCGTCAGTCAAGACTGCGTCCGGAAGTATCTCGCCCTCGTCGTAGTGCCGCAATAACCGTGGAGTTTCGACGACCCGATCAAACATCTGGCGACGCTCTCCTTGCCACTGGACCCCGCCTGCACCCTCAAGTCGCAGACGGTCAAAGAGCTCGTCGGAGCCCGTGAGCCAACCAGGGCGGACGTCAATCCAGGCGCTTTGATCCAGATGGGTGCGCTGCACTGATGAGCCAAGGCTACGGATTCCCACCTCGTTGACCTGATCTAAGAGACTGCCTTGCCACGATGCACTCATATCCCAATCATAGAACATACGTTCGAGAAATGGGATGCGGTGTGCATGCTGATACGTCGACCTGTCCAAGGGGAGGGGACAATGGCTAGATGCCGCTGTATCGGGACGCCGCCATCGTGTTGCGGACCCATAAGTTGGGCGAGGCTGACCGGATCGTCACGATGCTGACGCGCGGTCGTGGCAAGGTGCGCGCGGTCGCCAAAGGGGTGCGGCGCACGAGGTCCAAGTTCGGTGCGCGGCTCGAGCCTGGGATGGTCGTGGACGTGCAGTGTTACGAGGGACGCAACCTCGACACGGTGACTCAAGCCGAGGGGTTGGCGTCGTACGGAGAAGCCATCTCTCACGACTACGAGGCGTGGACTGCGGCCAACGCGATGCTCGAACTGTGCGACCACCTGATCAGCGAGAACGAGGTCGCCCCCCAACAGTTCGTGCTGCTTGCCGGTGGGCTGTCATCGCTAGCCGCGGGTGAGCACGAGCCGCGGATGGTGCTCGACAGTTATCTCTTGCGCACCATGGCCATTGCCGGGTGGGCCGCGAGTTTTTATGACTGTGCCCGGTGCGGAGCGCCCGGCCCACATCGCGGTTTCAATGTGCAGGTCGGTGGCGCGGCGTGCCCCGTATGCAGACCGCCCGGCTCGTCAGCACCCGCGCCGGAGACGTTCATTCTGCTCGGCGAGCTGCAGATCGGCGACTGGGACGGTGCCGAGGCCAGCGCGCGCCAACACCGCACCGAAGCGAGCGGCCTCGTGGCGGCATACCTGCAGTGGCACCTCGAGCGGGGCCTGCGTGCCCTGCGATACGTCGAGGCGGTTGAGCCCCCTCTGGCATGATCGCGCACATGGCTGGACCTCGCGTTGCACCGATGAAGCCGTTCGAGCATTCGAGCGGTGCCAAGCCGCCGAAGCTCCCTCCAGCTGCCGTGCCCAAGCATGTCGCCATCGTCATGGATGGAAACGGACGTTGGGCTAACGGTCAGGGATTGACCCGGGTCGAGGGCCATAAGGCGGGGGAGGCGTCCCTGCTCGACGTTATCGCCGGGGCGATCGACATCGGTGTGAAGTGCGTTTCGGCTTATGCGTTTTCCACCGAAAATTGGAAGCGCTCACCCGACGAGGTCCGCTTCCTGATGGGCTTCAACCGGGATGTCATCCATCGCCGCCGCGACGAAATGGACTCCTGGGGCGTGCGCGTCGTGTGGTCTGGACGCCAACCTCGGCTCTGGCGCTCGGTCATCAACGAGCTCCGTGACGCCGAAGAACGCACCAAGAACAACGACGTCATCACCCTCAACTTCTGCGTGAACTACGGCGGTCGCGCCGAGATCGCTGACGCCGTGCGCTCCATCGGTGTCGACGTTGCCGCGGGCAAACTCAATCCGTCGCGCATCGATGAGCGCACCATCGCTCGGCACCTGTATCACCCGGACGTGCCGGACGTAGACCTGTTTGTGCGCTCGTCGGGGGAACAGCGCACCTCAAACTTCATGTTGTGGCAGAGCGCCTACGCCGAGATGGTCTTCCTCGACACGCTGTGGCCCGACTTTGACCGCAGAGACTTGTGGCGAGCGGTGGAGATGTATATCGACCGCGACAGGCGATACGGCGGGGCCATTGACCGCTCAGCGTCTCAGTGATGAGGCTTTTGGATGGCCTTCGGTCCAGATGATCGGCTAGTACGGCGAGCTTTTGGGCGCAAGGCGATGCATCGGCATCGTCACCGTAGATGACCTAAGCCGTAGAGCCTGCAGGCACCCAACCGGGCTTGATCACGTCACCTAAGCCACTGCATACGGCATCGAGCCATGCCTTTACGGAGTCGCCGGCGATCACCGTGTCGGGGTAGCGGCAGCGCAGGTGTAAACCCGTCGCGTTGACCAGAAACCAGATCATTACCCCGTCGGTCTCGATCACGGCCGACACGTGATGCGGGGCGGCCGACGCGTCAATGCTCACGGGCAGCCGCCGATTGTCGAGCCAGGAGATCGCGAACATTTCCGGCCCTGCGGGCATCCCGCCGTATGCCGACATGATGGGTGCAAGGGGATAGGAACCCAGGCCGATGGCTTCCTTGATGGCCGCCGCGCACGCCACCGGAGCCGGGTCAGACGACTCGATCACCGCATTCGTGATGAACCACCCCACGCTGGAGTGCCACCGCTCATCGTGGCGACTGTGGACCGGCAGCACCGCACGCAACGGCTGCCCCGACACGGCGCGCTCGACCTGGGTCAGCACTGACACAGCAGCGGTAAACATGCGCATCCCGTGCTCAGCGACGACGTCCTCGAAGCGCGCCAATTCGGCGGCGTCGAAGAGATCTCGGACCTGCACCACCTCGGGCTGGGGAACAGTGACATCGCCTAAAGGAAGACCGAACGTGGGCATCACGCCGCCCCCAGAGTCGATGATCTGAGCCCAACGGGACCGAACCTCGGCCGGTGCAGGCAGCATCGCCTCCAGCGTCGCCGTGTGGGCGGCGAAAGACTCGACTGGATGCATCGAGGTGCCCGGTCCACGACTCGCAGCGAGGTCAGCGAGGCAGTGCAACATGTCTCGGACGAGCACCAGGAGCGACCACGCGTCGGTATGGGCGTGATCCAGACCGATAACCACCCTCGGTGTTCTACCGTCGAGACCAGCGACCACCAGATGGTGCGAAGGCACCGAGAACGAGCGGCAGTGCCGGTCGAAGATCTCGCGGACGACTTCATGACTGGGCCGCCCTGCTGCACCGTGCTCTTTCCAGTGGCCGCCTTCAATGGCGACCTCCTGCAGGACGAGCGAATGACCCTTTCTGGTGAAGATCGTCCGGAGCGTCCCGTGTCGGGTGATCACCGCGTGCCACGCCTGTGCAAGGTCCTCGGTGGTCGTGCTGGCCGGGATGGTGAAGGCGACGGCCATCCACGACCCGGGCCGTTGACCTGCGCTGACGTGCCTGCGTTGGTCAAATGAGATCGGGACTGTGCCCAAGGTGGGGCCCGTCTGGACGGCATAACTGAGGAGCGACCCGGCTGGAAGGTCGAGGTGTTTGATGCTGGTCAGCCGCATGAAGCCGTACTGTATGGCCTTCGCGCAGCTACCGGAGGGAGGACGATTGCCGACCCTGCTCGTCAAGCGTGCCACCTTGGCCTACGACGTCACCGGCGAGGGCCCAAACATCGTTCAACTCCACGGATTGACGTCCAGTCGGGCGCGCGACGCCAGCCTGGGATTGGACCTCTCGACGGCTGCGGTGGAGCACCGCGTCATTCGGTATGACGCGCGCGGCCACGGTGAATCCACGGGTGATACCGACCCGCGTTCTTACAGTTGGTGGCACCTGGCCAGGGATCTGCTGGCGTTGCTCGATGCCGAATCTCCAGGCGCGCCGGTGCACGGAGTAGGGCAGTCGATGGGTTCGGGCACACTGCTCCACGCTGCGCTGGCGCGTCCGGAAGGCTTTGCGAGCCTGGTGCTCGGCATACCCCCGACGGCATGGCAGTCGCGGATCGCGCAGCGCGCCTTTTATCGAACCAACGCCGACACGGTCGAGCGCCACGGCATCGAGCCACTGCTGCGGGCTGATCGGATCTCGGCGAGACCCCCGGCAGCAGTCGACCATTGCGTGCTGCCTCCCACGGTGTCCACCGACCTGCTGCCGACGGTGTTCCGCGGTGCCGCATTGGCCGATCTGCCATCAGCGGCAGAGCTCGCGACCATCGATATCCGGACGCTGATCTTGGCGTGGGTCGACGATCCGGCGCATCCGTTGAGCACCGCCTACTGGCTGCACGAGGTGCTGCCCGACAGCCAATTAGTAGTGGCCAAGACTCCCGAAGACGTCCTAGCGTGGTCACATCTTGTTGCTGAACACCTGTTGCCAAAGGGTGAAACTCTATGAGGACTCGCCGCAATCGAGTGTTAGTGCCCCTAGCAGCGCTCTTGCTCTTGGCTGAGGTTTACGGGATTCGGCTTCGATTTCGACCTCGGAGGAGTAACTGATGACCACACCTCGCTGGTGGATTGGTGGCGGCCGCATTGGCAATTCTGAGTTCGGCTGCATGCGTCGGTGACCCGGAGGACCCTGCTGATACTGCAACCATCGAAGTCCCGCTCAAAAGTTGCGAACTACACCGGACATCAGTACTGGACTTACGCGGATAGCGGATTTCTTTAGTGCTCTGAACAGATCCCAAAAATTTCCAGGGTGTGCGCGACCTCGCGGAAGCCGTGCTCGGCCGCTACGCGCTCGGTCCAGGCCTCCACGGTGGGTCCCTCGATTTCGACCGTGCGACCGCAGTCACGGCATACGAGGTGGTGATGGTGCCCACTGCTGCAGGCTCGGTATGCCGACTCGCCCTCACCCGTGCGCAGCACATCGACCTCGCCCTGGGCAGCGAGCGCGGTGAGGGTGCGGTAGACGGTGGCCAGCCCGACGCTGGACCCGCCGGCTCGCATCCGGGCGTGCAGATCCTGGGCTGAAGTGAAGTCCTCGGCTTGAGCCAACTCGTCGGCCACCGCAGTCTGCTGACGGGTGGGCTTGCGGGTGTTGGTGCTCACTTCGGTGCCTCCGTGCGCTGGCTGGTCTGGTCGTCAGCCTCGTGTGATTCATCTGTGTCGTGCTCATGAGGGTCGTGATGGTGTGCAGCGTGCTCGTCGTAGTGGCCGCCGTGGGGTGCGTGCCGATGCCCGTCGTGCACGTAGTCCACGTGGTCACCATGCCTCACCGCCTCGTGTCCACACCCCGGACCGTGCTCGTGGTGGTGTTGCTCGGCGATGAAGTGCCGCTTGGCCAGCCACGGCTGCACCGCAGCCCGGCCCAGCGCTACCACGACAAAGATCGCAATCGCGCACAGCACGATGGTGCCGCCGGAAGACGTGTCGGCGTAGAACGACACCACCACCCCACCGACGGCGGAGGCAAACCCGAAGGCCACCGCCCACAAGATCGCGGTGCGGAAGCTGCGGGCGACCTGCTGGCCCGCAGCATTCGGCACGATCATGAGCGCACTAATGAGCAACAACCCGACGACGCGCATCGAGACTACGACGGTGACTGCGGTCAACGCCGCAAGCAGCAGGTTGAGGGCAAGCACCGGCATACCGCTGGCTCGGGCGTATTCTTCGTCGCCCGCGACAGCAAAGAAACGCTGTCGCAGCACGGTCGTCAGCACGATGATCGATGCCGACAGCACCCCGAATACCACTAGATCTGATCGGGACGTCGTGGTGATCGCGCCGAACAGATAACCCGTGAGGTTCGACGTCTGGGAGCCGTCGACCTTGTTGATGATCACCACACCCCCGGCGATTCCGCCGTAGAACATGATCGCCAACGCAATGTCGCCGCTGGTGCGCCCACGCATCCGGATGAGCTCGATGCTGACACCAGCGAGCAGCGCCGCGATCATCGCCGTCAGAATCGGCGCTTGGTCGGTCAGCACCCCCACGGCGACCCCGGCCAGGGCCACGTGCCCTAGTCCGTCGCCGATCAGCGACAACCGCCGTTGCACCAGAAAGATGCCGACCAGCGGCGCCGCGATCCCGACAAAGGCGGCCGCCAATAGGGCGTGGCGCATGAAGTCGAACGACAGCAGCTCACCCATGGTGGCTCCCTTCGGCGACATCGGAAGGCCCGGTCATCAGCCGTGGCCGCGTCGGGCGCTCGTCGTGGTGATGGCCGTGCCCATGGCCCGTCTGCACCATCTCGGCAACGTATGTCGTGTAGTCCCTAGGCGTCCCGTCGAACGTGATGCCACCGGATTCCATCGACACGATGCGCGTGACCACCTGATGCAACACCGACAGGTCGTGGGTGACGACGAGCATGGTCACCCCCCGGTCCACGAGTCGCTGCATCACCAGCGCCAGCACCTCCTGAGAGGCGGCATCGATGCCGGCGGTGGGCTCGTCCATGATCAGCACGTCGGGTTGCCCGGCCAGCGCCCGAGCGATCAAGACCCGGCGTTGCTGACCGCCGGAAAGGTTGGCCACGTCGGCGCCAGATCGGTCGCCCAAACCCACGGTGTCCAGGGCGTCAGCCACGATGGCTCGGTCGTTCGCGGTGGCCCGCTGCCACCATTTTCGGTGGGTCAGTCGACCGGTCGAGACGACCTCTCGGACCGTCGAACGCACCGACGAACTGAGTGTATGTCGCTGGGGCACATAGCCGATCGGCGTGCGGTCGCTGCGCCGAGTGACCGGTGTGCCGAGGACTTCGATCGTTCCTCCAAGGTGATCGTTAAGGCCAAGGAGACCGCGCACAACCGTCGACTTCCCGGAGCCGTTGGGGCCCAGTAGTGCCACCACCTCGCCGAGGTCAACGCGGAGCGAGAGGCCGGTGATCACGGGTGAACCGGCATACCCGAACGAACCGGATCGGACGTCGATGACCGGCCCCTGGTCGGCCACAGATGAGGTCACGAGCAGTGCTGTCCTTCACGGAGCGAGTCGAGGTTGGCCTGCATGACCTCAAGATAGTCGCTGCCCGCCGAAGCGTCGGTCAAGCCTTCGACCGGGTCGAGCGTGCGCACCTGCGCTCCCGTCTCGTTAGCGACGGTTGTGGCGATGCTTGAGCCGATGAGCACCTCGGAGTAAATGGTGTCTACGCCGGTCTCCTCGACGATCCCGGCCACCTCCGCCAGTCTGGCAGCGCTAGGCTCGGCGTCTGGTGAGATGCCAGTAATGCCGATCTGCTCGAAACCGTACTTGGCAGCGAGGTAGCCGAACGCGTCGTGGGTGGTGACCATGTCGGGCTGCTGGCAGCTGGCGAGGCCGGTGGCGTAGGCAGTGTCGAGGTCGGTCAAGTCGCGGATTAAGGAGTCAGCATTCTCTTGATACGCGTCTTTGTTGGCCGGGTCTTGCTCAATGAGCGCATCCGAAACACCTTGGGTGACGTCGGCCATCCGCTCGGGGTCGAGCCAGAAGTGGGGATCAAGGGCTTCGCTGCCATCCGCGTGGTCTTCCCCCTCATGATCCTCACCTTCGTCGTCGTGCTCCGTGCCGGTGTCGATCAAGTCGGCGAAGGTGTTGACATCAAGAGTGTGATCCCCGCCCTGGCTGTCCACGGCGGCGTCAACGGACGCTTGCAGACCGGAACTGTAGAGCACAAGGTCGGCTGTGCCCACAGAGCCGACGGCTTGTGGGGATAGCTCGACATCGTGCGGCTCGGCGCCAGGTGCCGTGAGGGTCTCGACAGTGGCTAGATCGCCGGCGACTCGCTCAGCGATGAACTCCAGCGGATAGAAGCCGACAACGACGGTTGGCTTTTCCGAGGTATCTCCTTCAGCCGAGTCTGCGTCCGAGCCGCAGGCGGCGAGAGCGACGCTGACAGAGCAGACAAGGGACAGGGTTACGGCATGACGGCGGCGATTCGGCATACCCGAAGTCTGAACACAATGAGAATGATTGTCAAAACCAGTCTCAACGGGGAATGATCTGGGTCACCGCGATACCGACGACCAGCAGCAGCACTGCGCACCGCATGACACGTTCGGCGCGGCTGAGGTGGGGCCACGTCAGGAAGAGCAGCCAACTCAAGAAGAGGAGCGGCACCGCCAGCAACGCCGTGCCAAGCGGCCCGCCCACGAAGATGCCGGTCAGCATCAGGGCGAGCATCACCAAGAACGGCACGAACGCTGGCACCCGCGCCAGAGTGGTGACGGCTGGGGTGCTGGCCTTCTCAAGACGCGCACGTATGCCGCTGGACTTCGGGCCGTTCTGAGGGTTGACGGCGGAGGGCGTGGAGGAAGCAGGCACGATGGCAGCCTAATCGGACCCGCGCTTTAGGATGGCGCGCATGGCAGCCCCCACCACCGTTGAAAGCGTCGTCAGCCTCTGCAAACGCAGGGGTTTTGTCTTCCCCTGTGGGGAAATTTACGGCGGAACGCGGTCCGCGTGGGACTATGGCCCCTTGGGTGTGGCCCTCAAGGACAACATCAAGCGCCAGTGGTGGCGCGCGATGGTGCAAACCCGAGACGACGTCGTCGGTCTCGACTCCTCGGTCATCCTGCCGCGCCAGACCTGGGTGGCTTCCGGTCACGTCGGGGAGTTCTCGGACCCGCTGACCGAGTGTCTCAGCTGCCACAAGCGCTTTCGCCTAGACCACATGCAAGAGGCCATTGCGGAGAAGGCCGCCAAGAAGGGCAAGGATATCGACCCCGACGACGTCGATATCGCCGATCTGAACTGCCCGAACTGCGGCACCAAGGGCGAGTGGACTGCCCCGCGCGAGTTCAACATGATGCTCAAGACCTACCTCGGGGTGCTCGAGGATGAGTCCGGGCTGCACTACCTGCGGCCCGAGACGGCGCAGGGGATCTTCATCAATTTCGCCAACGTGCTGACGGCCACCCGCAAGAAGCCGCCGTTTGGGATCGCCCAGACCGGTAAGAGCTTCCGCAACGAGATCACCCCCGGAAACTTCATCTTCCGCACGCGCGAGTTCGAGCAGATGGAGATGGAGTTCTTCGTCGACCCGTCAAGCGCCAAGGAATGGCACGAATACTGGATCCAAGAGCGCATGGGCTGGTATGTCGGTCTCGGCGTCGACCCCGACAATCTGCGGGTCTACGAGCACCCGGCTGAGAAACTCTCGCACTACTCCGATCGCACCGTCGACATTGAATATCGCTTCAGGTTCGCCGGCACCGAATGGGGCGAGCTCGAAGGCATCGCCAACCGCACCGACTTCGACCTGAAGACGCACTCGTCGCACTCAGGCACCGACCTGACCTATTTCGACCAGGCCTCTGGCGAGCGCTACACGCCGTACGTGATCGAGCCTGCAGCCGGCTTGTCGCGCTCGCTGATGACGTTTTTGGTGGACGCCTACGCCGAGGACGAGGCCCCCAACGCTAAGGGCGGTGTCGACAAGCGCGTCGTGCTCAAACTCGACCCGCGACTTGCTCCGATCAAGGTCGCGGTGTTGCCGCTGAGCCGCAACGCCGACTTGTCGCCTGCGGCCAAGAGTCTCGCGCAGGAGTTGCGTCAACACTGGATGGTCGACTTCGACGACTCCGGGGCGATCGGGCGCCGTTACCGCCGCCAGGACGAGATCGGGACACCGTTCTGTGTGACCGTCGACTTCGACACGGTGGACGACCAGGCCGTGACGATCCGCGAGCGCGACTCCATGGCCCAGGAGCGGGTTTCGCTCGACCAAGTGACGGCATACCTGGGTTCGCGCTTGCTGGGCTGCTAAGCCCACTGATAGCCGCCTCCGCGTTACCTACGTGTGAAGGTGAGCGGATCTGAGGGGCGTCGTGTCGAGGATGCGACCGCCGAGTTTATGGCCGCCTCCGGGCTGTGCCTGACTGCTGACCCGCCGAAGGAGCCTGGCGTGCCGGTCAGTGCTCGCGGCAGCGGACGAGTTCCGCGAACGCGGCAGCGGACGAGATCCGCGATCGCGGCCGGTCTTCTAGCCGCCGCAGTTGCGGGCCATGCTGCTACGACGACGCGACAAAACCCGGTTGTCCTCTCGAGCGACGGCCTCCCATGCGCCGAGAGAGAAATTTGCCTGGACTTTGCCTTACAGTGAGAAGGCCGTGACCAACCCGTGACCATAAATCTGCGAAAAGTTGTATTAAGTCCCAGTGATTGTGCTCCTGGGCAGTGATCGAGTTTTCCCGTGACGAAAAGGTGGATCATGAACATCAAGGACATGCAGACAAGTCGGCGCACCCTGCTGCTGACCGGTTTCGGGGCGAGCGCCGCAACGCTTTTGACAGCGGCACCAGCAGACGCGGCCGCGGTGTATAGACGGGGCAGTCGAGGCTCGGGGGTGGCCTGGTTGCAGAAGGCACTGAGCAATCGCGGCTATTGGTGTGGGAGCCCTGACGGCAATTTCGGTCACCTGACGCAGCAGGCTCTCTGGGCCTTGCAGAAGCGCCATGGTTTGACCCGCGATGCCGTCTTCGGGGCCAATACGCGCGCCGCAATGGCAAGCGACACAAGGATCTCGCCGGCGGGGGGTTCTGGGTACCGCATGGAAGTTCACTTGGACAAGCAGTTGGTGCTCGAGGTGCGAAGCGGTAAGACCTACCGGATCTTCAACACCTCGACCGGCAACGGGAAGCCGTACGAATACTACGGTCGGACCTACAACGCCAACACCTATCGAGGGTCATTTCGGGTGCACGGCACCTACAGCAGTGGTTGGCAGTCCGGGTATTTGGGCAACCTGTATCGCCCGTCGTATTTCGACAGCGGACGTGCGCTGCACGGGGCACTATCCATCCCGCCCTACCCTGCCTCCCACGGGTGCTGCCGACTGTCCACTGCGGCCGCGGACTTGTTGTGGTCGGCGGGTCGCATGGATCGCGGTGACCGAGTGCTCGTAGTCTCCTAACCCCCTTCGACCGTGGCGGCCTCCCGCCGTGATCTCATGGGCAGTATGCAGATTCGCCCGTTTGCTGTCACGGACACAGAGGCAGTCGTTGAGCTCTGGCATCAGGTGGGCATCACCCGATCGTGGAATGACCCGTACCGGGATATTGATCGCAAGATGACGGTCCAACCCGAGCTCTTTCTGGTCGGCATACATGAAGAGGTGGTGATGGCCAGTGCCATGTCCGGCTTTGACGGCCACCGGGGCTGGCTCTACTACTTCGCGGTGGCGCCGGAGAACCAGGGTCGGGGGCTCGGCGGGCAGATGCTTGCTGAGGTGGAGCGCCTGCTTATCGAGCGAGGCTGCCCGAAGCTCAACGTTCAGGTGCGCTCGGGCGACAAGGCTCTCGTTGAGCGCTACGCACAGTGGGGCTACGGGCGAGATGGTGCGGCCGGTCTGGGAAAGCGACTCATCGCAGACTGATCGTGCAGTGCGGGAGTAGAACCCGCTAGGTGTCGCAATGGTCGGTGTGGCCGCGTCGTCATGGTCCGCGTCGCGGGCTAATAGGGAGGCGGGCACCTGCCCTGGCGTGTGATCGAGAGGGGAGAGGCACTTCCTGCGTAGTGCCTGTGGTGATGTCCACGGCCCAAGACCCGCTTCAATCGCGCAGGATGAGGGTCAAGCCAAGGATGATCATCACGACGGCGATCCCGGAGTCCAGTAGCTGCCATGAACGGGCTTTGGCGAAGAAGGGTCTCAGCAAGCGAGCGCCATACCCCAGTGCGGTGAACCAGGAAACGCTCGCAACCAGCAGACCCACGAAGAACCACCACCGGCCGATGGTGCCGTGGCTGTTGGCGATGGTGCCGAGCAGCATCATGTCGAGGTAGAGGTGTGGGTTGAGCCACGTGAGCGCGGCCACGATGGTGATGGCCCGACGCAGAGTGGTATTGCCGCCATCCTTGGCGCGCATCGCCGTCGGTCGCATCGCCCGGCGCGCAGCGTGCAGACCGTAACCGACGATGAATAGCCCTCCGCCCCAACGGGCTAGGGGCATGAGCGCTGGCCATTGCTCGAGGGCGGCCCCAATGCCCGCGACGGCGAGGCCGATCAGCAGAATGTCCGAGACGACACAGAAGGAGACGACCGCCCCGACGTGCTCTTTTCGTAGGCCCTGCCGTAGAACAAACGCGTTTTGAGCGCCGATCGCGACGATGAGGCCCCAGCCGGTCAGAAGTCCGGCGATGCCGACGGCGAGGGGGTGCACCGGCACAGGCTAAGCCAGATTGACTAGATTCCTCGCCGGTCCGCATGCGAAGGCCGACGTGTCAAGCCGCAGGAGTGCTAGTCGTGCGTGCCGACGCCGGAGACGTGTCACAACGACACGACATGTGGGTGCGGTGGTTCGACAGCACGATGTGGAGGGTGAACGTGAGCCAGGCGCCCGTTTGAGAGGATGGCGCAATGACAGTTATGGAGCAGCAGGCTCACGTCGTGGCTCCGCCGCTCCAGATCGGACGTCACACCATCGGCTCGCCGGTGGTCTTGGCTCCGATGGCAGGCATCACCAACCGAGCCTTTCGCCGCCTCTGCAGGCAGTCGGGCAACGAGGGCCAGCCCATTGAGAGCGACTCCGCAGCCTCCGGATCAAGTTCGCTGTACGTCAGCGAAATGATCACCTCGCGGGCCTTGGTCGAGCGCACCCCGGTCTCCATGCGACTGATCGAGCACGACGCCGACGAGCAACCCCGCTCCATCCAGTTGTATGGCGTGGACCCGGCCACGGTAGGCGCTGCGGTCAAGATGTTGGTGTCCGAGGACCGCGCTGACCACATCGACCTCAACTTCGGGTGCCCGGTCCCCAAAGTGACTCGCAAAGGTGGGGGAGCCGCGCTCCCGTGGAAGCTCGACCTCTTCCGCTCTATCGTGCAGTCGGCGGTTAAGGAGGCCGCGCCCGCAGAAGTCCCGGTGACGGTGAAGATGCGCATCGGCATCGACAGCGACCACGTCACCTACCTCGAGGCCGGCCGGATCGCCGAAGAAGAGGGCGTGGCCGCAGTCGCCCTGCACGCCCGCACTGCAGCCCAGGCCTACAGCGGCACCGCCGATTGGTCCAAGATCACGTCCCTCAAACAGACCGTGACCTCCATCCCCGTGCTCGGCAACGGCGACATATGGTCGGCCGAGGATGCTGTCCGGATGGTCCGTGAGACCGGCTGCGACGGAGTGGTCGTGGGCCGCGGTTGCCTCGGCCGGCCTTGGCTGTTCACCGACTTGGCGGCTGCCTTCGCCGGTTCGAACGAGCGGGTGGAGCCGACGCTGCGCGAGGTGTGCGACACGTTGAGGTTGCACGCTGCATACCTCGCCGATTTTTATGCCGACGAGCCGCAAGCTTGCCGCGATATCCGCAAGCACATCTCCTGGTACTTCAAGGGGTTTGCGGTCGGCGGCACGCTGCGTCACCAACTGGGGTTGATCGACTCGCTCGATTCGCTGGACCGTCTGATCGACACCCTTGATCTGGACCAGAGGTGGCCGGGGGATGCCGAGGGCTCGCGCGGGCGCACCGGCTCGGCGCGGCGGGTGATCCTGCCTGAGTTCTGGCTCGAGTCTCGCGAGCTCAATGTCGCTCAGCGGGCCACAATTGCCGCAGCAGAACTGTCGGTCTCGGGGGGCTGAAAAAGAAACTTTGGCATTGCTGCAGCTAAAACAGCGGTAGCAGCGGAAGTACAGGGCAGAGGGAGTCGACCGTGACACCCCAACCTTGAGGAGAACGACATGCGTTCAATCGCTTGGGGGGGGGGGCGGCCGCGAGCCTTGCCCTTGTCGCCACCGCCGCTCTCGCCATGGCCCAGGAAGACAGCCACGTGTCCGTCCTGCACGCCGTGCCAGGCCTGACCGTTGACGTTTACGTCAACGGTCAAGAGACGATTCCTGACTTCGAACCCGGCACTCTGACCGACCCCCTGACCTTGACCGCCGGTGACTACGACATCGATGTGTATGTCGACGGTGCCGATCCGGACACCGACGGCCCTGCCATCTCCGCAGACGGGGTGACGGTGCCTGGCGGTGCAAATGTGACGCTCGCGGCGCACCTGACCGAAGGGGGAGACCCTACCCTCAGCACGTTCGTGAACGACACGTCGCCCATCGACGCCGGTCAGACGCGACTCACCGTCCGCCACACCGCCGCCGCTCCGGCTGTGGACGTGCGCGCCGGAGAAACCCCCGTCATTGAGGGCCTGACTAACCCGAACTAAGAGGTGCTGAACCTCGACGCCGAAACCGTCAGCGCCGACGTGACGCTGGCTGGCACCGACACCGTGGTGCTTGGCCCGACCGACCTCGATCTGGCCGAAGGAACGAACACCATCGTTTACGCGTGGGGCTCGGCTGAGGACGAGAACCTCGACCTCGCGATTCAGACGATTGACGGAATGCACAGAGCCCCCGGTGGAGTGCCCAGCGGCGAGGCTGGACTCGTTGACGGCGGTGCAGCACCGTGGCTGTTGGTGCTGGGAATGGTCGGTGCAGCCGGTGCTGTGGTGGCGACACGTAAGTTGTCGACCCACCGCTCTGCCGCCTGAGCTCATCCCTTTAGGCACCATCTGCAGAACGTAACGTCAGCGTCTGCCCCATCTACTCGCTGTAGTGATGAAGGAGTTCATATGAGCCGTGGAATGTGGCTGGGCTCTCTGTTGGTATCAATGTTTTTGGTTGCTGCTGCGGGCTTTGGCATCGTGTCGGCTGGGCAGCCAGATGACATCGGCACGACAGATATTGCGAGGACAACTCAGGCTGCCACTATCACTAGAGCCGCCCAGGGAAACGACGCTTCCGACGAGACGGCTTCTGCGCCAGATTCTGTCGAAGACGACACGCGCGCAGCGGCAGCCCCCGCCGTGCCGAGTGCTTCACGATCGCTGGCATCCGCGTCGCAGGCAGGCTCACAAGTCTCTGTGCCGGTCCGGTTGCGAGTGGAGGATGTCGCTCTCGACGCGCCGCTGGACGCGACCGGGGTGCGCGACGACGGCTTGATGCAGATCCCAGATGACGGTGACCGGGCTGGGTGGTATCGATACGGACCGGCACCGGGTGTGGGCCAAGGATCAGTCGTCCTCGCTGGGCATGTGGACACCAAAGAAGGCCTTGGCGCGATGGCCGCGCTGCGCGATGTGAATCTAGGAGCGCTGGTGAGCTTCGACATGGCTGATGGCACTAAGGCCACCTACGAGTTCATCGGCCGCGAGACCATTGCCAAAGATGACTTGCCTACTGCGGAGATCTTCGACAGAAGTGGCCCTGAGCGTCTGACGCTGATCACCTGCGGCGGTCCGTGGCGCTCGGAAGCGTCGAGTTATCGAGACAATGTGGTCGTCGTGGCTACACCCGTCGATTGACGATGTGGGGCCACGCCCATGAGACGCAACAAGGTGCAGTCGCTGCGGTGGGGCGGTGACCGAGCACCTAGAGCGCACCGAGCTGGGGGTCGACAGCGACCTCTGGCTCGCTCACGCGTTCGTGGCGGGCGACGACGGCGCTCTGCACTCGGCATACGAACGCTGGGGTGGATTGGTTCACGGGTTGGCGGTCAAGTCGGTCGGACCGGGGGATGCGGACGACGTGACGCAGCAGGTGTTCGTGTCGGCATGGCAATCGCGCTCGCGGTATCGCGTCGACCACGCGCCGCTGGGTGCGTGGCTCGTGGGGATCACCAGACACCGCATTGCCGACCATCTGGGTCACCGGTACCGACAGCACGAGGTCAGCGCGGACCCCGATGTGCTGCTCGGCAATCTGGACCAACGGCCCGCTCCGAATGCCATGACACCAGAACGCATCGACCCAATTGTCGCTGTTGTGGGAAGAACTCGAAGTAATCGGCAATCCGCAGCGTCAGGTAATGATTCTTGCGTTTTTCGAAGATTTGACGCACGCACAGATTTCAGAGCACTTAGATATGCCGCTAGGAACCGTCAAAAGTCATATCGCGCGCACCTTGCGCCGACTCAAAACCCGATTGGAGGGTGAGCATGCATCTAGCACCTGACGAACTCGCCCTTCTCGCGATGGGCGACGGCAATTCGGGAAGTCGAGACCACGTCCAAACCTGTCCGGTATGCCGAGATGAAGTCGACTCGTTGAGCGCGGTGTCGGCCATCTTGGCTGACGGCGGGCCCGTCCCCGTGCGTGCGCCGGACCATGTATGGACCGCCATCGCAGCTGCCATCAACGATGCCGGCATCCTGGCTAAGAGCAGCGCTCCTGCGGTTGTGCAGGTCCGGGCGAGTAAGACGGTCCGGGCCGACCCTGAATCAGTGACATGTATCAGTTCGCAAATTCGTCACTCACGGCCTCGCACGTCCGAGCGCGCTTCGCGTCGGCGCTTCTCGGGGCTCTCGCTGCTCGGCGCGGCGGCTGCAGGTGCAGCGGTGATGGGGCTGGGCTCACTGGCCCTGAACGCCGACGATCAAGAAAGCGATCAGCTCGTTGCATCCGCGCAACTCGCGCCGCTCGAAGACTCGGTGCAGGCGGGCGTTGCCGAGATCGTCGAGCGCGACGGCCAACGCGTCTTGCGGCTCGACACCGCCTCCCTGCCGACTATCGACGATGGCTACCTCGAGGTGTGGCTGCTCGGCGACGACGCCTCCGGAATGGTCACCATCGGCACGCTGAGCAACGGTGCCACCGAGTTTGTGCTGCCCGAAGGGTTGTCGACTGACACCTTCGCGACTGTCGACGTGTCGGTGGAGCACTACGACGGAAATCCCACACACAGCGGCGAAAGCCTATGGCGTGGCCCACTCGCTTCGTCCTAGCCGCCGGTCGCGACCGGGCGGCTGGGGTCACTGACCCAGTCACTCCACGACCCGACATACACCGCCGGCGCGGGTCTGCCGGGCTGGGCTACCTCAATGGCCAGCGCCAAGTGGGCAGCCTGCACACCCGACCCGCAGTAGAGCGCCACCTCGGTCGTCTCGTTGATCCCCAGGTCATTTAGGTGTCGACGCATCGCGGCTGGGTCAAAGGCTCCGGTGTCGCTCAATATGCCCAGTGTCGCGATGTTCACCGCGCCAGGAATATGTCCGGCGACGGGGTCCATCGGCTCGACGTCGCCCCGATAGCGCTCCGGCGCGCGGGCGTCAATGAGCACTCCGGAGGGGGAGGGTGACGTAGAAGCGGAGGCACCTCCTCCGAGGTAGGCGGCCACGCCGTCGGCATCAAGGGCCACTCGACCCCAAGGGGTCAGGTCAACGTCGCCCGGATCGACCGTTACCTCACCCTCGGCGCTCGGCAAGCCAGCGGCGAGCCACGCGGCATGCCCTCCGTCGAGCACGTAGACGTCGTGCTTGCCGAAATACTGGAGCACCCACCACGCGCGGGCTGCAGCCAAAGAGGTGGCGCCGTCGTAGAACACCACGGGGCGACCCGGCGTGATGCCGACGGAGCGAAAAGCCTCGGTGGCGGAGGCGACGTCAGGCATCGGGTGACGCCCGCCCACCCCGTCGGAGCGCGGATGACCCGCGAGCGCAGCCTCCAGATCCACGAAGCCAGCGCCGGGGATATGTCCATTCAGGTATTCGCTCCTGTTGCCATCGACGCCGCGGCCCAACTGCCAACGGACATCAACCACTATTGGTGGCGAATCGCCTGATGTGAGCCAACGGTCCAGATCGCGGGCCACGACTAAGGGGCTGGTCGGGGCGACATCAGGCATGGGAGTCCGTCGGGGTTGGCCGATCTCGTTTCCACGGCGGTGGGTCGCCGGCTAGCCACCAACTCATCCACGCGGTGAGCCGAGGGAGGGCGATGTAGGTCATGATCGGCGTCAAGATGAGGGTGCTGAGCAGCACCCGCAACGGCAGCGCGATGTCGGTGGGCAGCACGAGCGTCAGCAACCAGGTCGCCAGCAGGCTCAGGGGGAAGAACGCCATCCAGATCACCACGCCCTGCTTCCACCTCGGCGGTGCGGGAGCTTTGGGGCGGAGGTCGGCGACGTCGGTGCTGCTCGGGTCGTCGAACCATCCTTCGATGCCGGTGCGGCGCTCCTGGACGCTCTCACCGACGATGCCACCGGCCGACGCGAGCCACCATCGGCGTTGCTCTGAAGCCTCCCAGCGAGCCAAGGCTTCGGAGTCTTCGAAGCGATAGAGCATGTGCCACTGGTCCGAATCGAACGCGGGCCGCACCCAACCGGTGCCGAGAAAGCCATCGAATCGCTCGGCAAGTGAGGCACCCGAGTTGATCCACGCCACCATCCGGTCGGCCTGGTCGGGGTCGATATGACGGGTGATGCTGACGGTCACGGTTTGAGGCACGCAGTCGAGTCTAGGGACGTGTTGAGAGAGAGCCCTGAGGGGTTCGCGTGACCTGAACGCCGCATTTCGTCAGAATGGGGTCATGTGCCGCAATATTCGACAACTGCATCACTTCGAGCCACCGGCGACCACCGATGAAGTCCGCGCTGCCGCATTGCAGTACGTCCGAAAGATCGGTGGCTCAGCCAAGCCATCATCGGCAAACCAGGCGGCATACGACACCGCAGTAGACCAGATCGCCGCCGCGACGCAGCAGATGCTCGACGCGCTGACCTCTCGTGGTGCACCCAAGGACCGTGAGGTGGAAGCGGCCAAAGCCAAGGCCCGTTCCGCTGCTCGATTCGCGACAAGCGGCTGAGCGAGATGCGTGCGCGATCGATCGCCAACTGGCTTAATCTGTCTACGACGCTGGGTATGGCCGTCGCCACGTGCGGCGGGGCCACCGTGCGGCCCGGCCCGAACGGGTTGCGCCTGGCTGAGGGATATCGCTGGGACTTCCCGACGGGCAGCGCCTTCACCATCGGTGACGTGGTCATCACGCGCACCGATTTTGAGCGCCTGCTGCGCAGCCGCCCCGGTCTGCTGGAGCACGAGGAAGCTCACGCCCGCCAATGGATGCTCTGCATGGGTTTGCCGTTCATCCCGCTCTACCTGGCTTCGATGGCCTGGTCGATGGCCCGCACCGGCGACCGCGCTGCTCGTTGCGCCTTCGAGGTGCATGCGGGTCTCCACAACGGTGGGTATACAGATGTGCCCGTGCGCCCGATCCGTCCTGTCATCGCGAGCGGCATCCGCCGCATCGCGGTGCGTGCATGAGCAGCAGCGAGACTCCGCCACTGGGGTACACGGCCTATGACCAGGCGCGCCTGTTGCCGGAAGACCCCGCATACAAACGTGCCGATCGGGACGATTTTGCGCGGGACCGCGCTCGGGTGCTGCACTCGGCGGGCTTGCGCCGTCTGGCGCTGACGACGCAGGTGGTGCAGCCCGGCTCGGACGATTTCGTGCGCAACCGGCTGACCCACTCCCTTGAGGTCGCCCAGATAGGCCGCGAGTTCGGAGCAGCGCTGGGGTGCGCTGCTGACGTGGTCGACACCGCATGCTTGGCCCACGATCTAGGCCATCCTCCGTTCGGCCACTACGGCGAGTCGGTGCTCAACGAATTGGCGGCCGAACATGGCGGTTTCGAGGGCAACGCGCAGACCTTTCGGGTGCTGACCCGCCTCGAAGCCAAGCGCCTCCACCCCGACGGCAGCTCAGCCGGATTGAACCTGACCCGGGCCAGCCTCGACGCGGTCATCAAGTACCCCTGGGCCAGGAACGGCATCCCCGGCACCCACAAGTTCGGTTTCTACGCTGACGACGCCCCGGCCTACGAGTGGGCACGTGGGGGAGTGCCCGCAGGCAGCGATCCATCGTTGCGGTGCCTCGAAGCCGAAGTGATGGATTGGGCCGACGACGTGGCTTACTGCGTGCACGACGTCGAAGATGCCGTGACGTCCCGACGTATCGACCTCCGCGCGCTACGCTCGCCGACTGAGGTCGAGTTGATTGTCACCGTCGCCCACGAGTGGTATGCGGGTGATCTACCTCCTGCCGATCTCGCCGCTGCGTTGGATGCCTTGCTGGCCTCGGGGTGGATTCCCACCGACCACGATGGGTCGCGAGCCTCACTTGCCGCGTTGAAAGACATGACCAGTCGCCTCATCGGGCACTTCGTCCACACCGTTGAGGCCGCAACGCGTGAGGCCCACGGCGCTGGCCCGCTGACGCGCTACGGAGCTACGTTAGAGGTGCCGGTCGAGGTGCGTGCTCAGGCCAGCGTGCTCAAGGGAATGGCTGCGCACTTCGTGATGATGAGCACCGAGCGCAAGGACGTCATGGAAGGTCAACGCGGCATTGTGGTGGCGCTCTTCGACATGTTCAGTACCCATCCGGAGCGACTCGACCCGATCCACGCTGCCGCCCATCGCGAGGCCACTGCTGCAGGGGATGAGAGTGGCGTCGTGCGCGCAGTGGTCGACCAAGTGGCGAGCCTCTCCGACACCAGGGCCCACGCCGTCTTCACGCTATGGGCATAGGTGACGCGCGCATACCCGACGCCTGTGTGGTGAAGTAGGGCGATGGCCACGTCCAGCAGCCCCGCAACTCATCTCGAGGTGGGCGGGCGCACGGTCCGTATCTCCAACCCGAACCGGGTGTACTTCCCCTCCGGGGGGCATACCAAGTTGGATCTCGCGCACTACTACCTCAGCGTCGGCGACGGCATCGTCAACGCGCTGCGCGAACGCCCCTGTATGTTGCACCGCTTCCCAGAGGGCATCGAGGGCGAGAAGGTGCACCAAAAGCGCGTGCCTCGGGGAGCTCCGGAGTGGTTGGAGACGGTGCGCATTTCGTTTCCTCGATACAACCGAACTGCCGACGAGGTCTGCGTGACCGAATTAGCCAGTGTGATCTGGGCGGTGCAAATGTCGACGGTCGAATTCCACCCGTGGAACAGCCGGCGGGCCGACGTGGAGCGCCCGGACGAATGGCGGATTGACCTTGATCCGGGCGATGACTGCGACTTCGCGACGGTGCGAGAGGTCGCGGCGGTCGCGCGCGAGGTGCTGGACGAGTTAGGCGCGACGGGGTGGCCCAAAACAACCGGCGGGTCAGGGCTGCACATCTATGTGCGCATCAATCCCGAGCACGGATTCACCGATGTGCGACGCGCGGCGCTGGCGTTCGCGCGGGAGGTGGAGCGTCGGTGCCCCGATAAGGCGACGACCACGTGGTGGCGCAAGGATCGCGACCCCCGAGCGGTGTTTGTCGACTTCAATCAGAATGCCCGAGATCACACCCTTGCCGCCGCCTATAGCGTGCGAGGGACCTCCGATGCCCGAGTGTCGGCTCCCTTGCAGTGGAGCGAAGTCGCTGGTTGTGATCCCCGAGATTTCACGCTCGCAACCATGCCGGAGCGGTATGCCCGCACCGGCGATCTGCACGCAGAAATAGACGCCCACACGTTCGATCTGGGGCCGCTGCTTGGGTGGGCTGAGCGGGATGAGTCAGCTGGCCTCGACGCGCCGGCCGAGCCCTAGCGGGGCTGCCGCCTAGACTCGTGCGAAGACAAAGGAGGGGACGTGCCGGGCCTCATTAGGAACCAAGACGTACAAACGGTCAAGGAACGTGCCCTGATCGAGGACGTCATTCGTGAGCACGTCACCCTGCGCCCGGCCGGCACGGGATCGCTCAAGGGCTTGTGTCCGTTTCACGACGAGAAGACCCCGTCGTTCACGGTGCGACCGGCAGCGGGCGCCTGGCACTGTTTCGGGTGCGGCGAGGGCGGCGACGTGTTGGCGTTCGTGATGGCCATCGACCACCTCACCTTCGCGGAGTCGGTCGAGCGGCTCGCGGGCCAATTGGGGATGGAGTTGCAGTATGAGGAGTCGTCCGGGCGGTCGGGACGGCGCGAGGGCGAGACCGGTGGGTTGGGCAAGCGCGCACGGTTGGTGGAGGCCAATCGAGCAGCCGCCGAGTTCTATCATGACGCGTTGATCGACTCTGGTGAGGCGCGCGCCGCGCGAGATTTCCTCCGCGCCAAAGGCTTTGGCGGCAAAGCCGCTGCGCGCTTCGACGTCGGGTATGCGCCGTCGTCGGGTGGTGCTCTGGCTGGTCATCTGCGCGACAAGGGATTCACCGAGGACGAACTGGTCACGGCTGGCCTGGTGGGTCGAGGGCAGCGAGGCTTATACGACCGATTCCGCGGACGCGTGATCTGGCCCATTCGGGACATCACAGGCGACACCGTCGGTTTTGGTGCTCGGCGCCTCTACGACGACGACAAGATTGCTGCCAAATACCTGAACACGTCCGAGACGCCGCTCTACAAGAAGACGTCGGTGCTCTACGGACTCGATGTCTCTAAGAAGTCGATGGCCAGCAGCCGGCGCGCGGTGATCGTCGAGGGATACACCGACGTCATGGCCTGCCACATGGCCGGCGTGGACACGGCCGTCGCGACCTGCGGCACCTCGTTCGGGGTTGACCACATCAAGACCCTGCGGCGCATCCTGCGTGATGAGCCTGGGCTTTCCCCGGCCCGGGTCATCTTCACGTTTGATGGCGACTCGGCCGGGCAGAAAGCGGCCATGCGTGCGTATGGGGAGGACCAGCGTTGGGCGTCGCAGTCGTACGTTGCGGTGGCTCCGGCGGGGCAGGACCCCAACGACCTATGGCACCAAGAGGGCGACGAGGCGGTGCAGGCGCTGGTCAACGACGCCGTGCCCATGTTCGACTTCGCGGTGCGCACCACCATGAAGCCCTACGACCTGGACCGCACCGAGCAAAGGGTCGATGCCATGCGGGCGGTGGCCCCCATCGTGGCGCAGATCCGCGACTCGGCGCTGCGGTCGGAGTACGTGCGCACGGTGTGTGGATGGCTGGGAGTTGATGAGCAGCTTTTCGGTGCCGAAGTCGCCAAGGCATCGAGCCAGGTGGGGAAAGCGAAACCACCCTCTCGATTCGCTCAGTCCCCGAAGGCCAACGGCAACGTCCTGTCGTCTCGGCCGGGGGCGTCGAGTCACGCCGGGTCTCGTGCCCAGGCGGACCGATCGAAGCCGATGGGTGGGCCAGGGCAGCGGACTCCACCTGACTGGCACGGTCAAGAGCCGCCCGAAGACGACGATCAGTTTGATGACGGCGAAGATGCGGGCCCGATCCTGCCGCGACCGGACGTACGCGACTCGGTAGTGGCCGCTGAGCGCCAACTGATCCAGGTGGCCCTGCAATACCCGGCGTGTTTGGTGGCAGAGGATGTCGATGCGCTGCCCGTGCATGGGTTCCGGGCACCCGCTCACCAGGCCGTGTGGCACGGCATACGAGAGGCTGGGGGTGTGGGTGACGCGGCAACGATGAGCGCTTCGGCGTGGACGAGTGCTGTCGCCGCGCATACGCCACCGTTAGCAGCGCCGATGGTGGCGGAGTTAGCGGTGGCCGGTTTGCCGGTGAAACTCGACTCCAGCACCGGTGAGCCGCCGCTTCGGTATGTCGACTCTCTGGTGGATCGGGCCGTTGACGCGTCGTTGGGCGGTCGCATCGAGGCGGCTATGAGCGCGCTGCAGCGAAGTGCGCCCGACGACCCCCAGATGCGTGCGTTGAGCGAAGAATTGACCGGCCTGCACCGCGAACGGGCCCGACTGCGGGCCAGGATGGAATAGTGATGGCTCTCTTTAGGAGGCGAAACCGGACGGAAGTGTCGGTCGACGGCCCCGCACGGCTGCCGGCGTCGATGGCGGTTGCGACCCAACGCGGCGAGTCGGTGCTGGCTGCGGCTCAAGACGACCTGACGCACGCTTGGGTGGCGTTGACGACCCACCGGATGGTGATCTTGACCTCCGCGGGTGGGCTGCTGCTGGAACGTCCATGGCACGAGGTGGACACGGGTGCGTGGTCGCCAGACGCCGCCACACTCAGCGTCAGTTTTGTAGGTGGGACCACGGCCCTGCAGTGGCGTCTGAAGACCAGCACGGGCCCAGGGCGCATCCCACAGGTGTTCCGTGAGCGCGTTTCGGCCAGCGTGGTGCAGGTGCGTGAGGTCAAGATGGGTTCACGACGGAGCGCAAGAGTGAGCGTGCGGGCGGTGTTGTCGAACGGCGAACTCATCGATCAGGTGGTCTTCGGACGGGGGGTCCGAGCCGGTGATTCCGAGTTGAACGCAGAGGTCGAAAGGGTGCGCCAAGAGGTTCGGGCGGCCGTCGGGCTGCCTCCGTACGACACCGCTGAAGCGACCCGCTGAGGATTCGGCTCAGAGCCCTCGTTCTTGATACAGTCGGGCGTCGCTGAGCGCTGGTCGCTCAGCATTCCCCTGTAGCTCAATTGGCAGAGCAGCCGACTGTTAATCGGCAGGTTGTTGGTTCGAGTCCAACCGGGGGAGCAACACACATCGACACTATGAAGGCCCGGCTCATATGAGCCGGGCCTTCATAGTGTTGATGTGACATCGACCAAAAGCTGTTCAACTCATTCGCTGAGTGGTCACACTCCCCCAGCGTTCGTAGCGTCGATGTTCTGAACGGGCCCCGCCATCTTTCCTTCGTCGTCCTTCTCGGGCTTCTTTCCCGCGCCCGCTGCCTTGCGGCGCTGACGATCTTCAAGCGCTTCAGCCAACTTGCTGATGGCGTAGTTAATAAGGATGAAGAGCACGGCGGCAAACAAGTAGGACTGGAGGACGTTCGCTTGACTCGAGCCAAGATTGCGAGCTGACGTTAGTAGCTCCGTGTAGAAAATGATGTATCCAAGCGCTGAGTCCTTCACGATGACGATGACTTGGCTGACGATGACGGGCAGCATAGAGGTCAGCGCCTGTGGCACCAGGATCGCCCGACGTACCTGCGACGGGTTGAGACCGATGGACAGTCCTGCCTCACGCTGCCCGTTGGGCAACGAGCGGACCCCGGATCGAATGACTTCACACAGCACCGAGGAGTTGTACAGCGTTAATCCTGTAACGACCGCGATAAAAGGGTTCCACGCGTCGTTACTCCAGTCTTGGTAGGCCAAGTAGAAGTACGTGAAGATCATCATGATTAGCACGGGCACCGCACGGAAGAACTCGACAAAGATCGTTGCGGCCCAGCGGATCGCCGCGATGTCTGACATACGGCCCATCGCCAAGACCAAACCGAAGACAACAGACAGGGCAACTGCGATAGCGGACACACGAAGTAGATCCCAGATTCCGGGGATCCAGTAGTTTTGCCACGCGTTGCCATCGATGAGAGCAGTCCACTTGTCCGCTGCTAACTGACCCTTTTCGTTCATCCGGAGAAGAATGAAGACAAGTATCCCGACCAAAGCAAGAACACCGATCACCGCGATGACCCTGTGTCGCACGACCGCTTTAGGGCCGGGAGCGTCAAAAAGTACTTGAGGCGCACTCATCTTTTGACCACCAACCTCTCAGACGCGTAACTAGTGAGGAGCCCGAGGGGGAGGGTCAGGATGACGAAGCCAATCGCGATCACGAAGAAGTTAAGGAACAGCACATCAGGTCGGAACTCGATCATGTTCCGCAGCGCTGCTGCGGCTTCGGCAACCCCGATTGCGACGGCAACCGTTGTGTTCTTCGTCAGGGCGATCATGACGTTGCCCAGGGGAGTGATTGCGCCGCGGAAGGCTTGCGGCAAAATAACGTCGCGAAGGCCTTGACCGAACGTGAGGCCAAGCGAGCGTGATGCTTCGGCTTGCCCTAGCGGGATTGTGTTGACTCCAGATCGAATCGCTTCGCACACAAACGCCGCGTGATAAGCCGACAAACCCAGCACCGCCAATCTGAAGTTCAAATCGATGATGAAGGTTGGGGAGTCGCGGGAGGCGGGCTCAAATCCGAGCTGTCCCCACAGGCCCAGGCTCGTGAACAGAATGATGAGAGTTAGAGGCGTGTTGCGAACGATGGTCACATAGGCGGTCCCAGCGGATCGTAGGACCCCTACGGGACTCAGACGTAACACGGCGACAAAGGTTCCGATGATCAAAGCAAAGATGCCCGAAAGCACAGCCAATTTGATAGTCATCCAGAAAGCTCCGAGGACGTTGAACTCCTCGATCACGTCGAGCATGAGACTCCTAGTGCTTTATGGGTGGAAACTGGTCGGCACGCCCAAAATCTGGGGGTTCAGGTGTGCCGGCCAGTCATCATCGAGCGTCTGCGCGGCGGTTAGACCGTCGATCAGCCGCAGTCGCCACCAAATTCGGGCGGGTTCAGCGCGGCATTCATCTCGTAGTCCGCACCCAGGTTCTCGGCAATGATGGTCTCCATGGTGCCGTCTTCCCACAAACCTTCAACGATGGTGTTGATCTCTTCGCATTGGGTGTTGTCCTTGGGGAGGCCAATGCCGTAGCGCTCTTCGCTGAAGGTGTCACCGACCACCTTTAGCTGGCCGGAGTATTGCTCCTGAGCGGCAAAGCCGGCCAATATCGCGTCATCGGTCGTGACCGCTTCGATGGTGCCGTTGGCGAGCTGGCTAACGCACTCTGAGTAGGTGCTGTATTCCTGTAGTTGAACACCGGGCACCTCTTCCTTGACCTTAGGCGCCGAAGTTGAGCCCGTAACCGAGCACAGGATCTTGCCGTCCAGCGTGTCGACTCCAGTGATATCGCTGTCGGCGGCCACCAGCAGGCTTTGACCAGCGGTGAAGTAGGGGCCAGCGAACTGCACCTTGGCTTTGCGCTCGTCGGTGATCGAGTAGGTCGCGAAGATCATGTCGACTTGACCCGTCTCGAGCAACGTCTCACGCTGAGCAGAAGGCGATTCCTGCCAGGTGATGTCGCTCTCGGTCATACCCAACTTCTCAACGACGGCCTTGGCCACGTCAACGTCCATCCCGGAGTAGTCGTTGCCTTCCTTTAGGCCGAGACCTGGCTGGTCGATCTTGATGCCGATCGTTACGCCCTCGGAGCTGGAGCCGCCACCTGCGGATGCACCATCACCGTCGGTGCCGCCAGTGTCGGGGTCTTCACTGCCACAGGCGGTGAGCACGAGAGCGGATGCCGCGAGGACGGCTGCAAGTCGGAAGGGGGAGCGGTTCATACGGGTGTCTCCTTAGTTGGTGAGGATCTTGCCAAGGAAGTCCTTGGCGCGGTCAGACTGAGGGTTGGTAAAGAACTCTTCTGGGGTGTTGCGCTCGACGATGGCACCATCGGCCATGAAGATCACGCTGTCGGCGGCCCGTCGTGCGAAGCCCATCTCGTGGGTCACCACGATCATGGTCATGCCCTCTTTAGCTAGCGAGGTCATGACGTCGAGGACCTCGTTGATCATCTCGGGGTCGAGCGCAGAGGTTGGCTCGTCAAAGAGCATGACGCGGGGCTCCATGGCCAGCGAGCGGGCAATGGCCACACGCTGCTGCTGACCTCCGGAGAGTTGTGCGGGGTACTTGTTGGCCTGATGGGCCACCCCGACACGGTCTAACAACTCGGTTGCGCGCTTCTTGGCTTCGGCGGGCTTGACCCCACGCACCTTGATGGGACCCATCGTGACGTTCTCGAGGATCGTCTTATGCGAGAAGAGGTTGAAGGACTGGAAGACCATCCCGACGTCGGCGCGCAACTTGGCGAGCTGCTTACCCTCGGCGGGCAGTTCATCGCCGTGGATGGTGATCTTGCCCGACTCGTAGGTCTCCAGCCGGTTGATAGTGCGACACAGCGTCGACTTGCCCGAGCCCGAAGGGCCGATGACCACCACGACCTCGCGCTCGTTAACGGTGAGATTGATGTCTTGGAGGACGTGCAAGTCTCCGAAGTGCTTGTTGACATCTGTGAGGACAACGAGGGGCGCGCCTGTCGACGAAGAGTCCTGAGCCATCTGGGAACCATAGCCACTGAAAAGCGCTTACGGGGGTCGCGTCCAACTCCGATACCAAATCGTGTCCTTGCAGAAACCTGAAGAAACGTCAGCGCGCGGCCAGGATGTCGAGGAGATGCCGGGTCGGACTAGTGATGACGTCGCGCCGCTCGCAGTCGGACTCGTCGAGCCCTTCTGAAGTCGCGGTGGTGAGCGAATGATGGTCGCCTAGGTGTTCTGTCCACTGAGGTTGGGTACGCGGTCGGCTGGTGATTTACCTCCGAGCGCGGTGTGGCCGCGGTGATGATTGTAGGTATGTAGGAAGGCGGGGAAGGCAGCGACGCGCTGGGTCTCG
>JAABUN010002922.1_pt1 | contig 28221 bp, 36 predicted proteins | sample 5559311 | NCBI WGS metagenome assembly JAABUN01 (sample SAMN10711877, study PRJNA513370) | rock metagenome | isolation source: Antarctica rocks | place: Antarctica: Victoria Land, Siegfried Peak sud
CCCGGGCTGGGTGTTGGATGTGAGGTGTGGTGGAGAGATGGGAGGGAGGGGGAGAGAGGATGGGATGGGGTTGGGGTTGGGGTAGGGTGGGGATGGGGATGGAGATAGAGGATGGGATGGGGATGGGATGGGGAAAGACGGTAAGATATAGAGATTGACTGTATTCTTGGGGGATTTGGGGAAGGGAGGCGGCGATGCTGGTGCGTTCACGGATGGTGGTTTCCTTGGGGTTGGGTGAGAGAGCTAGCTGTCTTGAGACTTTTAGGAGGGAAAAGGGGGGGGGAATGTTACATGCGATACTCAGGGTCAATATCGAAGGGTTCAGCAGGGGAAAGGGGCTGTATCATCCGTAGTTAAGAATGCTTTTTGAGGACAGTAGGAGACCGAAGGTCATCAATCTACTCGAACAAGCATGATTGGGTTGAATATGCCAAGGTGATGAGTCATCAGGCCTGAGCGATTAGTAATGAGTTGACGGTGATTGGGTGCTAAAAATAGGATGGAACACTCTTCCCATCTATCGCCTTCAATAGCTTCATTATCTTACACGGAGGAGCAGAACATAGGCGCAGCACCGAACCACCACGGCTATGATAAATGAACATCATCGACCGGCAATGCAACGAAATCCCCACTAGCCTCCCAATACATTCAAGTCCGGTCGACCCCGCCATACCCAGATCGAAGAGTGGGACGGGCGTTATGGGGCTGCCATGTGGCGTCACCATGCCCCAGCTGCATGTCATAAACAGCACCATACGCGCTTCCCGCATCCTCTTGTACCATCCACGGCAATTCGATGGTCGATCCTTTCGCCAAACACGATCCAATCATGAGCCGTCGAACCCGAATAGTGCATGAGATGACTGGACCACCGTCCACATGCGGATCATACCCCACATAATTCGTACACAAGCACATTGCTGACTTCTCGTATCCTTTCCGAAGTATGTTCTCTTGCGGTGGCTAGATATGCAGGTTTGTAATAATAGTCTCCGGTTGCCGAACAGCTTGCGATCAAGTTCGATGCCACTCTTTCTTGCTCCCTCAGCTTTCTTATCATCTTTGTACTTGATTCATCATTGCACTGCATTGGTCTCTTGTCGTTCTTGACATTGATACAAGGCCAAAGGTTCTTGAAGCCGCCAATCGGCAATATGCTGACTACGTGCCTTTTCCTCTGCTTGTACTTTTCCTCATTCAGCCTCGTCACCAGTCAATATCTTCCCAATACCCAGGCTCTTACCACCAAAGAGCTTGAACATCTATACCTCGACGCTGCTCCTAATGGCTTGCTTTCTGCGATTTCACCTTGTTCGAACTACTTTGATCCCAGTACTGGTTCTTCGTCCAATTCTCTTGGGCGCCAGACTGCTTCCGAATGGATCCGTACTGCCTTCCGTAAGACTCTTTTCTTGCTTGGCAATATAATCTCTGGGATACTACCAATCCTGCTGGCGGCATAAGCTTGACCGACATATATCCATCATGTGATACCATGTGAAGACCACTACTGACATGCACAAGACGACTTCGTAACCGGCAACATCTACACACAGACTGGCGGCCTCGATGCCTCCATCGGCTTCGAGACAAACCGCGCTGAGAATGTTGGCCCGGCCTTTAGCGACTCTCTCACCTTCTTCAGCTTTTTCTTCAATCAGAAAGTCTCGAGTACAATCCCTTACTCTCTCTTCCTCTTCTCAGACTAATAACTTCCCAGTGTCCGATCTCATTGCTCTGGGCACCGTAATGGCCACTGGCGCCTGCAGTGGCCCTCATGTTCAATTTCGCGGCGGCCGCGTCGACGCAACCACTGCCGGTCCAACCGGTAAATTTCTCGCATCTTTCTCGCTGATCGAAAACCTTTGAGTCCTCCGATGGATGGTCCTGCTGATGCGAGATTTACCAGGCGTACCCGAACCCGAGACCAGTCTCCAAAACACACTCAACCAATTCGGAAACGCAGGTTTCAACACCGACGATACCATCGCACTAACAGCATGCGGGCACACCATGGGTGGAGTCCACCAGTCCACCTTTCCACAAGTCGACACCAGCAACAGTCCTGGCACTTTGGATGGCAGCGATGGCCGCGTAGCATTCGATGAATCGGTCGCCACTTTCGACGTCAGTACCGTGACAGACTATGTCCATTGGACAGGCGACAAGGGCGGACCACTAGTCACGACCACAAACGCAACCGTCCAGTCAGACCTGCGTTTGTACGAAAGCGACCAGAACGCCACCATGGTGCGACTGAGTCAATCGAATTCGTACTTCCAAGGCCAGTGCTCCAGCTTGTTCCAGCGCATGATCGAGACCGTACCTGGCACCGTTCGTCTCATCAATCCGGCTGTGGACCCTACCACGACCACGAACCTGAAGCCGTTCGGTATCACCCTCAACGTCGATTGGGCGGGCAGCATGACGCTCTCCGGGTCGTTCAGATATGTGCAGGTGGCCGGTGCGGCTCCTGCGCCGGCTACATTGGATGTCGCATTGATTTCAAGGTTGGGGACGCCGACTGTAACAACTACTACCGTTCAGATATCAGCCACGGATACGGGCACTGGCATCTGGGGCCCTACACACTCTTACGATTTCACTCTCACTTTCCTTGCTGCGATCGGGATGTCCGGCGTGACGGCTGGTGGGAAAACATTCTCATTTCAAGACACAATGTTCGTAGTGCCAGCGCTCTCATCGGTATCGCCTCAGCCGCCTCCATTCTCCACAAGCCCCAGCATGAACACCGTAGCTACCTACACCACCAACACGACCGTTGCCGTAAGTCCTTCTGACTTATACTCCCATCCCCTTCCCCCCCCCCCCATAAACTAATATCTCTCTCTCCAACAGTACCTAACCACCTCCCCACCCCCCACCCTAACCGCCACCATCGCCATCCCCCAACCCCAACCCGGCACCGTCGCCCCCACAATCTCTACCTCATCCGCAACGCTCAGCCTCATCGGCACGTCCAGCGGCTACGCGTTCTACTCGGCTGTAACGACACACAGTGTCAGTGCGAAGCAGGCGTATGGTAGCAGTTTGGACGTGGCGGCTTCGGCGGGGGGAGCGCCGGGGGTGATGTTTTATAAGCCGTTTATTGGGGGTGCGTGATGTGGAGCGAATGATTAGCGTTATGATTCTTTACGTTTTTGAGCCATGGCTGAAGAATACGAATGATGTGGTTATGCATGTAATTGGAACAGTCATCGCAGTCTCCGTTCTCTACTCTCCCACCTACCTCCCATCATTGCTTAAGTAATTAATTGCCCCTTTAACCCCGCAACCTTTCTCTTTGCTATTACCTATATCATTCTCTCCCAACCCTCTCACTCTCACTCTCACTCTCATCATCATGTATAATGAATCATCGTAATTATAATAATCAACCCACCTTATATACTTAATGTCATCGAAAGAGGTAATAATGAATATTTGCTTCTTCACTCCAAATGGTGATCTACAACATATATAATCTCTCTCCTATCTCTCTCCCATCCTTCTCTCTCTCTCTTTATGTATATATACGATGATCGCTTGATACCTTCTCTCTTTGTATATGGATACGATGATATGATATGATCGCTCGGCACGAACTCGAGACTTTTGTGTTGCTTTATTGTCTCTACATACGAATTCGAGACTCTTCTATTATTATTAATACTAACATCATCATCGTCATCATCATTATCATCATCACCATCCCCTATCCTCCCACCCCATCATCATCATCATCATCCCACCGTCACCACCAACCCCTATCCTCTTACACCACCCTCACCACCCTCACTACCACCACCCACAAACCCCCCTTTCCCCTCCTCAAATCTCAAATCTCAACCACCCCATCCCCCAGCTCCAAACAATCGCCGCCATCTTCACCCTTCCATCCCGCCTCTTACAAAAATTTTCTCTTCTATACAATATGTCCTTATCCCATAACATCTCACTTGAAATGGAAGGGAATTGTTATGGTGGATGGTTCTTTTAGAGTTGGATTGGATTGGATGGTGTGTATATATTAAAATGTAATGTAATGAGGAAGTGTGGTGGTGCCAAGGTACCATCATCTGCACGGTTGCGTTACTTGAATCAATCTATCTATCAAACCCACCTATCCTCATAAAATATAATTCTTTCCACTTGAGAGGTCTTGTGCCTTGCAGGCTTGGTTTCTGCTACTGGAGTTCTGTATAGGGTTGCTTATCTTTTTAGTATGTTTTAGGACCCTTTGTGAGATGGATTGAATGATAATCTTTTCAATACACGTTGCCTGTGTTATTTTTGTGATCTTTGGTGATTACGCTAGATAGTAGACTTATTGTTTCAAAGCAGAGATGGAGCGGGTGATATTGATATATATATATATATATATGAGATTTTCATGGATGAAGTTACGGCACTGTTTCTCTATCATACCACCGTCCATGACGACGATCGAAAATCCACACTTTGTTCGAATGATGGCGTTGCTTGTGGACTTGCATATCTACGTGGAAACCCTGCGATATTGGGGGTTTTTCAAACCTTTGTTGTAGAATTTCAAGCACTGCGTGCACATGCCTAAAGTACATTGGCTGTTTTGGTCCCTACCGATCTTGCATATCGGACTCTTTCTTGGAACCGAGAACGCACCTCAACTAGAAAGAAGGCCGCAACGAGAGAATCCGACTCGGCCTGGGAATATCGGAACGAGAACGTTACGCGTTCTGTAGCGAGATTCCATGATCGTTTGGCATCGGACATCGAATATGATCTCTTCGAGGCAAAAGTGCCTGAAGCCTTGGGAAATCTGAGCAGGACTGCGATTATGTTGAGGGATCCTTTCGTGGTAAAAGTACGTCAGTCCAATACTAGATGGGGAACTAAAGACTTCCGCTGCTGCTGTTCTCACGGCATCATCACGTTCCTGGCCAGATCATTTCGCCTCTTCATCGCTTCATACAGCTACGGCTTACGATATCTCAATATCTGTTCACAGCAAGAGGGCGCTCGATTCTCGGGATCTAAGCCTTCATACCGCCAACGAAGTCAGTGGGCCTCTTAGGTCTTACTGATCTCTTCGATATAGTGATCGACTATATCAACCACGCCGAAATCGAAGCGGCGTACAACACCAAGAACTGAGACTCCAAAATGCAAAGATGGTGTTTTGTTGGGGAAGTCGTTGCTTCGGTCATGGGATTGGTACAAAAAGTTCATAGCCTGATAGAGTCAGGAAAAGGCTTGGATAGTGGATACGTGTAAGTTGGGTGGAGGGTTTTGCACGATATGCGGGATGTGAGATGAGAGTGGTTGTGAAAGAGGTATGGTATGAGGAAAGCTGGTTGTGAATAGTATATAGAGCAAAGGCAAGTTGGTATGGTGGTGATAGTATGGGTTAAGAAGAATTCAACGGAGGAGGAGGGTTGTGGAATGCGAAATCAGCTTCCGGCATGCGGATCGATGGGTTACACTCCTTGAGCAGGCTCGACTCGAAGGTACTCCTAACGCTCGCGGCAAAGTTTTTTCCTGAGCGCAGAGAGTGGAGTGAGGTTGAGAGTTGAGTTATACTACCTTGATGGATGGATGGATCAACGTGCAAGGGAGGTATAACCTTAGTAAAATGTACTCATGAATCCTGTCAGGGTTCTAGGGTTGTGGGGTGATGTCCTTTCTTTCTCAGGTGGGTGGATAAGAAGAGGTAGTCGCGTCGGGCTCGTCTGGATGAGAGTGTGCGACGAGTTGATCCAGAAAGATGACCCAGTGATCTTGCAGTACGGAGATAACTGGAAGAAGATTATATTTACCTCAAGAAGGAGAGACCCTTTCCTAAAAGAAATCAAAGAACTTATAGCGAAGAAGGCTCTTTATTGTGTAGCTACGTGATCAAAGTGCTGCCTCCATAATGCCGTCATCGACCGCCCGTCCCATCCTGGAAGAAGATGGGGAAGCGATTTGTGTCTCTGTAGTATCGATCACACCGTCCGGACCTCTTCTGGTGTGATATTGAACACTGTCCACGGTCCCACCTCTTATCCTTTGTGGCATGAGATCAGAAAGTCAAGGAGGCTGCTAGCCGTCTTTGATGGTGTGGTTAGCTAAGCCGATAGACTTGGTAGAAGATTCTCGTTTGAGACACAGACCACTCGAGGACCTTCTCCGCGGTATTCAGAAGACGTAGTGAGTCTCTTATGTTCAGGTATAGTAGGAAGCGGTCGAGCTGCTGAATTCGTTTTGTAGTACAATGCAATACAGATAGCCGTTGATGCAAGGAGTTGGAGGAACGCATCCGGGTAGTTGCCTAAATTTTACTATGGAGCCAGCCCGGAAACGAGCTTCCAATGCAGTCGATTCCCTATCTGTTCATGTGAACGAATGTCAACGGCTCTCTGAAGATATGTTTCGGAGATCCTGCGGCTGTGTGGTCATGTCTCCTTCGCAGATGGAACCTGATCCAATCATATCTGATGACTGGTCAAGGGAGGACGCCTAGAGGTCTGAATTTGTCTAAAAGTGAGACGAGTCTCAACAATGTTGCTAGAACTTTGACGTAAAAATCTTCCGAAAGACTGGTAATTACGGAGGTGGGAGGATCTTACTTCCTTGTTGTCAGCTATCTTTAGCCTAGAGACTTCTTGTAGAACTAGAGCAACCCTCACTTAGTCCCGGGAGCTCCTGCTTTGGAACGCTTGTTGAATGGTATGAGACATAAGCACATGATTTTAGGTGTAGTGCAATAGTCAATAGTATCGATAACTGAACGTCTATAGCTATGTAGGAAAGGAGGAAACGATTCTAGTGCATGCCAAGACCACTTGATTTGTCATCAGCCGATATTGACCCGGACTGATCCCCAACAAGGCCTCTCTACGAAGACAGCATTGGCCCAACATAGGCCTAGGACCCACAAGAAGCTTAGGTGCACATGAGTGCTGGGCAAATTTCGACATTTTGTGGTCAAGTAGCAACGGGGAGGGCGGTAACGAGGACGTGCGCGTCTTCTTATGAAATTCTGTGCAAGAAGTTGGCACCGGCGACAGTACAGTCGCCACAGCGCGCAACCTAGGGATCCCCTCCTTCGCACACGCTACTCCAAAGACCTACCCCGCCGTCAAGCTCGCCATCTTAAAGCTCAGCGACATCCAACCAGCCTTTGCAACCGCATTCGATAAGTTCGGCCGCGTCGATTTGGTCAACAATGCAGGGTACAGTAGACTTGTTGAAGAGCTATCAGATAGCCAGATCGGAACACAGAAGGAAGTCCATTTTTGATCGTTACGAGGATGGCTGTGGAGGCCATGAGGGATTAGAAGCCCAGCGGGGGATGGTCTAACACGTCACCTCTGCCGGAGGCCGATGAGGGCAAGGCTTCTTCACACACCCCCCGGAATTTGAACCCTACTAACATCGAGACTCGCATAGAGTGCCAATGTTCGACATCTACTGCACCTCCGAACAGGCCGGACGAAGGCTCCACCGAAGCCCTCTTCTACAAAGTCAAACCAGAATGAAACATCCACTTCACATGCGTCGAGCCCGGCGATCTCCGCACCGAATAGACTGGACGCTCTGTGAACTTCCACGCACTGCGCCATCCAGCCTACAACCACATGAGCGCCGAAGAAGCAATAGCAAAGCGGCGATTATGGAGGAGCAGCCGTTGAAGGTGACTGTGGAGGGCAGATGCGTGTAAAGCGATAATGGCGAAGATTTAGGCGTACAACATAGGGAAAAAGTATAGGAGGTTTGAGGGCTGAGTAACAATACCGACGTTGAGGGGTTAAAGCTTTTTGAGATGGCTGGGTTGGATGTGTTTGGGTGGCTATACTGAGGTGCTGCGGGTATTCTACATGAGCATTGTATGTACACGGCAGAGCTCGTCGCAAGCCTTGCAAGTCATGGTATTGATAGCCTTGAAATACAACGGTCTTGAAGGAGGTGCTTCCCAGACCAGTCTAAAGAAATCCCGCAGGACAAGAATTCGCTGACCCCCTAATGTTCCCAGCTTCCAGGTCCACCACATTCGAATCCTCCACAGCATCTTCATATTCATCGGCTTCATCGGAGTCATCGCTATATGTGCGTCCATACCCATGCCTCGACTGACGAGCATCGGCCGTAAGCTTTTCAGACTCGTACATGGTAGTCAGAGCAGAAGGTTGCTCGAGGAGACCCTTCTCCATCAAGCTCTCTCTGCTCCTCGGTCTTTCAGGATTCTCGTTGAGAACGAGTAGGAACTTATCAAATGCATGTATCAACTCGTCCGTCACATCAACCCGTTCCGTTAGACGTTTCGCAAAGTCTCTCAAACTGTTATTCGCGTCATATTTCAACTTGGAGTAGTTGGTCTCTGCGAGTAAATTGACTGTTTCAACATCTGCGTACAACGCTGTGATCTCAAGTAAGTTGGGGACTTTGAGACGCGGACATGTGCTGAACTCTTCCCAATGCTCCAGAAGAAGTTCAAGAACTCCATGGCTGTTGTACATGATCGCGGTCGTCAGAGGAGTTTGTTGATTGATGTTAGCAGCGTTGAGATCGGCGTTGTAGTCCAGCAGCAATACGGCGAACCTGACGTTATCGGTCCGAGAAGCATGAGTGAGGGCAGTATTACCGTCGACCCCTGTGCTGTCAACCTGAGCGCCGTAGGTCAACAGATACTTGAGCAGGGTAGGATCTTTGGTGTTACGAGCAGCACAGTTCAGTGGGCTACCAAGTTTAACACCGGGCGGGAGCATTGGCTCTGCCAGAGCACCAGCCTCAAGCAGCAGCTTCACACATAACGTATGGCCCCGATCGGCAGCATACGAGACAGGTGGGGCAAGGTACATATCCATGACGTTAGGATCGGCATTGTGATCGAGGAGGGTTTGAACGGCGTGGTGATCCCCTCGTGCAGCCGCCCACAGCAAAGGAGTACGACCCATGGCATCGGTTACGTCGATGGAGTCAGGGGTTTCAGCAATTGCCTCTTCCAGAGAAGACAATAGAAGCCCGACAACAATTTTGTGCAGCTTGCCAAAACTTTGCTCCTCGATCCAGTCGCTCGCAGCTGTGAGACATCGAATATCTTCCTCGGCCTCCTGACTAAGCCCGCCTTGGAGGAGGTTGTCAAAAGCTTTGTGACGAGTGCTATTGTCAGTCTTTGCCACCGGTCTGCGTAACGGTTAGCGATTTCATCAGGTCGAGTAGCAGGTGGGGATAGACCTGTAATCTGCATCAGAACCCGCCAAGGTCAAGAATCTAGCAGTCTTGTACTGCTTTGAGTACAGGGCCCACTGGATAATGTCAGTCCAGGGTAGAGCCTGAGCTTCCGGGACCATTCTGTGACTTACTCGAGATAGTGTGTAGCCACGAGTACTGCTTACGTCCCAGGGAGATGCTAGGTCACGTCTGAACAAATCTTTCAGGCCTTCGATATTCCCATGCATGGCGTAGTGGACACACTGGGCTGAATCCGGCACTCTTCTAAGCGACCTTAAGCTGAATTGCGGTCCCATGCTTGCGTGGTAGCCCACCTGCAGTCGTACAATCTGGGACCAGAAGACACCAAGCGGGAACCAGTATTCCACGGACACTCGCGGCGCTCGGGAACTCTTACATGCCTGGTGGCTGCACTTGGTACTCAGACTCGGAATTCCTGCTGTGCCGACGAAAAGCTGGCCTAGTACGCGATCGATGAAAGCTGGTGCAGGTGCTTTGGCCTGCGTATGGCAGGAGCAAACGCAAGTCATTGGACAAGCCGAAGTATGTTGACTGACGCTGATCGCAACGCCTTCGGTTTTGGGGATACCGTTCTTGCGCTGCGGTGATTCCGAGTCCTGAGACGGCACTTGTCGACGGACCTTTGGAGGGCGACAGATGAGTGGGTCTAATCTCGCATTTTGGTCGGTCAAGAGCTCGGTAGTGGTGGCCTCCATCTGCGCGGTGTGCTTCTGAAGCCATCCCTCCATCCCGTTCTCGACCATCTTTGAAGTAATAAAAGGGAGGAGTGAAAGCGTGTTAATAAGGTCGTCCCGCAAACGACTTTGGCCGCTAGTGATGGAGGTTGTCAAAGGATGATCTGGTTATAGTTAGGTCTGACGTATGCGGGTCGGTGTCAAAAGGGTAAAACATAATCGGCAGTGAGTCCGGAGATGAGTGATTTGCAGCGTTGTCAGATTAACTTGGGCTTTGCGAGCAGGTCTGTGACATCACAGTCGGCAGCTTCACAAATCTGTTCTTGAAAGCGCTGGCGACGCTTGGCAAACTCTTCGACTTGAGAGACAACGAGCCCTATATCGTTGACTTCATTCTTCACCGCGCACAGGGGTAGCTCCTCGATGAGTGCGCGCAAGTCGGCGATCGCTCGCTTTGCCGACGCAGCTCGCAATGACTGAACTAGGGTCCATCCAACCCGCCCATATCTGTTGTATCCTGGGAAGTGCTTTGAGCCTTCTGTCTTTCGTTGGCGAGATGCAGACTCAGTGAGGGGTGAGGAGCAGCAATGGGTGGCAAGGCTGAGACTCCCCTCCTGACGAAAGAAGCGGAGAGCAGAGATTGGAAGGAGGCCAATACTGTGATTTTACAAATACCCACGGAACGCAACGTAGACAGTGCAAGTGCATTGTATGAAGCGTGAGCAATATTCGGGCGAATGCTCAGAGTGGTATCTGTATCGGAGAACAAGATGGCCACCAGACAGCCGGTAGCCAATGACATTGGACAGGTGGCTTATCTTATAATCAAGGGTGCTTATTGCAAGGGGGGTTAGAGCCTAACATTCTCACGACGCCCACTTCCCCCTTTCCCTGGAGGATCTATCATCGCGCAAGGAATCGCAGACTTGAAAGTTCTTTCCAATCACACCCATCGCACTTACAAGCTGTCAAATTAAATGCGAGCGAACGTTTCTGCAGATCCAAAGGCTGCGATATACCACCATGAAGTTCGGTCGGAACTATTACAAGCATCAGATAGTGGAATGGGCCGATGCGTACATGAACTATGCCGCCTTGAAGAGACTTTGTAAAGAATCTACAGCAAGTACTATTCTCCAAGGTAAGAGACAGATCAGGGGATTTGTCGATTGCCTATCCCCAGGAGCACTTCACGAAATCCATGATTCTGACCACTTGGAATACCTAGATCTTGCTGTAGGGTGTATGGGTGCAATTGACACAATCGATCAATTCTATGGCGACAATTACACTACCTTGCTCTTCAAGTTACCTTTTGAAATGAAAAGTCAATTGCGAGATCCAATCTACGATATTCACGTGGGGTTTACGGGCAACTTCGACAGCTATGGATTGGATTACGTCGAGTTGCAGCACCAGAAAGCAGCCTTTATTGAGCTTGTAGCGGAGTTCGACAAATTGCGATGGTACGGCCGTGTTAATACCGATGGCTTTCGAAAGATCATTTGCAAAATCCGATCCCTAGGCACAAATGGTGTTCACATCGCGGCTCAGATTGAGAAAACCCTGTGCAGATTGGAATTCGCTACCCAGGCTCAGTGTGTGAGGGTCTTGGGGAATCTGCACAAGATCATCGCCTTAATTACGCCAGCACTACAGAATCTTCCGAAGGAACCCCCGAAAGTCCAGGATAGCTTCTGCATTCGACTTGCGAAAGTCAATCCTTTCATCCCTGCACTTCCGTTCTTTCGTGTGATCGAAAACGACGATTCTCTCGAGCTTGGAAGATTGATCGACAACACCTGTAGGGGAGACTTGGCTTTCTCGCGCACGGAGTTCCTTCACGTCCTCTTTCAATGCTCAATTCGATGTTCCTACCACTCGTGGGTGGATGTCTTGATATCGCGTGCCATTTCCCAGGATGCGGTTGTAGTGATCGAGAGTTGCCTTCGAAATGTCATTGCTGAGCTTTGCTGGTCGACCAGCATAGCTCAGCAAGCGAACCCATCTAGCTATGGGACGTCTCTTTCCCTTTTGACTTATGTGCTCGACCGCTTGCTAGCTAGGAAGCTCGACCTGCTTTATAAGCAGGATTATCTCGGACGAATACCTCTTCATTACGCCTGTGAATGTGATTCGGCAGAGGTATGTGGGATTATCTTGAAGTCCATGAAAGCTTGGGAACAATTTGATGCAGGAGATACTGAATCAGCCATCTGGCTTAAAGACATGCAATTACGAAGCCCGATCCAAATCTCCGTCCTCGGTGGTCATCTGGCGGTCACAGAAAAACTGATTCACTTCGAGGGCCGCAACAATCGTAGTGATCTCGCTGCACTCCGACCATGCAATAGTGCGGCTTCCAGCGAGCTTCTACTATGTGCAATCAAAACCAACTTCACAGAAGCTGTTACATGTCTCTTGAATTTCGACGTGAATGTCAACTGCTCCGATGCGTTAGGACAGACGCTTCTTTACCTTGCGGCTCGGTCTGGAAACGAAACCTTTATCAGCCTTCTGTTGCGCTACAAACCTGTCGTTGACAGGCCTGAAACCACTAAGAATTGGACTCCACTTATCATCGCAAGTCTAGCGTGTTTCACTACCATAGCCGAAATTCTCCTTAGACATGGGGCCAATGTCGAGCACCGTGATCACGCAGGCTGGACAGCGATCGATCATGCCAGCTATAGGGGCTACATTCCACTTGCGAAGGCTCTCTCCGAAGCAGCACCGGACTTGTCTCACAAGCAAGCCGCAGAACTCCAGCATCAACTCAATACATCTTCGAAACGAAAGCTCCTGGCGAGAGGACAACCCCGTCGCACCGTCTCAACAACTGAGAGTCACGTTGTAGTAAATCTGGGCTCCCTGGACTCGCCAAATCCCACACCAGCGGTATGCCTAAGCCCACACCTGATCGAAAACCCTTCCATCATACATCCCAAGTCTTTGTTCTCTCTCGGAGTCTCAATGGTGGGTACGGCAAACCCACCTTATACAATCCCACTACCGCTGCTTGAAGATGCAACCAACAAACCTTGGACTTTCACCACTATCGAACCTATGAATGCGAAATTAGTCTTCGAAGTTTTCCGCAATGAATCAGTCAATACCGAGGGCCGCGAGTTGGTCGGGAGGGGAATGGCTCTCCTTGACAGCTGTAAACGATCTCACGCTACGAAGCGAGAGAGCCTCAGCAGAGATTTTACAGTTCCTATTCTGTCAACGGTGGGCTTAGAGTACATTGGAGCGGTCATTTTCAGCTTCATCATATCGACACCGCTCGTATTGCCAGATACCCCACTTATTAATACTAGAGCATTGTGGTCCGAGAATGGCTCGTCAAAGGTCGTCGGACATCGAGGTAATCTTATTACTTGTTATCCATGTTCCTTCGCTGATGAAAGTCAGGCTTGGGGCAGAATTTATTACCCGCTATAAGACTACAGATTGGAGAAAATAGCATTCAGGTGCAAGTCTATACCTATGTAACCTGATATCGACACTGACAGTATCCTACAGTCATATCTGTCAGCCGTGCATTTGGGAGCTTCATATGTCGAGGTAAGTTTCTGGGCCCAAGAATAAGAGATAACGTTATTGATTAACACTCACAGCTTGGTAAGCCTGTACCTCAAGATACTGAGAGTGGCTTACTTTGCAGATGTGCAATTGACCAAGGATCATATACCGGTCATCTATCACGACTTCCTAGTCTCTGAGACTGGAATTGACTCTCCGATGTATACTATCACATACGAACAAGTGCATTTTCGGTTGCGATCATCGGACACCAGTCATCCTAAAGATCATAGTTCATGCATATCAACAACGAGCAGTCTGATCAGCGTCTGCCTGCTGTACCCTGCGAAGCAGAGACAGAATATTCAAAGACACCTATGAGCAAAAAAGTGCGTACTCTTTCCGTCAATGCTAGCGACGGTGTCGAAACAGAGGCCTTTATGGCCAGGGTCAAGCATACCTTCGACTACAATTCTAGAGGATGTAAAGGCAACACGAGGGGCGATTTCATCCACGATACATTCGTCACCTTCGAACAGCTCTTGAGAAACCTACCACTAAATATCGCCTTGAACATTGAAATTAGTAAGTTACAACCTCCTATGGTATCACAGCAGATTATCGAAAATCGTAGAATACCCCATGCTCTCGGAAGCGACACTCAATTGGAACATGGACCCGTTTTTCATCGAAGCCAATTTCTTTATCGATACCACTCTCCTGTGTCTCTCGAAACACATCTCTACCCGAGCCGTTCTACTGTCCTCATTCAGCCCCGAAATTTGCATCATGCTGGCCCGTAAGCAATCCCGCTGGCGATTCGTCTTCTGCACGGATTCCGGCAATTTGCAACCGACTGATGTTCGTGCTACAAATCTGCAAGAGGCGGTAAGTTTTGCGAAGAAGTGGGAATTGGATGGCGTAGTATTGGCAAGTGAGCCGTTTGTTCTTGCGCCACAGTTGGTGGGATTTGTGAAAGGAAAAGGAATGGTTCGTGGGACTTATGGGGTATTAAACGACGAGGTTGAGGGGGCCACCGTACGTGTCCTTCTTATACTCGAGTAAGGTGTTTGGGGTGTGGTGCTGAGAATGCTGTGTATAGATCCAGGCCATGACTGGGGTGGACATTATCCTTGTCAATAATGTTCGTTTGGTCTCTGAGACGCTTGCTGCAATTGGGCACAAACGAGAGGATATTTAGCGATGCAGAAGACAGAGACGATGCTGCTTGCGTCTTGACTTAAACGAACGGTCTCGGACGGTGAGATTGGCAGATCTCATATTGTGAGACGGGCTTATTCTAGTCGTCTGCTCTCATGGATCTGTTTAGATGGATGCGATAAGCGTCCAGTCGCAACAAGGACGATGATCACACGATGAGGACTCGGAATCTATTGAGCCGGAGGAAGGTCAGCTCCTGGTGACGGAACGTGAAATGAGAGAGTGGGTCAAAGAGGTACGTAGTTAATTGTTAAGATTGTGGATAGCTGTTGAGTGTGGATTAGATATACATCAATAGCAGAGGGAGGAAGCTGCCTGGGAATTATTATAATCACGTGCTGATGTCCGAGCTATTCCATGTCCAATCGAGTAGATGATATACCAACACAGACGACCACTTGGCTATCCTCTACAGCGAGATCGAGGCATTAGTGAAGGCAGTCCTCGACCACATCATAAGAGATAGTCGGATACTGGCCGGACTTTGGGAGATAACAACACTTTCCTTACAAGAAAGCAAGCACGCCGCGGACGAGGAGCTTTCGAAACTCTATTAAGACGAGAAGCAGTAAACCTTTTATAATCTATGAAAGGGGGCTTAAAAGGCTCTAATAACGTTATTACTTCCAGGGACTATACTAATACGGTAGCTAACCCTCTCAACGAAGATAGTACTCTGAAACACACGTATCGAATTTCTAGACAACCCTGATTTGAGAGAGTTCGTCAACATATGTATTCCACTTTGACTGTAGTACCATCAACGCTTAGACTTCTAATGTATCTTGTATCAACTCTGTGGATCGATAGAATATTGCTTACATTCATTCCCAATTGCCACTTCGTATTATTATTGGCAGTAGCGATTTCATGCTCTCTTTACTACCAGTCGGGCCTCGATCTTGTCCCGATCCGACTCCTCAAACCCCATTTCCTCGATGAACCACCCATGCACTCCGGGACAAGTATCGCTTTGGTTACCTGTATCACCCAAATTTCTCATTTAAGCCAACATGTATAGTAAGACGATAAAGTATTCCACATAAGCGTGCAATTTTCTGGATGGATGTTGGATATGAACACTCATCTGTGTGTGCCGGCGAATAAGGCCAGCTGCGAGCCTTTGAGTAGTACATTGCATGTATCAAATAGTAGGATCACAATTCAATGTGGCATCAAAGTTGCGGCTAGCACGTGGTTTTTCAGACATTGTTTGCAACAAGCGGGTTGCTTATACATCCGGGAAAAGCCTCATTCGCCTGGAGTCTTGGCTGTTCTATTCAACACCTTTCAAGATGCCCTACTCGAACCCTCTATATCAAAGCCTAGCACCGTTATCATCATCGTTGAAGTATTGCCAGGTTATAGGCCTACCCAACACTAAGAGTCAGATGATCCCCACATGTTCGTCAAAGCTATGAGCTTCACAGATGGAAGTGGCGCGCTGAACGACTGTACAGCTGCTTCAAATGGTCAACAATTCGAGTACCCTGTACTCAATAAGACTGTCATGAAGAGCAGTCGTGGGGCTTATCGAGGATGAAATGTCAAAATACGACTTGGAGACGCCCCTCGACGCAGACAAACACGTGTTCGAACACGTCTACCACCGAACGGCAGGAGGGCCACCTGACTATGATGAAATCCTGAAAATGTTGTACTAGCGTGGAAGGATACAACGCGCTGTTTGGGACGTATATGGTGTGCTGTGTCAGCGTGGTCTCCTGAACCCCGAATGCCCGAGAATACCAATGACCTTCTACCAGATCTCAGACCAAGTCTCGGAGCTACAATGGCTGCTGAGCTGTCACGAGGGGCCTCAAAAGGAGGGATATCTGGACCCTCCTCCATTCGAATTCCACAACGAACACTCCTCGGCGCCCCTCACCTGGCTCGCAACCGTGATACTGCGTGGCTGTACTGAAATAAGCATAGCTGTTGAAACCATCACCCTGTGTTGATTCTTAGGACCCTTATATGGAGAAGCATTCGGACAGTGGTCTAAGTTTAGCCGGATCATGGAATTTGCTTGCGATCCACAACAGCTGGCCCATCACAAGGTGGATAAGGGCTATTTCGGGTTCTGGCTTCCTCATGGCCTCGGGAGCTATGGAGAAGATGTGTTTGCGACTAGGATGCGGGCCCAGATTAACCGATTTAATCGCATTGAGGAAGCTTTCGTGATATCACTCGACATTCCTGAAGACCAGATCTGCCTTGACCGTGATCAGGAGAAGTTTGTCGTTTGACTTCCGCATACAATGCCAGGATCCAAGACAAGTGGTGATTGGAGCAAGGTGGACGAGAGCTCTCCAAGCAAGGCGCTCTTTTGCCACAATGAATGCATGCCACTCGGGTGAACGCAGGCTGTAGTCCGTAGCAGATAAGGACTGACCGAGAAAATCGCAGTGCTTTAGCGTCTATAATGAAGCGCTCACCTCTTATGCATGGCGATTTCTATGGTGACTAAGCGAGTGCCATCCTCATCGCTACAATACCCGCTGGTTTCAAATCCACGGCACGCATCAAAACCATGTTGGCTGAAGCATCCGTCGTTACGAAAGTCTTATACACTTGTCATGATAGAAGGCTTAAAGGGATATCTGGTAATGTTTTCTGCTTTGCGCGCAGAGTTAGATAGATCTTGGTACTGCTGTGGAGAATGAGTGACACCATACTTCATCCTGAAAATGTACCGCTTGTCCACTCATTCAGCCTTTCTCTTCATCCTCTCAATCTGTTCCACTATCTTCACGATCCATAATGGCGTCAGATCTTTCGTTCCACAGCATTACCGCTCTGCCGACCCACAAGGAACACGATTATCGTCGTCAAGGCTCTGCTCCCGTGATGAGACGAACTTCGTGAACAAAATGAAATGGCAGATTATCTACAGAAGTTTTAGCACCGTAATCGACACTTACAAGTTTGTCAAAACCAGCGAGGCAATACTCGAAGACGTACTCGACGAAGCAATGAATGAAGCGTCTGTATCTGGGCCTACAATTTCTTCATTAGCTGCCGGATATGGAGTGTTCGAGTTACTCATAGCGAGCGTCAAGGACATCCAGTGGAATGATCTGGCGGCTTTGGTTGAGGCTTTGATGACTACATCCGAACTAGGGTTAGCGGGTCTATGGGAAGTAAGTTCTGTGATCCAGACGGTCAGATAGACAAGTGGTCCTTTGAGAGTTATTTTATACCCTGACGACTGTGAATGAGCACCATACATGCTGGATGCTAACTTCTTCGTTCTTCTCAGGGCATTGGCATCAATATGAAGACCGGTCAAGAAATCTACCTCCAATTTCGATTAAGCAAAGCATAGTTGTTCGCCATTCATGGTTGCAAAAGGCTATTCTTGATTGGTATCTGCGATGCAAGATTATCTCTGACCCTAACGCCTGCTAGGAGATAACAAGGCTTGGAACATGCGAGTTCCTTCCGTCCACGAACTTCCAATTGTTCGATGGGCCACTCGTCTGATAGAGCAGGATACACATCGTATGGTCTGCACCTAGAAGCTGCGATTGTTGATTTTCGCCATAGAATTGCTGGAAGAGGGGTTTTGACCAGTGACATCCATCAGCATGAGTAGCAGGATAAATGTACTAGTTTTTCAATGAGCTGCCTCTCAGACCTGCTCGCCATGCATAGTGTACGTGCAATTTAGACAACGGCTGTTGACTCCTTATCCAAGGCTTAGTGTTGGACAACGTAATTATAGCTATGTGTATAGTGTTCTAAAGAGGGTGGAAGGGAGGGAGGGTAAGGATTTGAATAGTAGAAGACTCAGTTATAGCCAAGACGCTAGTACTAATAGGGCTAGATACTAATCTCTAAAACTTGGCAAGTCATCCTTTCGACGCGTCAACCATGGTGCTCTTTCGATCAGCCATTGACGATTGAAATCTAGAAGACTACAATGACATTGTCAAGGCCTAGACTCATGGCAGTAGCTGTCTGATCTGAAGTATCCCACCCTTCCTACTAAGGAAACAGGGGACAGGTGGCAGACTTGAGGCCGCCATGGTTCGGTTTCATTGACAACCTTTAGCCGACGTTTTGGAGCTTCTAGCAGTCTTCATGCAATGAAGCCTCAACTCCACAACCCAGCAGATCAGGGCCGCGACATTTGCCGCCGTGCTGCTCCCTTCCTCCACCCTCCTGCAACGGCAGCAAGATCTCAGATTGGCAAAGGGCAAGAGCTGAGGACGTGTCTGACCATACTTTGGGGACTTGACGCAAGCGATGGATGTGACATTCGAAGCGCACTTGTTTGGCCGCAGCTGTGAAGGGGTGGAACATCATCGACGTACGAGATATATTATGTCCTCCCTGCAGGCCCTATCCGGGAGCTGTACATGACGGCTTGAGCAATGGACATTTTGAAGTGTCTACCCGCAGACCTTGAACCCGAGCGAAGATTCCCTTTTAGCACACTTTAAGAGCAGGGCGGCATGAGGAGCCTATACGGCTTAGCGCTCCAAGTGTCGCTGCAAGATAGAAAAAGCAATGATGGGAGACACCATAGGAAGGGAGAATATGGAGTTGCAGCTGCTGGAGGCGAGGCAAGAGTTCCCTAACTTCAAACAGGGGCAATCTACTCGCTTCGCGAACATTGATTATAGTCATGGTCCGATGACCGCCGAGCGAAGGATAACGGTGTTGCTCGGTCGGGGTATCGCCATCGCTTCTCTCCTACTCTAGAAGCCGTAGATATTGGTGCTGGATTCGAAAGCGTCGTGTGCCTGAGGTGGATCTAAAGACTGGCAAGCCATCAGTGGGAGGACACCTGGAGACTATAGCTGACCTCAGACGTCAGATTCAATAGAAAGGGTTTATGTAGAACGGCTCGAAAGATGACCCACACATTTGTAATGTGCAACGCAGGCTGAAAGGCGAACTTGCGCTTGCTTAGTGTAAAGGGAAGGCTCGGTCGAACTACCGCTAGTCACAGTCTCGCCACCGCAAGTTCCAGGCCGTTGCGGGATGAACTTTGATATCGCGGCATAACGCCTGTATGATGGAAAGTGGAATCAAATTTCACCGTCGATGGTCGTGTTGCAGTACTAGAGTGTATCGAACAGCATGGTACCAATACGATATATGATAATACTGCAAGAGCGGTGGATTAGGCAATGCTCAGCATATTGCTATAGTAAGAGGCTAGGAGACAGGTACAGATGCTTTAACATTATATATATGGGTGAAAGTCCTTCAATGAGGTCAAGGGGAGCACTGAAGACTACTGACCCCTAAAGGCCATAAACCAAGTGTCTGCGTGGGCTGATATAGGTACTAAGTTGTCTCGAGGGGCCATCCAAGACGGCCCTGTTTCATCTAGATAATGCTCCGCCTATGTGTTGCTGCTGACACTGTTGCGCTATCCATCTTCTTCTTGTGCAACATGACTGCTTTGGTAGATATCAGTTCACCCATGCCTTGGCACCTCGCAACGACACTCTACTCTTTCTGACGCCATGGTTCGAGGCTACCCATTTGTACAATCTGCGTGTAACATATTGCCCCATCACAATGTTCCTCGATGCTAGGATGAAGGGAGAGTCGAAGTTGGGGCTCAAGCAATAGGCGTCTGTCTCCGCGAAGGGGGTATATTCCTGTTCCGGTCCTCTAGTCTCATACCGACTGAATCTATCTAGCCCTGACAATTAGTGGAACGTTCCTGCAGACCACTACTTGTCATTTGAGTAAACATCTCTAACGCTAGGGTCGTAGGTACCGAAGGATTTGGTGATATAGAGGCTGGGGGCGGTGGCTGAGGCATCTGAGTTTGGCGGTTTTCGGGTAAACCTTCCCTTGGGTTACCGGCTAAGTGTTGCCGGATGTGCCATAGCTCGGCAGCCACAATTTCCCGTGGCTACGAGGCAACTCTTCGCGAATCGCCCCCTCGGAGACGCGCTTCTCGGTGTGAGTGTGGCTGATGCTTCCGAATAGGGCGCGAATGATGCGCAATTCCGCAAGGAAAGTTGGCATCTTCAGCTGGTCGCTTACTGTGGTCCGGAGTACGAGTTTCGACATTAGTTGCAGATGGACAACATTACAGCTGAAAGCAAACATGTCAAACATCGTAAACGGAAATGAATCTACCACCTACAACATAAACCGTCGAGGCTTGCCGTTGGTGCTCGAACATCGTGACGAATGCGGACCGTCAGCCGCGAGCCAACAATGTGCCGTTGGGATGATCCGGACTTTTTTGCTTCATCATATCCATGTCGACTAACTTGACTTGGCGATGTTTAATGTCGTCGACTTTTTTGGGGGGGCCCATGGCTTCAGCAATCCCACGACAGGCCCACATAACTGGGCAATTCCCATCATGGGCTAACCCACATGAGCATCATTTGATACGCAACCTCATATCGGGGTTTGGTATAACTGTCTTCTCTAGCAATGGTCGATGTTCGATTGCGTGTCCCTAAATGTTGTTACTTATCTGCAATATACAACTGCTGCTCGAGACTCAGCACATTAATACTTAATACTCGACATGTCTCGACGTCCGTGAGTGGTTCCTAGGGAAGATAGCGAAGGATGTCTTTTCGGTCCAGGTTGACTGGATTTAGTGGAGACCGATCATCCGGTTCGGATGAATCAGAAGGGCAGGCACCCACAGGCGCTTGGGATGGCGGTTCTCAGGGGTCATTGGACTACCCCGGACATGACTTTGACCAGAGAGTTGTAGGTACTCGCCAATCAGATTCATCGTATGCAAGAATATTCCGAGATGTACGGCTATTTTGATTGACGAGCTTCAAGTTCCTATGGTCGCTCGATGTCATACAACTCCCCTGAACAACAACATATTATGACCTCGCCTAGCTTCTACAACATGCAACAAACTGGCTTGCCCTCCATGTGGTATGTATGAGTCTTTCCGGCGGAATCCTGTTCTAATGTGTGATCCAGGAGCAATCAGGCGCCAATGAACCAAGAATCCCCATACAGTCAAGCTCTGCAAGCAACATTTGCGACAAATGCAATGTTGAGACCTACAGCACCGTTGGAAGGTTATTCCGCTCAAGTATATTCACCAATGTCTGATTATCAGCCAGCTTCTTCAACGAGCTCGATGACACCTTTCGTCATTGCTACGAGCAGTGCTGGCACGGTGCACCAAGAACAGCCCTCCCAGCCAACCAGTCCAAACGTTACACTCGTTCAGTTAGGAGCCTCGCAGAATCACCTCCTGAACAACCAGCCTGCACCATGGATAAGAGCGCTAGATGTCGATCGCTCTTATCGAGGTCCGCCAATGCCGTCTCCAAGCCAGAGACCAGGTAAGCATGATACCGTGATTGGGACTCTCAATGCGAACACACTAAAAATAGCAGGCTGACACCGCGATTGCAGTGCTTTGTCTATACGTCCGGATTCCAGACTATGAACCCTATCACCGGGCACTCTATCTTCGCGAACGTACGGTGCGGGAGTTCATCAAGCGCATAGCAGGGAAGTACGGTCTCAATGCCAACGAAAGGGGTAGGATCAGGAGAGTGGTCATTCGTACACCGATTGGGACTGTACCGGTCGACAATAACGATATCAACGCGCTGCGGAATGAAACGGAGATGTATCTCAAGTGTGCACCGATTCAGGGAGAACTCGATGCGTGGCAGCTGGAGATAAGTTGATGGAGCAAGGTTTGTCTAACCACTCTTGCTAGGAATACTTGCTGAGCCACACTTTCTAGCTCGAATGCGGTTGCGGAGGCTACAGGTAAACCTAGAATGTACGATGACACGATACATTGTCAAGATTAAGCGTGCGTAAGAATATATATAGTATTATCTAATAAACTAGTATTTAATAGAGAACGTTGAGGACGAGCTCCGGTGTCACCGCTACAGCCCTGGCGCACAACTATGCAGGCTTTCGATACAAAATCCGGACCAGCAAATGTCCTTCAAGAAGATCCAGCGAAGTCCGAAGGAACAAAGAGACTTCGTGGCCGCCTTCCCACATCACATCCTCATCACCCGCCCAAACGTCTTCGACTTGAAAAAGGATAACGACATTAGCTGTTCAGGCCAATGCCAAGTTGAGCGTGAGCAAAGGCGATGACTCGTAAGATCAGATCATACTTACAGTAGTATCTGCTATACAATGGACAGCCTGTCCACTAAGCGGTCATCGCAACCTAACTTTTAGTCTTCGACGCCAGGGGTTTGGACTCAGCTCGAACTTGCTAATCGTGGCTAGTGGACAGCCGAGGCTAATTCAGTAAAAGGTAGGAGAACATTTCGTACGTGCCCCTGGTCCTTGATGAAACTTGGGTGCAAACCTAGCCGGCAAACCTCAGCGTTTTCCATATCAATCCTATCACAAGTGGCAAAACCATCATGTCAAGCAGCCTATGCAAACAAGATGCTAAGGACCGAGTCTCGGTTGGAAGGCGTCCGCCTTGATTTGGTGAGGATGGGAGAAATCTCAACGTTGGGACAAAGATTCCATTGAAATCCTGCCAAGCATGAGCTCATGCTATAAGCTACCAATTGCCCGTTTCCTCCACGGTCTTCATTGCTACATCATCCAAGTATCTCTTCCCTTCAATGTCGACTATCCCATGGTGTTAAAGTAGCCTACCAACAGCATCGATGGTAGAACTACAGCGTGTGCCTAACGACCTGCTGCTAATAGTCATTGACCATATAGACGATCTGCCAACACTCAGCAACTTCGTCCAGGCATATACATCTCTACTATCACCCTCATTCGAACGCCGCTTGGATATCTTAACTGCAAGGATCATATGACAACACTGGCCGGAGGAGCACTACCACTATGTATGTATCATAGTCTCGGCGGCGATGGCGCCTCCTACAGATCACCAGGATCTAAAAGAGGTCATGAATAATCTCAACACAGGATCAAGCCCCATAATAATCTCCGCTACTCTTCCTCGGACGCTCGAAATGCTTGCAACCTTGGTCGAATCCATCGATTTTTTCGTCCACTTCTGCTCCATCATATTTCTCGTCGATTTTGGCTCCGAAAGTCAACCGCCTCTATTCCCAGGCGAAGCTTTCGAATCAGACGTGCTCTACTACGCTTTCAGCTCTACATCCAGCTCTTCCACCAACCCGAAGCCACCGATGAGATTATTTCGGACAGAGACTGGGAAAGTCGCCCGATTCAAGAGCATTATTTTTGGACTCGGTTCCAAAGCGTGGAGGTTGAAGAGTGCAAGTGCATCTACTTCCTGCTATCCAACGTCCTTACGAGTATACGTCCGGTCTCTTCATCTAATCAATCAATCGCCGGCAGTGTTCCGAAAATTAAGAAGTCTACCCAGCGAGGTCTACCACTACTTCAATAAGCCAATTCCGCCGTTCCTCTCTCGCCTTTAGCATCGAGCTACGCAGCAAGAATCGTCAACTACGGCTTTACAGGTCTGGAAAGAGTAGATCCGCATGATGGTAATTACTTCCTACCCTACAGATACTTTCAAGAGCTAGACTCACCCCAGCCGAGAAGGTATCGGCCCTCGGAGCCGTATAGAGAGATGAAATTTAGCGTGGAGATATATGATTGTTCGATGAAGTACCATCCTGTTGTTAAAAGAGGCGATAGGAGAAAATGGAGGACGATTGGCTATTACTTTCGGGATGGGGAGAGGATTGAGGCGATGCGAAGGCAGCTGGGATCCTAGTTGTTCTACAGTGGGATAGGGATTTTTAGCGAGGTACATACCAGTCATGAATGATCTGGCTACCAAACACATTCACCATATATATCTTATTAGAAACCTGAATTCTTTAATAGATGTTAATGCAATTAGATATAACAGGGATATATAAACAAACATGATATCAAGCTACAGGGTATAAATCCGAATGGAAACAGGCTCAGTCTAGCTTGATAGCTTATTACTGCAAATAAAACCTGGATAAAAGAGTGTGGGTTGTGGACGTATACTATCTATCATTCGTACTAAAACGAAGATCAACTACCTACCCTCACAGAGAACGAACTCAATAAATCCCCTCCCAGTACTCCGGCTTTTCCTCCGCGTTATCACGCACAGAATGCGTAATCACCGAGTCAATTGAAAAATACATTAACTATAATATGAAGAGTACGCTGAGTGATGAAGTGCATACCACGCCTAAGCGGCCGCACCGCCGTTCTCAATGGATGGAAGTGCTGCTGCGACGTTGTGAGAATTGTGTATTAACTGACTCTGAATATATATGGTGAAGATCGTTCTTGATAGGTTTTCAGCGCGTGCGTGCCTTATTAGTAGATGATCTGACGGTACATTATTGCTGATGGTAGTGTGAGGCGACGTGCTTTGATAGCAGATTCGTCATCGATGCCTCAGAAGGCTGTTGGCACATTTATAGAGTCTTTGCTTTTACGTCGTAAATGAGGAAAAGGAGAGAGATGGAACTAATCATCCTGGTTGATATCCTGCGGACGGCTACCATGTAACTGTCTGCTCGAGAGTCTTCTGCAAAACCTGCGGGTACTCAATACCTCCTACTTGTTGCGTTAGATGGAGTCGATCTTCATGCAGTTTTGCCTATAAATTGTCACAATGAATATGTTGTTCAGATCGGACTCAAGCTATGATACTGAAGATGAAGTGAGGATGAGCACAGCCTCGATACTTGATTTGTTGCAGAAGCGACTGCGACATTCTGACTGTTGATCCTTGTGACATGACTTGCTATCTATATAATAGTACGAGATTTCGCATGATACCAAGGTATAAATTTGGAGAGCCTGAAAATTCAATCCTGAAATGGCATTGAAGGTTATCCGATGAAGGTTGTTTGTAATGATAAAGGCACAGTAAAAAGCACGGTTCTAAGACTGCTCCACTCAATCATACGAGTGCAGTTAACGAACGCTATGAAAAGTCCCCAGAGGAATCAGACCATGCACGATTAGAAGACCCCGATCTCGCGTCATAGTACAATAAACATGACTCTATGCTGTAGTAACTGCCTATGACTTGATGAGCGTGACATCGAGGTGGTTGACATCGTCTAAGAGTAATGTCAGCCAGGAGAGCTCGGATTGACGGTTCTCTCGGCCTTCTTTGCAGCACGGTTGAGTGAATTACGCACATGAGTTCAATGCAATACCGGACATACCCCTCCGGACACACATCGTATTGATTGCTACCCCAGCCGCCCAAATGTCGTACCACGAGGTGATTGTTGATCTCGAAACTGAAGCCATATGGACCTCAAGTTGGCACTCCTGTGGACTCCAGAGTGCTAATATGTTTCACGAGATTCAGTCTGTGCAGCGCACCCGAGCGTTGCTGTCGCTTAGTGAATTCGCAAATGGAGACAACTCACGGGGGTAGATATGATGTGGCACCCGAACCTCTCCCGCGGTAGGTGATGTACTGAAAGCCACACGGTCTCGACTTGCCGGCATGAGTGATAAAACCGAGTTGCAAGATGCCTGTATCGGAGTCTTAGGTGTGTTAAAGCATGTCACGTTGGGTTTGTATTGCTGAATAATGACATTGAGTTTCGACGGTTGATTGCCTGTCATGGTTTCGAAGTCAAGAGTTGTCTCTAAATCGGTAGCCCAGAATCTTGTAGATGTATTGATTCCTTTCTTTCTCTTCTTGGTAGCACGACGGAAAATTGTGCATTGCGAAAGGAACGTAGGCGTTCAAGAATGACTTACGATCGAGTGGCAGCGATCCTCCAGTCTTCGACCTGTAGACACATTGGACAAGAATAGTACCAGCAACCTTGGAGATAGTTTTGCCGTCGCTGGACTCTTCTATAGAACGTCCGTCCACAGCATCAATATCTATCGCACAGAGGCCATCGTTGCTCAAATATCGAACAGGAAGTAGTTCATCCTCGGTGAGTGCGCCCTGTCGAGATCGGAAAATCCTCTTCGTCGTAGAAGGTTTAATCTTGTCCCAAGCATTCGCGCAGCTATCAATATTTAGGTTACCACCATAGGCTTGGTTACAGATAGGATAAGGCTTTCCAACTTCTTCAGTAAGATACGAGCCACTCAACAATGTCGCGTTGGGTAGGCCGGCAGTACTGTTTGTATCCGACAACAAGGACAATGAAGGAGGTAGCGGAACTATGAGTGCAAGACTCTGTATAGGGAGTAGGATAAGAACAATGTACGATGGACGCATATCGAACGTTACTCCTGATGGGCTAAGAGTTCTGTAAAGTTGATTGCTATTGTTGAGCGAGCGGTGAACCTTTTCCGATGTCGAACAAGCAAGGTTGCCTCTGCGGCTAGGTCTTCATAATCATCCGCCGACCCGATCATACGCATAGTTAGATGCATTCATGGACGCGCATGTAGTTGGCCAGGGTAGGATACAAGCGCCCTTTGCGATCCAAGTTCAGCGTTCCTAGAACCATACTCAGATCTCTAGGAGTCTTGGATTGCGATTCTTTTAAGGGTTAAAAGACTATATGATATTTAGTACAGTAAATATAGAGGATTCGCATGTCCTTAAAGCTATTAGCGAAAATAATATAGATAAGGTTTACTAGTAAAGGCGTCTATTATCTATTACCTATAATATCTAGAATATAATACTAAGTTAGTCTTATATAACTTATAGTCTATTATAAAGATTATCTTTATATATAGTATATCTTCTTACTATAATAGAATATCCTTAATTTTAAACCCTAAAGATCTCCTAGACCCCTTATCTAATAGATCTATCGCTTTATACCCCTATTTAACTGCTTTTAATTTAGCTTACTTTTATAAAGAATATTAAAGTCGTAATATTCTTTATATTCTAGCTAACTATATACCTACCCTTCTTATAATTTTTAAATTAATTAAAGTTTTTCAGCTTCTTCTAAGGAACTTAACGCTATTAAAATTATATTAATTAGTTTAGTAGTTAAGAAGATATATCTAAATAAATAGATTTTCTTACTAAGAATACTATTTCTTAATATATTTTCTCCGCCCCTACTTTATTAATAATTATTTTCTTATTATTAATATTATCCTCTTTCTTTAACCTACTATTATATAGACTTTACTACGCCCTCTTCTTTATCTTTACTACTTATACTACCTATCCCTCGCCTTCTACTACCCTAGTATCGCCCTAACTACGCTAATATAGGATTATTAGCCTCTACCCTACCCCTAACTAGCTAACGCCCCCTTTCTAATATTAATCCTAATACTATAGGTAATAAATACCGGCGAGTATATAGGAGTAAGGGCGTAGGCCGTATTAAGTAGTTAAGGAACTCTTTAATACTAGCTATGCCTAATATTATTTATACTCTATATTTTTTTTAAATCTAATACTAATAAATTTCTATCTTATAAGGATAAATAAACTGTAACCGCATTTTATTTAAATGGTACTAAAAATTTAATCGCATTTCATTTAATTTTCTATTTCTAAATGAAATGCGGCTTGAACCCTAACCGATTTCTAGGAAAAGTATACTATTAGAAAGCCCTTACTTAGCCCTATAAACTAACCTACTTACCTACCTTATTAGGCTTAGTCTCGACTTTATATAATTTTCGGAATACTAGGATTTTCTTAATATTCCGGCCTCGACGGGTAATCTAC
>JAABUN010002923.1_pt1 | contig 28216 bp, 22 predicted proteins | sample 5559311 | NCBI WGS metagenome assembly JAABUN01 (sample SAMN10711877, study PRJNA513370) | rock metagenome | isolation source: Antarctica rocks | place: Antarctica: Victoria Land, Siegfried Peak sud
CGGCTGCACTCCACCCTCGGTTACCGGACCCCGTTCCAAGCCCTCACCGACCACCAGACCGCGACAACCGCCGCGGCCTGACCCGCCCCCACCGACGACCTGTCCAGGATCCTTGACACAGCCCAGGAGCGCTTGCGCGCTTGGGAGCGCTCGATGTGGCCGCAGCTCCGGTATAGGCGAGCGTCATGGGCCCCGCAGCGCGCCGCTGGCCGTGCCGGCGGTGACACGACGTCCGGGGTGGGCTTTGACCCGACAGGTCTGGCGCATGGGTAGCGAGACAGCGAGAGTGGTCGTGCAGTCGGTTCTGCCGCCCGTGCCACGTTGCTCGGGCCGGGACGGCCAGGCCCTGCGAGAACGGGGGAAGGGTCCTGAGCCGCGGTCCCCGGAGGGCAGGTGGCAGGTCGGCTCCCCCGAAGGGGCCTGCAGCCTCTATGCAGGGTTGCGAGCGCCGAGTCGGGTGATCTCCGCCGCCAACGCCTTCAGCTGTTCGCCGTAGGAGTGCTTCCGGCGGGCCCATTCAACGTCGCTTAGTCGACGTTCGCCATCGTCGTTGGCTGGCGTGCGGAGGAAGCGTCCCTTGTCGAGGCCGAGCCGCTCTCTGACCGCGTCAAGATACCGCAGCATCCCCGGCTCGTCCTTGAGGTCCAGCCAGAGCAGCCCAGGCTCAATCGTGCCTCCGGCCGCGCGGGAGGCGGCGACTGCGTCCGCCATGACCAGGTGCACAACGACGGAGAAGCGATCTCGAATCTTGTTCAAGGCATCCGCCTCGTTGCGGGCGCCGACGGCGTCGTAGCGCGCCTGCCTGCTCGCCTGCGCGCGCGCGAGCATCGTCGCTGCGCTGGCCTCAGCCTCAGATCGGCTGACAGACGGACCGAGGCCGTCAACGTCGGCCAGCTTGCTTGCAGGTCGGGGCGGCACGGTGTCCGAACGGACGACTACGGCGGGTCCGCGGTCGCCGTCTGCGGCGAGCACGAGGGAGGGCTCCGTAGTTCCGTGCGCGTGCTTCTCAAGGGCGCCGTCGAGAAGAGGGTGCCCGTAGGAGGCGAGAGCGACCCAGGACTCTGGGTCTCGGCTGACGCGCGCCGGGTCCGTCGTGATCGGGCGGCCCGGAGCGTCCAACACGGTCCCCAGCCGCTCGATGACGACATCGCGCAGATCGGCGAGGGTCACTGGGCCAGGCTCGGCGGCGGGTATGGGCAACGGATCCTCTTCGGCGTCCAGCGACAGGCCGGCTCCTGGGTTCGCCTCGACCAAGCTGACTAGCGACCCAATGCCGGCCTGGCGTGCCATCGCTCGTTCGCTTGCGGGCGACTTGAAGACGTCGCGGAACGCCCCCTCGACGGCGCCGAGAATCGGCTGCAGCCCGCCGACGATGCCGCTGAAGAGGTCGATACGCGAGGCGAGGGCACGGTAGACCTCCTCCTCGACGGTCCCCTCGATGAAGAAGTTGCGGATCTCGACGATGTCGCGGACCTGGCCAAGACGGTCGACGCGTCCGATGCGCTGCTCGACCCTCATGGGGTTCCAGGGCATGTCGTAGTTGATGAGGTAGCTGCATGTTTGGAGGTTGAGTCCTTCGCTCGCGGCGTCGGTCGCGAGCAGCACGGTGACCGTGCGTCCCTTCACCGCCTCGACGAGGTCGCGCTTGCTGATCTTGACCCAGCCCTGGTCGTCCCGGAAGACGCGGCCGCCGTCCCCGGTGAACGTCGCGAGTTGGCTTCGGTATCGGTGGTGCAGCCGGTCGCGTAGGTAGTCGAGCGTGTCCGTGAACTGCGTGAAAACGATCGAGCTGTGGCCGTTGCCGCGCGCGTCCTCAAGGTGGTGCTCAAGGGCACGGAACTTGCCGTCGCTGACCTGGTCGATTCGGTCGGCGTAGGCCCGCATCTCGACCAGATCCTGAGCGGTCAACGGGACGGCGTCGGTGTCCCTAACTCCCGCCGCCTCCTCGTCGTCGCCGTATTCATCCTGGTCGTCGTCGAGCAGTGCCTGCTCCAGAAACGTCTGCTCGCTGGCGAGACGCTTGAGCAGCGTCTTGTGGATGGCGGCCCAACTGCTCGTTAGCCGACGGCGGTACACGGTCAGGACGAAGCCAGCGCCGCGCCGCTTCCCATGGGCTTCCAGAAGGCGGTCGATCAGCGCTTCGAGATCCTCGTAGAGCTGCTGCTCCGCAGGCTCCAAGTCGACCACGTGGGGCTGGACATTGCGGTCGGCGAGGTTCTCGGTGATGAGCCCCCGCTGGCGGTAGACCTTGAGCGTGGCGCGGCTGTGACGCGCGACGTACTGCCTCACCGGGCCGAGCGCGCGCAGCCACTCTCGCAGGGCCTGTCGCCCGTCCGCTCCGAGGTCTGCTGTGCGCTGCTCGGCCGACACGCCGTCGTGACCGAAGCGGAAGACCATCTCCGACCTGACCTGTCCCAGGCGGCGGAGGATGTCAGCGGCGAGGGCGTCCTCAGCCCCCGTCCGCGGGAGGGCCGGTGTCTGGCGGACCTGCTCTGCCAGCCAGGCCCACGCGACCCGGTTGTCGTCGGTCTTGGACAGCTCGCTGTAGAACCGGACGAAAGCGGTTTCGTCAGCGAGCGGTCCCGAAAGACCCGTCTGCCGGAGCAGGTCAACGAGTTCGACGGCGGCGGTCTGGAGCGGTGTGGCTGTCATCAGCCAGATGGCCCGTGCGGCGTTCTGCCGGTTGATCGCGTCCAGAAGATCAAGCAGCCGGCTAGGCCTGTACCGGTCCTCTGACCCGTGCTGACGGCGGGCGTGGTGCGCCTCGTCCACAACGATGAGGTCGTACGGAGCGGCGGCGAGCAACAGCCGCTGCTGCTCGGGGCGGCGCGCCAGGTGGCTCGACGCGAGCAGCAGAGAATGATCTGCGTACGGGTTGGCGCCAGCCGAGGTGATGTCGTCCGGGTGCGCCCCGTGAATCTTGCCCTGGTCGAGCCGCGGCACCCAGAGAGCGAACTTCTCGAACAGCTCGTCCTGCCACTGCCGGCACACGTTTGCCGGCGCCAGCACCAGGGCCTTCTGCACCTCCCCGTTGAGGATGAGCTGCCGCAGGCTTATGCCAGCACTGACGGTCTTGCCGAGTCCGACCTCGTCGGCGACGAGCCATGACCTCGGGTACATGCCGGCGAGGCGGGCGACGTTCTGCCGTTGGTGCGGGAATAGTCGGACTCCGCTGGTCGCCTCCGCAAGGTCGCCGGCCCAGGGAAGTCGGGGTGCGAGCTGGAGGAATCTTGCGACGGTGCTCGGCTCGCCGACGGGCGGAGGCTCGTCGACGTCACGTTCCCCTGGCATGGTGTCCGGAGCCAGAGCCAGCAGCGCCATCTCTGCGGCTTCCGGAAGTCCGTAGAGCTTGAAGCCGGGGATGTGGCCGTTCCAGCGCTTCTCGAACTTGGCCGCCCAGAAGGCAAAGTGCTTGGCCGTGCCGTCCCAGCTTGTGTAGACGCTAAAGGACTCGAAGTTGCGGGTCCAGGCGGTTAGCGACTCGTTGATGCTGCCCTGGAACGCGATGGCGTCGCCGGCCTGGTCCTTGAGAACCCCGATTTTCTCATGGAAGTACGGGTTGCTTTCCTGATCGGGCAGCGCTCTGCCGTCGTCATCGACTGCGATGGCGACCTTGACCTGCAAGCGTCTGTGCTTGATGAGCCAGGCGAGCACCTCCATCCGCCGACGGTCGACCTCGCTGCTGGTGACGAGTCCAGCAGCAAGCCGCTCCGCCAACGGACCGGTGATCGTCTCCTTGCCCTGTAGTGCGTCGGCATCTTGCGGGGTCAAGGCAGCGCCGCAGAGAAGCCGCACCGTCCCGCCGTTGTTCAGGAAACGCGACATTCCTCGCGCGGCGACCGACAGGGACGACGAACGGAAGTAGCCGACGGAGCGCGAGTAGGCGGTTGCCTTTCTCAGCGCCGGGACGTAAAAGACCTTGAGTACGTCGTCGCCGCTGTCGTACCCGGGTGGCAGGTCGAGGGTCCGCAGCGACAAGACGTCGTCGGCAGGCGGCACGTTCAAAACAGACGAGGCGTAGCCTCAGCCTCTGCCGCCGCTGCGGCCGCGGCGGCGGCTGCGGCGGCGGCGAGGAGCTCGGCACGGTCCGGCGGGAGAGGGACGTCCTGGAAGAAGGCGTGACGAAGGGAGTCGAGGATCTGGGCTTCGGGACGTACGAACTGGCCCTGTTGCTTCTGCCGGGGGACTGCATGGATAGCGGCGCGGACGAGGCTCTCAAACTTGCTGTCGTTCGTGAGTCCGTGCGTGACGAGCCATTTCTGGGCCTCGCGTGTGCCGTCCTCGCTGTAGACGAGCATGAGCGCGTGCAGTGCGTCTACGAGCGTTCTGTACGTGTGGGCGTCGACATCTAGGCCCTTGGCTGTGCGGCGCTGCGCAGGCGTCAGCAGGGTCACTTTGCCGGAAGCCGCCCTAATGAGCTTGTGCGACTTGGTCAGGTCGTCAAGATCCAGGTGGGTAGCGAGCGACAGCTTCAGCGCTTCCCCTGCAGGGAACTCGGCGGCCTCGAAATCTGACCAGGCGAGCAGCCACCAGTCGGTGACCCGGTCGAAGTCCACGTCCTTGCCGCCGAGCAGTCCACGCTTTTTGAGCACCGCGACCTTTTCGCGCGCGCGGTCGAGCGCGACATCGGGTCGGAGGATCTCCGGGTTCCCGGACGTGTCGAGCTCGCCCGTGTAGACCGGCCAGTGCTGCGACAGCACTGCTAATACTGGGCCGTAGGTGGCGAGGGTGAGGTCGACGCCCTTGAGGCCGTGCCCGGCAAATCGGCCTACGGCCTCGACGGCGGCGTCCTCGACGTCACGGCGGATATCGGCCCAGTAGGCGGGCTGCGTGCTGCCCCGCTTGTGGCAGTTCAAAAGAATGGTCGACTGCGCAGAGTTCTTCTTGGCCTGGTGCAGCGAGGTCTCGGCCTCCGTCGCAATGGGCCAGGACGACGTGATCGCGAACCCCGAGTTGAGGAGGGCTGCGCCCAGCGTGTCCCACGCGTCGACGCGCTTGTGGGTGAACATGACGTTGAGGACGCCATCGGAAGTGAGCACCCGGTGCGCCTCTTGAAAGGACTTGGTGAGCAGGTCCTCGTAGTGGGCACTGGCGAGCTCGGTGGCCGTCGAGGTCCCTGCAGCTCGCCTGCCTCGGCCGGCATGGGTGGCGACGTCCTTGAAGAGCGAGGGGTTGGCTATCGCTTCGGCGTGCTTGTCCGTGATGGGGAGGTCGCAGAACTGCGGCCAGACATCGCGCAGTGACCGCTTGAGCCAGACGTAGAAGAAGTCGCTGAGCTCTCCGTACATGACGTTGTCGTAGTAGGGCGGGTCGGTGATGATCGCGTCGACGGAGCCTGCGGGCAGGTCGACGGACACTGCGCTTCCGTGGAGCACTCGTGGCTTGCCGAGCACCTCGTCGTCGCCGAGCCGCTGCTGTCGTCCGTGAACGAGCTTGCTGAGGTTGGCGTGGTTCTTGGCCGCGTTGGCAACAGCCCACGGCAGGATCAGCCGTCCTGACTCGAACTCGGCGCACGTCCAGGAGAAGGCGAAGTCGTGCCGGTCGAAGCCGTTGCGGATCATGCTGCGCCCGGCGTGCCAACTGCACAGCCGGCTGTTGTAGTCGAGGCAGCGGTCCAGCGCGTAGGCCAGGTGCAGCGCGACAGCCCTGCCGCGCTCAACGCCCAGCTCGGTCTGCATCGGTCCCTGGAGCGCGATGAGCTCCTCAAGAAACACGGTGTTGGCGAGGAGCTGGCGCGGCATGAACAGGTCCGACCAGCGCCTGAGCCCCATCCGCAGCAACTCGTCGGTCTTGTGTCCGGGCTGTACGTCCTCGTCGGGAACGAGCCCTTCGACGTCCCAGCCGGGTCGTAGGCGCGCGAGCTCCCTTTCGGCGTTCTCAACAGCAGCGAGATCGTCGGCGTCCGGAGTACGGAAGCGACGGCTCTTGCCCTCCGCGTAGCAGACGGCGAGCAGGATGTACGACCCGTTGCCCGCCTGCGCCTGCTGATGGATGTACTCCCCGGAGAAGGTCGCTCCGCCTTCCCAGACGCTTTCGGCCACTCCGCTTTTGTAGGTAGCCCTGTCCCCGTACTTGATGGCATCGTCGTCGTGCACGACCGTCGGCTGAAGCGTCCCGGCGGGATCGTCGACGACAAGGCGCACCGCGTCGGAACCCCGCTGGAGCCACAGGTTGGGCGCGAGCGGCGTGGGTCGGCCGGTGGTCGGGCAGGGCACCGCAAAGGCCCAGATGTAGGACTGCGTCGGGCCTTGGTCGTCGCTCGGGAAGAACGTCTCAAGACGGGACTGGGCCGCCTTGGCCCACTTGGCTCCCCATCGCGCGATATCGTCCCCCAGGTCGGGGCCGAAGTCATGGACGGCGCCGAGTGTCCCTTGGAGCACGGCGGAGGCGACCGGGTTGAGCTCGTTCGCCACGGCGTCGCAGCCGAGGCGCATCGCCTCGAAGGGGATGCTGCCGCCGCCGGCGAAGAGGTCCAGGACGACGGGGCGGGCGCGGCCGGAAGAGCCCGCCCGCAGTGCGCTCAGTCGCTGCAGCCGCTGGATTTCGTCAGGCTGCGGTGACCGGGTGAAGGCGCGGTCGTAGCCGTAGGCGTTCCCCTCTGTCTTGTTGCCGGCTGCTACTGCGGCCGCGATCGCTGCTCGCGCGAGGGCAGGGTCTTTGCCCTTGGGGATCCCTACGAGCTCCATGAACCACCCGCGGTAGTCCGTCTCGGTGCTGAACTCGGCCCGAAGACCGTGAAGCACGGCGGCGGCGGCGTCGTCGTTCGCCGCCTGCTCGGCGGAAGGCCAGGCCGGCAGGATGGAACCCATGATGGCCGCCCGGCTGCCGGACAGCGGCCGCCGTGCCCACCAGACATGAAGGAAGTTGACCGGCGGGAAAGCCTTGGCGCTGCCGCGTTCTCGGAGGCTTTCCGCACCGATCTGCTGAGCCGGGAACCACTGGTCGATGAGGCTCGGGGCGGTCATCGCTTAGTTCTGACCGCGAGTAGGAGCCGCAGGGCGCGCAGGCCGTTGCGACGGGTCGTCTGAGCGTGCCAGTAAGCGGCTTCTTCCCGGCTCATCGCAGCCACGCCGTCCGCGACCGTCCCGATGCGGTCGATCCGCTGCAGCGGCTTCACGGCACGGAGCAGCAGCTCCATGTGCGCTCCGACCTGCGGGTCGACGACGATCGGCTCGCCGCTGGTCCACTCCCGCCCGCGCAGCCGCGCCGACCGCAGTACCTCCTGTGCTCCCGCAGCGACATGGATGGCCCGGTAGCCGTTGACACGCACGCTCCGCTCGGCCCCTTCGAGGTCCGTCGCCTCGACACTTAGCGCCTTCACCCTGCCGTCCTCGTCACGCTCGATAAGACAGGCGTACACCTCGTTCCGCGTCATGCGGTTCCTTCAGTTGTCAGTCGGACATCGCACTTCGTGGGGCCGGTCGACTGCGCGGCCGCTACCACGCCGGCAACATCGTCTCCCTGGAGCTCCACGGGCGCCGGCCAAGTGACCTCAATGGCCGCCTTGAGGTCCGCAGGCCGCCCGAGCAGCGTGCGCAGCGGCTCACGCAGCGGTGCGTACTCAGCCGGGCTGCCGCGGAAGTGGATGTTCACTTCGTGCTCTGCCGTGTCCAGGTCGACGCGGGCGGTGATGTCGTAGGTGATCTGCGCTGTTATCCCCGCGCCCGCTGCGACCGTGAGCAGCCGCTGGAGTTCCTTGCCAGCGCCGTCACCGAGCGAGGCGACGTGCACGCGGACCACACGGACGTGCGTGCGGCCAGCGTCCACGGCGGACTGTCGGGCGCTGACCATGGCGGGACCGGCCGCGCCGGCTCCGTCGAACTGCGTGTTCGCGGGCTGGCCGTCGCCTCCTCCGCCTCCGTCGCCTCCTTCGTCGCAGGGTCCGGTGTGGACCTTGCCGCACAGCGGGCAGGACTCAGGGCCCGGGTCGACGTATGAGCCAGGCGGTTGCAGGAGCGTGTCCTCGCCGAGTCTCGGCGTGGGGCCGGGCTTGGTCTTGGTGGACCAGCCCGCAGCGCCGCCGTCCGGGGCCTGGTACTCCCAGACTCCATTGCGGACTCCGGCGATGATCAGGTTGACGAGCTGCTGCCGGTCCAGCACGAGCTTCAGGTCGGGCCTGCGGGCGAAGGTGCGTGCAACCTCCAGGGTCGCCTGCGGCAAGTCGAACTTCGCTCCGAGCTTGCCGCGCACGTACGCGGGGTCGAGCGGTTTGCTGCCGGCGACGAGAGTCTTCTCCATCGAGTCGAGCCGTTCGAGGATGGCGTCGGTCTGGTTGCTAAGAAGGCTCGCTGAAGTGACGGTGCCGAGGACGACGGTCTCCAGACCGTCCTTGCTCGGGACGTAGAGGACGTTGACGTGATTGCACACCGCGACCCGCGCCTCCGCCTGTGCCTCGGCTGCCTGCTTGGCGACGTCGGCCTGTTTGTCTTTGCCCAGGGTCGCGAGCAACTCAGGGGTGGCCCGGAGCTGCTCCAGCGCGAGCAGGCGGCGCACCTTGGCGAGCATGGGTTCGTGGCCGTCGCTGCTGGGCGCGAGGAAGATGAGGCGGTTGCGGAAGTCACGGACACCGCCGTTCGGGGACTTCTCGAAGGTCTCGCTGATCTTCTGCGGGACCTCGCCCTTGCTCGGGTCAACGCCCTTCTTGTCGAAGTCGTCCCAGTGGTAAGCGACGAGGTAGGCGTCCTCGCTGTTGTCGGGGACCTTGGCGTCCTCCCAGGCCCGCCGGACCTTCAGCGCCGAGTCCTTGAACTGTTCCGAGAGGATCTTCGTGGCGCGCTCACGAACCTTCTTGCCTGGGATCTTTTCCTCGGCCTCCTGGACCAGGCGCACCACGCTCGCCTCTGTGGAGAACCGGTAGCCACGCATGTCCGCGTGCAGGTACCAGCAAGAGTTCTCCAACCCGTCCAGAGCCTTGACGATCAGGTTCTGGTCGTCCCCAGGGGTCAGGACCGCGCCGTACAGATCGCTCGCCGCTACACCAGGGACGTCCCGAGTCAGGCTGAACAGGTAGGCCGCCGTGGCGAGCCGCCGGCCGTACGGCGAGCCCATCCTAACGTCGACTTCGTCGGCGTGGCTGGGCGTGCCGCCAGCCTGCTGGGCAATGTCAGCGCGGATGACCGGCTCGTAGAGTGGGCGGTCGATGCGACTCGACAGGTCCTCGGCCAGCGACGGCTCCGAGAGGTCGATGTGATAAAGGTGGATGAGCTCCAGCGGCTCGCCGGTCTCCCAGATGGCGCGGACTGCTCGGGCGAGCAGCCGGAGCGCACCGCGGGTGCGCTGGAAGTTGGGGATGGTGGACAGCCGCTTGTCCAGGACGCGGATGAGGTCCGGGTGGAATGGGTAGCTGGCCTCGATCTCCTTCGCCCATGCGTCGGCGATGACATCCGGATGCAGGTCGAGCCCAGCCGCGTGGGCCGTGTCGGCGGCGGCGGCGTATCTGGTGGCGGTCTCGTTGCGTGCCGGAAGAGCGGCAAGGTCCGTCTCGAACAGCCGCCGGGCAAGGATCTTGGGGAGATCTGCTTCGCCGCTGGCCCGGAGGACGAGCTCCTTGCGGGCGAGCAGGCTGGACACCTCCTTGAGCGCCTGCGCGAGGGCCTCGGTGTCGCCGGCGAAGGCGTCGGTCTCGCCGGCAGTGGTGATGACGACGACGACCTGGGCGCTGCTGTCCGCTGCCTCCAGCAGGGCCATCAGGAAGGAGAGCGTCTGCTTGGCGAGGTTGCTGTCCTGGACCTTGCGCGCCGCGGCCGCGGACAGGTATCGGGCGATCTCGTCGATGAGGATGAGCACGGGCTTGTTGTCAAAGACGCGCTTGAGCTGATCGCTGCCGGGCGCGCTCATCGTCTCGTCGTCCTGACGGACGATCTCGTAGGCACGAGTGCCGCCAATCTGCAGGGCCAGGTAGCCCCAGGGCGTGTTCGCAGCGATGCCGTCGACTGTAGGGAAGGTGCTGGCTCCGGCGGTCGTGCCTACGAAGACGCCGACGGCCGGTGCGGACCCGCCCGTGCCGACGAGGACTGCCGGGTCCATGAACTCCGCCGCCAGGGCGTCAGGGATGCCGCTGCGCGTGGCGTGGAAGAGTGCGATGAGGTTGTGGGTCTTTCCGCCGCCGAAATTGGTCTCTAGGCGGAGGACGCTGGCGGCGTCTGGCTTGGTGCCCAGCAGTCGTCCCAGAGCCTCGTTTAGGAGCGTCCGCAGACCTCCGCTCGGGTACGTCTGGGCGAAGAACTTCTCGGGCTGGCCGTAGGTGTCGGCGGCGGTGCCGGCAGCGACGTCCTCCAGCCCTGCGGCGAAGCGGCTCTCCGTCAGCTCTCCGGCCATCACGTCCCTGCGCGGCGTGATGGTGCTAAGTAACGTCATGCGGTGACTCCAGTGCTAGTTGTTGCGCTCTGTCGACCCTATAGGGGCTCTTCGCAATTGAGGGTGTAGCGGGCGGCGCGTCGGTGCCCCGTAGAGGTCACCCTGGCAGCGCGGCACGAACGAGAACACCAACGGGGCTGCATAGCCAGTACTCCCCAAGGGCACCGACCTGCCCGATGGAGCCCGGAGTACCTCCTCGCGGTGTCAACGCTGGGTGAAACCAGGAACCGTGCCCGAAGGCCTGCTCGGTTGCGACGCCTGGACCGCCACCGACGGGACAGGCACGGTCGTGCTCGCCGACGAGGCGGGCAAGGTCGTCGCCGTAGGTTCGGGAGGGTTCGGCGTCGGGTTCAGCACGACGTTCGGCGTGTCGCCGGGCCAGCGCACCGACGAGGCCGCGACGCTGCTGGGGGTGGAACCACCACCGGCGGCCGCCGGTCCCGCGCTGACTCTCGACGGGGTGTCGATTGTGGGCGAGGTGGCACCTGGGGTCCGGGCCACCGTCGTCAGCTACCCGGGGTCCCTGCAGATCGAGACGATCGACGCACTGCTGACGGGTCCGTTGCTCGTCACCACCGTGACGGTCCACCTGGCCGAAGACGAGTCGTCGCCGCTCTGCTGAGCTGACGCCACAGTCGACTGCCCATCGACCACATCTCCTGCTACACCCTGGATTGCGATGAGCCCGATATGCACCGGATCTCCTCGTGCCAGGACCGTTCGTCACGGCGCGGCTCCACGACGACGACCGCGACCCAATCACTCACGCACACCCGCGCATCTGGCCCAGCACGCGTCGGTCACCGGGTCCGCCGGGCCGGGCTCGAGCGTGCATGGCTTCGCCGGTCGGCCCTCGCCGTTGCCGATGGCACCGGGCGTGGGTTGTCTCAGCGGCGACCGAAGCGGAAGGGGATCGGGATGCCTCCGCAACAGCAGACCCCCTGGACCCGCTGGTGGGGGGTGAGTAGAGCCACCGCCTGCCAGCAGGCCGCGAAGCGCACGATGGTGGGGAATGCCGACCCGAAGAGCCCCCGGTCCAGCAGCGAGCGGCGGACAGCCTGCGAGCAGGAGTCACCGCCGTGGGCGACCCGGTGCGCGCACCCGTACCCCTTCCGAGGGGAGAGCCGGACCTGGTACCAGGCGACGGCCCGGTCGGCCAGACGGGCGGCCCTCGAGGTCCTCATCGGCCCGACCCCTCTCGGGCGGGCACGACACCCTCGCCTGGCGGCTGCTCGCAGCCCGCCTCGCAGACCGCGGCAACCTCCAGCGGACTCCCGCACGTGCTGCACGTGCTGCACGTCGAGCCTTCGGGGGACCGCACCCCCTGCTCCGTCATCACGCGACTGTCGCACAGCGGGACGAGCCCGGCGAGCACTCGTAGGCTCACCAGCCAGACGGCCGGCGATCAGCCATCGGTGTCCGCCCGCTGACGCCAGGCGAGCGGGACGTGACGCCTGTCGCCCGACAACGGTGCAGCCACCCACGAAGCGTTGGACGTCAGGTGCCGGCCGGTCCACGAGGCGGTGGCTACGAGAAATATCCAGCCTGCTGGCACGGTCGCGGACCTAGACGCCGTCTTCGAGGAGCGACCATCAGCGACTGGCGTGAGAGCCCAGCTAGGACGCTGTGAATCGCTGCCGCTCGTGATGACTGCTTGCAGGGACGTATCGGAGTGGTCGGTCAAGGTGGGGGTCTGCTGCACGGACAGGTAACACCTGCCGCGTGGGCGCGGGCGCCGCGGAAGGCTGTCCGCGGTGCCTGGGCCCCGCCGCCTACTGGTACGTCTAGGAGTGGGCGATCAACACCTGACAGGCCGTGGTCGTGACCGTCGGGTGTCAATTGGTCGTACAGCAGACTTATCTGGGCGGCAGAGTTGAGCGCCAACCGTGATCCCCTCCGGTCGGTTGGCTGTCGAGCACCGAGGCGTGAGGGCGGGGTCTTCTCATTGGGGGTTGGCCCGAGGGTCGCGGCTTCGCGACCGGGGGCAGGTAGCGTGGCCGCATGGGTGTGGGAAATCGCAGGCTTGAGTTCGATTTTAACTGCGTGTTCGGTCGTTTGGCTGAAGCTGGGGTGGGGCTGAGCGAGAGACAGCGCTGATGAACAATGACAGTCCCGGCCAGTTGCTCGCCCTGCGAGGGGACCTGACGCGGCTGGAGTGCCACGCCGTCGTGGTTCCCATGTCTGCGGATCTCGACGTGACGACGCCCTGGCTCCCACTGGTGTCCGAACTGCACCCGCAGGCGGACGGCGAGGGGTGGCACCGTCTTACCGTGGACGTCCCGCCGGGTTGGGGCGAGGACGACCGCACCCTTCGCGGGCCGGTCGTAGGTCGGCGTCAGGTCTGGCTCACCCGCACTGACGCCTGGGACAAGGACGGTGCGTGGGTCGCCGCCAGCCTTGTCCAGGCGGTCGAGCGGGCGGCTGCGCACTTCAGCGAGGTCACGAACCGGGCAGTCCCGCTGGTAGGCGTGCCCCTGGCTGGTTCAGGGGCAGGAGGCCTGGCAGACCGAAGGGGTGAGGTCGTGGCCGCCGCCGTCCCCGCCTTGCAGGACGCAGCGGTGAGGCTGGGCGTCGATGTCGCTCTCGTCCTGTACGACGACCAGGACTTCGCAGCCGTTCAGGCCGCCAGGACGGACACCTACGCGCCAGGAACGGACACCTTGACGGCCGCTGAGATCGCGCGAGCCGATGCCCTCGGTGACAAGGCGGCGAGAGAGGAGCTAGTCCTCTTTCTCGGGGCCGGGGTCAGCATGGCCGCTGGCCTCCCCAGCTGGAACGGGCTCCTCCGCGAGCTGGCCGAGGCTGCCACGCAAGACCACCAGGCACTCAGCACTTTGGCCGCGCCAGATGCCGCGCAGATCCTGCACGACGAGTTGGGTGACCGATTCCACAGCCTCCTGGGGGAACGATTCCGGCTCTCGACGTGCGCGGCATCGCACATGCTCCTCGCCGGACTTCGCGCCGACGCCGTAGTCACGACGAACTACGACAACGGGTACGAGCTGGCCGCCGAGTGCCTCCATCCCTCAGACCACGCCCTCCGGGTCCTGCCCCGCCAGCACGCCCAGGCTGGCTCACCGTGGCTACTCAAGATGCACGGCGACGTCGAGGTCCCGGACAGCATCGTCCTCACCAAGTCGCACTACCTGGACTACGCCGACGCTCACTCTCCGCTGACCGGGATGGTGCAAGCCCTGCTGATGACGCGACACATGCTCTTCGTCGGGTTCTCGCTCATCGACGACAACTTCGCCCGGTTGGCGCACCAGGTCCGCCGCCTGATGAAGGACGCGCACCCGCTCGACCGGAAGGCCGGCACAGTCCTGGCCCTGCAGGCGGACAAGGCGAGGGAACGACTGTGGCGGGACGACCTCGATCACCTGTCGCTGGCGGACGAACGTCCTGACAACGAACCGGCTCGGGCGAACCTGGTGGCAGCGCGTCGCCTGGAGCTCTTCCTGGACCGGCTGTCCTGGCGCGCGGCGTCCACGCGGCACGGACGCGAGGTGCTGCTCCTCGACGGCCGGCACGACGCCATGAGGCGGTCTCGCGCGGAGGTCAAGCTGCGCCGCCGGCTCAACTCCCTGCGCGAGAAGGTGACCGCGGAAGAGCAGGAGACCGCGGCATGGCGCATCGTCGAGGAGGCGCTCGCCACCCTGGGTGGTCGAAACAAAGCGCCTGGCCCACAGCGACGATGAGTTCGCCACACCGTCTGATCTGCGAGGGGGGCTGCCCCTAAAAGGGTCAGGGACTGACGTCCTGCACGACAACTAGAGGAGACTGCATGAGCGCAGACGTGCACGAGTCCATGTCCCAGCATGAGTTCACCGTCGCGACTTGGAACGTCGCGGGGCGGATTAACCCGGATCTTTCGTGATCTTGGGGTGATGCCGGGACGGGACGTCGCGGCCCTCGCCGTGCGCTGATTCTGAACAGGGGTCGGACAGTTGCCCCGATGGTGCTCGGGGTGGGCTCGGGTCCGTCCGACGTGTGTCCAGGTCGTAGGGCTGTGGCCGTGGCCTGGGGGTCAGCCGCTGGGCGCCGGCAGGACGCGGAACCGGGTCAGGATGGCCAGGACGACGCCGGTCCAGCGGCCGCTGGCGGCGAGGTGCAGGACGGTCTGCCGGGCGCTGACGGCAAGCCGGCCGGCGGTGGAGAGCAGGCGCAGCCAGAAGCGTTTCGGTTCCCAGCGGCGGGCCGGGTGCGCGGTCTCATCGGCGGGGTCGGTGCAGCCGAGCAGCTGCAGCCAGGCGAGGAGGTCGGCGGCGAGGGCGACGATCTCGCACCAGATCTGGTTGGCGGTGAAGCCGTGCAGGGGCAGGTTCCTCAGCCCGGCGTCCCTGGCATTGCGGATGCGGTCCTCGCAGCGGGCGCGGCGGCGGTGGCGTAGCTCGAGGTTGGCCAGTTGGCTGCCCGGACCGGTCTGTGGGGCGTTGGTGGCGAAGGCGGTGAGGCGGTGGCCGTCGACGTCGGTGAGGCGGAGCTGGGCGCCGGGGTGGGGTCGTTCCTTGCGGATGATGACGCGCATCCCCGCGGGCCAGGTCTTCAGGTGCAGCAGGCCGGTGGCCTCGGCGACCCAGGCGCCGCGACGGACCTGACCGTCGGCGTCGTAGGCGGGCGCCCAGACCTTGTCCGGGATGAGCGTGAGCCGGTCGGCGATGTCGTCGGGCAGGCCGAAGCCGATGGAGTACGACAGCCGATGGGCGGTCAGCCAGGCCAGGAACGCGTGGCTGCTGCCGGCGCCTGGGGGCACCCCCGCTTGCGGGGGACGGTGCGGATCAGGACCTTCCGCCCGGGCCTGGTTCCGACCCGGCGTCCGGGCAGCTGGCGAAGCGCCTGGCGGGTGACCTCGATGTGGTCGACGGCGGTGTTGGAGCCGGCGTTGCCCGGGCGGAGGTGGATCGCGAGGGGCTCGCCGGTGCCCTCGGCGCCATGGTCGAGGAACGCGGTCAGGGGGTGGAACCCGTAGCAGCGCTTGAAGGTCGGGCGGGCGTTCTCCTTCTCCGAGTGCGCCGTTACCAGCGTCGCGTCCAGGTCGATCACCAGCGGCGCGAGAATGTGGCGGTCGTGGTCGGGGGCGTGCTCGCCGGCCAGGTTCCAGGCCCGGGCGCGGGTGGCCGCCCGAGCCGCGCGGATCGCGGCCAGCGACGTCGCAGCATCGCCAGCCAGGGTGGTGATCGCGCGCGACACCGAAGGTTCGGAGGCCACCGGCCCGAACACCCGTGGCTCTCCCGCAGGACGGCGATGTCGGCCAGGCAGTCGCCTCCGACGGCCAGTGCGACCGCGAGGTCGAGGACCACCTTGCCTGGGTCATGACGGGCGCCTTGACGACGCCACGGGTCCATCGCTGCCGACAGTTCTCGGTCCAGGCCGGTGACCCGGGCGGTCTCGAGCAAGACCACGGCACCGGCCTGGGACACGACCCCGGACCCCGCCGCGTCGACGTTCACACGCGGGTAGAGCCCGCTACGCTTCTTCACCTGGAAGGTGCTCCTCAGCTCGCTCGGATCTGGACCTCGAGAATCCATATTCTTGCTGCTCAGGGGCACTTTTCATGTCACGACACGAGTGCCGACGCAGCCTGCCCGTGAAAGCCCCGGGCTAGGTACGCCGCCCGGTCCTACGAGTGGTCGCACGACGTGACAGGAGGACGCCGACCACACCAACCGCGAGCAGCGGCAACTGGGCCGTGAAGGCGAGCCGGAAATCCGCGAGAACGTACTGCCCCGATGGCCGTACGTGGTCCAGGACGAGCCCGAAAAGCAGGATCGCCACCAATGAGGCCACGTAACCGCCGACGTTGACCATGCCGATGGCGGTGCCGAGATGGGAGGGCGCAGCGAAGGTGCGGGCGAAGTCGAAGCCGATGGTGCAGGTGGCCACCCCGGCAGCGACGGTGACGGAGAGCAGGACCAGCTGCCAGAACGGTCGTGGACCGGTCGGGACTAGAACGAGGGCCCACACGCCGGTCGAGAGAGCCACCGTTCCCAGCACGAGCCAAGATCGTCGCGTCGGGTACCGGGCGACGAGCTCGCCCAGGGCAGGGCCGATGAACAACCCGGCGAGAGCACCGATGGTGAGGAGGGCGCTCGCCCTCTGCGCGCTGACGCCCTGCCCGACGGTGAGGAACGGAACGCCCCACAGGAGCAGGAAGGTGTTGGTGGGAAACAGGGTGACGAAGTGCGTGAAGAAGCCCAGCCAGACACCCGGCTCGCGCAGGATCGTCGGTGCAGTCTCCCGGGCGGCGGCACCGAGGGGCGGGACGCCGGCGACGGAGTCCACAGAACGACGTCCGTTGGGCGCGGTCGGGCGATCACGGACGCAGGTGCCGGCCAGGAGTGCGAGCAGCAGACCAGCCCCCGCGAGCGAGGCGAAGGCCGGTGTCCAGCCGAAGGTGAGCAGGACCGCCAAAAAGGGGACCGCGGAGATCACCTGGCCGAGTTGGCCCACGATGCCGGTGACCTGAGTCATCATCGGCACCATTCGTGGCCGGAACCACACCGGGATGAGGCTCAGCACCGACACAAGGACGGCAGCGTCCCCGAGGCCGATTAGGACGCGCGCGACCAGCGCGAGGGGCAGCGTGTTGACCAGACCGAGCAGGAGCTGACCCGTCGACAGAACGACCACGCCGATCGTGATGAGTTTCCGGCTACCGATCCGGTCCAGGACCATGCCGGCCGGGATCTGCGCGGCGGCGTACACCGCAAGCTGCACCACGGAGAATGTCGCCAGGGTGGAGGCGTCGATCGAGAAGCGGTCGGCCGCTTGCAGCCCGGCCACCCCGAGCGAGGTCCGGCCGGCTACCGCGACGACGTAAGCCGCCAGCCCGATCCCCCACACGAAGAACGCCAGGCGGGACCCTACCGACCCGTGTGTTGAGCCGGTTCGCGGAGACGCCGAGATCACACGAGACGCTGGCGCTGGGTTCCCAAGCCGTCGATGCCGAACTCCGTCTCGTCCCGGGCCTTGAGGTAGGGGAAGTTTCCGGACATGGCCACGCCCTGTGGTGTCCCGGTGTTGATGACGTCGCCGGGGGATAGCACGAGGTACTGCGAAAGGTGCCACACCAGGTAGGCCACGTCGAAGACCATGTCGGCCGTGGTGGAGTCCTGCCGGGGCTCGCCGTTGACCGTCGACCACAGCCGCAGCTTTCGGAAGTTGGCCACCTCGTCGAGCGGGACCAGGGCCGACCCGGGCGGGTTGCATTGGGCGCAGTACTTGCCCTTGGACCACTGACCATCAGACTGCCCGATCTGGAAGGCCCGTTCCGAGACGTCGTTGCTGACCGTGAGACCGGCAATGTGCCCGGCCGCGTCGGCCGGCGTCCGGAGGTAGCTGGCTTCGGAGCCGATCACCACGGCGCGCTCGACCTCCCAGTCGACCTTCTCCGCACCGGGCGGAATCCGCACTTCATGCAAGAGCCGACGACTGTGTTCGGATGCTTGAAGAAGAGGATCGGCACCGACGGGGGCTCATTGCCGGACTCGGTCGCGTGCGCAGCGTAGTTCTGGCCGATGCAGAGCACCGCCAACGGACGGGCGATCGGGGCACCGACGCGCAAGGCGTCGACACCGGTCAGCTCGGCCAGCGAGCCGCCGGCCAAGGCCTCCCGCGCTCGGGACATCCCGCCGGAGGCCAAGAACGCTCCGTCGATGTCGGCCGTCATCGAGGACAGGTCGTAGACCACGTCATTCTGCCGCACGGCAAGCGTCTTCTGACCCGCTGCGAGCAGTTTAAGAAATTCCACGTCCTCTTCTCCTTCCTAGCGGGGGTATGGACGGTGCTTCTGGATGTCCGGACTGAGTTCCACCCCGAAACCAGGGGTGTCGGGCAGCTTGAGCTTCTCGTCGACCGGGACGGGCTCACCGAGCAGCAACGGGGAGAACATGGGGATCACCTGCCCGGCGGTCTCATGCATCATGATGAACTCGGCGAAGGGGCTGTTCGTGCGGGTGACGACGAAGTGGTACGAGTACATGGACGAATCGTGCGGAACGACCATCGCCCCGTAGGAGTCGGCAAGGGCGGATATTGCGAGAAGCTCAGTGATGCCGCCGCACCAGTTGACGTCCGGCTGCAGGATGTCCGCACAGCCCATCTCCAGCAGGAGCCGAAACCCCCATCGAGTTGCCTCGTGCTCACCCGTGCTCACGAGCATCTGCGGTGGGACGGCCTTGCGCAGCGCCTGGTATCCCCCAGTAGTCGTCCGGGGGAAGGGCTTCCTCGATCCACTTCAGCCCCAGGTCCGCCGCGCGGTGCGCGAGCCGGGTGGCGTAGTCCAGGTCCAGCGACATCCAGCAGTCGTACATGAGCCAAAAGTCGTCGCCGACCTCGCGCATGTCCGCGAGCAGCTCGATGTTCTTCGTGAGCCCTTCGCTGCCCTCTGCGGGTGCGTGATGCAGCGGCATCTTCCCGCCGATGAACCCGATGTCCTTGGCCTTGTCGGGCCTAGCGCCCGTGGCATAAAGGTCAGCTCGTCCCGAACCGGACCCCCGAGCAAGGCGTAGACGGGCTCGCCCCTCAGCCTGCCGAGCAGGTCGTAGAGGGCGAGGTCGACATCGCTGATGGTGTTGAGCACCACGCCCTTGCGCCCGTAATACAGCGTCGACTTGTACATCTGGTCCCAGATGCGTTCGATATCGGTGACCTTCGCGCCGAGCAGAAACCGGGACAGGTGCCTCTCCACGATGAAGGCGCCGATCTCGCCCGCCGTCGTGACAGAGAAGCCCACCGTGCCGTCGTCGGCCTCGATCTCGACCACGAGCGTGCCGAGTACGTTGATCCCGAAGCTCTGCCGGGATTGACGGTATTCGGGGTAGACCGACATGGGTGTTGCGATGTGATCATCGATCCAGTGGCCCGCGCCCTGGTCGTGGTAGTCAGCCCCGCCCCCGCGCAGGGTGAAGGCGCGCACGTCGCTGATAACCCGGTCGAGTGCCATGTCCACTCATGCCTCCAGAAGGTCCACGAGGATCTTCCCAGGTGTGTCACCGGGGCGGGAGAGCATGTCGAAGGCGTCGTTCGCGCCGTCCATCGGCACGGTCCCGCTGATGAGCTCGTCGAAGACGGCGTGGCCCTCGGCCACCCAGGCGGCGGCGTCCCGGAACGTGCGGCTGTCGTAGCAGAAGCTTCCGACGATGCTGCGCTCCTCGGTGCTCACCCTGTAGGCCGACATCGTCAGCTCGGGCGAACCCATCCCGACCAGCCCGACGGTGCCGCCGAACACCGTCGACTCCAGCGCGTCCGCGAGGGTCGCTGCCACGCCGACGGCGTCGATGGTGACGTCGACGAGGCGACCGTGCCGCGCTCGCACCTGCTCCGGGGTGGGCGCGGCGGACGGGTCGATGACCTCCGCGCCCAGCTTGGTGCAGAGCTCGCGCCGCACCGCCGAGATGTCGGTGGCGAAGACCGTCGAGGCGCCGAGGCGAAACGCGGCGAGGATGGCGGACTGACCGATCGGGCCACCGCCGGTGACCAGGACGGCACTGCCTTCACCCACGCCGGTGCGGCGGACAGCGTTCAGTGCCACCGCCAAGGGTTCGACAAGTGCGCCGTGCCGTTCGTCGGTTCCCTCCCCCATCGACACCACGTTTGCCGCGGGGAGGGTGACCTGCTCGGCGAAGGCCGAGACGAGGTCGGGCTGCACGCCGATGACCGCGCGGTCTGGACAGTGCTGCTCGGTGCCTGCGTGGCAGGCCTCGCAGTGCCCGCACGCCAGCAGGGGGTTGAAGGTCACGGCCTGGCCGACCGTCAGGCCCCGCTCGGTGGCCTGCGGACCGAGCGCGTCGATCCGCCCGACGGTCTCGTGGCCCATAATCTGCCCGAGCTCGCGACGGCCGTTCTCACCGGTGTAGCCGTGGATGTCGGAGCCGCAGATCCCCGTGTACCTGATCCGCACGCGGACCTCGTCGCTCGCCGGCTCACGGGCCTCCGCGACCTCTTCGACGCCGACTCGGCCGAACTGCTGAAGAACTAGTGCTCGCATGCCTACCGCTGCTCCTTCTTCGCTGCTCCCACCGGCCGGCCCGAGAGAGGCCTGACCGGTGCTTCACGCTACCCGGGGCCTACGTGACCGCGCTGGAGGAGGTGGCCGCGAACAACTGCGGCGTGATCGGCCGGTCCCGCTAGGCTTCTCGGGCCGCGACGAGGGCGCGCGCCTCGGCTACGGCGGTGAGGGGCGTGCGGCCGGCGAACCAGGACGCCAGGTTCGCCGCGCCCAGTTCGGCCATCCTCCGGCGGGTGGGCAGGCTCGCGGAGCCCACGTGCGGCAGGAGCACGGTGTTGTCGAGCTCAAGGAGCTCACGCGGCACGTCCGGCTCCTCCTCGTAGACGTCGAGGCCGGCCGCCTTGATGCTCCCCGTCCGCAGCGCCTCGACGAGTGCCTGCTGGTCGACCACCGACCCACGGGCGATGTTCACGAGCATGCCCTGCGGTCCCAGTGCGCGCAGGACCTGCGCGTCGACGAGATGTTGGGTCTGCGGTCCGCCGGGCGCGGCCACGGTGAGGATGTCGACGTCTCGGGCCATCTCCAGCAGCGTGGGGTAGAAGCGGTAGTCCAGCTGGTCGCGCTCGCTCCGGGCGTGGTAGGCGATGTCGAGGCCGAACGCCTGCGCCCGCCGGGCGATGGCCTGACCGATGTCTCCGATGCCGAGCAGACCCAGGGTGCGTCCCTGCAGGCTCAGGTCGGTGAGCGGGTACCGGGCCGTCCTGCCACTGCCCTGCCCGCAGGTACTGCTCGGCGTGCCCAAACTCCCGCACGGTCATCAGCAGCAGCCCCATGGCAGTGTCTGCCACCTCAGCATCGTTGGAGCCCGCCACATTCGTGACGACGACGCCGCGGCGTACCGCCTCCGCCACGTCGACACCCTCGTAACCGACTCCGAAGTGGGCGATGATCTCCAGGTTCGGCAACCGGTCCAGCAGGTCCGCACCGAAGGGGCCCTCCCCGGGATTGGCGACGGCGACGACCTCGTGGCCGTGCTCGGCCAACGCCGCCTCGGCGTCGGGCTCCTCCCACAGCCGCAGCAGCCGGAGGTGTGAGCAGGCTTCGAGGACGATGGAGTTGGCGGGCGACGGGACGAGCACGAGCTGGGAAGTCATCCGGGTACCGTCGTTCGAGTGGTCCGCGGTGGGGGCGAAGCCTCGCCGGAGGTGCTCGACAGCGCCTCGCTGTCCGGCTCGACGCGAAAGGTACCGGGTGGACGTGGCGCGTCGAGGATCGTCCGGTGGAGCGAGCGCGTGGCCGCTGACATGTACCTGGCGGGGTCCCGCCACAGCGCGACCGTGCGCCCCTCTGCGATGGAACCGACCTGCAGGACTGCGAGGCCTGTCGTCTCGCAGACGTCCATGGCGAAGCGGTTGATCAGGCCGACGCCGAGCCCTGCTTTGACCAGGTTGGCCAAGGTCTGCGGCTGCTCCGTCCGCCAGGCCACCTCCGGCGCCAGTGCCCACCTCGCCAGCGCTGAGCCCGTGTCTGGGTCCACCCCGGAACCCGGGCGGGCGATAACGATAAGCGGCGTAAGCGCCAGTTGCTCCGGCCGGAGCGGCAGGGACGAGCTCGTGAGCGGGTGGTCCGCCGGGACGGCGACCACGTACGGCTCGCGCCACAGCAGGTGGCGGACCAGGCCTGTCGACGAGGACCCCGTCGTCGAGCTGATCGCCAGGTGGAACCGGCCGGAGCAGATACCGTCGATGAGCCCGACGGTGGTCCCTTCCGACAGCTCGACGCGCACCCCCGGGTGCGCGTCGAGGAATCCGGTGAGGACCTGCGGGAGGAAGCCGGCACTCACGCTCGGGTGGGCCCCGACGACGACGCGTCCCCGGCTGACACCCGTCAGGGAGTCAACCGCGGCCGCTCCCTCCTCCTGGGCGGCCAGCGCCCGTCGCGCGAACGGCAGGAAGACCTCGCCCGCGTCGGTCAGCCCCACCGGTCGGTGCCGACGGTCCACGAGCGGCGTCCCGAGCGCAGTCTCCAACGCGGCCACGTGCGCACTGACCCGGGACTGGGAACGGCGCACCAATACGGCGGCGCCGCTGAAGCTGCCCAGCTCCGCCACTGCGACGAACGTTTCCAGCCAGTCGCTCTGCTCGATGCGCGGCACGCTCGCTCCATCCGTAAAACAGAATGGTCACTATCCGTTCTGCAGGATAGCCGTAGTCGGATGAGGCCCGCTCTCAACCGTTGCCCCGGCCGCGCCCCGGTCAGATGATGAGCACGGCTGTAAGCCAGGTCGTACACGACGAAGTGGGAGACTTTCATGACGCACACCACCCATCCGGGCATCCGGTCGCGAGGCTTCCTCCGTGCCGTCGCGCTCGTCGGGTCGGCCGGCGTGTTCCTCGCTGCCTGCGGGGCCGACGACGCCGGGGACGCCGGGGACGCCGCACCGCAGGCCACGCAGCCGGGCGACCCGGCTGCCGGGGCCGACGGCTGCGACATCGCCGCCGACTATCCCAGCGGCCCCGTCGAGCTGATCGTGCCGTGGGCAGCGGGCGGCGGCACCGACGGCGTGGCCCGCGTCATCGGCACCGAGCTCGCGGCGGCGCTGGACACCCAGGTCAACGTCGTCAACCGCACCGGCGGCAGTGGCGTCGTCGGGCACCAAGCGATGGCGACCGCCGACCCCGACGGGCAGACCCTGGGCCTGGTCACCGTGGAGATCGGCATGATGCACCACCAGGGCCTGACCGACCTCACCTCCGAGGACCTCACCGCCATCGCGCAGGTGAACGAGAACCCGGCCGGGCTTACGGTGGCCGCCGACTCCCAGTGGGAGACGGCCCAGGACCTGCTCACCTACATCGAGGGGAACCCCGGCGAGGTGACCGCCTCCGGCACCGGGCAGGGCGGCATCTGGCACCTGGCCCTGATCGGCATGCTGCTGGACGCCGGGCTGGAGCCCGACGCGGTCAACTTCGTGCCCTCCGAAGGCGCGGCCCCGGCACTACAGGAGCTCGTCGCTGGGGGCATCGACCTCAGCACTGCCTCTCTCGGTGAGAACCTGACCATGCTGGATTCCGGACGCGTGGAGGCGCTGGCTGTCATGGGCACCGAGCCGGACGCAGACTTCCCGGACGTGCCGACCCTGGAAGAGGAGACCGGCATCGACTACGGGATGGGCGTGTGGCGTGGCATCGCCGGTCCCGCCGGAATGGACGAGAACGTCGTGGCCGAGGTCGAGTGCCACCTCGAGCAGATCGTGGCGGACGAGGAGTTCGTGGACTTCATGTCGAACCTCGCCCTCGGCGTCCGCTACCGGGGCTCAGAGGAGTTCGCCGAGTTCATGCTTGAGGACGACGAGGCCAAGGGCGTGGTCATGGAGGAAGCGGGCCTGGCCGAGTGACGACCCAGCGCGAGGAGTCTGGCGCGCGCACGCGCGCTGGGGTCGACCGGAGCGACCTGATCAGCGGTGGACTGTCGATCGCGGTGGGTCTCGCAGTCATCCCCTATGCCCGGTCGATGCCTACAATCAGCGAAGGGCTGCCGGGCCCGGGCCTCTTCCCGGGGATGATCGGGGGGCTCTTCGTGCTCTTCGGAAGCGCACTCGTCGTCAAGGCGCTCGTCGTGGCACGCCGTGGTGGCGTGCCCGACGAGGCCGGCGACGGCGCGGAGCCGGCCTCGCACGAGAAGGCGGCCGTCCCCGTCGGCCTCAAGCCGGGGCCCACGGACGTCGAGCCGGTGGCCGTCGATGCGGCCGGCGTGGTTCACGGTTCCTTGGCAGCGACGGCTCGCGCACGTTGGGTCAACGCTGCCGTGGTCCTCGGCGCCATCCTCTTCTACATACTCGCGGCGGAGCTGCTCGGGTTCATCATCACGATGTTCGTGCTTATGACCGTCATCATGCTCGTCCTGTGCAGCCGAGTTCTCGCCGCCGTTTTGACGGCGGCCGGTGTGACCGCCCTGCTCTACGTGGTCTTCGAGATCGGGCTGCTCGTGCAGCTTCCCGACGGAATCTTGGGATGACGCCCGCATGCTAGAGAGCTTCGGTGCCGGCTTCGCGCTGGTCGCCGATCCCTTCACCCTCTTGGTAATTGTGCTGGCGGGGTTGTTCGGCCTCGTCATCGGGTCCCTGCCCGGGATGACCGCGACGCTGGCGACCGCTCTCCTGATCCCCTTCACGTTCTTCCTCGATCCCATCCCCGCCATCGCGTCCATCATTACGATGTCGGCGATGGCGATTTTCGCCGGCGACGTCCCCGGGGCCCTGCTCCGAATTCCCGGGACCCCGTCCAGCGCCGCGTACACCGAGGACGCCTACCGGCTCACCCAATCTGGCAAGGGTTCCGTGGCGCTTGGCGCATCGCTCGTGGCCTCGGTCATCGGTGGCCTCTTCGGTGCTGTCGTCCTGATCTTCGTGGCGCCGATCCTCGGTGAGTTCGCCCTCCGGTTCACCTCGTTCGAGTACTTCTGGGTGGCGGTGCTGGGCCTGACGGCCGCTGTGATCATCTCCCGCGGTTCACAGCTCAAGGGTGCGATCGCCCTGATGATCGGCCTGTTGCTGTCGACCGTGGGCCTGGACATCACTCTCGGTTTCCCGCGCTTCACGTTCGGGGAGCAGGAGCTGTACCGGGGCGTTGACTTCATCTCGGCGATGATCGGGCTCTTTGGGATCTCCGAAGTGCTTCGTAACGTCACGGCCCCGCCTTCGTACACGCTCACGATCCCGACCATCAGTAGCAAGGGCGCCCTCGGCGAGACCTTCCGCAACATCTGGACCTACAAAAAGCGGGTCGCGTCGGGGAGCCTCATCGGTGGCGGTGTGGGCGCGCTCCCGGGCGCCGGCGCGGACATCGCGGCCTGGGTTTCCTATGCCGTGACAAAGAACAGCTCGAAGAACTCGCAGCACTTCGGTCGCGGCAGTGGGCACGTAGAGCCCATTATCGGGGCCTCAAGCGCGAACAACGCCGCGCTGAGCTCGGCGTTCATCCCTGCGTTGGCGTTTGGTATCCCCGGTGACACGATCACCGCGATTCTCATCGGTGTCCTGCTTGTGAAGGGCATCACTCCCGGACCGGACCTCTTCACCGTCCAGACCGACCTGCTCTATGCCATCTACATAGTCTTCATCCTTGCGAACCTGCTCCTCTTGCCGCTGGGCTATGCGCTCATCCGGGTCAGCTCGCACGTCCTGCGGATCCCGCGCCCAGCACTGATGGCGAGCATCGTCGCCGTCGCCATCGTCGGCTCCTTCGCCATCAACAACGGCTACCTGGAGATCCTGATCATCCTGCTCATGGGCATCCTTGGCTACCTGCTCGAACGCGCCGGCATACCTCTGGCACCGGTGGTGCTGGGGATCGTCCTCGGGCCGATCGTCGAGAGCAACTTTATGCAAAGCGTCATCAAGACAAACTGGGACCTCACGCAGTTCCTAAGCCGCCCGATCAGCGCCACCCTCGTGGTGCTGACGGTGCTTCTCCTTTCCTTCCCACTAATTCAGGCGGCTATTAAGAGGGCGCGGGGAACTCCCGAGACGAAGTTGGAGAAAGAGACCGTGGCGTGAGACGTCCCAGTGTCGGAGCCGGCAAACGCCACCTCTCATGCAGCACGTCCACCGACGAAAAGTTTTCTGATATCCGATCTGCAGCGACCGTTTCCTGCTAAGCGCACCGCTGTAGTCACCGGAGCCGGTGGTCCTCGCGGAATCGGGCGCGCGCTGGCGTCGCGACTGGCGCGTGATGGGTGGACTCTCGCGGTGCTGGACGTGCAGGGCGAGGGAGTCCGGCGGCTGCAGCAGGAGCTGGCTGCGGCGGGTCATGCGGACGTCGTGGCCATCGAGGCCGACCTCACGTCTCCGGAGTGTCCCGCCCCGGGTCTGATGGGGGCTGAGAACTGCCGCCTCGACAGGAGTGGGTGTACAGGCCGTGACGGTGCCCGGTGATCTTGAGCTGAGCAGGCGGGGAGGAGATTGTCCAAGCCGGAGGGATCCCACCGGCATTTATTGGAGTGGGCGATCAAGACCACAACCTTGTGGCACAGGAGGTGGGTGGGTGAGACCCACCGTGGTGCAGGACGGCGTATGGCAATCGTCAGGCCTTCGGCCTTCCCGTCCAACACAGGTACGTCCGAGGCTGGTCGGTGATGATGCCCCAGTTGTGCTGTGGTCACTACAGCCCTGCTGTCACCTGCTGGTTCGGCAGACCCGCCTCCGAGCGGGTGGCTTACGTGCCTTCCGCGGCCGGAGGGCCTGCTGGCGTCAGGTTATGCGGCTAGGGAGCGAGGGCTGCGCAGATGTCGGTGGTCTTTCCACTGACGCTCTCCACCGTGAAGACGCCCATCGCGTCAACGGTGAATACCGTGCGTCCGCTGATCAGGGTGGTGGACGAGGGCGTCAGGCCCGCCCCTCCGACGTCCGAGGAGAACAGGACCAGGAGCAGGTTGCCCGTGATCTCGAACGTCGTGATGTCGTCGGCCAATGACGCTGTGCCGTTGTCGTCAGTTGTTGCTCGGGTGCGGACCCCCCGTGCTGGCGCCGTCACTGATTCGCCCGTCTCCAGGTTGGTCACGACGACGCTCTCTGCGGCACCTGTCGTGAGGACCACGGTGTTGCCGTCCCTGTCCATGAAGGTCCTGGTGTTCCGTTTGCTGTCGCCGCCGTCGAGGCTCACGTCGAAGCCGACGCACGCCTCCCCGTCTGGGAAGACGGTGATGGCGGCGGTGGCTGGTGCGCTCGTGGCTACCAGGCAGGTGGCTGCGGCGATCGTGCCGACCGACGTGGTGAGTGCTCGGTGCGCGAACGGGTGGCGAGAGGCGGTGACAGACACGGGTACTCCAAGACCGGCGGTGGCTCTTACGGCGGGGGTTCTCGACCCCGGTCTTCTCACGGCGTCGGTAGAGGCCGAGGCGGACCGGGGGAGCAGAAGGCCTCGGGAAGGACGTCTCCCCGACGGCGAAGACGAACGCGGGCGGGTACGACGTCGTTGTCGTGGCTTAGGTTTCTCCGGGTCGAACTGGAAGTCAAGACCTCACGAGCGCAACGCCATGACGTGGGGCGTGGCCGCTTCTCCGGTCTCCTCGGTCGCCCCCTGATGTCGGTGGAACCTTGCCCCACGTTTCGGCGGTCCCCAGAATGGGCCTGTGCCGCCAGGCCGGTCGTGGTGCACGCCCGCCGGGCTAGTGAGCGGCGACCCGTGACAGCCGCTCGGGAGGGAAGCAGTGGCTGCTCCTCCACGCGGTGGTGCGCCGCCCGACATCGAGGAGGCTCGCCGGCTGTACCCGGCGACGGAGTCCTGGGCCTACCTGAACACGGCGGCCGTCAGTCTGGGGAGCCGGGCGCTGGCGGATGCCTACCGCGGCTTCGTCGAGGCCTGGACTGCCGACGGGCTGGACTACAGCCGTGGTGATGCTGCGGCGGAGACCGCGAGGTCATGCGTCGCGGGGCTGATGGGCGCGGACGTCGTCGACGTCGCCCTGATCCCTTCGGCGTCCGCTGTGGCGGGCCTGGTGGCGGCGCAGTTCGGTGAGGCCCAGCCGGGGCAGAACGTGGTGATCGGCGAGCGGGAGTACAGCTCGAACCACTTCCCGTGGCGGCTGCTGACCAGCAAGGGGTTCGAGGTCCGCCAGGTGCCGTTCCGCCATGGCGGGATGAAGGCCGACGCTGTCGCCGCCCACGTGGACGCCCGGACGCAGCTGGTCGCGACCAGCGCCGTGCAGACAGCGACAGGGCACCGGACCGATGTCGCCGCCGTCAGTGCCGTGGCGCGGGCCGTCGGCGCGCTCGTGTTCGTCGACGGCACTCAGGCCGTGGGTGCGCTGCAGGTCGCCGACACCCTCGACGGGATCGACGTGCTCTCTACGTCGGACCACAAGTTTCTGATGAACGCCGGACGAGGTGTCGGCTACTGCTACCTGTCGAAG
>JAABUN010002925.1_pt1 | contig 28213 bp, 23 predicted proteins | sample 5559311 | NCBI WGS metagenome assembly JAABUN01 (sample SAMN10711877, study PRJNA513370) | rock metagenome | isolation source: Antarctica rocks | place: Antarctica: Victoria Land, Siegfried Peak sud
AGCAGGTTGTAGCAGCGCGAGATGATCTCGCGCTTCCACTGCCGCGTGACCACCGCCCCCTTCAGCAGGCGCGAGCCGATCGCCACGTCGCTGTGCCCGGTCGCCAGCGGGGCGATCAGCGGCAGGAACGACTGGAGGTTAGTGGAGAGATCCACGTCCATGTACGCGACGACATCGGCCTCCGAGGCCAACCAGGCGGCCTTCAGCGCCCGCCCGCGCCCCTTGCGATCGAGGTGCAGCGCGGAGACGTGCGGGTTCTCCGCAGCCAGGCGATCCGCCACCGCCCGCGTGTCGTCGACCGAGGCGTTATTGGCGATGATCACCTGCCAGTGGTAGGGGAAGTAGGTTTCCAGGTAGGTACAAAGGGTCGCCACGCTCTTCGGCAGTGCGGCCTCTTCGTTGTAGACCGGGATCACGATGTCCACCGTAACCTGCTCGACCGGCAGCGCATCGCGCCGCCGCAGTTCCTGCCGTGCCATCGTGACAGCCTTCCCCTTCATCGGGTGACTCTCCACGCGCGGAAGGCCGCTCGCAGCACCCACCCCAGGACAATTCGATTGGCTTCAACTCACCAACTTCGATTCATCAAGTATAAATGATCGTACTTACGTGGCAATATAGCCCGGTTTGGTTGACTTCTCCCGGCAGGCGATCTTTCCGCTCAGACGCGACCGAGCGACCAGAAACGCTCCATCGCTTCCTGACCCGCACCGAGCGCGAAGGCATGCGCCGCGACAGCGCCCGGCCAATCGTCGGTGAAGCGGAAGATCACCGGCAGCTGCGAGCCATACGCCCCGATCGCGGCGACCCGCTGCGCCAGCGTCGCCGCCACCGAGCGCGCCTCCGCCTCGCCGAGCTCGTGCCCCACGGCGGCGAGGCGCCGCGTCGTCGCGTCGGCGAGCATGGCGTAGGGGAAATCCTCGTAGGCGAGTACCCGCCAGCCGCGCGCCGCGAGCGTACGCCCTACGGTATAGACGATCTGGTGGTCCACGTGGTTGCCGATTGCGAGGGGGACGAAGATGTTGACCGCGTCGGGGTCGGCATTGACGAGCGCAGGGAGGGCCAGGAGCGAGTCCGCGATCCGTGCGGGCAACGCGGCATCGGCGGGATCGATCGCGCCGAACAGCGCCTCGTCGGAGCGATAGGCGTCGCCACGGTAGATCGCGTCGAGGAACGGGAGGGTCGCGGTCGCGCAGCCGAGCGCGGCGGCGGCGGCATGCTCTTCGTCGAGGCGTGTGGCGACGGTGTCGCCCTCGCCGGTCCCCCAGCGCTCGTGCTGCCAACGGGCGAAGGCGGTCAGATCGGTCGTCGTCGGCTCCCCGCCGAAGACGGTGACGACCAGGGGTGGGGCACCGCGCTGCGCCAGCGCGGCGACCGTGCCGCCGCAGGAGAGGGCAACATCATCGTAGTGCGGCGCGAGGAAGAGATCGGTGACGTGCCGACCATCCCGCCTCTCGCCCTGCTCCGCGTCGTCGCGTCCCGCCGATCCGCCTGCCACGCGAGACTACTTTTCCGCGTTGTTCGAGGTATCGCGCCGAAAAGCGTACGCCAGCGCGAGCGTACCGACCACGCCGGAGATCACCCAGAAGATCGCGAAATCGCGGTAGCCGCCCCAGGCGGTCATCCCGGCGGCGAAGATGATAAAGAGGATGAAAAGCACCCACATCAGCCAGAAATCTTTGCTCACCCGCACCGACCTCCCCGTCAATATCTCGGCGTCATGCGCGAAAAACGTCGCTCAGTATTGCTCACGAGTGCAGGTTCGCTCGGTGGTCCTGGCGACACCGGCGCTGGCGGTAGTCTATGGCCCAAGGGGGGGGCGCGTCAACCGACCGACGCGGCTAGACAGCACGCGCAGGATCGTTGCCACGCCGCGCACCGATCAGCGCGGCGGCACGCCCCGCCGCGACCCCGCGCACGCGCGCGTCCCCCACCCGACGGGTGATCTGCAACCGGTCGAGCTGTTCGAGGACCGCCTGGGCGTATTTGCGGCTCGAGCCGAAGCGATCGCGGAACTGGGCCATCGTCAGCGAGCCGTCGCGATCGATCGCTTCCAGCGTGGCGACGACGATGGTCTCGTAGACGGTTGCGGCGAAGACGATGCCCTCATCGACCCGCCAGACCACCCCGGTCTCGGCGAGGGCGGCGAGGAGCTCGGGCGTGATCGCGAAGTCCGTCGGCGTTGGTGGCGCGAATGGCTGCGCCGCGAGCGCCGCCAGGAAACGCTCGGTCAGCGCCCGCTGCGTCGCCGTGAAGGCGATGCGGAAGTCCGGGAGACGGAATGCGGTGCCGACCTCCACGATAATCCCCTCGCGAAGCGCCCCCGCGATGACCGCGTCGTGCAGGCGGGGGGCGAGGGTCAGACGACTCCGCAACTCCTCCTTCGGAATCCCGCCGCGCAGCGGATAGGCGCGATGATGGATCGCCAGAATCTCCCGCAGGCGTGCGCGCAGCCGCTCCCAGTTCGGGGCGGCCACGAGCACATCGGCGGGGCGCGGGGCGGCGGGGTCGCCGGTCAGATGGAGCGTTGTCCCGGCGGCCAGCGTCGCCGCCAGGGCCGCCGCCAACGGCTCCGCCGCGAGGTTCGCGCGCTCGGCCAGCACCTTGCGGTCGAGCGGCCCCTCCGCGAGCGCTTGCAGCAACAACTCCTCGGGCGTGCCGAGCGCCAGCGTCGCCAGCGTATCGAGGGTCGCCTCGTTGAAACGCTTGTGCCGTCGCGGGGCCGCGTCGACGATCACCCCGCCACCGATCGTGATCGACGGCGAGGGGCGGCGCACGATAAAGCGATCCCCCTTCTGCGCCGCGACCGGGCGGACGAGGCGCAGCTGCACCCAGCCGGTCGCGCCCGGCGACAGCCGCTCCGTATCGAGGAGGGTCACGCGCGCGGGCACCTCGTCCGCGCCGAGGAAAAAGTCGACCTCGTCGTTCTGTTCGAGTTCCAGCGGCGCATCGCGCACCAGCGTCAGCTGCACATCGAGGCGATCGCTCGGCGGTGACGCACCGGGGAGGGTCAGCAAATCGCCGCGCCGCAACTCGTCGGTCGCCAGTCCGGCGAGGTTGACCGCCACGCGGCTCCCCGGCCCTACCGACTCGCGCTTCTGCTGATGGCTCTGCAAACCCCGGATGCGCCCGCGCCGCCCGCTCGGCAGGATCGCGATCTCCTGGCCGACCGCCAGGTCGCCGTCGCTGAGGGTGCCGGTGACGACGGTGCCGAAGCCGCTGATCGTGAAGACGCGATCGATTGGCAGGCGGGGCAGGCCGTGCGCGACCCGCTCCGGCGTGGCATCGAGGACCGTGTCGAGCGCGGCGCGCAGTTCGTCCAAGCCCGCGCCGGTCGCGGCGGAGACGGCGACGATCGGCGCGCCCGCCAGCGTCGTCCCGGCGAGGCGCTCACGGGTCTCCTCGCGCACGAGATCGAGCCAATCGGCATCGACGAGATCGCGCTTCGTCAGCACGATCAGGCCGCGCTCGATCCCGAGCAGATCGAGGATCGCCAGGTGCTCCGCCGTCTGCGGCATCGGCCCCTCGTCGGCGGCGACGATCAGCAGCGCCGCGTCGATCCCGCCGACCCCGGCGAGCATGTTCTTGATGAAGCGCTCGTGGCCCGGCACATCGATCACGCTGACCTGCCGCCCGCTCGGCAGGGCGAACCAGGCGAAGCCGAGATCGATCGTCATCGCCCGCTCCCGCTCCTCGCGCAAACGGTCGGGATCGATCCCGGTCAGCGCCTTCACCAGGGTCGATTTCCCGTGATCCACATGCCCGGCTGTCCCGACGACAAACACCGCTCGCCCTCTGTCACGACACCACGCGGGCCATCCCCACCACCGGAGAGCATAGCATGGACCCTGCCCACCGACGCATCCCGCACGGGACCGCCAGCACTGAAACTTCTATGCTCCCTCACGCGTCTCGCGTATCGCGGGGACTGGACAAAGGCGCTATAATGCGTACGTACTACGGCTCTGTTCCGTGTCGGGGAGACTCGACTATACTTCGGGCCATTGCCGGGGGCGCGGTACAGGGTCCAGATGTGGTGAAGGTGGAGCAGCGTGGCAGGGCTCGATCGCTTCGAACAATTCTTCGAGCGCATCGTCGAAGGGACGATCATGCGCTTCTTCCGCAGCCCCATCCAGCCCGCCGAGATCGGTCGGAAGCTGGAGCGGGCGATGGAAAACGGGCGGATCGCCGGGGTCAACGCACCACTCGTCCCCAACGACTACCGGGTGGCGATGCACCCGCAGGATATGATCGCCTTCGCCGACTTCGTGCTGCCGCTGAGCCGCCAGATGGAGGGCTGGCTGGCGGAAGAGATCGCGGCGCGCGGCTACCAGACCCTCGGGCGGGTGCGCGTGCAAATCGGTGGCGACCCGCACGTCTCCCGCCGTTCGATCGCCGTGACCGCGACCACGTCGGGCAACGTCGAGACTTCCCGGCGCGATAGCGACCGGATTCAGCATACCGAACTGTATCGGGTGATCCAGGAGCAGGGTGGCGGGCTGGTGCCGCACACGTTGCGCCTGCTCAATGGGGCCGGACAAGACCGCGTCTTCACGATTCGGGCGGTCGCCACTACGATCGGGCGCGGCCTCGACAATGACCTCGTCCTCGAGTCGACCGATGTCTCGCGGCACCACGCGCGGATCGAGTTCCGCGACGGGCAGTGGCTGATCTTCGATCTCGGCAGCACCAATGGGACGCGCGTGAACGAGCAACCGGTCCAGCAATCGGCCCTGCGCGGCGGCGACCGGATCGCGTTCGGGGGTCTGCAACTCGAATTCGTCCCTTATCAGTTCGGCGCGCCGACATGAGCGTCACGGCACTCGACGCTGCGACCAGCCATCGCGCGCCGCGTCTCGCCTCACCGTGGTCCGGCACCCGGCATGCGGCACACAACATTGGATCAGCACCATGAGCTTGCCATTCGACTGGTTCATCCTCCTACTCCGCATCCTCTTCGTCTTCCTGCTGTATTTCTTCCTGTTCCAGATTGTGCGGACGATCGCGCGCGAGTTGCGCGCGGTGTCGATCGCCACGGCGGGGGGGCAAACGAGCGCACCTGGACCAGAGCCGCCGCAACAGGCCCGCCTGGTGCTGGAGGAGAACACCGAGGCGGGCCTGACCGCCGGGACCGTTTTCGCGCTCCGTCCGGGGGCCGTGGTCGGGCGGCGCGCGGGGAGCGACATCTTCCTGAATGATACCTACATGTCCGGCGAACACGCCCGACTGACCCTGGATGAGGGACAGTGGTGGATCGCCGATCTCGGTAGTACCAACGGCACCTATATCAACGGCACACGGATCGAGCGCCCTACCCCCCTACCGGCGGGGGCCGAGGTCCGATTCGGGCGCATCCGCACCCGGTTCACCGTATGAACCGGAGTAGCGGCGCGGTGCCGCGCGATGGGCCGCGGTACCAATGAGCGGGATGGAGGGATGCCACCCGCTACAGCGGAGCGACGTGCGAGCGACGCAACCGCCTTGATCGAACGGCGTTCTACAGGGCGGAAGCGCGTGACCACCTGCCGCGAGGCTGTCCATCGGCAGGAAGTGTGAGCGACAGGAGGGGAGCGAGGACGGAAAGACAGCAGCGCCATCGACGATGATCTATGCGCGAGTAAAGAGAAGGCAAGGAAAAAGATTGATGCGTAAGTCCTGGAAGACCCCCAAGCTCGTCATGGCGGTCTTGATGATCGCCGCGATGCTGCTGCCGGTCGCCCCGACCAGCGCGGCACCGCAGGTGACGGCGGACCAGCAGGCGTTGACAGGGAGCGGCTCGACCGATCCTTATTGGTTTCCCCAGACCAAGCACTATCTCAGCGGGCGCTTCCGGCAGTACTGGGAGGCAAACGGCGGCCTCTTCGTCTTCGGTTTCCCGCTGACGAAGGCGTACAACGAGGTCTCTACCGACGGGAATACCTATCTCACCCAGTATTTCGAGCGCGCGCGCTTCGAATACCACCCCGAGAAGACGCAGCCGTACGATGTGCTGCTGACCCTTGTCGGCAACGAGGTGACGGCGAATCGCAAGGCGGAAGCGCCGTTCCAGCCGATCGCCAATCCGAATAATGGCACCCCCTACTTCGCCGATACGGGGCATACTCTCAGCGGGGCATTCCTCGATTTCTGGACGCAGTACGGCGGCTTGCAGAACTTCGGCTTCCCCCTCTCGGAGCCCTTCACCGAGACCAACTCGGTCGATGGCAAGCAGTACACCGTGCAGTACTTCGAGCGCGGGCGCTGGGAACTCCACCCGGAGATCGCCGATCCGAAGTACGCGGTACTGCTCGGCCTGATGGGGCTTGAGCGGGCCAACCGGCTCAACCTCGGTGCCGATGTCCGCAACGCCGAGGCGAGCCCGCCGCGCGGCGACTTCATCGCTGGCAACCCCGGTGGGCTCTGGCCGGTGAACCACATCGAGTACGGGTTCAATACGTTCCTGGTCGGTGGCAACACCGACGGCAGCTTCAACGACGGCACGATCGGCAAGGTACAGGAAGCTGGCTTCGGTTGGGTGCGCCTCCAGTTGATCTGGAAAGACTTCGAGCGCGAACCCGGCAACTACGACTTCAGCATCCTCGATCCGCAGATCAACGCGGCGCACTACGGCAATCGCCGCGTCATGCTGAGCGTCCTCAAGGCTCCCGAGTGGGCCCAGACGGGTGGTGGTCTCCCGGAGAATCAAGTGGGCCTTGATGCCTTCTATAACCTGATGCGGACCGTCGCCGGGCGCTATGCCGGCAAGGTGCAGGCCTACGAGATCTGGAACGAGCAGAACCTGGCCGGTGAGGTCGGTGGCAACGTTCGCGTGGCCCCCTACATCAACGTCCTGAAGAATGGCTACCTCGGCGTCAAGAAGAACGATCCGACCGCGTGGGTCCTCTTCGGGGGCCTGACCCCGACCGGTGTCAACAAGCCGAACGTGGCGATCGACGACGTGTCGTACCTCCAGCAGTTCTACGCCTACAACAACGGCGAGGGCAAGCAGTATTACGACGTCCTCGGCGCGCACCCCGGTAGCGCCTCGAACGCGCCGGATGTCCGCTTCCCGAACGGCACCGGGCAGTGTGGCCCCGCCGCGATCGAGCGCTACGGTGTGGCGAACGGCACCTGCTACAACTCGTCGCCGGACTTCCACTTCCGCCGCATCGAAGAGCAGCGTGTGGTAATGGAGCAGAACGGCGAGCAGGCCAAGACGATCTGGCTGACCGAGTTCGGCTGGGACTCTTGTGTCGGCGGCGCACCCGTGCCGACCGGCTACGAGTACTGCCAGATCATCACTCGTGAGTTGCAGGCGCAGTACATCGTCCGCGCTTTCCAGATCGGCAAGAACGAATGGCCGTGGATGGGCGTGATGTTCCTCTGGAACCTCAACTATGCCGCCGTTCCGGGTATCCCGGCGGGCGACGAGAAGTACGGCTGGTCGGTTCTCGGCCCCGGCTTCACCAACCTCCCCGCGTTCGACGCGATCAAGAACATGCCGAAGTAAGGCGTTCCGCCATTACGACGGTACGCGAGGCGGGCCGCTCTCTTCCGGGAGCGGCCCGCCTTGCGTTTGCGAGCGCTCCAGCCACTGTACCCCACACCTTGTTAACGGCGAGGGGAGCAGGAGCAAGAAAAGTCGCCCTGTGCCGTTGTTCGTGATGTGATCTCATCGGTGACTGCGGCCAGCCACGCTCCCGGTCGCGAACCTTCCTCCCCGCTCATGCGTACTGTCTAGGGGTAACTTCCACAGAGCACGGTAGGGCAATCGGTAGGGCGAGCGGTTGGAAGAGTAAATATGGAGCGGCGCAGCGATGAGACGTTGATAGCGCTGCTGCTGGCGGGCGACGCGACGGCGCTCGCGCCCCTCGTTGCCCGCCACCATCGCCCGCTCCTCGGCTATCTGTATCACCTGGTCGGGGGGGACCGCGCCCTCGCCGATGATCTGACCCAGGAAACCTTCGCCCGTCTCCTGCGCCCGGCGACGTATCAGCCCGGTCGCCCCTTCAAGCCCTGGCTCTATGCGATCGCCACTAACCTGGCGCGCGATCATTTCCGCTCGGCGGCCATCGCCCGGACCACCACCGGCAGCGACGCCTCCATGCTCGAACGGCACGACCCGGCTCCCGGTCCCGAGGAATGGGTGCTGGCGACCGAGCAGCGCCAACTGGTGGGGACGGCACTCAGCCGTCTCGGCCCGGAGTACCGCGCGGCACTCCTGCTACGCTTCTACCACGACCTGAGCCTGCGGGAGATTGCCGACGCCTTGGGCGTGCCGCTCGGCACGGTCAAGTCACGGCTCTCCGTCGGCACACACCGCCTCCGCGACTTGCTAGCAGCGGAGAAGGAGGGGCTACAGCGATGAATAACCCGTCCGAGTGGCCGTCGTCCGCACGCCTCGCCCGTGCCCTGGCCGAACAGGGGCTCGCACCGGAGGGCGTGACCGAACTCCTGCCGCCGCTGCTGCATCTGGCAGAGGAGATGCCGACGCCCACGATGGCGGAGACCGATCGCCTTATTCAACGGCTTCGCCCGCTGGCCCCCGCCCCGTCAGACATTCGTCGGGCACTGGCGCGATACCCCGCCACCCCCTGGAAGGAATGTCGCACACTCCTCGCCCTAGCGCGCATCCAGGTCAGGATCTGCCGGCCCGCCTTCTGGGGCAGCTCGGGGGTCATCGCGCTGATCGGCCTCTTCGCCGCCCTCGGTGGAGGGATACCAAACGCCCTGGTTCTGTACGTGGCCGGGCCGCTGCTCGGCTACCTCGGCGTGGCAATCGCATTCCGCGGGGCAACCTTGTGCCTGATCGAGTGCGAGCTCGCCTGCCCGCCCTCACCGCGCCAGCTCGGTCTCGCCCGACTGGTCCTGGTGCTCGGCTACGATCTCGCCCTGGGCCTGCTCGGCAGCGCGCTGCTGTGCCGCTGGGATGGCAACGGCCTCCGCACGATCGCCTTGCACTGGCTGGCCCCCCTGCTCCTGGTCGCCGGGCTTGGCTTCGCGCTCTCGCTCCGCCTGCCGCTCCCCCTGGCCACCGGGTCGAGCTACGCCATCTGGCTGAATGCGTTGCTGCTGTTCTGGACGACACATGCTACCGATCGTACCGTGATCTTCGCCGCATCGACAGAGATCACGCTCGCGCTCATCGGATTGGTGCTGCTCGGGGTCGCGCTCTACCTCTTCCCTATCGCCGCCCCCCGCCTGCTCCCCCTACGCTGACCCCGTGCGGGACGCGGCGCGAACCTTCCCGCGCGCTCGCTCGTACTGCTACTGAGCGGCCCGGGGGGGCCGCTGCCGGACAGGGAGGAGGCGCGATGATCGCACCATCATCACCGCTCGCGGCGCAGCATGTGGCCCCGACCACAGGGAGCAATCCGCTCGGGACCGTTCTGATCTGGGAATTGCGTCGCTTATGGGCCAGTCACATCGGGCGTGCCCTGATCGGCCTGCCGCTCCTTTTCTTCGCGGGCCTGCTCTGGCTCAAGCACAGCTGGCTCCTCGCCACCGACGGTGGCGAGCAGGTTCTCGTCGCGGGTGGCAGCGCCTTGGGCCTCCTCAGCCAGTTGGTCTTCGTGCTGCTGCTGCTGTTCGGCCTCTGCCTCCCCTTCCTCGCGGCAGATAGTGTGGCGCGCGACTACCGGCAGCGGACCCACGAATTGCTGATGACGACCCCGGTCCCCACATGGTCCTACGTCTGGGGACGATTCCTGGCCGCGCTGCTCCTGTGCATCGGGCTGGCCGTCGAGCTTCTGCTGGCGACATTCGCGGTCAATCTCGCGTTGCATCGGGCACACGCCGACTATCCCGCGCCAGATCCGGGCACGCTACTCGGCCTATGGGCACTCACCGTCCTCCCAACCACCGTCCTACTGGCGAGCGTCAGCTTCGCCCTGGGGACCTTCTGGCCCCGCGCCGCTACCGTGCTGAAACTGATCGTCCTCGTCGCCTGGGTCATGCTGGTGATCGTCGGCTCCTCATTAGTGTATTTCCACGCGTCATCCTGGTATCCATACTGGAACCCCACCAGCTACGACTTGGCCTTACGGGCACAGGCAGACGTGCTGATGCGCTACCAGGCACAGGCCGGGGGGGTCCAGGATGCCGCCGCACGCCTGACTATCGCGCGCGCGGTGCAGGGCCAGCTACTCGATGTGCGTCCCTGGATCCTGCCGCACACAGGCCTGGGCGCGCTCGGGCTCGGATTAGTTGCCACGGCGGCCTTCGGCTTTCGGCGCTTCCGCGCGGTCATTGGATAACGAAGAGCGCTGAGCGCCGACACGGCAGGCAACATCGTATGGTGCAATACGGGAGATTCGTTCATGGAACTCGTCATCGCGGGTGTGGGCAAACGCTATGGTCAACGCTGGGGGGTGCGCGATCTGTCGCTGCGCTGCGGGCCGGGCCTGGTGGGACTGGTCGGGCCGAATGGCGCGGGGAAGACGACGTTGATGCGGATCGTCGCCACATTAGTGCCGCCGACGGAAGGAACCGTGCACTGGGATGGCCGCGACACGCAGACCGATGGACGGGCGGTACGGCGCGTGCTCGGTTATCTGCCGCAGGAATTCGGCACCTACCCCGAGTTCACCGCGCGCCAGTTCCTGCGCTACCTCGCGGCGATGAAAGGCCTACCGACGGCCCTCGCTCGGCGTCGGACCGACGAGGTCTTGGAGTTGGTCAATCTGGAGCGCGACGCGGACAGACGACTGAGGGGCTACTCGGGAGGCATGAAGCAGCGGGTTGGCATCGCCCAGGCGCTCCTCAACGATCCCGAACTCCTCATCGTCGACGAGCCGACGGTCGGACTCGACCCCGCTGAACGGGTGCGCTTCCGCACGCTCCTGGCAAGCCTGACCGCGAGTCGGCTCGTCATCTTCTCAACGCACATTATCGGCGACGTGGAGGCCGTCGCCGGTCGCCTGATCGTGCTCGGCGCGGGCCGACTCATCGCCGACACGACGCCGGACGCCCTGCTGGCGCGCGCAGCAGGGCGGGTCTGGACGGTCACGACCGACGCCGCAACCGCCGTCCTGCTGCAAAGCCATTATCCGGTCAGCGCGCTTGTCAGCGGGGCGCAGGGGGTGACGGTACGTACCGTGGGAGCGGAGCGCCCGCTGCCGGAGGCCGTGGCCGTCGAGCCGACGCTGGAAGATGCCTACCTGCTGGCGGTCGGCATGCCGACGGTCGCCGCATGATGCCCTACGGAGGGAATGCCGCGCCCCCGCCGACCTCGCCGCATCAGAAATGCCCGTGCCCCTGACCGACACCTGAGCGTCGTTGCACGGCCAACACGTAGCGCCGACATGGCGGTACCGCATCACCGCCCAGCCAGCCGAGCGATGTCGTGGCTCGGTCAGGCAAGCGCCGCCGCCTGTTGCCGATAGAGGTCGCGGTAGAGCCCGCCCTGCGCCAGCAATTCTTCGTGCGTGCCGCGCGCCACGATCCGTCCCCCGTCGAGCACCAGGATCAGGTCGAAACCCGCCATCTGTACCAGCCGATGGGTGATCATCAGGGTCGAGCGCCCCGCCGACTCGGCGTGCAGGGTCGCGAGCAGCGCCGCCTCCGTGACCGGATCGAGATTCGCGGTCGGCTCGTCGAGGATCAACAATCGGGCGTCGCGCAGCAAGGCGCGCGCCAGGATCACCCGTTGCCGCTCCCCGCCCGAGAGGCGCAGCCCGTGCTCCCCAAGCCACGTATCGAGCCCGTGGGGCAACTGCGTCAGGAGTTCGGCTAGCCCGGCACGACCCAGCGCGGCGACGAGCATGTCGTCCGAGGCGTCGGGGCGGGTGAGCAGCAGATTATTCCGCAGCGTGTCGCCGAAGAGATAACCGTCCTGCGAGAGCGTCGCGAGCGCCCGACGCACGTCCTCCTGCGCGTACTCGCGGAGGTCGTGGCCGTCCAGCGCGATCGTCCCCTCCGTCGGCTCCCAGAAGCGCAGGATCAGCCCCACAAGGGTGCTCTTCCCCGCGCCGCTCGGCCCGACGATCGCCACCCGCGCGCCCGGTGCGATCGTGAAATCGATGTCGCGCAGGACGAGTGGCCCATCGGGCGCGTAGCCGAAGGTGACGCCGGAGAAGACCAGCGCGGGCGGCGCGGTCAGCGTCAGCGGGCGCGGCTGCGACGGATCGGTGACGATCGGCACCGCGTCGATGACCGCGAAGATCCGCCCGCTCGCCGTCAGCGAGCGACCGAGCGCCGCGAACGCGCGACCGAGCGGCGTGATCGCCTCGAACGCGCCGAGGACGATCATGGCGATCGCGGCGAGATAGACCGCGCCGAAGCGCCCCGCCGTCGCCTGCGGGATCGCCAGCGCCAGGATCAGCGCGAGTGAGCCGAAGGTCAGCGCCTCCCCGAGCGCCCCTTGCAACCCTTCCACCAGGGCCGCGCGCCGATTGGCCGCGCCGAGTTGCCGGTCGAGCAGGGCGACCCGCGCCGCCTGATCGGCACCGCGCCCGTAGGCGAGGAGATCGGCCAACCCCTGCACGCCGTCGATCAGCGCCGTCTGCCGCTCGGCGCGCAAGGCGATCTGCCGTCGCCCGTTCGTGCGGCCGAGGACCAGTGCCAGCGCGGGCACCGCGACCCCGGCTACGAGCAGGACGCCGACCGCCGCCAGCGCCAGCGTCGGATCGAACGAGCGAAGCGCCACCCCGACGAGCGCGATCGTCAGCGCCGCCACCGCCAGCGGCGTGAAGACTCGCCCATAAACGTTTTCCAACTCCTCCACGTCCTCCACCATCCGGGAGAGGAGATCGCCGCTGCGGAACTGGAGGAGGCGTGCGGGAAGCAGCGGCGCGAGGCGCGCGTAGAAACGCCCGCGCAGCCGCGCTAGCAGCCGAAAGGTGACATCGTGCGAGGCGATCCGCTCGCCGTAGCGGGCGAACGCGCGCCCCACCCCGGCGATCCGCACCAGCGCGAGGGGGATCGAGAGGGCGATCAGCGGCGGGTGGGTCGCGGCGGCGGCGATCACGTACGAGGCGAGCGCCAGTAGTCCCGTATTCGTCACCACCGTCAGCAGGCCAAGGGCCAGAGCGAGGGCGATCAGCGGCGCGAGGCCACCGGCCATGCCGAGCAGCCCGCGCAGCGACACTCGCGGCGTGACCCTCATGGGTAGGGCGGCGTTGTCCCGCACGCTCATGCCGTCACCGCCCCGCCCATGAGGGTCGCGCCGTCCGTGTCGGCGGCGTGGACCAGTCGCGCGTAGGGGCCACCCGCCAGGGCGAGCGCCTCGGGCGTCCCCGTCTCCACGACGCGCCCACCGTCGAGGACGACGATCCGGTCCGCGCCGCGCACCATGCCGAAGCGATGTGCCACGATCAGGGTCGTCCGCCCCGCCGCGAGGCGTTCGAGGGCGTCGCGCACCTGGGCCTCGCTGGTCGGATCGAGGTGGGCGGTCGGCTCGTCGAGGATCAGGACCGGCGCATCCTTCAGGAAAGCGCGCGCGATGGCGATCCGCTGCGCCTGCCCCTTGCTCAGGCGCGCTCCTCCCTCGCCGAGCGCCGTGTCGTACCCCTGCGGCAGCGCCGCGACGAACTCGTCGGCCCCGGCGAGCACGGCGGCGGTCTGTGCCTCCGCCAGCGTGGCGTCCGGGCGCGCGAGGCGCAGATTATCGAGGACACTCCCGGCGAAGAGATACGGGCGCTGCGGCACCAGCGCCACGCGCTCGCGCCACGCCTCGGCGGAGAAATCGCTCAGCGGGTGCCCATCGGCGGCGATCACGCCGCGCTCCGGGACGAGGAAGCCGAGCAGCAGATTGACGATCGTGCTCTTCCCCGCGCCGCTCGGGCCGACGAGCGCCACCCGCTCGCCGGGCACCAGGCGCAGCGTCACCCCAGCGAGGGCGGGACCTTCCGCCCCCGGATAGGTGTAGCGCACGTCGCGGAGAGTCACGAGGGGGGCGGCGGCTCCACCCGGCACGCCGGTGCCGACGGCGTGCTCATCGGGCACCGGCTGGTCGAGTAGGGCGAAGATCCCTTCCGCCGCCGCCTTCCCCTCCATCCCGGCGTGGTGGTGGGTGCCGAGTTCGCGCAGCGGGCGATAGAACTCCGGGGCGAGGAGCAGGATGAGGAAGGCGGGCTCGAAGGCCAGCCCCCCCGCGAGGAGGCGCAGGCCGAGGGTCACGGCGACCAGCGCGATCGCCACGCTGGTGATGAATTCGAGGACGAAGCTGGAGAGAAAGGCGTAGCGCAGGGCGCGCATCGTCCGCTCGCGGAACCATTCGCTCTGCCGCGCGACCCGCTCCAGACCGAGCGCCGTCTGTCCGAGCGTGCGGATCGTCGGCAAACCCTGGATCGCGTCGAGGAACGCCGCTTTCAGGCGCGTCAGCGCGAGCCACTGCCGAGCGATCCGCTCCTCGGTGTAGGTGCCGACGAGGATCATCAGAATCGGCAGGACCGGCGCGGTCGCCAGCAGCAGGATCGCGCTCGCCCAATCGCGCGGCCAGACCGTCGCCGCGATGATCAGCGGCACGAGCTGGCTCAGCGCCGATTGCGGCAGGAAACGGGCGAAGTACGGCTCCAGGCGGTCGATCCCGCCGGTCGCCGAGGCGACGATCGCGCCGGTCCGTTCCTGGCGCAGGCGGGCGGGGCCGAGGCGCTGCATCTGCGCGACGAACTGGGCGCGCAGGGCATCCGTCGCGCGCGTCGCCCCGATCTGCGCCAGCACCTCGCGCGCCCAGGCGAGCAACGCCCGGATCGCCACCGCTCCGAGGAAGAGGAGGAATGACCCTCGCAGCGCCGCCAGCCCCTCGCCGCCCAGGAACGCGCGGGCGACGATCGCGGCGAAGGCGGACCACTGGACGATCGTCGCGAGCCCGCCGAGCAGGCCGCAACCGACCGCCAGGGCGAGGAAGAGCAGACCGGGACGGGCGACATGCAAGAGACGACGGCCCATGACAGCATCCTCTGTGATAGCGCGCGTCACCGCGCCCGCGCCCCGGCCCGATGGGGTGCGGGCGCACGGTGGTGGGGCGCTCAGTAACTCGGCTCGTCCAGGCGCACCTTGCCCCGGAAGAGTGTGTAGATCAGGATGAAGTAGAACGCGGCGAGCACCATGCCGATACTCCACCAGATCAACCCGACCACCAGGCCATAACGCGGCGAGGCGGTGTTGTAGATCGTCAGGCTATAGGCGGGATCGACCGCCGGGAGGATCGCCGGGAAGAGGCCGAAGGCGGTACTCGTCATCATCCCGGCGATGTAGGTGCCCGACGCGATCAAGGCCCACCCGTCGCGACCGCGCCGCTGCATGAGCGCCACAGCCGCCAATCCGCCGAGCGCGAGCGCCGGGCAGAGCAGCCCGACCGGGTGCTCCCCGAAACGCGCCAACATGCCGGGTCGCAACCAGAAGGTGACGACCGTGGCGAGGCCGGTGAGGACGAGGACCGCCGCCCAGGCGACCCGCCCCGCCCGTCGCGCGCGCCCCTGCAACGTCTCCTCGGTCTTGTGCGCGAGGTAGTTCGCGCCGTGCAAGGTCAGCGTGGCGAAGGCGAGGAGGCCGATCAGGATCGTGTACGGATCGAGGATGCCCGGCACCGCGCCGCGCGGGTTGAAATCGGTCCAGAGGGGCGCGAAGAAATGACCGGTCTCGTTCAGCGCCACCCCGCGCACTACATTGCCGACCGCCGCGCCGAGGAAAATCGCCAGCAGGGCGCTGCCGAGGAAGAAGAGCGCGTCCCAGAACTGGCCCCACATCGGCTGGTCGATGTGGCCGCGCAACTCGATCGATAGGCCACGCACCATCAACAGCCACAGCACCACCATCAGCGGCAGATAGAAACCGCTGAAGCTGGAGGCGTAGAGGAGCGGGAAAGTGAAGAAGAGGGTGGCGGCGGCGGCGATCAGCCAGACCTCGTTGCCGTCCCACACGGGACCGATCGCCCGCAGGATCGTCCGTCGCTCGCGCTCCTCTTTGGCGATGAACGGGGCGAGGATTCCCGCGCCGAGATCGAAGCCATCCAGCACGACGTACATCGTCAGCATGAAGCCGACCAGGATGAACCACAAGACTTCCATCAGCGCCTCCCGCTCCCTAATCGCCGAGTGCCGATTGTGCGCCGCCGAGCCGGACCCCCGCGACATCGAGCGGATCGTCCCCATCGATCTGCCCGTGGGTGCCGCTTTCGCTCTCCTCTCCTGGTCCGTGCGCGACCTCACGCAGCAGCAGCATCATGTAGAGCAGCCACATGATGGCGTACATCCCCATGAAGCCGAGCAGCGTGAAGAGGATGTTGCCGGACGAGACGACCGTCGAGGAGCCTTGGGGGGTGCGGAGCAGGCCGTAGATGATCCACGGTTGCCGACCCAATTCGGCGGTGAACCACCCGGCGGTGTTGGCGATGAACGGGAAGGGGACCGCCAGCACCAGCAGCCAGAGCATCGGGCGGAAGTCGAAAAGCCGCCGCCGCCAGAGGAGGAACGCCGCCAGCGCCATGATCGCCGCGAAGAAGGTGCCGAGGCCGACCATGATGTGATAGGCGTAGTAAAGCAACGGGATGTTATCCGGTTGCTGATCGGCGGGGATCTGATCGAGGCCGACCACCTCCGCGTTCCAGCGCCGGAAGGTGAGGAAGCTGAGGACATAGGGGATGGTGATCTCGTTGTCGAGCTTCTGATTTTCCACGTCCGGCTGACCGATCAGCGTGATTCCGGTCCCTTGCGAGGTCGTGAACACCCCCTCCATCGCCGCCAGCTTGGCCGGCTGATTGCGCGCGACCTGCGAACCGGCGAGGTCGCTGCTGATGAACAGGGCGAACACGCTGGCGACCAGGCCGACGATCACGCCGAGCCGCAGGAAGATCCGCCCGTACTCCTGATGCTTGTTCAGCAGCAGATAGAACGCGCCCAGCCCGGCCATCGTGAAGGCCCCGGTGATCGTCGCGCCGGTCATCGTGTGGAGGTATTGCGGCCCGATCCAGCTGTTGAAGAGGATCGCCCAGTAATTGGTGATCTCCACCCCGCCCCCGTCGCGCAGCTGGTAGCCGACCGGGTGCTGCAACCAGGAGTTGGCCGCGACGATGAAGAAGCCGGAAGCCCAGGTGCCGACGAGGACCATCAGCGCGGCGACCCAGTGGAGGCGCTGCCCGAAGCGCCGCTCCCCGAACAGCAGGAGGCCCAGGAAGGCCGACTCCAGGAAGAAGGCGAAGGCGCCCTCCATCGCCAGCAGTTGCGCGATCACATTCCCGGCATAGGTGGAGAACTCGGCCCAGTTGGTGCCGAACTGGAACTCCAGCGGGATGCCGGTGACCACCCCCATGATGAAGCTGACCGCGAAGATTTTGGTCCCGAAGCGAGTGGCGTCGTTGTAGCGCTCGTCCTTCGTCCGCATATAGATCGTCTTGAGGAGGAAGAGGAGCAGCGCCAGCCCCATCGTGAATTGCGGAAAGAGGTAGTGATAGCCCGCCGTGAAAGCGAACTGGAGCCGGGACATCGTCGTTGCGTCGTCCATCGCCATCCCCCCTTACGTGCGCGACCACGCCATTGTGGCCGCGCCACGGAATACCGGCCCACGTCGCCGGTCGGCGCTTGTCTCGCCAGCCATCACGCCGCTGGGCAGTGCCCGTATCATCGTCGGGGATAGTGTATACCGACCGCGCGACCCGCGCAGACAGGGAGAGGATGATCGCCCTGCGGGAGAAATGACGACGCCGCTGTCGGGAATACTCCCGACAGCGGCGTGCGGCGTCTCTCGTGTGGCGATTCAGGCACGCGGGAGCGGTACTTGATCGGTTTGGCCGCCGAGCGATTCCCGGCTATCCCCATCGCGGGCGGTGCCCAGGGGCAGCCTTGCCTGGCCGAGACGCCGGCATCGCCGACCCGCCGAGCGCGGGCCGCAGGCCGGAACGCACAGCGCCGTACTATCCACGACGGAGACGTTCGCGCCATGTAGGGGTGCCGAATCCCGCGCGATTTTCGCACCCATACGGCGAAAAGCGCTTGCCCCCAGGTGTCCGTTCAGGTACAATCGCGCCATAGGTACGATAGTAGAGGGGATAAAACAGCGACGCGAAGGGGGCGAGAGGTGCGAGGACGCGGGCCAACGCGCGTGCTGATGGTCGCCCCCACCTCGTTCTTCTCCGATTACGGCTGCCACGTCCGCATCCTTGAAGAGATGCGCGGCCTCCAGGCGCGCGGCTATCGCGTCGCCATCTGCACCTACCACAATGGCGGCGATGTCCCCGACCTCACGATCCGCCGCAGCTTCGGCCCGCCCGGCCCGCGCCGCGCGGTGGTCGGCTCCTCGCGCCACAAACTCTACCTCGATGTCGCGCTCTCGCTCCGCACGCTGGCGACCGCCCTCTCGTTCCGTCCCGACATCATCCACGCGCATCTGCACGAGGGGGCGATCATCGGCGGAACCCTGGCACGCCTGCTGCGCCGCCCGCTCCTCTTCGACTACCAGGGGAGCCTGACGGCGGAGATGATCGACCACGGCTTCCTGCGCCGGGGCAGCCTCATCCACGGCCCGACCCGGACCCTGGAAGGGCTCGCCAACCGCGCCGCCGACGCGATCGTGACGAGCACCAGCAACGCCGCCGCGTTGCTCGCGAGCGAGTTCCACATCGCCGAAACCCGGATCAACACCGTCGCCGACGGTGTTGATACCGAGCGCTTCCGCCCCGGACTCCTCAGCGTGACCGAGCGCGACGCCGGACGTGCCATCTACGGGATCGCCCCCGACCGCAAGGTGATCGTCTACCTGGGCCTGCTCGCGCCGCATCAGGGCACCGGCCTGCTGCTGGAGGCGGCGCGGCGCGTCGTCGCGCGCGAGCCGCGCGCCTTCTTCCTGATCGGTGGCTTCCCCGGCAACGAAGCCTACCGGCAGCAGGCGGAGCAACTCGGCCTCGGCGCGCACACCAGTTTTCCCGGTCGGGTTCCCTACGAGGATGCCGAACGCTTCCTGGCGCTCGGCGACATCGCCGTCAGCCCCAAGCTCTCGGAGACCGAGGGGAACGGCAAATTGTATAATTACGCCGCGATGGGCCTGCCGACCGTCGCGTTCGACACCCCGGCCAACCGGGAGATTTTGGGCGATCTGGGGCTCTATCCGCGCGAGCAGAGCGCCGATGCCCTGGCCGACGAACTCATCCGGCTGATCGCGCATCCGAGCGGGGCGCGCCGCGCCGGGCAGGCGCTCCGCGAACGGGCGATCCAGCACCTCTCCTGGTCGGCACGGCTCGATGAATTGCTCGGCGTCTACGAGCGCCTGCGCTGCCTGTCGACCGCCACGCCGCACGCCCGGCAACCCGCGTATCCCCCCCCCCAGCGGGCATCGTCGATCGTGGGGGACGGACACGATTGACGCATCCGGCCCCGCTACCAGCGCCGGATGAGGGCGCGCGCGACGATCCTCAGGGCGGTGCGGGCATACGCATCGGCCCCTGGCTGATCATCGCCCTGGCGGCGGCGCTGCGGATACCCCTCCTGCTCATCACCACCGGCGTCGATTACCCGTTTTACCTCGAACTCGGACGGCTCAGCAGCCTCGGCTTCCTCCCCTACCGCGACTTCTGGCTCGAATACCCGCCGGTCTTCCCCTGGATCGTCGTCGTGGCCTATCGGCTCACGCTGCTGCTGCCCGCGCCGGCCTTTTACCCGCTCCTGCCGGACGCCCTGGCGGGGATCTTCCACTTCAACCTCGGTCTGGTGCTGGTCGCGGCGGATCTCGTCGGGATCGGCCTGGTCTGGAAGATCTGTCGGCAGCTCTGGTCGCGCGCCGAGGCGGAGCGGCGCACGCTCGTCTACGCGGTCCTCTTCTGGCCGATCATCGTCGCGCTCGGCTGGTACGACACCCTCCCCTGCACGATGCTGCTGCTCGGCCTCTGGCTGATCCTGCGCGGGCAGGTGGGGCGGGCGGGCGCGATCGCGGGGCTGGGCTTCATGACCAAGATCTTCCCCGCGATCCTCGTGCCGATCGCCTGGAAATTTCTGCCCGGTCGCCGCGAGCGGATCGCCACGCTGGTCGGTGCGGGCGTCGTCACCGCCCTGATCGCCGTCCCCCACCTCCTCCTCGATGCAACCTACTTCATCGCCTCCTACCGCGTCGTCTTCGAGCGCTCCGCCTGGGAAACGATCTGGGCGATGCTCGACGGCTACTACAGCTTCGGCAAGGTCGCCCCGCTCGGCACCCGCTTCGACCCGACAACCGCCGACTATGTCGCCTACCCGTCGCGCGTGCCGACCCTGCCGCTGACGATCCTCTGCGCGGTCCTCTTCATGATCCTCTGGCTCCGCCCGGTGCCGCGCACCGCCCGCAACGCGGTCCTCTGCACCGGGATCGCGATGCTCGGCTTCCTCGTCTACTCGAAGGGCTACAGCCCGCAGTTCATCGCCTATGCCCTCCCCTTCACGATGATCCTCCTCCCGTGGCGGCGCGCGCTCGGCTACACCGCCGCGCTCAGCGTCTTCAACCTGCTCGAATGGCCCCTCTTCTTCGAGTGGTTCGGCTCGGTCGCCTGGGTATTGGGTATCGCGATCGTCGGACGCACGGTCCTCTTCCTGGCGCTGATCTGGGAGTGGTTGGCGGAGTTGTGGGGCTGGCGGAATCCGCTGCTGGCCTTCCGCCCGAGTCGACGACTCGCCCTGGCCGGGGGCACGGTGGCGCTCGTGGCGGCGCTCGCCTTCGGCGTCTTCACCTGGCGGACCTGGACCGATCGGATGTACGAGGGGAGCCCGCTGCGCCCCGCATTCGACTTCGCCACGCGCCACGATCCGGCACCGGGCGGGCGAGCGGCGTACATCTTCGCCGACCGCGCGCTCTACGAGGCGTTCTACCCGTACTTCGCCTCGCGCGCCGATTTCTACCTGCTCCGCCCGGAGGGCACGGGGGACGAGGCGCTGAAGAATCCCGAACTGACGCCGGAGGGCAGGCAGACGCAGATGGCCGCGATCGCGCGCGATCACCAGCAGATCTTCCTGATCCGCAACGCGGACGACTGGACCAGCCGCGATCTCAACGCCTGGCTCGATGGCAACGCGCGGCTCGTCGCCGCCAGCCGCGCCGACAACGTCGATCTGACCTATTGGGACGCCAGCCGTTGAACTAACGCGCGCTCGACTCGGCATTCATCGCATCTGGGATTGCCTGCGTTATACGGATACCGGGAGATATGGTCCGCGATGAGGAGGTGTCCGATGACGCGTACCGACCCGCCGTACCCGCCGGCGTTCCGGTCCGAGGCGGTGCGCCTCGCGCGGGGGAGCGAGCTAGTCGCTCCCCGTGCTCGCCGCCGACGCGCGGAGTCGCCGGACCGCTGGTGCCCCACGGGTCCACGCCGCGCGCCGCGCGACCGGGGTGCGCGGCGCGCATAAGCGGGTGACGCGGCTGCTGCGCGCGGCGGGCGTGGTCGGCCGCCGCCGCCGGCGGGTGCGCACGACGGTCGCCGAGCCGACGCGCACGCCCGAGCCGAACCCGGTCGCGCGCGGCTCCCGGGCGACGGCTCGGGATCGCCTGTGGATCGGCGATAGCACATATGTCGCCACGGCGGAGGGCTGGCGCTCCCTGGCCGTCCACGCGCGCCGCGTGGACGGCCGGGCGCTGGCCGACCACCCGCGCACGGAAGTGGCCCTGGAGGCGCGCCGCGCGCGCCGCCCCGGCGCGGGGCGCGTCCGCCACACCGACCGGGGTCGCCGGAACCCCGCCGTGACCTACCAGACGCCGCGCACCGCGCATGGCGGCGTCCGCTCGCTGCGCCGCGCCGGGGCAGACCTGGATAACGCCATGGCGGGACGCTGCGTCGCCACCCTGAAGGCGGGACGCGTCGCGGCCCGGGCCGGGCCGCCGCGCGCCGCCGCCCGCCTGGCGCTCTTCGCGTGGCTGGCGGTCCGGTCGACTTCGAGGAGCAGCATTGGTTGTTGCAGGATCGCGCCACCTAGCGGTACTGTGTCCGTGCCAGCGGACCAACCTCAGGCATCTCGACCCGGTCTCCAGCGGCATCGATGGGCGGGCAGCCGTGACGTCCCTGCGCCCCCCCAAAAAGGGCGGCGCGCTGTCCCACGCGCGCCGCTCGCCGACACGCTGGCGAGCGAGGGGGCCGCGAAGGACGTGTTGCTGCCGCGCATCGAGCCTCGCCGCCACCAGGGGCTGCACAACCGGGCGGGACACGCCCACCGGCCGATCCGCGAACGCGAGCGGCGGAGGTGCCGGTTCACGAGCCCCGGCCACGACCGGCGCGGCCCCGCCGCATATGGCCCGATCGTGCACCACTGCCGCTTGCGCCGCCGGCGGCCGACCGCTCCCGCCTGTCGCCGGACCCGCGCCCAATGCCTCGCCACCCGGTGCATCGTCGCCGACTCGCTCGTTGCCGCCCGAGCAAAGACCGGGCCTCGCCCGGCACATCCTCGCCTCTCGCTCCGTGCGACATCGGCTCAAGTTGACGATGCCGCCGACGATACCCACATGCCCTCGACCCGGCAAGGTTGACAAATTACCATATCGGCCTTAGTGTTATTTGGTAAATGGCGCGGGTATGTGCGGCGTCTGACGACGATAGGAGGCGTGATGACGGCGGCGATACGGATAACGGGCGAGGAATCGCGGCGCGAACTGCTGCGCCTGTATGCCGCCCCGGCCAACGGCGTGGAGCGGTTCGAAGTGCAGATCACCACTTCCTTCCTGTCGCACGCCTCCGAGCGCGGCGTGGTCGCGTCGCTCGATCGCCTGCTGGCGCAACTGAACGAGGAGCCGTCGCGCTCGATCGTGCTGCTACGCCTGCTCGATGCCTTACCGGGTCTGGTGGCCACGCTCGACGAGAATGCCCTGCGCGATGCCGGGGCGGCGCGGGACGGCCGCGCGGCGCTCGTCGCCGCCCTGCTCGGCCACTCCGAGGGCACCGACGATGACATCGACCCCCTCGATGCCGCCCTCCTGGAGGGTGCCGAGATGGGGCGCGAGATGCTCGATATGGAGGGTGGTACCTGGGGAATCGGGCAGGTGGCGGTGCATCTAGGGATCACGCGCCAGGCCGTGGCGCAACGCGCCCGGCGCCAGCGCTTGCTCGCGCTGGCCCCGGGCGGTCACCGGCAGCGTTTCCCGGCCTGGCAGTTCGCCGCGGCGGGTGTCCTCCCGGGCTTCGAGGAGATCGCGGCCGGTCTCGCCGCGGACGGCGTCGATCCCTGGGGGCGCCTGCTGTTCTTCCTCTCGCGTCAGGATGACCTGGCCGGCACCCGCCCCCTGGATGCGTTACGTCTCGGTGACCTGGCCGGGGTACGGCGCGCCGCGCGCCGATTCGGCGGCGGCCATGTCGACTGAGCCGATCCAGCGCGAGCCACCGCCCGATCTGCCCGCCCGCCCGCTGCCACTCGTGGCATTGGCGGGTCCGTGGTTCCGCGCGTATCGACTTGCCAACGACCCGCTCTACTTCGGACGCCGGGCGACCGAGCGCTTCGACGACCCTGCCAAGGGCTATGGCGTGTGCTACGTCGGCGACAGCGTCACGTGCGCCTTCATCGAAACCCTGCCAGCCATCGTCGACCTACCGGGTCGTGCCGTGCTGGGGGTCTATCGCACCGCGCTCCACGAGCGCGGCTGGGCGCGTGTCGATCTGGGCAACGTCGGCGCGCCGTTGCGCCTGGTCGACCTGACGGGCCCGGGACTGGCACGCCTCACCGCCGACGCCGACCTCTGCAGTTGTCCGGCGTATGCGGTGCCGCAACGCTGGTCGCGCGCGCTCCACGAGCATCCGGAGTCGCCGGATGGGCTCCTCTATCGGGCGCGGCACGACCCATCACTGCTCTCGCTCGCGCTCTTCGACGATCGGGTTGCCGGGCGCATCGCCATGGTGCCGCAGGGCTCCTGGGCGGAACAGCCTAACCTCGCGACGTTGCGGGACATACGTCGCCGCTATGGCCTCCGCATCCTGCCGGGCTGAACGGCAGCCGGTCGAGCCGTCCTCGGATTGTCGATGATCATCGGGATCATCGGCTCGGTGCTGTTGGGTTGTGCGGTGGTGAAGGCACTTGAGGAGGTCACCGCACCGACAGCACGACCGTCAGCGCATCCCGGAGACGGGCGACTGACGGTGCCGGGTGGTTCTGCGCGAGAGCAGATTGCCGCGCGAGGTCGTAGCAGCCGCCGCGCAGGTTGCGCAGGAAGGCGTGCCCGGCGCACAGCACGCGCGACCCACTCGGGGTCTTGAAGCCGCGCGTCGGGCAGCGCCGCCCCTGGCGATGCTGGTGATCCCACCCGATGCGCTGCTGGACGGCCTTGCTGGTCTGGTGCCACGCCGTCGGGAGGACGTCGGGCAGCGCCGGTGGATAGGCGGCCGCGCGGTCGGTCGGCACCTCGGTCGGCACCACGCCGATCCCGCCGTACCCCATGGACGCGCCCCCCCCCGGCCAGTGCCGGGGGCGGCGCGCGGACGGTCGGGCGCGTGGTCGGGTTTACGGGACGTGGTCGACGCCGTAAACGCTGGCGTAGGCCTGGTAGAAGACCTGGATGACGAAGAGGCGGGTGCTCTCCTGCTCCGGGGTCGGGAAGGTCGCGTCCGAGGTCTGGCCGGGGATGGCGCCCGCATTGGCGCGGTAGGTCGCCAGGTCGGAGCGCTGCGTGCCGCTGTCCGGCACGTTGGTGTCCCGCGCCGGGTTGGCGGCGAGGCGGTCCCAGATGCCGGTCGGGCGCAGGGAGCGCGCCGATGTCGCCGAAGCGCGGCGTGGCGGCGAAGGACGCCACCAGCGTGTGGCCGGCGGTGACGGTGAACGTGAGCGGGTTGGCGTAGCCGACGTACTTCCCGTCGAGGGTCCACCCGGTGCAGGTCTGGCCCGCTCCGGCGGTCGCGCCGGTCGCATACGCGGTCGTGCCGGCCGGGCCGATCGTGCCGTTCCCGGCGACGCTGGCGGCGACGCGACGGCGGTGCCGCTGAGGGCGACGGCCTGCGGGCTGCCCGCGGCGTTGTCCGCGATCCGGAGGGTGGCCGCGCTCGCCTGGACGGCGGTCGGCGCGAAGCGCACGCCGATCACGCACGACGAGCTCGCCCCGACGTTGCCGACGCAGGTGTTGTACTCGATGGTGAACTGGTTCGCGTTCGTGCCCCCGAGCGTCACGCACGTCACGGTCAGGACGCCGGCGCCGGTGTTGCGCACCGTCACCGGCCGGGCGTTCGACTGCTGGCCGACCTGGGTGTCCGGGAAGGTCAGGCTGGCCGGGGCGACGTCGGCGGTCGGGGTGGGTACCGGGGGGCTGCGGTACCGGTCGCCACGAGGCCGACGGTCTGCGGGCTGTCCACCGCGTCGTCCTGGATCGAGAGGCTGGCCGGTCGGCCGCCGACCTGGGTCGGCGCGAAGCGGATCCCGATGGTGCAGGACGCCTGCGGGGCGAGCGTGCCGACGCGGTTGTCCAAGGTGACGGCGTAGTCCTGCGTGAACGAACCGGTGAGCGTCACGGCGGTGATGTGCAGCGGGCTGCCGCCGCTGTTCGTGACGTTGAAGTACACCGGGTCGCTCTGCTGGCCGACCGCCGTGTCCGGGAAGTTCACGAACTGCGGCGCGCTCACCGCCGGTCCCGTCGTCGGCGCGGCCACGCTGAAGGAACCGGCGGCGGTGGCGGGGTCGACGTTGGAGTCGCCAGCCTGATGGGCGGTGAGGGTGCAGATCCCCGCCTGGGTCAGGTGGACGGTGGTGCCGCTGACCGTGCAGGCCCCGGCAGCGGTGAGGGTCACCGGGAGGCCGGACGACGCGGTGGCGGTCACGGCGAAGTCGGGGTCGCCGAACGTCCGTGCCGGCAGCGGGCCGAAGGCGATCGTCTGGGCGCGGTTGAAGGCGTCGACGATTCCTGGGTCCGTCCCGCCGTAGGTTACGAACCCCGTCCGGGTCTGCGCGTTGAAGGCGAGACTGCTGATATCCGCCGTCTGCGTCCCGTGGAGCGTATCCACGACGGTGTTGGTGGGGGTGTCGATGACCACGATGCTGCCGCCCCCGTTGCCCGCCGCGTACAAGCGCGCCGTGTTCGGGTCCGGCGCGAGTGCTCCGGGACTGAAGGTGTAATCTCCGATCGGGAAAAGGACGCCGGTGACGGTGTTCGACACCTCGTCGATCACGGAGACGCTGTTCGAGTTGGCGTTGGCGACGTAGGCGCGCCCAGTCGCTCCGTCGTGCACGCTGCTACTCGGGTTCATCCCCACGGGGATGTCCGCGATCACGCTGTCGGTGGCGAGATCGCGGACCGAGACGCTGGCGTTGTAGAAGTTCGCCGTGTACGCGCGGTTCGCCTGCGGGTCGATGGCGATGGCGAAGTTGGACCGGCCAGTAGAGATAGCTGGGAGAAGAAGAGCGGATTCGTGGTAAACGTACACCCGCTGTAACGTCACCGAAATAGTCTTTCCGCAAATGACAAAAACGGATCGGCTCGCTCTCGGGGGTGGTTGGGAGGACGTAGCGGATCTCGACCGCGTCGTCGGTGACGACCACACGGTCGACGAGCAGGAGCAGCAACTGCCGGCGTTGCTCGAACGTCGCGGCGGCAGAAGTCCGTCAGTGACCGCGCCACCCCGGCCAGTTCGCGGTGCCGGTCGGCCTCGCCGTCGCGCTGGCCCTCCTGATTCGCGAGGCCCTGCTCCTGCTGCTCGAGCGCGCGGCGGCGGCGCTCGTATTCCTCGAGCGGGATGACCCCACGCAGGGAGGCGTCCGTGAGGCGGTCCAGTTGCTGCCGCAGGCTTGCCCGTCCTCGGCGGAGGTTCGCGCGGCGGGCCTGCGAGCCAGGCGCCGCCCTGGGCGCGGGCGAGCGCGGCGGTGCGGTGCGCGGGATCGCGTAGCAAGCCGCAGCGATCGGCCCAGACGAGGTCGTCCAGTTGACCGGCCGGGACAGAGCGCGACGGGCAGGGCGGGTCGCAGCGCGCCGACCCGTTGCGGTGCTTGCCATGGCACAGATAGTCGTGATGCTGGCGGTGGACGGTGCGCGCGGTGCAGGCGCGCAGGCAGCGCCCGCAACTGACCAGCGCGCGCAGTACGTACTGGTGTGTCGTGTTGTTACGCGGAGAGCACGACCGATGCTGGGCGAGTTTGGCCTGCACCTGGTCGAAGCGCTCCTGGCTGACGACGGGCGGCACCGCCCCGACCGCGATCCAGGAGTCGGGCGGCTGCGGGGTCGCGCTGCCGTGCGGGTGGCCGAGCGCGTCCGTTGCGCGTAGACCTGCCCGGTGTAGGTCGGGTTGCTGCGGATGCCGCGGCTGGTGGGGCCACGCCAACGCCGGTTACCCGAGGGGGTGAGGATGGCGCGCCGCTGGCGCGTCTGCGCCAGTTGCGCGAGCGACATCGTCGGCTCCAGGTAGCGCGCGAAGAGCGCGGCCACAACGGCGGCCTCGTCCGGCGCGACCGTCACGCCGGTGGGGTCGCGCGGGCGCTCGGGGGCGCGGCGATAACCAGAGGGCGGCCGGGTCCAGGGGCGGAGGAGACCCGCGCGCCGCTTGCTCAGCCGCCCGCGCCGCATCCGCTCGGCGATGCGGGTCCGCGCGTATTCGGCCACCGCGCCGCGGAGCTGCGGGAGGAGCTGGTCGTGGGGGTCGTCGCTCATGGGCCGGTCGAGGAAGTCGACCGGGCAACCGGCACGCGCGAATTCCTCGCGGAGCACCAGCTGCGGCACGTCATTCCGCGCCAGCCGGTCCGGGGCGGTGACGAGGATACGGTCGCGTTCCCGATTGCGCGCCGCGTCGCGCAGGCGGTCCAGCCCGGGGCGGGCCAGCACGCTGCCGCTGTCGCCGTCGTCGCGGAAGACGTGCCCCTCGCGCAGGCTCCAGCCCTGCTCCCCGACATGGGCGACGAGCCGCTCGCGCTGCTGCGCAATCGTCCGCTGCTGCGCCTGCCGCGTCGTCGAGACGCGGGCGTCGATCGCTACGCGCATCGGTCGCCTCCGCTCGGTTGGTCCGGGGCGGCACGACCGCCCCCGGCGCTGTCGTCGCCCACGGCACGAGGTGCTGCTAGGCCTGGTCCCAGCGCTGCTGCCCGGTCGGGGTCGCGACCGCCGTCCGGCGGGTCTGCCACTGCCGCTGCATCGTCCCCTCCCGCGTGAGTCGCCTCACGGAGAGGATCGGCCCGCGGCCAGCTGCTCGGGCGCGGGTGCCGCGCCCGGTGCCAGCTCAGCCGCAATCGCACGGCGCGGCTCAAGCACAACTTGTCATTTATGATGATGCTGCTGGCGAACCGCCGCTGAGCGGCGCGGTGTCACGGCCTTGCTCCGCCCAGGGCGGCGAAGGCGGACCGGCGGGTCCGGGCGCGGGGCGTTCCCGCGAACCAGGCGGCGGCGCGTTGGA
>JAABUN010002926.1_pt1 | contig 28206 bp, 30 predicted proteins | sample 5559311 | NCBI WGS metagenome assembly JAABUN01 (sample SAMN10711877, study PRJNA513370) | rock metagenome | isolation source: Antarctica rocks | place: Antarctica: Victoria Land, Siegfried Peak sud
GGCCTGGCCGTCGCTCTCGACGAGCTCCTCACCGCAGCCGAGGCTCTCGAGGCTGCGGCCGACCCCGTCGGCGCACGCGAGGTCGATGCGCCAGCCGCTGCGGTGCGGGCGTCGGCTACTTCGGCGGCCCGCGAAGCCCTGTCGGACGGCGCGATGGCCACGACATCAGCAGGGCGTGCTGCCAACGGGTCGACGTCCTCTGTCGTGACCACGCCAGGGCCGGCCCTGCGCGTGGTCCCAGATGATGAGGCCCCGACCGACCAGACACCGCTCGAACGAGCCGTCGCCGACCGAGCCGAGGCCCGCAGGGCCGCAGCCAGGAAGGTGACCGCTGAGAAGGCGGCGGGCGGAGCGGCGACGGACGCGTCGACCAGGGTTGCGGAGTCGTCGTCGAGGCGACCGTCATCGGCGCCGGTCGGCCTACGGGTGCCCGCCGCCAAAAACGCAGGGAGCGCCGGGGCTACCAAGAAGGTCCCCGCCAAGAAGACGGCAGCCACGAAGGCCGTGGCCACAGGGGTGTCGACGAAGAAGACGGCAGCCAAGAAGGCCGTGGCCAAGAAGGTCGTCGCCACGAAGGTCGGAGCGACAAGGGTCCCAACCACCAAGGCCGTGGCCAAGAACGCTGTGGCCAAGAAGGCACCAGCCAGAAAGACCGGGGCCACAGGGGTGCCGGCCAAGAAGGCCCCCGCCAAGAAGACGGCGACAAAGACGGTGGCCAAGAAGGCCGTGGCCAAGAAGGCAAGAGCGACCAGCAAGGTCCCGGCCGAGAAGGTCCCCGCCAAGAAGACGGCGGCCAACACGGGGGCCAAGGAGGCCGTGGCCACGAAGGCAGTAGCGACCACCACTGCGGCCGCAAGGACGTCGGCCAAGAAGGGCCCGGCGAAGCGCGTGGCTGCTGCGAAAAGGCCCGCCAAGAAGGCCGCCGCCCGGGCCACGACGTCCGGACCGGCGACGGCTGCTTCCGGCGCCGCGGCACGGACCGCGGCGAAGAAGTCGGCGACGCGCGCCGTGGCGGCCCAGCCTGCCTCGCCCCTCACCGAGCGCGCTGCGGTGACCGACCAGTCGGGCTGACGGTCCCCGCTGCGGCGGCCCGACCTGGGCCGATGCCGGCTCCGAGCCACGACCGGGGCCGACCGATGGACCACCGGTCTGCCAGGTGGTGAACGCTCAGGTCCGCCCGACCCGGGATCGCGACTGGGTTGAGCGCAGCGAGCCGGTGCGCCCACGTCGCTGCGGAGCAAAGGTGCGTGGGGGTCATCCCGGCGGGTAGACAGGACGCCGTGGCTCGGGTCGGTCTGGTGCTGGGAGCAGGCGGGATCGTCGGGCAGGCGTATCAGGCCGGGGTGCTGGCCGCCCTGGAGTCCGAGCTCGGCTGGGATCCCCGCACGGCCGACGTGATCGTGGGTTCGTCGGCGGGTTCGCTCACCGGAGCGGCGCTCCGCCTCGGCGTGCCCACCCGGGACCTGGAGGCGTCGGTCCTGGGCAAGGCGGTTTCGCCCGAGGGGGCGATCCTGGAGACCATTGCCAGCGAGGGGACCGTGATCCCTCCGTTCGACCCCCGCCACGCACTGCGGGGTTGGCGCCTCCCGTCGCCCAGCCTCATCGCCCGTACCGCCCGTCGACCCTGGGCGTTCCGGCCCACCTCGGCTGCGGCCACCCTGCTGCCAGCCGGTTTCGTCGACATCGTGCTACCGGCCGACGTGCTCGCCCCGCTCCTCGGAGGGCCGTGGCCCGAAGGTCTCTGGATCTGCGCCGCCCGCCGTGACGACGGTGCCCGGACGGTGTTCGGTCGGCCCGGCTCGCCCGCCGCGCCACTGGGCCGGGCCGTCGCAGCGTCGTGCGCCATCCCGGGCTACTTCGCCCCGGTGGAGATCGGTGGCATCGAGTACTTCGACGGTGGAGTCCACTCCCCCACCAACGCCGACGTGCTTCGCAACGAGGGCCTGGACCTGGTGGTGGTCATCTCGTCGATGTCGGCGGCCCACGGCCGGGCGGCGGTGCCGGGTGGCGGCATCCGGTGGGCCGCCCACCGCCGCCTGGAGGGCGAGGTCCGTCGCCTGCGGTCGGCCGGCACTGAGGTCGTCCGCATCGAGCCGAACGGCGAGACCGTCGCCGTCATGGGTGCGAACGCCATGGCTCCCCACCGGTCGGCGCCGGTCGCCCGCGCCGCACGGACCGATGCGGCCACCTACCTGGCCACCTCGCGAGTCGCCGCCAAGCTCGAGGCGCTGTCCGCCAAGCCGGCCAAGCCCGGCAGGTCGACCGAGCAGGCGCCGGCCGGTCGGGCACCGGTGGCCTGACCGCCCCGCTCCGTTCCAGGCCAGCCCTCGCCGCGGAGCCGTCGCCTGCTTCTCCTTGTGAACTCGGTTGACAACCGACCGCTCCAACCAGCAGAACGACCGGCCCCCGTGGCCCCGTTCTCCATGTGGACTCGGTCGACCTCGACCGCATCCACAAGCGAAATCGCTGCGCCACGGCAACCCCACGTACTCCTTGTGGATCTGGTCGACAACCGACCGCATCCACGAGCAGAAGTGGACGCGATCGCGCCGGGCGGGTCGATGTCGACCGATGACGCTCGCGGGCTCACATGCGCCCGGTGCCGGTCGATGGCTGAGGTGGCTGTGGCACACTCGCCAGGACCGAAGCGACCGGGGGTCGACGTGACGCAAGCGTGGGTTGGACCGGGCGGTGGTCTCGACACGTCGCCCGCCGGAGGAGAGGCGGTCTCCTCGCCCTCGGCGTCGGGCCCCTCGTCGTCGCCGCCGGCGGCGGAGATCGGCCCGGCCGAGACCGGCCCGGCCGAGGCCGGCCCAGCGCAGACCGGTCCGGCTCACGTGGTCAACGCGCTCGTAACCCAGGTGTCGGGTGTCGTCCTGGGCGATCCGACGCCGATCCGGATCGCCGCTGCAGCGTTTCTGGCGGGCGGGCACGTCCTGTTCGAGGACATGCCGGGCGTGGGCAAGACGTTGCTGGCCAAGGCCCTCGCGGCGTCGATCGGCGGCACGTTCGGCCGCATCCAGGGCACACCCGATCTGTTGCCGTCGGACCTCACCGGCGTCACGTTCCTCGAAGACGACGTCCGCGAGTGGACGTTCCGTCCCGGCCCGCTGTTCAACAACGTGGTCCTGGTCGACGAGCTCAACCGGGCCACGCCCCGCACCCAGTCGGCGCTGCTTGAAGCCATGGCCGAGGGCCAGGTCACCGTGGATGGCACCACCCACCCGCTACCCGACCCGTTCCTCGTCGTGGCCACCCAAAACCCCCTCGGCGGCGACCTCGGCACCTTCCCGCTCGTCGGCGGCCAGCGGGACCGCTTCTCGGTCTCGTTGTCCATGGGCCTGCCCGGCCGGGCCGCCGAGCTGCAGGTGCTCGACGGCAGCGGTGGCGACCCGGCCCTCGAGCACCTCACGCCCACCGCAGATCTGGCCACCTGGCGCCGCCTGCGAGGTGACCTGGAGTCCGTCTACCTCCACCCGGTCGTGGCCACCTACGCCCTCGACGTGGTGGACAACGTCCGCAGCCGCACCGCGTCGCGCCAGCCCATCTCCACCCGCGCCGCGCTGGCCCTGATCCGCCTGGCCCGTGCCCACGCCGCAGCCGTCGGCCGGACCTACGTGGGGCCCGACGACGTGCAGGCCGTGGCGGTCGCTGCGTTGGCCCACCGCATCGTCGACGTGACCAACGACGACCTGCCCACCGCCCGTACCTGGCTGGGCGAGTTCCTCCGTCAGGTGCCGGTCCCTCCGATGCCCACGTCGTGACCGCCGTCGACCATGCCCGGCCCCCCGGGTGGGTCCCGGCCGTCGGCCTGGGTCAGGGCCCGTCCGGTCCGGGACCGCCTGCCGGTCGGGTGCCGTGGCCGACCGTCGGCCAGCAGCGGCCGGTGGGGGTGGAGCCCGACCAGCAGAGCCGGGTCCACCTGCGACCGAGCACCACCGCCGTCGGCCTCGCCATCCTCGCCGTCCTGGCCTTCCTGGTGTGGTTGGCCACCGACGCCGACCCGCACCTGGCCATCGCCGCCGCCCTGGTCGTCGCCCTCCTGGTCGACCTGTTCACTGCTCGCCAGGCCATCGCCCGGGTGTCGCTGCGGTTGCACGGGCCGGCGCTGGCTCGCGCCGGCGAGCGCACCGAGTGGCTGGTGCGCGTCGACGGGGCCCGTCGCCCCGTCGCCGTCCGCCCGGCCCTGCACGTGCGGCCCCAGCCGGTCCTGGTGGAGGACGCCCTCCCGGGCCGGGTCACCCTCCCGCCGTTCGTGCTGGGCGTGGTGCACCACCTCGTGTTCGACGTGACCGCCACCGGGCCCATCGGGTTGTTCGTGGCCGGGTGTCGCTACCAGGTGTCGCCCACCAGCCCGGTGCACGTCGGTCCCAGCCCGCTGGCCATCGATCCCGACTGGCCCCGGCCCCGGGCCGTCGGCTTCGGCATGTCGGAGGTGGCTCCTCTGGGCGACGACCTGTTCCGCAGCGTCCGGCCCTACGTCCGAGGCGACGAGCGTCGGCGTGTCCATTGGAAGGCCACCGCCCACCATGGCGAGTTGATGGTGCGCGAGTCCGACGGCACCGGTCTGGTGGCCCTGCAGGTGGTGGTCGACCTCGGGTCACCCGGCCCGGCGTCCGAGCGCGTCGCGGGGTGGGCAGCGTTCGTGGCCGAGGAGGCGCTACAGCGAGGGTGGTTGGTGCAGCTGGTGACCCTCGATGCCCGGCCGACCAGCCCCCGGGTCCTCTCGCTGGGCTCGCCGTTCGGACCGCCACCGGTGGTCGCGTCGCCGCCGGTGGTGCCGGTCGAAGCGGTCTCGCGCCGGGTCGCCACCCGTCGCGCCGTCAACCAGCAACTGGCCACCGCCGCCTACGGGTCGCCACGGATCCCGAGGTGGGCCGGGTTGACCTGTGTGGTGGGGCCCTCGGGGGTCACGTGGCCCTGACCGCTCCGCCCTCGTCGGCCCCCGGCACGGAGGCGCCCCCGTTCCTCGGCCCCGCCGGCCCGGTGGCACAAGCCCGCGCATCGGTGGCCGGCCAGTCGGCCACCTACCTGATCGTGGTGCTGGCCATCGCCCTGGTCGGGGGGGCAACAGGACTGGTGGCCGAGGCGATCCTGCCGGCGGTCGCCCTCACCGTGGGCATCGGGATGGGACTCGGCACCGTGGTCGGCCGATGGTTCGAGAAGTTCCCCGGCCTCGTCGGCGCGCTCATCACCGTGCCCGTGGTGACCGTCTTGGTAGCCTTGGCCCCCGGTCTCGTGCCCGTGCCCACCATCGTCGTGGTCCCGTTCCTGGTGCTGGGCCTCGACTGGCGGCTGGTCAGCCGGCTGCGCATCCTGCCGTTCGTGGCCGGGCTGGCCATCCTGGGTCCGGTCGGGACCGAGCAGGGCTGGGCCTACCCGGCCGCACTGGCCTGGCTAGCCGGAGCGCTGGCCACGTTGTGGATCCTCCAGAACGACGAGCGCACCGCGCTGGCCCGCCCCACCCCGTTGGGCGGTCCGGCCACCGACCCGGACCCCCGCCCCCTGGACCTGGCCCGCACCCTGGCGGTAGCGGTGCTGGTCGGCCTGGCGGTGGCCTTCCTCCTCGGTCGCCCATCGTGTTCCCAGGACACGCCACCCGTCGACCCACAGGCCCAACCGCCCAGCGGCGGCGAGGGCATGCCGGGCGGCGAGCCGGGCGGGACCGGCGGGTCCCAGCGCGACGCCCGTCCCGGTGAGGTCCCGCCCGAGCGAGACCTGGGCGGGGACGCCGAACCCGGAGATGGCCGCGGCGGCGAGCGAAAGGTCGAGGTCGACGAGGAGGGCAACCGCTACCTGGAGGATCCCGAGACCGGCGAGCGGTACCCGGTGACCGAGGAGGACGGCCGGGTGGTGGCCCGCGACGCCGACGGCGAGGTGGTGGCCGAGCTCGACGAAGACGGCAGCGTGGTGGCCAGCGACGGTGAGGGATCGCAGCAGCGCTACCAGGTCGACGAAGACGGCCGGCTCTACGTGGAGTCCGACGACGGCGACCGCTTCTACCTCGACGACACCGGGGACGGGGTGGTCCTGCGCGACGAAGACGGGCGGGTGGTGGCCGAGGGGGGCGACGCCGACGACCACCTGGTGGTGCGCGACCCCGAGGGCGACGTGCTGGTGCCCGATCCTGACGGCGACGGCGACATCCCGATGCCCAACGGCGGCGTCCGAGATGCCCTGCCGGGCTCCGGCGGGTCCACGACCTACCGCACCGACGGAGACACCACGGTGGCGGTCGACCGCGACGGCGAGGTGCGGACCTACGACCGCGACTTCGTGGGTCGCGACCGGGTGACGGTGGAGCGGCCGGGCCGGCCCGACCGCAGCTACGTCTACGACGAGACCGGTCCCTACCCCACCGTGTTGGAGTACGACGAAGACGGCCGCCTCGTCAAGCGCTACCGCTATGACCCCGACGGGATCATCGTCGACCAAGCCCCGGCCGACGGGGCGGCCGGCGGCGGTTCGAGCGGCAGCGGTGGAGCAGGCCAACCGAACCAGGTTGCCGACGAGACGACCGACCAGTCGCCCGCCACGCCTGACGCTGACGATCCGGCCAAGGAGGACGACGGGCCGTTCCCGTGGTGGGTCGTCGCCGTCGTCGTGGCCGCGATCGTCGCAGCCGTGGTTGGCGTGATCCTGTGGCGGCGACGCCAGCCGCCCACCGACCCCCGGCTGCTCCCGTGGGCCGTGGCTCTCACCGAGCAGCTCACCGCGCACGGCACGGCGCACGGCCGTTCCCGAGGGCGCTCGGAGACCATCGCCGCCTACAGCGCCGCCCTCGCCGGGGGGGTCCTCCCCGACCCACGCTTGGTCGATGTAGGCCAGGTCCTGTCGGCTGCCTTCTTCGCCCCCACCGCCCCATCGGCCGCCGACCGGGCCCGAGCCGAGGCCACCATGGCCGAGGTCATCGCGACCCACCCCATCCCCGGCCGATCCGAGCGTCGGGCCCCCACCAAAGAGCACGCGACCGCCTGAGCGTGCGGCCGTCCGCCGGCCCGCCGCTGGCGCGGGCACAGGCCCCCCACCGAACTTGTTGGCCAGACGCGCTGTATCCGGCGCGCTCCGCCAACAAGTTCAAGGCCTCTTCAACGCTTGAGCGGGTCGGCCGTCACGGGGCCGGCGTCGCGCTCAATACGATCGGTGGCCGTGCCGGATCCCTGGAAGGCGTGGCGGCTCGACGACCCGACGTCGATCGAGGCCGCGCTCGAAGCGCACCCGCTGGCGGCCGCTCGGCTGGCCTCGCGCTCGAAGCTCCCGTCTGCGTTCGTCCCCTTCCTCGACCACCGTGTCGTGCCGTTAGGGGACCTGTTCGCCACCCTCGACCCCATCGGCGTCCGCCTGTTGCAGCTGGCCAAGTTCCACCACGGGATCACCCGCCAGGTGGCGTTGGCCGAGGCGACCGACGTCCCCGCCGAGGTGATCGACCGATCGGCCCGCAACCTCTTCGTGGCCGGGCTGGCGACGAGCCGGGACGGCGTCCTGACGGTCGCCGCCGAGGTCGAACCGTACGTCGAGCTGGCCCTGCCACTCTTCGAGGACCACGTCGACACGATCACCTCGGACCGCCTGGCCCTGGCCTGCCGGCTGCTCGGCGTCGACGGCGGTACCCGCAAGGCCGAGCGGGCGGCCGCCGTGCTGGCGGTACTTCGCGATCCAGACCGCGTGTCCTCCGCCATCGTCTCCGCCGGGCCGGCCGCCGCCAGGCTCTTCGCCCGCATCGGCGAGCTGACCACCAGCGGCCAGGTCTTCTCGAGCCCCGACGCTCCACCGGGCGCCATCCCCCTGCGCGAGGTGGTTCCCCCCGAGGATCGCCACGCGGCCATGGGCTACGGATACGGCCGTCGGCTCGCCGACCGGAGCCGTCGACCCCACGAAGAGCTGGGCGATCGGTTGATCGTGGGCACCAGCCCCTACGGCGGCTACTCGTTGTGGCTCTGGTTCGACGTCATGTACGCCCTCACCGGCCGGGTGTTCCCGTCCTGGACCTACACCGCGCCGCCGGCTCCACAACCCCTCGACGATGCTCCTGCGACCGCGGCCCGGGCCGTCACCATGATCAGCGACCTGACCGGCCAGCTCGCCGTCCAGCCAGCGTTGGGCAAGAAGACCGGCGACCTGCGGCCGCCGGTCCGGGCGTGGCGAACGGCGGCCAAGGCGGTCGGGGCCGATGCTGCATCGGCACCGCTCTTCGGCGACCTGGCCGCCGACATCGGGCTCGTCTACGCCCGAGCGCTCGCCAAGCAGGGTCGGGGCCGCAGCGCCGAGTTCCCGGTCCAGTGGCAGCCGAACCCCGCCCGCTTGGCCGAGTTCGAGTCGCGCCCCATGGGCGAGCGCTGGCTCATGGTCGTGGACGCCTGGCTCAAGCCCGGTTCCTACGCGATGTTCGTCCGCACCGCCACCCTCCGGCACCTCACCCTGGCCTTCCTGGCGACGTTCCCCGAGGGCACGGGCCTGCCCCGTCGCCAGCTCGACGTGGTGGCCGAGCAACGACACCTCGCTCTCGGCGGGACCCAGGACCTCGACGAGATCCTGGCCGAGATGGTGGCGCTCGGCCTGGCCCCGGTCTCGGGACCGATCGGGCTGACGAGCGCCGGTCGCGCCGCCGCCCGTGGCGCCGCCGAGGTCGACGGACTGATCGCTGCGGGTTCCACCGAGTGCGTGGTCCAGCCCGACCACTCGGTGATCGCACCGGCTGACCTGGCCCCGACGGTGATGTCCGCCCTGCACCGCTACGCCGAGCTGAAGAGCCAAGGTGGCGCCAGCGTGTGGCGGCTGTCGGCCAAGCGACTCGGCCTGGCATCGACCACCACCACCGCCGAGGAAGTGGTGGCCTTCTTCCGCCAGCACTCCAAGGTGGCGGTCCCCGACGTGGTCGCCCGGTTCATCAGCGACGCCATGAACTCGGTCTCGCCCGTCACCGTCGCTGAGGCAGGGTGCATCATCACCGCCGCGGACCCGATCGTGATCGCCGAGGCCGCTCGCCACAAGACGGCCAAGCTGACCGTGCTGGCCCCGGGCGTGGCCGTCTCCCCCCTGACCACGGCCAAGGTCTCGGAGATCCTTCGGGCCAAAGGTGTGGTGCTCGCCGGCACTTCTGCGACCGCCGACACGGGGCCGAGTGGGCCGCTGGGCTCGGGACGCAGCGACCGCATCATCGACGAGGCCACCTGGGTGGCGCCCCAACGCGACCCGAACCAGCCGCTCGGTCCGGCGCGCCCCATCACCATCGCCGGCCCGATGGCAGCCGACCTCGCCGGCCGGCTCGGGTCTCGACGCCGAAGTGGCGGTCCAGACTCGTGACCAATCCCACCAACCCCCTGATCGTGCAGACCGACCTGACCATCCTGGCCGAGGTGGCGTCGCCGGCGTTCGAAGAGGCCCGGACCGCTCTGGCCCGCTTCGCGGAACTGGAGAAGGCTCCCGAGCACGTCCACACCTACCGGATCACGCCGCTGTCGCTGTGGAACGCGGCGGTGGCCGGTCTCTCGGCGGGCGACGTGGCGTCCACCATCACCCGCTTCGCCAAGTACGACGTCGCCGCTTCGGTGCTCACCGAGGTCCACGACCAGATGGGCCGCTACGGCCGGCTGCGACTGGTGCGCGACCACGACACCACGGCGCTGGCTCTCACGTCGGCCGAGCCTGCGCTGATCGAGGAGGTCTCGCGCGACAAGGAGGTGGCCAAGCTCCTGGGCGAACGGCTCGACGGCAACCGCTTCGCCGTCCGCAAGGGCGACCGTGGGGTCCTCAAACAGGCCCTGTTGCGGCTGGGCTGGCCGGCGTCGGACGAAGCAGGCTACGAGACGGGCAGCGAGCTCGACCCGATCGAGGTGACCGCCGATCTGCGCTCGTACCAGGCCGACGCGCTCGCTGCGTGGTGGCACGAGGGCGGCGACGTCGGCGGCAACGGCGTGCTGGTCCTGCCGTGCGGCGCCGGCAAGACCGTCATAGGCCTGGCCGCCATGGCCACCGCGGCTACCCACACGCTGATCGTGGCCACCTCGATCTCGTCGGCGCGCCAGTGGCGCCGGGAGCTTCTCGACAAGACCACCCTGACCGACGACCAGATCGGCGAGTTCTCCGGCGAGCGCAAGGACATCCGGCCGGTCACCATCGCCACCTACCAGGTCCTCACCTGGGCCAAGCGGGGCGTTCCCAAGGACGGCGACCTCTTCGAGCGTCACCCCCACCTCGCCCTGTTCGACCAGCAGCAGTGGGGGCTGGTCATCTACGACGAGGTCCACCTGCTCCCCGCCCCGGTGTTCCGGGCCACCGCCCGCATCCAGGCCATTCGTCGCCTCGGCCTCACCGCCACGCTGGTGCGCGAGGACAACAAGGAGGCCGACGTGTTCTCGCTCATCGGCCCGAAGCGCTTCGACGCCCCGTGGAAGGAGCTCGAGGTGCTGGGCTGGATCGCGCCGGCCACCTGCACCGAGATCCGGGTGTACCTCACCGACGAACAGCGGATGGCCTACGCGGTGGCCGACCCCGAGCATCGGCACCGCCTGGCGGCCACGTCACCGGCCAAGGACCCTGTTCTCGACGCGCTGGTGGCCCGCCACCGGGGCGATCGGGTCCTGATCATCGGGCAGTTCCTCGACCAGCTCCAGCGCATCGCCGAGCGGCTGGGCGCCCCACTGGTGACCGGGAAGACCACCCAGCGGGCCCGTGACGAGCTCTTCGAACAGTTCCGCCAGGGCCAGGTGGAGACACTGGTGGTGTCGAAGGTGGCCAACTTCTCGATCGACCTGCCCGAGGCCAACGTGGCCATCCAGGTGTCGGGCCAGTTCGGGTCCCGCCAGGAGGAGGCCCAACGCCTGGGCCGGATCATGCGCCCGAAAGCCGATGGTGGCCGGGCCGCGTTCTACACGCTGGTGACCGCCGAGACGGTGGAGCAGCTCTTCGCCCTCAACCGCCAGCGCTTCCTGGCCGAGCAGGGCTACACCTACGAGATCCTCGACGCCGACCCAGCCTGAACAGCTTGGTGGGCCGTACGATCTGGTCGGCGACGGCAACGCCACCGGCCGAGCCGTACAGCCCCCGCCCGTGTGGGGCCGGTAGGAAACCGCGTCTGACCTCGAGCTCCTCGAGGGCCTCGGTCAGGGACGTGGGATGTGGATCAAGCCCCATCATTGCGGCACTCTTGAACACCTCGGCGGCTCGCCGGTCCGTCCATGCAGTCCGATGACCACCTCGAACCTGCGAAGCAGACTCGACGAGCGGGACTGGGGTCGGCCTACCACTACGGCGTCAGGGTCGCCGGTCCGCCGCGGCGATCCGACGGCTACGTCGAATCCGGAAAGCCGGCCCGGTAGCAGGCGTTCAGCGCTCACCGATGGTGGTCAGCCCCGAGAGCACAAGGTCCAGGACTCCGTTGCGCGCCCGTTCGGCAGGCCAGCGTTGGGCGTGGCGAAGCTGCACGTAGCCCCAGCCGGCGACGTTGAACAGCACCGTGGCGACCTCGGTGGGGTGACCGACCGCCACGAGCGAGCCGTCGGCCGCCCCGTCGGCCAGCAGCTTGGCGAACGGCGCCACGAAGATGACGTCGGTCGGCAGGGCACCGGTGTCGTCGGGCTCGGCGTGGAACACTCCGTCGTCGGCAGCGAACAGACCCGCCAAGAGCGGTAGGTGTCGGTCGGCGACCCCACACATGGCTTCGAGCGCGAGCCGAAGTCGACGGTCGGCGGGATCTGTTCCGACCAGGGCAGGAAAAACGGCGTCTCGCAGTTCCCCCGCGGCCCGCACGCTCAAAGCGGTGACGACATGAGCGATGGTGATGTTGCGGCGGTGAAGCGTCATGCGCGACACCCCGGCGACGTCGGCGAGACGGGCCAGCGTGAGGCCGCCGAGGCCATGCTCGGCGATCACGGCACCTGCTGCGTCGAGGAGCACGTCGTCGACGTCGGGTGCCGGGATCGCCTGTTCGAGGGCCGCCCTGGCGAGGTGTTGACCGTTCATTCTGTGCACACTACCGTCTGTTACATGGATGTATCAAGAATGATACGTAACAGCACCAGCCTGCCCTCGTCGTTGGGCATTGTCGCCGGAGTCGGCGCGTCAATGGCTCTCCTTGCGAGTTACTGGGACGATTCGTGGCACACGGACAAGGGACGCGACGAGTTCGCCATCCCGCCCCACCTCCTGTTGTACGGCGGGGTGCTCGTCACCTCGTTGGCGGTATTGGCCTGGGGGCTGAGGGCTCGACGATCGTATGGCACGGTACGGCGGACGCTCGGCGATCCTGCGCTGCTCCTGGCCGGCCTGGGCGGGATCTCGACGTTGGCCAGCGCTCCGCTCGACAACGCCTGGCACGAGCTGTTCGGACGCGACGCCGTGCTGTGGTCGCCGCCACACCTTCTCGCCGTCACCGGGGCGCTGGCGCTCTCGGTGGGGGTCCTTGCCGGCCTTCGCTACACCTCGGGCCGAGGGGCGGCCGGGGCGCGGCTGGTCGCCGCGGCGGGCGTCATCGGGGCGTTGCAGATGCCCGTCCTGGAGTACGACTCGGACGTGCCGCAGTTCTCCACCGCGCTGTTCCTCCCGGTGGCCGCCCTGGGGGTCTGTCTGGCGGCAGTGATGCTCGACGACCTGCTCCCCGGTCGGTGGGATCCGGCTAAGGCGGCGCTCCTGTACACGGCTCTGAGGATCGGGGTGGTGGGCTTCCTTGCGCTGTCAGGGTCGTCCCTCACAGCCGTGCCGCCCCTGCTCGTCCTCCTCGTGGTGCTACCCATTCTTGCCTCGGTGCCGATGGCCGCCCGACTGGTGGGAATCGGGGCGTTGGCCCCTCTCGCCTGGTGGCCGGTTCTGCAGCTCCAGGGTTCGGTGACGACACAGGTGCCAGCCGGACAGCTCCCGGTCTCGGTCGTCCTCGGTGCCACGGCCGGAGCACTGGTCGCCTGGGTCCACGGCGACTGGCGGGCCGCCCGGGCAGGGCTGGCCGCTGCCCCCCGCTCCATGGTGGTCGTGGCGATCCTTGCAATCGGATTGGGTGGCGTTCCGAGTCGGGCCTGGGCCCACGACCCGGGTCAGGGCATCGAGGTGCTGGAAGGCCAGCTCACCGCGCAGCGCTCCGGTCGACGCGCGGATTTGATGTTCACGCTGCCCGCTCCCTGCCGGACCCTCGAACCCGTCCGCGTCGTCGCCCGGCGAGCAGGCAAATCCCGCTCCGGGCCGCTCACTACATCCGAGGCGAGCAGTGGGCGGTGCCGGCTCGCCGGCACGGTCTCGGAGCTGGAGCCGGGCCGGTGGTTCGTCTACGCCGAGCTCCGTGACGGCAGCGGCCGTCGGCTCGAGGCCTGGCTGCCGGTGTCCGAGGACGGAACCGTGGCTGAGGACCGCCCCCTCTACGAGCCCCCAGCCGCATCCGCGCAGGGAGCTCAGGTCGTAAGCGGCGGGGCGCTGCAGGTCTTGGTCGCCGGACTAGTGGTGGCGTGCATTCGGCTCTCGAAGCGGGTGGCTTCGAACCGGACCGTCGGCCGTCCAGGGGATCACGCCCTGACCACCGGCACCTAGCCCGGTTCCCCTCGCTCGCCAACTTGAGGCGAGCCCAATCGCCCACTGACTCCGCAGCTCCTCAGAGGCGCATCGTTGTCCCTTGTACTACGTCAACGTCGTAGACCAGACTGGGGCTTGTGCCTGACCGCCGCGAGTCCCGTCGAGTTCTCGGCGCATTGGAGGCCGAGGTCATGGATGTCCTGTGGTCGAACGACGAGGCGTTGTCGGTTCGCCGGGTCCTGGACTCGCTCAACGCCGGCCGGACTCCGCCGCTCGCCTACACCACGGTCATGACCGTGTTGACCCGACTGACCGAGAAGGGCGTGCTCGAGCGGGCCGCGGCTGGTCGCGGGTTCGCGTACTCGCCTGCGTTGGGAGACGAGGCCGCCATCGCGGTGAGCGGTGTGGTGCGTGATTACGGCGACGCAGCGCTGGCGCACTTCGTTGAAGAGGCGAAGAGCGATCCGAAACTGTACCGGCGCCTACGTAGCCTGATGAGGGACGGCTCGCCGTGAACACCGCCAATCGCAGCTTCGTCCTCGTGGTTACCACTGCGGCGGCGCCGTACGGCTTGCTGTTCCTGGCCGGCTGCGGGTTCCGTGCTTATGTCACCGACCGGGTCGCCGACCACGGCGTCTCCGCGCTGGGACACGGGCTGCTGCTACCCCTCACCGCAATGGTGACCTTGCTGCTGGCCGGTGCTGCCGCCGGGGCGGTCTCGCTTGCCAGGCAGCTGTCGGCGACCCGCAGACTGGGCGAACACGTCGACCGCAACCGTATGACCCGCCATGGGGCACTCCGGCCGGTGTGGAGGTCGTGACCACGACGAGCCGCTCGCGTTCACCTTCGGTCTCGCTGCGCCTCGCATCGCGGTGAGCCGCGGCCTCGTCGAGCAGCTGTCCACCGAAGAGCTCGAAGCGGTCGTGGCCCACGAGCGCTACCACGTCCGTGCTCGCGATCCCCTCAAGCTGGTCGTGGCCCGGACGGCGGCATGGATGTGCTTCTTCTTGCCCGCGGTCGGACACCTCGTGACCCGTTACCTTGCCGGCCGCGAGCTGGCCGCAGACCGACGATCGGTGCGCGACCTCGGCCGACCGGCACTCGCCGGGGCCCTGTTCAAGGCCGTCGGCGGGTCGGGGTGGGACGAGCTCGGCATCGCTGCGGCGATGGCCGACCCAGAACTCCTGGAGGCACGCGTCGCTCAGCTCGAGCGTGGAACCGAACCGCTGCTGCCGCGCCTACCCCTGGCGCCGGTCGTACTGTCGGCGCTCGTGTTGGGGGCACTGGCCGCAACCGTCCTTGCTGCTGCCCTGCAGGGAGGCGTGTCGATGATGTCCTCGGGGCCGAACGGTGCACTGTCGGGCAGCGATGTTGTCGGCGTCGCCGTAGGCGGGCTCGTGTGCGCGGCGGGTTGGGTTTGGTTGGCCACCTTTGCCTTCGGGCGGCTGGTCCGACCTCCCCTTGACAACTACGTAGACGTAGTATCTACTACGTAGACGTAGTAGATTTCTGGAGGTGTCACCATGAGATGGCTGTTCGGACTTGCGATCATGCCTGCGCTGTTGTGCGGGCTCATGTGTGTCGGCGGGATGGTCTTTGCGGCCGTCACCACACGCAACAGCACCCGACAACGGGCAAGCAGCGACGAACCCTCGGCCACGGACGTCGTCGATGCCCCACGGGCGACAGTTCAGCGATGACCAAGCAGGTTCGACATCCCATCTTCGCCCGCCTCTACGCACGCATCAGCGCCACCGCCGAAGCCAAGGGCGGGGCCGAGCACCGAGAGGAGATGCTGGTCGGGCTCGAAGGTCGAGTGGTGGAGGTCGGCGCCGGCAACGGCCTCAACTTCGCGCACTACCCGGCCACGGTCACCGAAGTGATGGCGGTCGAGCCCGAACCCCACCTTCGCAAGCTGGCCCAGGTGGCCGCCGAACAGGCCGACGTTGCCATCACTGTCGTCGACGGCACCGCCGACTCGCTGCCGCTCCAAGACGGGACGTGCGACGCGGCGGTGTGCTCGCTCGTGTTGTGTTCTGTCGCCGACCAGGCCGAAGCCCTCGCCGAGGTCCGCCGTGTTCTGCGCCCGGGCGGCGAACTGCGCTTCTACGAGCACGTACTCGATGACCGGCCAGGATTCGCCCGGTTCCAGCGCGCCGTGGACGTGGTGCACCCCCATGTCGCGGGCGGTTGTCACGTCACTCGCGACACCGAAGCCGCCATCACCCATGCTGGGTTCGAGATCATCAGCGTCCGCCGGTTCCGGTTCGCACCCGAGTTGCTGTCCACGCAGGCAGCCCCCAAGATCCTCGGCGCCGCCCGCCTCTCCAAAGGTTGACCAGGGTGCCCCTCTACGCTGGGCCGGTGAGGAACCCGGTGGTGAATTGGTTGCAGGTGGCGAAAGAGATGAGCGGTTCACTTCGATGAGCAGCACCGATCCCGAGATCCCGGAGGCTGCGCTGTCCGGTGCCGAGAGGCGAGCTGAACGCCGTCGACTGCGGGCCGTGCGGCGCGAGCGCCGACAGCAGTCGATGTCGCGAAAGATGAGCGGCAAGAAGGACAAGAAGGGCAAGGGCGACAAGAAGCGATGACCGCCGCCCCGAGGACCGTCGAGTTCGTGACGGTGAAGCGCAACGTCCCGCTCACCGGGCGCTCCTATGGACACTGGTGGGTGGAGGTCGATGACGAGGAGAGTTACGGGTGGTGGCCGGCCCGAACACCACTGGGGCTGGCAGGGGTCGTGCGCGGCACGACGGGCGTGCTCAACGGACTCGGCGTCACACCCGAGGCCACGCCCACCCGCGACCCCAACCACGGTCTGCTCGCCGACCACCAGTTCCACCCCGTGCTGATCCGCGATTGCGCCGACGACGACGTGCGGGCCGCCATCCGGGCCTTTGCCTCCGGCTTCTCGGGCGGGTGGCGCTGGTCGACCCTCCCGACCATGAACTGCCGGCTGTTCCAACTCGCGCTGATGGACGCCGCCGACCTTGTCGACGGCACCGGCAACTACCGGACCCGCGGCGGCGGATGTCCCGCTCTGGCCCCGGTGCGCCGTGTCGCGAGCCACGTCGACGGCCGCCGCCGATGGCCCCGCAACCTCCCCCGTCCGGGACAGCGGGTCGCCCACGTCACCGACCTCGACGGCGGACGGGACCGATCGTGATCGATGCCTCTCCGTTCACCGAGCAGTGGGGGTCGGGTCCGCCGCCGCCTTCGTGCACGGCCACCTTCGAGAACCTCGACGACCAGACGGTCGTCGATGCCGCCGTCTGTGAGGTACCTACATGACCCCGCTGTCTCCCCGCCGCCCCTCCAAGGGGCCGCGAAGACTCCGAAGCGACCGAATCGCTCTGCTTGTCACCGTGGTGATCGCCGTGCCCGTCGTCATGTGGGCGACTGTGCGTATCGCCGGACGGGACGACGTCCGGCGCCCGCTGGTCGTCGCGGATGATCCCGGCGTGTCGCACGTCCACGGCCTCGGCATCAACCCTGCGGACCGATCACTCATCATCGCCACCCACTTCGGATCGTTCCGCCTTCCGGCCGGTGCCGACAAGGCGACGCGCATCGGCGACAGCTTCCAGGACACCATGGGCTTCACCGTCGCCGGTCCCGACAACTTCCTTGGCTCCGGCCATCCCGACCTCGCCGCCGCAAGCGCGGGACAGCCGGGCCAGCTCGGCTTGATCGAGTCCACCGACGCCGGCGCCGAATGGACTGCCCTGGCGCTCAGTGGCGAGGTCGACTTCCACGGCCTGGCCGTAGCTGGCGATCAGGTCTACGGATGGGACTCCGCCACTGGCCGGTTCATGGTGTCCACCGACCGAAAGGATTGGGATACCCGCTCCACGCTCGACCTGTTCGCGTTCGCTGTCGGCCCCGATGATGGCGATTCCATCATCGGTACCGGGCCGGAAGGGCTCATCGCATCCGCTGATGGGGGCCGCAACTGGACCGGTACCGATGGTCCGCCGATCGTCACTCTGAGCTGGGATCCCGAGGCGGGACTGTGGGGCGCCGACCCCGAAGGTGCGGTCTGGCAACGCAAGGGGACCGTCTGGAAACAGGCCGGCGAGCTTGGTGGCGAACCGCAGGCGCTGCTGGCCACGCCAGATGCTCTGTACGCAGCAGCCGAAGACAGCGGGGGCGTCACCGGGATCTACCGCTCCACCGACGACGGCCGAACGTGGCAGCTGCGATACCGGGACACCTCATCGTGAGGTCGCCCATGCCCCGCTCGAGCCGCCACCGATGCTGGACCCTCACGTGACAACGGGTCGATGGAGGTCGAGCGGTGCCCGTTGAGGCCGTCAGCGCTGGCTCTGTTCCATCGTGTCGGTCCCGGCGGCCAGGTCGAGCGGATGGAAGACGGCGCCGAAGGTTCCGGCGCCGGTGTGGGCGGCCACCGAGGGACCGACGAGTAGCGGACGGTCTCCTCGACGTTGTGCAGCGCGGCGAGGGCCGCTCGCAGGGCGGTGGCGGCCTCCGGGGCATCGGCGTCGCCGACGCCGACCCTGAGCGGCCCGGGCTGGCGTGCCACCAGGTCGAGCATGGCTGTTGCGGCCTCGTCGATCGTCGTGACCCGGCCGTCGACGACGACCGTCAACGGCACCACGGTTATGTCGAAGCGGGCCCGCAGGTCCTCGGGGAGCATGGCGTTCGAATCGGTGACGATTCGGGTTTCCACCGCTCCAGTGAACCCGCTGAGGTGCACCACGATGCCGCGCGGTCCACTCAGCGCTTCTGGCCCCTTCGGAGCGCGAACCCGAGCGCGCCCCCGAGATACGGGGTGGTAGCCGAGGCTCAGCGCCCGCGGTGCCGGGTGGCCCGGAACTTGGCAAGGATCATGGCCGACGACGTGGCCGCGAAGCCGACCAGCGCAGGTCCGGGTGGGGGACCCCAGGCGTTCGGGAGCCGTCGCCGCCACCACAACACCGCAGCCGCGGTCCACACCGCGCAAGACACCTGGATCGACCGCTCGGCGTGCTGGGCGGTGACGGCGGTGACGGCGGTGACGGCGGTGACGGCGGTGACGGCGGTGACGGCGGTGACGGCGGTGACGGCGGTGACGGCGGTGACGGCGGTGACGGCGGTGACGGCGGTGACGGCGGTGACGGCGGCCACGGCGGCACGCCGGCGTCGATGGGGAAGTGGGCGGGGAAGACCGCGAGGCACGCCCCGGCCGAGGTGGCGACGCCCTTGCCCCCTCGGAAGTCGTTCCAGACCGGGGCCAATGTGCCCGGCGATCGACGCAGTGGCGGCGGAACCTGTCAAGGGGGTGTTGCCGGTTTCTTCGGTCATTTCTTTGTCTGGATGTGGGGGTTGTTGATCCAGGCTTGGGCCGGTGGGGTGGGCACCCGGGGTGGGTGGTTGCGGAACCGGTCGGGGTTGGCCTGGTAGGCGGCGTCGAGGACCTCTTGGCGGGCTGTGATGGTGGCTCCGGCGGTGCCGTTGTGGAGGTCGACGGGGTGTAGGTAGGCGATGGCGGAGTGGTAGTGGTTGTGGTTGTACCAGCGGGCGAAGCGGCGCATCCACGTGCGGGCTTGGTCGATGGTCTCGAAGCGGTCGGGGTAGTCGGGCCGGTACTTGGCGGTCTTGAAGGCGGCCTCGGAGTAGGGGTTGTCGTTGCTGGTTCTGGGCCGCGACAGGCTGCGGGTGACCGACAGGTCCTCGAGCAGTTCGGCGATGGTGTGCGAGGTCATCTGGGCACCGCGGTCCGAGTGCAGGGTGAGCGTGTCGGCGTTGATGCCTTCGCGTTCGCAGCCACGACCGATGAGCCGTTTGGCGACCTTGTCGGACTCGGTGGTGTCGACGCTCCAGGCGACGATCTTGCGACTGAAGATGTCGATCACGACGTAGAGGTAGAACCAGTGGCGGTGCTTGGGGCCGCGGAGCCGGGAGATGTCCCAGGACCAGGCCTGGTTCGGACCCGTCGCCTGCACCCGCGGTTTGTCGTGCGGTGAGCGGCGGTGACCACGCCGGCGTTCGCTGACCAGGTCGTCTTCGTGCAGCAGCCGGTACATGGTGCGCTCAGAGCACAGATAGAGGCCCTCATCGAGCAGCGTCGCGTACACCTGCGCGGGGGCCAGGTCGCCGAACCGGTCGCTGCACAGCACGGCCCGGATCTGGTCGCGCTCGGGCTCGGGGATCTTCCACGGCAGCTGCTTGTGGGTCTCTCGGGGTGTGGCCCGCGAGGGCCGCTCCGCCAGGCGTCCTTCGGCGCCTTGGCGGCGATAACGGTAGGTGCGCGGCGACAGCCCGAACGCCCGACACGCCCGTGTCGAGCCGACCCGTGGCGTCCACGTGTCGATGGCGTCGTTCACGCCTTGGTCGTGTTCTGCTCGGCGCTCTTGCGGGACTTCGCTTGCAAGAGCGCCGACACTTTTCCCTGGGCCTCGATCAACTCGTTCGCCGTGTCGAGCTCGCCTTCGAGCACGGCCACCCGATCGCGGAGCCGGGCCAGCTCCTGGCGGGTCCGGTCCTTCTTCGGGCGCCCCGTCGGCCGGTCTCGAAGACCCTCCAACGCTCCCTCGTCACGTTGCTGGCGCCACGCCGTGATCAACGACGAGTACAAGCCCTCACGCCGGCAGACCTCCCCGACCGCCCCCGGCTCACCGGCGGCCTTGGCCTCATCGATCTCACACAAGATGTCGAGCTTGTACTGGGCCGGCCACGTCCGCTTCGCGCGGCGCACCTCGGTCTCCTCTGCAGTCATCACACTCATCATCTCTCACCTCCCCGCCCTCAATCGTTTCGGATACTGTACCGGGCAGCACCCATCATGGCAGGTAGGGGCGCGAGATAGGCAGCAGTGTCGCCGCCGACCGCCCGACCCAAACCGCCCGCAACAGCGCCCTTGGCCATGTCGGCGGCCAGCACCGCCATGCCCCATTACCCCCCGGTCCCACGGGACCCTCCGCCTCCCCCTCCAGGACCGGATCGGCGGAACTCGCGATCACTCGATCTCAACCTTCGCTTTCATGCCTGCTTCGTAGTGGCCGGGCACGTGGCACCCGATGAGCAGCGTTCCGGCTTCGTCTGCGGTGAAGTCGAGTTCGCCTGTCTTGCCGGGGGCTACGGCGATCGCCGCTGACGAGTCGTGGTCCATGCCGCGGCCGGTCATCTCCGCTTCGTGCTCGTCCTGCACCTGAGCGTCACCGATGATCGCCTCGTGCTCGACAGAGCCGGAGTTGGTGAAGACGAACGTGACCGCTTCGCCCTCTGTCAGGCTCACGGTGACGGGGCTGAACTTGTTGTCGATCATTTCGATGTCGATGTTCCGCCCTGCCTTGGGCACGCCGTTGGTTTCGCCGCTCCCGCATCCCACCAGGACGAGCGTGAGCAGGGCTGCACCGACCGCGAGTTGCTTCATGCCCGCCATCTTCGCTGCGGCGAGCGGACCGGACCAGTCGCGCGCACCACTCAGTCAGTGGAGTCGACGACAGCCCGAAGCTTCGCCTGTCTTTCAAACTGGCCGAGCTGGTCGATCATCTCGACAACGCCGGTGCCGCTCGCTATGCGGCCGGGATCTTGTCGTCCCGCCTGGGCGTGTCCGGGACGGCCTTTGGGCCGGCCCGGCGATCGCCACCCGGCATCATCATGCGCATCATGACGATCATCATCAGGGGACAGAGGAGCACGAGGCCCACGACGGGCAGGACGCTGATCCTGATCCCGAAGGCGATGACCACAACTGCGGCGACCGCCACGCCTACCAGACAGGAAAGTAGGAGGAGCTTCTTTTCCTCATCCTTCAGCCTTTGCGAGACCACCGGTAGAGGCGAAGGCCCCAAGCGTTACGGAGGCGGACGACACCAGGCGCTACTGCTTCCCGATGTGGCGGCCCGGCGACTCGGTGAAGGCCCCGATGCACTCGAATGAGCAGAACCAGTAGTCCCGTCCGTCGTAACGGAGCCGACCGGCGGCGGAGGCGTGCCGAATCTGCATGCGGCAGACCGGATCCACGGAAGCTGACTCGGTCGGAGGCACAAGCTGCAGGTCGAACAGCTCGACTGGCTGAGCGATGTTGCGCAGCGAGAAGCGGCCCAACTCGGTGACCTGGAGGGTCTTCATGCGCGCTGCACTCGCCACAGCGCCCGTCGCCAGCGTTTGGCCGCCTTGGGCTTGGCCAGCCACGCGAGCTGCCAGATTGACAGTGGCACCGAACCAGTCGCTCTGGCGTTCGAGGGCCAGTCCGTGATGCACCCCCGCTCGTGGGATAGGCAGTCTCGGCTCGGCGGCGCATGCACTGAGGAGCTGCTGCAGCGACACCAAGGCCTCCTCGGGCGAGTGGAAGCACAGCATGACGGCGTCACCGAGGCACTTCACTAATTGGTCTCGGTGGCCGAGCGACTGACGAGTCAGCACGACGAAGCGCTCAACTTGCGAGACAGCCTCCTCATCGCCGTGAGCCTCCGTCAGAGCGGTGAAGCCCGCCAGGTCAACGAAGGCAAACGTCCGCTCGTGAGCCGGCGAACCGGTGGAGACGACGGGAGTGGGCAAGCGTGGGATCCTTGTTCAAGGGCGGCGGGGCATGGAAGCGAACGAGTTGTCCCGCCAAAGCTGGCACAACTTGCAAGTCGACGTAGCCGGTCTCGTTCAGCTGGCGAGCAAACTCGTGACGCCGGTAGAGCCGATGCGGTGAGCCATCGAGACGGTGGATACCGATGCCAAGGGGGGACTTCTCCAAGTCGTAGCCGAAGAAGCCCCACCGGGCCGCAGCACGCGGTAGATCTCGCCGAGCGCAGCTGGCCACCCGATCACGTGATGAAGCGGCGCCTCCTTGACAGCGGGTAGGTCGCGCGGCTCTGTTGCGTTGGCCGATCGCGGACGCGTCCTTGGTGTTCAGCCGTCGACGGCTGGCGTCAGACCACTCGTGCGAGCTCGTCGAACGCGGCGGCCACGGTGAGCCCGGCAAGGGCGTGGACACCGAGTTCGTTATGGTTGCGTCGAAGGTTCTGCATGAAGGCGTGCCCGGCAATGATCACCGTGGCGGTCCGATCGCGTTTGAGACCACGCATCGGCCGCAGTCGTGCCTTGAGTCGACCGTGATCGGCTTCGATCCGATTGTTGGCGTACTGGCTCGTGTCGTGCACAGCGCCCAGTACCAGCTCGACGACCGCCCGGGCCAGCGCAGCGGCCCGATCAGTCGTGACCTCCGCAGGCGCACCATGCGACCCGATAGCGGCGGCGAAGAACCGTGTCGCAGCCTTCGCATCGCGAGCCTTGCTCACGACCACATCGATGACCTGCCCGTGCTGGTCGACCGCCCGATACCGTACCGCCGGGTGCCGGCCACCTTCACGTAGGTCTCGTCCACGAACCAGCGGTCACCGACACTGTGGCGACACGGCTGAGCGGCGTCGACGAGCAGCGGTGTGAAGCGCTGCACGCACCGGAACAAGGTGACGTGATCAACCTCGATGCCGCTCGGCCAAGAGCTCCCCGATATCTCGGTAGGACAGCCCGAACCGCAAATACCAGCGCACCGCCAACAAGATCACCTCCGGCGGGAACCGGTACCCCGAGAACGAGGCCGATCCCGGCTCGTCGGCGGGCAGGACCGGCGGCGCTTCATCGCCGAAGCCTGGCCTGCCGCGGGCGTGCACCGTCAATGCAACAGCGCCCCCGCTTCTCGCCAGCGCGCTGTGTTCGGCTCAGGCGGCGTCGGCCGAGCGGTCTTTGTGGTCGGCGCCGCGCCGGAACTCCCGTTGGGCAGAGCCGAGGGACCGCGCCAGCGACGGCAACCGGGTCGAGCCGAACAGGAGCAGAATCACCGCGAGCAGGATGAGCAGCTCCGGTGCGCCGAGGCCCGCCATCAGAGCGCACCGCGGGTCCATGGCCCCCGGATGGCGACGGTCATGCCGGACCCGACTGTGCCGGCACCGAAGATGTTGACAAACAGGGTCTTGCCGTCGGGGCTGAAGCAGGCACCGGCGAACTCGGTGTCGTTGTAGCGGTTGACCGCGAACTCGAATGCCTTGCCGGCCTGAGTGAGACCGATGAGGCGGTTGACGTCGCTGATCCCCGGGGCGAGGGGATGGGTGTCACCGTCGCGGGACGCGTCGTCCTCGCACAGGAGCAGCCCGCCGCGCGGGGTGACGACGAGGTTGTCCGGTGAGTCGAGCGCCTGCGCCGAGGGCGACTGGTAGATGAGCACCAGGCTGCTGTCGAGCGGCCGGTACTCCCACACCTGGCCGTAGCCCTCGCGGTAGCCGTCGGCGTTGGGGGCCTCGGGGTTCTTGGCGTCGCCACCGCTGGTGGACACGAAGAAGACGCTGTCGGTGCCCCACCAGATCCCCTCGAGCCGGTTGAACTTGGCGCCGCCCTCGGCGTAGCCCTCGGCGAACGGGCCGCTAGTACCAGACCGCAGCCCGTCAGCGTTGGTGGCGGTCAGTGGGTCTGCGTCGGGTGCGTCGATGTCGACCCAGGTCACCGGCAGGGAGGCGCCGACGGCGCGCCCGTCGCGCAGGTCGGCCTTGGGCTCACGGACGATCGCGAGCATCTGCAGGCGCCCACCGGCGAGCAGGTTCGACGGGTTGTTGGGGAGGTAGCGGTAGAAACCGCTGCCTCGGCCGCTGCCGGCGTCCTCGGTCTGGTACACGTTCCCGGAGGCCGGATCGGTGGCGACCGCCTCATGGGCGAAGCGGCCCATGGCCACGATCGGCTCGGTCAGCGCCGGGCCCGTCCGGTCGAGGGGTACCTCGAAGTTGTAGCCGTGCTTCTTGCCGTTGGCCGCGGTCGAGATGATCTCCTCACCGGTGATCCAGGACCGGTCACCGAGCCCCTTGCCGCCGGCGCAGTTCACGACGGTGCCGTTCAGGCTGATGAAGTCGCGGACCAGCTCGCGCCGGTGGGAGTCGTAGTCCAGCGTCGTGGTACCGCCGTTCGCCGCCGGGTCATAGCGGGTCTCGATCGGGCCGCCGACCGGCACCTGGTCGGCGTTGCGGATCTCGTGGTTGCGGATCAGGCGAACGGTTCCGCCGGGACCGGCGAACGCCGCCATGCCGTCGAGCTGCGCCGGCGTGGGGTTGCCGTCGCTCATGGCATCGCCGATCCTGGACAGCACCACGTAGCTGAAGCCGTTCGGCAGGGCCAGATACTCCAACCCGCCCCGCTCGTTGTCCGCCGCCACCGGTCGCAGTGGGCCGTAGTCACCTTTGCGCCCATTCCCACGCTGTCCTGTCGGCGCTGCTGCTGCCAGACGTGTGGTGAGGCCCGCCCAACCGCTCGACGCGACCACCGTTCCCCCCGCCAGAGCAGCTCCTCGTACCAGGAACTGCCGTCGATCAAGTGCCGTCATCGTTCGCCTCCTGCGCATCGCCCGGTGTCGACGCGGACCGTAGGAGGCGGAGGTGACTCCGCATTTGCGGCATGGAGAACGAACCGTGAACTGCTTCACAAATCGGGGCGAACCCGGCCCGCTCGAACGCGAAGAACCCCTGGCCTCTGCCTCGTTCGGGCTGGTGACCAGGGGCTACGCGCAGCGCGCTCGGAGGGACTCAAATCCCCAACCTTCTGATCCGTAGCAAGCCGATGCCGGCTACCGAGGCAGAAGGTGCGTAGTCCTGAGCAGGGCCATCAGAGGCGGTCCCCCAACCGCCTCGCCCGGTTCCCCCTCGATCGGGCCGTCACGGACGCGGAGATCCCGACTGTGGACGCGGTGCACGCTCTCGGGCGAGCGACCGCTGAGCGGACCGGGGTGTGGTCGCGGGAACTACAGATCCTCCTCGTCGCCTACTCGGGACGGCTCTGTTGCGTCGGCGGCAACCGGTGCGCGGCTCTGCGCTGGAGCCGCCGCGATCGAGTGTCAGATCGCTCGTGCGAGTTCGTCGAACGCAGCCGCGACCGTTGGTCCGGGCCGCGCGTGGATGCCGAGTTCGTAGTGTCCGCGGCGGAGGTTCTGCATGAACGCGTGACCTCGGATCACCACCGAAGCGGTCCGATCCCGCTTGAGCCCGCGCATCGGTCGAAGCCGGGCCTTCAGCCGCCCGCGGTCGGCTTCGATCCGGTTGTTGGCGTACTGGGTCGAGTCGTGGTGCACGCCAGGCAGCAGCTCGACGATGGTGCGAGCGAGCGCCGGTGACCGGTCAGTGGTGACTTCGGCGGGTTCACCGTGGGCTCGGATCGCGGCCGAGAAGAAGCGGGTCGCAGACTTGGCGTCACGCTTCTTCGAGACGTACACGTCGATGACCTGCCCATGTTGATCGACGGCGCGGTACACGTACGCCACGTCCCGGCGACCTTCACGTAGGTCTCATCGACGAACCAACGGTCATCGACCGCATGACGACAGGGCCGGGCTGCCTCAACGATCAGCGGCGTGAAGCGTTGGACCCACCGGTACAACGTGACGTGGTCGACTTCGATCCCGCGCTCGGCCAACAGCTCCTCGAGGCCCCGGTACGACAGTCCGAACCGGAGATACCAGCGCACCGCCAACACGATTACCTCCGGCGGGAACCGGAACCCGGCGACGACCCCGTCCCGGTCTGGATCGGCGGGCAGGACCGGCGGCGCTTCATCCTACGAGCCTCGCCAAGGAGGCATGCCCGCCGCGAACGCAACAGCCCCCTCCCGGTCGGTGGCGAACCGCGCCGGCCGGCTCAGGCCCCGGCGAGCTCGGCGCGCAACTCGTGGGGGCGGTCGCTGGAGAACGCATCAGGCTCGAAGGCCAGCACCCGTCGAGCGAGCTCGACGTCGTTGCACACGCCCGACATCAGCGAAAGGCCGGCGTCGCGCCACGAGTCCACGTGGTTCGCGCTCCAGTACGGCGCTTCGAGGATCAGACCAGTGATCCCATCGCCCACGGCCCAGCGGGCGAGCGCGTCGGGAGCGTAGGGAGCAGCGATGATCAGGCGAGTGCCCCAGCCGGCCTGGGCCGCGACGGTGAGCGCTTCGGGCCAGAAGGAGATGATCTCGATGTCGACCCCGACCGGTGGCTGCACGGTGGCGAGGGACCGGCACAGCACTGCGGACGTCCTCACGGCGAGCGCCTCGTCACATATGGCCTTCACCTCGAGCTGGACGACCAGGTTCCTCCCTGCCACGAGCGGCCACAGATCCTCGAGCAGCATTGGATGTTCGGAGACCAGCCGACCGGACCGGTCCCGCAGCCGGGCGGCAACGATGGCTGCGGCGGTGCGCTCGAAGGTCCACCCGTCCAGACCGGTGCCGTGGCTGAGGATCGGATCGTGGAGCAGGACGATCCGACCGTCCCGGGTGAGGCAGCAGTCCGTCTCGACACCATCGACGGGCCCTCGCAGGGCCGCAGCAAGAGTTGACCGGGTGGAGTCCGGGCCGTAGTCCCGTCCGAACCGGTGGGCGACGAACCCCGGCCCGACCACCGTTGCCGTCGATGATGCGACCAGTGCGGAACCCGATCGGACACCTGACCACTGCACTGCAGCGACCATAGGTATGGCCGGTGACCGCCCGGCATCGACCGGGCCAACGCTGGCCGAACCGGCGGCGAAAGTCCGGCCGGTCCACCAGAGGGTGGCAAGCCGGCCTGGCACCTCAGGCCACGGAACGCCAGCGGCTCGCCGACCGGTTCACGTCACGTTGGGCATGCGCTGCTGCGCTTCACCGCTTGGGCTCGTGGTCCGCCTTGGCTTGGCCCGCACGTGCATGCGCTCGCCCTGGCTGCCGAACAAGCTGAGGACCTCGACCGGCGACCACCTGGCGTTGCCCCAGGCGTGCGGCACCCGGGTGTCGAACTCGGCCGCCTCCGCACCATCGCCGGACCCGACGGCGTCGAAGACCGTGTCGCTGTTTGCCCAGGGTGGCGCTGGGGGCATCGGGACCCTCACCGACACCGGCGAACGCATCTTCACCGAACTCCCCCGGGTCCGCACCCACCGCAACGCCGACAAGACCGCCTACCGCTGGTACAACGACTACCAGCTCCCCGACCACCTCGGCGGCGGCAGCATCAGCATCCGGCCCCACGGCAACACCGACGACACCCGCCGCCGGTTCAACCGCACCGAGAACATCCGGCCATCCCCCCGACGGACCCTGACTTCAAGGCGCTCTACCGGCGCCGCAACGACGCCGAGTCCATCAACCGGGCCCTCGACGACACCCTGTGGCTCCGCCGAGCCCACAGCATCGGCCACCAACGCCAGCACCTCAACCAGCTCACCCATGCCCTCGGCGTCAACGCGCTCGCCCGACACCGACACCGCCAGCGCACCAGCGACCCACCGCTGCCCGTCGCCGCCTGACCCTGTCCGCACCGCCCGCCCTAGAAGGCCAGCTCTGGCGCGCCCCGGTCGTCGGAGGAAGCCGATCCTCGGCGCGATTTCGGCCGAAACCGCGATCCGCAGCCGCCTACGCTCCTCGAGCGACACCGGTTGCGAGAAGCGGAGGGGTTTCCTTCCACGTTTCGTGCCGGCCCCGCCCGTGTAGCTCAGTTGGCCAGAGCAGCCGCCTTGTAAGCGGCAGGTCGTCGGTTCGATTCCGACCGCGGGCTCTCTGCAAGCCTTTACCTCGCACCGTTCTCCACCAACCGAGAGCGAGGCGAAGTTGTTCCCCGAGAGTTGACCCGGACCGCCAAGGTTGCGGCAAGTGCCGGCAGCGCGCCGACGGGCCCACCTCCTAAGCCTGGATCCACCGATGATCTGATCGGGTAGCGGCAGCGCGTCCACCAAAAAGGCCTCCTGAGCTGGGAAGATCGTGATGTTCAACGTCACAGTCCCCACAAGC